>Ga0256833_1003377_pt1 | contig 10928 bp, 4 predicted proteins | sample 356284metaG_FD_190535 | JGI IMG/M metagenome (GOLD analysis project Ga0256833, IMG submission 190535) | Hydrothermal vent microbial communities from Mid Atlantic Ridge, Atlantic Ocean - 356-284 | ecosystem: Environmental > Aquatic > Marine > Hydrothermal vents | place: Atlantic Ocean: Mid...
TTGATGAGCTTTAGCACAGCGGGATGCTTCTCGTCGTAGAGGTAGGCAATCCTGTCGTTGTCCCTGTCGATGGCGAGGGTGTACTGGGTGAGGTCGTTGGTTCCAAAGCTGACGAAGTCGAGGCCCTGTTTGATGAGATCCTCGATGATGAGAGCTGAAGCGGGTGTCTCAATCATAACACCCCATTCGACGTCCTTATGAGGTTCAAGGCCTACTGAGCGAGCTATTTCCTTGGCTTTCCTTATCTGCTCCGGGTGGCTCACAAGCGGGAGCATGACGCCGATGTTGTCATATCCCTCATCAACGAGCTTCTTGATAGCTTTAAATTCCGCTTTGAGAAGCTCCGGCTGGTCAAGGCTCCTCCTTATTCCCCTCCATCCGAGCATCGGGTTCCTCTCAATGGGTTCATCTTCTCCTCCAGGAAGCTCGCGAAACTCGTTTGTAGGAGCGTCCAGTGTTCTGTACCACACGCGCCTCGGGTAGAAGGCCTCGACTACCTTTCTGATACCCTCGGCGAGCTTCTCTACTAGCTCCTCCTCTCTGCCCTCCTTGATGAACTTGACGGGGTGCTTTCCTATGCTCAGTATCATGTGCTCAGCCCTGAGAAGGCCGACGCCGTCGGCTCCTGTGGCAGCTGCTCTCTCGGCAACCTCCGGCATCGAGACATTAACCTTGACCTCTGTGGCGGTGATCAGAGGAGCGCCAGTAACAACGACCTTTCCTTCTTCCTTCTCTTCCTTTTCTCTCTTGAGGAGGCTCTTAACTATGCCCCTATACACAACTCCTCTGGTACCATCAACCGTGACGAGCATTCCGTCCTTAAGAACTTTTGTTGCCTCCTTGGTTCCTACTACGGTTGGAATTCCAAGTTCTCTACCAACGATGGCTGCATGGCATGTTCTTCCTCCCTCGTCGGTGACGATGGCACTTGCCCTCTTCATGGCAGGAACCATGTCTGGGTTGGTCATCGTCGTTACGAGGACGTCGCCTTCCTTAACCTTGTCTATATCCTTGATGTCGAGAACTATAACGACCCTGCCCGCACCAACGCCTGGTGAGGCACCGAGACCTTTGAGGATGACCTCCAGCTCCTCGGTTTCCTCGAGTTCCTCAGCCTTGGTTGTGGCCTCTTTTAGGGTTGTTATCGGCCTGCTCTGAACAATGTAGAGTTTTTCGTCGTCGGCATCATATGCCCACTCGATGTCTTGGGGGTACTGGTAGTGCTCCTCAATCTTGGCCCCCATCTTGGCGACCTTGATAATTTGCTCATCGGTGAGAACCTGCTTCTCGACCCACTCTGGACCTAGATATTCTGTCACCTTGACGAGGACGGTTCCCTTTCCAGTCTCAGGATTCCTAACGTACATGACCTCTTTCTTGGCTATGTACTTCTCTTTGATCTTCCAGGTGCCCTTTTCAACGATGTATTCATCGGGTGTAACTGCACCGCTCACTACCGCTTCGCCAAGACCCCATGCAGCGTTGATCATGATCTCGTTCCTGTCGTTGGTTACGGGGTTTGCAGTGAACATCACACCGCTGGTCTTGCTGTTGACCATCTTCTGAACTACCGCCGAGAGGTAAACCTTTCTGTGGTCAAAGCCCTGTTTGGCCCTGTAGAAGGTGGCCCTTGCAGTCCAGAGTGAAGCCCAGCACTTCTGAACATTCTCCAGTAGGTCATCATCTCCTATGACGTCGAGGTATGTCTCTTGCTGGCCAGCAAAACTCGCTTCAGGAAGATCTTCCGCCGTTGCAGAGGATCGAACTGCAACGTATACGAATTCCCCTTTCTCTGGCTCCTTGTTGAAACGTTTACAGAGCTTGTGATAAGCGTCAATAATCTCATCTGCGATTTCTTTGGGAATAGACATAGCCATAATAAGTTCCCTTATTATCTCCGTGTTGTCCATGAGTTCTCTGCTGTCGTCGACATTGGTTCTTGAAACGATATCCATTATCCAGTCTTGAAGTGGTCGGACTTTCTCAGGGGCACTTGCGAGGACTTCAGCAAGAACTCCCTTTTCGGCCTTGGTGCCCATTATCTTCTTTATGTCTTCCTTAGATACCCTGACATTGTTAACAAAGTACTTGTAGGCCTCTGCAGTTACACAGAACCCTGGTGGCACTGGTATTCCAGCGTTGGTAAGCTCACCAAGGTTTGCACCCTTTCCTCCAACAAGGGGCACATCCTTCTTAGTTAGTTCCTCGAACCACTTTATAAACCTGTATTCGCCCATTGCCATCCCTCCATTTAATTACTGCGGGTGATATATCGAAAGGTCACTTTTAAAATTAACCCCCCCAGGCAGACTTCAGAAGGGGATGCATTGTTAAGAGATCATCGAGTATTTCCAGAGCCTTCTTTCCCCCGTAGATGTAGGAGAGATAACGGTAGATGGTAATAATACTTCTCAGTGGACTGCTCTCTCTGTTGGGATCATAGGTTTTCACGAGATATCCCCATGTCCTTTCAAAACTTTTTTTCAGGCCCGCAACGTACTGAACGTAGGCTAGCTCAGCATATGTTGAGCGAGATATATCGTAGAAGTTTTTCTCAATTTTAAGCTCTCCGGTTTCTTTTTGTTGTTGGGTTAACCACTTTGCAGCCTTTACCACGGCTTTCAGAACAGTTTCGTTTCTGGTTTCTTGGTAGTACCTCGCTAGTCCAGCTGCGATCGCCACCGTCGTTCCAACGTTGTTGTTCCAGCTCCCATCGCCCCCCTGTTCCTCCAAGATACGTTTCAAGATCTTTGGGTTAACCCTAATTCCATACTCCACGTATACTGGAAGAACCAGTGAGCTAACAACGGGGCTCCACTCGTTGCTTCCGGGATAAGTTGAGATTAAATTTGTTTCCATCATCTTTTTTAGAAATGCCACGGCCCTTTCCGTTCCGTTGAAACCGATGTTGTGAAGGGGTTCGATAGTTAGAGCTGTGTAGAGGGTGTAGTGGTTGGGAGGAACTCCAGCGGGGAAGGAACCGTCTTTAAGCTGTTCATAGACCAACCATTTTTGGAGCCACTCTTCCCTCTCTTTAAAACCGGAATATCCGGTTTCGTTGTAGAGTAAGCCGTAAATTCTAATAATCCATGCGTTAAGGGTTACGTCAGCCTTGTAGCTATTGTCAAAGTCAGCGTAGTTGTAGCCAGTCCAGAATTCCTCTATTATCTTTACCAGCTCTTTAAACTTGCCTGAATAATTCAACGGAACCCAGCTTGATGGCCTTAATTTTGGAAAAGGGACGAAATGGTATATTAAGGCTCCGCCGTTGCAGAAGACTAGTTTAAAGTGAGTATCGTAGGGGGCGTACTCCATCAAGCCGTACCTTATGAGACCGTAGCCCAGTCTTTTCTTGTCTATGAAGATGTAACTCACATTGTATTTTCTCATTAGGAAGAACACCCTCTCCCTTTGAGGTGAAGTGAACATCACGACGCTATCAGTATAGGCCTGCATGGCTTGTTTGGGTGTTGGTGCCGCCGAAAAGAAACCCTGGTAAACCTTTTTCCATATAACAACGTCCTTTCTGTGAGTGTTCCCTATGAGAAGGTATCCCATATCCCACCAGACGAGTATGGTGGCGTTCTTTGGAGTATTTTTGGTTATCCACTCGTAGGCCTGCTTATCTTTGATTGTTGGGGGTTGAATGTAATAATAAGCCCCGTAAACTCCCTGAAACGTGACCCCGAGTAAAAGGAAGGAGATCAGAAGGGAGACAATTTTTCTTTTTAGGATCCATTTCTGTATAAACGTTGAAAAAGGCCCTTCTAGGGTGCTTTTAATCTCGACTAGGAATTCTTTGAGTACAGTTGGCAGTTCGGTGCTCAGAAACTCGGCTGCCATCACCGAGAGAGGTATGCTGGCATAGGGATCTCTAAACCGGAAGGAGATTCCCCCTGCGAGCAGGAAGACCCAGGCCCACAATGCTATTCCCCTCTGGAGACCTTTGCCTTTGATAAATTTGGAGGTTTCCAGGACGCCAAAAACGAGTTGTACGACTCCTATCCATTTAAAGTAGCCAAGAAAACTGACTTCCGTCTTCTGTATTCTCACGAAAAAAGCTTCAAGAAGAGAATTTATTGCACCTACTGTTTTGTATGCTATAACTGCTCCAACTAAGGTGGCAAGCCATAGGTGAAGATACCTAACGATGAGATCCAATCTGCAGGATATCCAAAGGAGAAAAGCCACGAGTGCAAAGAACACCCAACTCCGGTGGGTCATCATGTATATCGGAAACGTCAAGAGCATAAGCGCCAGATATTTTTTCTCTCCTTTTAGAAACCTCACGTAGAGGTAAAGATTGAGACCAAAGAGAACGAGTCCCAAATTTTCAGGAATGTAGAGCGAAGTTCTGTAAATGAAGTTTGGGGAGAAGGACAGTAGAAAAGTTGCTAGGAGGGCGTTGTTCTCTGCCTCCAGTATCTCCTTAAAGGCAAAGTAGAACATCAAGGTTGCGAGTGTTCCGTATATCGGAGGCAGGATGAAGAAAAGATACTGGGAAGGGAATATTCTGTAGAACGCCGCACCTATAATGTGAAAAAGAGGAGGATAACTATAAGCCTTTAAGCCTAGTATTGAGGTTATGCTGTGGGAAAAGGTCAGTAATCCCCTAGAAGCCAGTCTAAGAGTTATGTCTCTGTGCAGGTACTCATCGTATGTTGCCAGAAGGAGTGTTCTGTGGGGTAGTAGTCGTATCGGAAATGAAAACAAGAGGAGTAAAAACAACTTCTTTCTTTCCTTCATCCCCTAACCCGCTTATCATTGAGGGAATCCTTTTAAAAATATTCCTGGTATTATTCACAGGTGAAAGCTTGAAGGGATTAAGGGTTTTTTCAGCTTTCTACCTCTCGTATTTACTTGTCGTTATCTACTCAGTCATGTGCCTACAAACCAAAATCTACAGACGCAATTTTTCTTGGGAGATATTTTTCTCTTCTCTGGTAATTGCACTGCTGTTCTTTCTCGCTTTTTACGTTGGTTATAAAGCTGGGAGCAGATTCTTCAAACTTCCTGTTTTAATAGCGTTTTTGTTACTGTCCCCTTCTCAAGGGATGGTGGGAGTTTTAATAGTCCTCTTTGTCATCTTAGCGATCGAAATTCTGGGGGTTTCTTTGGTCAGAATTTCAAAGCTATTTTTAATCGCTGGTTTTCTTTCCCTCGCTCTCCTTTACCTCTACGTGGGAATTCCCCTTTTTAGTTCCTCCCTTAGACTGAGACTTGTGGGTCCTCTAGTTGTAACCGCGTACACCATTGTCTTGGGATTGGTGTATCTACCTTGGGATATGGGAAAAAAGCTTCCACTATTTGGGATTTTTGTACTTTTGTTTTATCTGAGCTCCTTTAAGTCCTTGGTGGTATTTATCCTTCTTCCCCTTATTATTTTTATCGTTGAAGAGCTCCCCTTTCTAATCGTACCCTTTTTCCTTCTTCTCTCATCCTTTTTTTATCCTCATCTGGCAGAAAGAATAGGGTTTACTTTCCTAACCTTTGAGAACCTTGTTAAATTATCCTTTCCACTGGGGCTTTTTCATGGAAAACTGCTGATGAGTTCAAATCCACGCTGGCTAGTTGCCATGCTCTTTGGGTTTGTTAGAGAGAAAGTTCATTACACTTACTTCTTCTTTGGGCAGGCGGTGGCGGATTTTGGAGTGTTTGGTACTCTAGAAGCCCTTGCCTTGGGTTATCTTCTCAGGGTTTCTGAAGGAAGAAGGAGCTATTTTTTTATTTTATCTGTCTATATTTATTCCCTTGATCCAGGGATTGATTCTCTGGCCCTTCTTTTTGTCTTAGGAGTCTTGTTGGTAGAGTACCAGAACTCTCAGCTGGGGAAATATTTATATTCTCCTAAAAGCCATCAATAAATTGACGGTTATATTCGGAGGTGTGAAGAAATGAATAAGAAGGCACTAAGCCTTGTACTCGCGGTAGTAATGTTGCTCTCCACCGTTGCCATAGCAACTCCTCCTGTTCTAGCGACGGCACCCACCCAAAAGGTTTCCCTTCAGAAAACTTCGTCCGCTAAAGTTTCACCGACAGTCCCGCTGAACGTTCAAATGTATCTCATGGATCTCCAAAGAAGCCTTGAACAGCAGGGGAAGAAGAATGTTAGGCTCATAGTCGCACCCTACAGAGGATATGAATCTCAAGTTCTCGGTGCCCTTAAGTCTCTTGGTGGGAACATAAGTCCCTACAGTCTTCCTAAGTACGACTTTATCGTTGTAACGTTGCCCGTGGACAAGTTGAAGGAACTTACTGAGGTTGGGGGTATCTACTACGTCTGGGAAGACAAGACTGTAAAGCTTCCGAAGGTCAAACGCTATGAGACTCTCGAAAAGGTTCGCGAACTCCAAGAGGGCTCTTCAGGTTACAACCCCTTTGACTGGGATATGTATTCGATCCATGCTCCACAGACAAGGGAGGAGTACCACGTCTACGGTGATAACGTTAAAGTCGCTGTCATAGACACGGGTGCAGACCCAGGACAGCCCTTCCTTCAGGAAACCATGGATGGCAGGAGAAAGATAATCTCTTGGATTGAGAGCACTGATGAGGGGATGGCTCAGATAATTGGTAGCTTTACCGATGCGAACATAACTAATGGCACGGCAAATCTCCTGTTTAACAATATACTTGTATATTGGGGAGAGTACTATCAGTATGTCTTCAGGAATGCACCCTTCACGTATATAAGCTCAATGTACTTGACCATGAAGATGGCAGGCATACACTCAGCCGATGGTAAGTACTACGTTGCCCTACTCCCCGAGAGATACTTTGACATAAACTTCGACCACAACTACGATGAAGTTTACGTTATTGTAATTACAGACAGCAACCTCCAAGGAACGGAGCACAACTATTACTTCTACCCGATTCCGATAAAACTTAACGTTACGGACGGAAACACCCTTGATGCAGTCAATTCCAACGGCACTATAAACACGACCAAGCTGAGTGAGATAATGAGCCCTGGGTGGTACTTCTTCGGAGTGTACTACCTACCCTGGGTCTCTACTACCGTTGACCTTGTTCAGGCAAAGAAGATTGCTCCCTACAACGAGGGAGGCACTTACATCAGAGTTGGACCTGGAAAGGTTAGTGTTCCCTACTACGTTCAGTTCATGGAGGGAAGCGCTTCTCTTGCTCCAGTTGCTAACGGCTACGTTTACTCGGACATTGTTCTCTCAGAGGCCAACATTAAAGATGGATACTTAACCTTTGGATGGGACGGTGGTCAGCATGGAACCCATGTTTCAGGCACAATAGCAGGTTACGGCAAACCGAACCCGGATTATCCCTTCCCCTTCAACGTTACAGGGATGGTGGGAGTCGCTCCCAATGCCCAGTTGATGGAGTACAAGGCCCTCTCCAGTCTTGGCTTTGGCGATTATTCATGGATAATTTACTCTATGATAGAGGCCGCCCTTAATGGTGCCGATGTCGTCAGCATGTCATTAGGAGGTCTATGGCCTGGTTACAACGATGGACTCGAAGACCCTGAGAACTTCTACATGAATCTCCTTACGGAATGGTTCGGAACTACATTCGTAGTGGCTGCGGGAAATAGTGGACCTAGTACTAATACGGTTGGTTCCCCAGGCGATGCTGACTTTGCAATAACCGTTGCAGCCCTCAGAAATGGAACAAGCTGGGGTTATTTCTATGGACTCAAAGATGTTTACACAGGTCCGGCGAGCTTCTCAAGTAGGGGGCCCCGTCTTGATGGCATGGTTAAACCCGACGTCATGGCTCCGGGTGAGTTCGTGTTCTCCACACTACCTATTTGGAGCGTCGGCTATTATGGAACTTGGGCCTCCGACTTCTGGGACGGAACGAGCATGGCCACACCACACGTCAGCGGTGCCGTTGCCTTACTCATAAGCTACGCCAAGGCCCATGGCCTGTCTTACAACCCATTCATGCTCAAGAGAGCCCTTGAGTTCTCGGCCAAACCCCTGCCGGGTGCCCTTCCCATTGACCAGGGTTACGGTCTTATACAGGTGGACAAGGCGATAGCGGAGCTCAAGAAGCTCAGTTCTCAGAAGACGACCTACATCTATGCGGGAACAAGCTACGCGCCCTACGTTAACGCCCTCAAGGAGAAAGAACTTCCAATATTCTGGGAGGTTCTTTATACTGACTGGTTTACTAGGGAGCACAAACTGCCGTACTTATATCGGGGCATTTACCTAAGAAACAAGCATCCCGGGGCGGTGCCAGTCTACGTCTATGGAATGGTTTACGACTCTGCTAAGAGTGAGCTCAAGCTGGTCAACGGAACCTATAGGGTACTGGTGAATGTTCCGTGGCTCCATGTTAGTAAGAGGGAAATTCGGGTAAGAACAAAGCTTACTGAGGAATCTCTAAACTTAACCAACGTACTCGGAATTAGATACGAGGTTTACAATACAACTGGTGTATTCTACGTATCTGTTGACTACTCCCTCTTGAAGAAACCTGGAACCTACGTGGGCTATATCTACATTGACGACCCCAGCACAAACTACATTGACGGCGTCGTTCCTGTTATAGTCTGCGTTCCAATAAACAGGGATAAAATGAGTGGTAGCTTCTCGGACACGGAGTACTCGGGCCAGGCAAAGCACTACTACGTCAACGTTCCCGCTGGAACCAAGGTTCTTAAGATAACCATCAGTGTGCCCATCGACAAGAATGGAAAGTTAATGGGCAGAGCTAGGCCAATAATAGCAACTCCTAGGGGCATTGTGGAGACAATAGGAGTACCTGAATACTACTTCGTTGGTGCAGGAAGTCCCTACAGAAACTACACTTGGGTCTTTTACAACCCACAACCTGGGGCTTGGGAGATCACCATTTACTCAAGCGTTAGTAGTTATTCTAGAACTGGATATGAGTTGTCTCACTACACAGTTTCAGTTGATCTCGAAGGCATTAAGGCAACACCCTCCTCTGTAACGCTTCATACTAAGAGCTCTGGAACCTATCAATTGAATGTTACCTTCACCAACACCCTTGGTAAGATTAAAGTTACCCCATTCGCCTATGGACTTGGAAATACAAGCGCCTACCACGCCACCATTCAGAGTATTTCCCAAGGCGGCTGGAGCCTTGGACCAATAATCAACGCAACCCCTGCAAGAGAGGCTTACTACCTTAACATGGGCATAAGGCCAGTTGTACAGGATCTGAACCTTGATTTAGATCTGTACGTGGTATACTTCACAAACACGAGTGTCTATAACCATTGGATGCCTGCCATAGAGTACTGGGTTTCAACTAATTCTTGGATACTCTCCCTCTTTATATATCTTGCCTACTATGGATACCTGCCTGGCGTTAAAGTTTACATTGATCAGATCGGACCAACGGCCTACGAGAACTTTGAGAAGTTTATGCCAGAAAGTGGATACTACGTGGGTCTTGTAAATGGCTACTACGTTCCTAACTTTACAACTGATTACATCTCCTACAACATAGTGCTTGAGGGAAACAACGGTGCGATAAAGCCCTTGGATGGAACCTTTGAAATGAAAAACAACTGCACTAAGACCATTAACTATCAAGTTACAGTGCCTTCGAGAGGGACCTACTTTGCGGTAGTTGGTCTTAAGGATGAAGAAGGAATGCCAGTAGCCTATGCACCAGTCTTCATTCAGAGTGGAACGTCCTCTGACGTTATAGCAGTCAGTTCGGAAGTCAAGCTTGGAGAATCCTCTCCAATCACCGTTGCAGTTCTGGATCCTGAAACAATGATGCCCATTAGGGAGGAGATGAGCATAACCATCAATGGCAGGGATTACTACACGGACAGTGGCTACGTAACGTTCTATGTAACCCCCTTAGACTTAAAGCCAATAATCCTCCATATAAAAGCATCTCCAAACGGCTACCAGACCATTAGTAAGAGCGTCACGATTACCGTCAATGAGCCCCTAGAAAAATTCATAGCTACTGCCCAGAAGCCCTATCTGTATCCAGCGAACGCCAAGTTACTCAAGTTTTACTCCGACGATACAGAGGTCAGCATGCTCCTCAACGGAACTTACAATGAAACCGGTTACGTAATAATACCAGTTCCCAGCGATTCGGTGGTCACTGACGTTACCGGTAAAGGAATAGTTGATTACAAGGTTATTTCTGGATTCTATGCAGACTACTACGTTGTTAAAGTCAAGTATACTCCAAAGGCAGAGATAACTATCAACTATATGACGTCTTCATACCTCAGTTCCATCTACGTTTTCTATTACAAAGTGCGCTACTTCCGCCTTAACGCCACGTACATGGAACTCAACAAAACTGCGACAAAGCTTAACGTCAGCAACGCCGTAATACTTGGGGCTAGAATGGATTACCTTGCCGCCAAGAAGTGGTACAACATCTTTGTAGAGATCTCCACTGGCAAGAGATTCGCCTTCGTCAGACCCTTCGCAGCAATTAGAAACGCCTATCTATACATGAAAAAGGCAGTTGAAATACTCCAGAATGCCATTAACCAAGTCCAAGAGAGGCCGTGACTTCTTTAATTTTTTAATTTTTTTGTTGATTTATAAAAACCTTTAAAAAAGAAAAAGAATACTCACTTCTTCCACTCGGTGTAGCCACACCTACCGCAGGACCAGCGGTCCTTGTGGTTGGCCATGAAAACCCCGGGCCCACAGCGCGGGCAGAACTTGTTCTTCCTGACGACCTTACCGCCCTTGACCTCGTAGAGCTTCCACTTCTGGCTGGTCTTTTTCTTCTTGGCCATTTACACCACCTCACTCCCCCTCTTTCTGGATGAGGCCATCTCTTAGCAGTATGTACTCGGGCTCGATGTAGAGCATCCTCTCCCTCGTCTCGTAGGCTTTCGCATAGCCCTTAGAAACGGTGCTTCCAAAGTAGCTCCTGATGTACTGGAGAACCGTCGTGTTAGGGTCGAGGTCGAGCATTGCAACGAGCTT
>Ga0256833_1003378_pt1 | contig 10922 bp, 11 predicted proteins | sample 356284metaG_FD_190535 | JGI IMG/M metagenome (GOLD analysis project Ga0256833, IMG submission 190535) | Hydrothermal vent microbial communities from Mid Atlantic Ridge, Atlantic Ocean - 356-284 | ecosystem: Environmental > Aquatic > Marine > Hydrothermal vents | place: Atlantic Ocean: Mid...
AGAAGGGCAGATGGGGAATAGTGAAGTTGGACATATGTGTTTAGGTAGTGGACGGGTGTTGTATCAAGATTTGGTTAAGATATCACTAGCGCTTAAAGATGGCTCTTTGGTTAAAAATGAAGCTTTAAATCTTGTAATGGGTAAAAGTGATACTCTACATATAGTTGGGCTTTTGAGTGATGGAGGGGTGCATTCGCATATAGAGCATATTATAGGGTTGGCAAAGATTGCAAAAGAGCAGGGTAAAAGAGTTTGGTTGCACTTAATTACGGATGGAAGAGATGTTTCGCCAACTTCTGCACCACTATATATAAAGCAGATAGAGGATATTTGCGATAATAATATAAAGATAGCAACTATTAGTGGACGCTACTATACAATGGATAGAGATAACCGTTGGGATAGAGTAGAGAGAGGTTACAAGGCTTTAGTAGAGGCAGAGCCAAAAGTTGATATAGAGCCAATAGAGTATATTAAAGAGAGTTACAAAAAAGATATTACAGATGAGTTTATAGAGCCTGTTGCTTTTGGTGATTATAGTGGTATGAAGAGTGGAGATAGCGTGGTTATTGCAAACTTTAGAAGCGATAGAGTAAGAGAGATTACTACAGCTTTGGGGGCAAAAGAGTTTGAGCATTTTAAGCGACCAAAATTAGAGTTGAATATTGCTACAATGACTCAATATGATGCAAACTTTAACTACCCTGTAATGTTTAGTAAAGAGATACCTAAAAATACTCTTTGCGAAGTTATAAGCAAGGCTGGGTTAAAGCAACTTCATACAGCCGAGACTGAAAAGTATGCACATGTTACATTCTTCTTTAACGGAGGACTAGAGGAGCCTTATGAGAGTGAGAGTAGGGTTTTAATTCCTAGCCCAAAAGTAGCAACTTATGATTTAAAGCCTGAGATGTCTGCTCCAGAGGTTGGAGAGGCTGTAAGAGTAGCTATGAAAGAGGATTACGATTTTATAGTTGTAAATTTTGCAAATGGAGATATGGTAGGTCATACAGGTAATTTTGAAGCAGCAGTTAAGGCAGTAGAAGCTGTTGATAAAGAGTTAGGGAAGATTTTAGAGGTATCCAAAGAGAAAAATTATAGTATAGTTTTAACTTCTGACCACGGAAATTGCGAAGAGATGATAGATGAGAGTGGAAATGTATTAACTAATCATACAGTTGGAGAGGTGTTTGCATTTGTAATTTCGCCAAGAGTTAATGAGTTAAAGAGTGGAGGTGGATTAAATAATATAGCACCTACAGTGTTGGAGCTTATGGAGTTAGAGGTTCCAGAGGAGATGGATGAGAGTCTAATTAAAAATTAAGGAGATAATATGAAATTTAGTGGTAAAAATGTTTTAGTAACAGGTAGCAGTAGAGGAATTGGGGCAGATATTGCAAAGGTTTTAGCTGGATATGGGCTTAAAGTTTGGGTAAATTACAGAAGTGGTGAGGTAGAGGCTAAAGAGGTTGCTAAAGCTATTGTTGATGCAGGTGGAGAGGCAGAGATTATTGGGTTTGATGTAAGTGATGAAGATGCATTTGTAGAGGCAATTAAAAGAATTGTAGAGAGTGATGGAGAGCTTAGTTATTTGGTAAATAATGCTGGAATTACAAAAGATAAACTTGCTATGAGAATGAAGGTAGATGAGTTTATGGCAGTAATTGAGGCAAATTTAAAGTCTGTATTTATTGGATGTAGAGAGGCTATTAAGGTTATGGGTAAAAAGCGTTTTGGAAGTGTTGTAAATGTTGCAAGTATTGTTGGAGAGACAGGAAATGCAGGGCAGACTAACTATTCGGCAAGTAAGGGTGGAGTAATTGCTATGACAAAATCTTTTGCACAAGAGTCAGCACCTAGAGGCATAAGATTTAATACAGTAACTCCCGGATTTATAGCAACCAAGATGACAGATGTATTAAAAGATGAGGTAAAAGATACCTTTATATCAAAAATACCTCTAAAAAGATTTGGAGAACCAAAAGAGGTTGCAGAGGCTATAGCCTTTCTTTTAAGCGACCACTCTACTTATATTACAGGCGAAACACTAAAGGTTAATGGGGGGATGATGATGTAAAAAGCTTTGCTTTTGCATCAATTTTGAATTTTTGTGCAACTTAAAAGTTCTTAACACTTAGCACATAACACATAGCACTTAACACTATTTTAAAAAGGACTTTCTTGAAGATACTTCTTTTAGAAGATGATAGATTATTTAATGAAACGATAAGAGATTTTTTAGAAGATGAAGGGTTTGATGTTGATAGTGTATTAGATCCATTAAGTGCTTATGATTTGGTGTATGAGAGTAGATATGATTTATATATTTTTGACATAAATTTACCTTTTGAAGATGGCATTAGTGCTTTAAAGTCTCTAAGAAGTGCCGATGACAATACTCCTGCTATTTTTATTACTTCAAGAGATGATAAAGAGTCTTTGCTTAAAGGGTTTAAAGTTGGGGCTGATGATTATTTAAAGAAGCCAATAGATTTAGATGAGTTACTTGCAAGAGTTAAAGTAATTAGAAGAAGATATAATATAGATTCAACTTTAAAAGTAGGAGATTATATCTTTAACTTTAGTGAGAATAAGTTGTATTTAAATGGAAACTCTTTAAAGTTGAGTTTAAAAGAGAGTGAGTTGCTATCAATTTTAATTAAAAATAGAGGCAGAGTTGTAGAGTATAGTGAGATTTACAATCATCTATGGGGTAGCCAAGAGCCAAATTATGGGGCATTAAGAGTCTATATAAGTAGTTTAAAGAGATATTTTCCTAATATTAAATCTATTCGTAGTGTTGGATATAAATTTAATGAGTAGTTTTGTATGAAGTTGTGGTTTATTTTTATCTTTACTCTAGTAGGGCTCTTACTTATTGCTCTATACAACTTTTTGGCTATCAATATTTTTGATAGTAAATTTTATACATTGGTAGCAATAGTTCCAGCTTTTGTTATAACAGGTTTAATTTTATATGAGTTGATTATAGAGCCTAAAAGGTCTCAAGATAGGGTGTTGGAGAATTTAATAAAAGAGACTTTACATGAGATAAATTTACCAATAAATACTATAGATGCAAATATAAAGATGTTATCTAAAAGATTGAGTGATAGTAAAGATTTAAAAAAGCTTTCAAGGATAGAGGGTTCACTAGATAGGCTAAAGAGGCTATATGAGCAGCTTAGTTATAATATAAAAAAGGAGCTTATCCCAATAGTTCTTGAAGAGCTTGATTTAAAAGAGATAGTTAAAGATAGAGTTTCGCACTTTAGAGAGTTTAATAGAAATGAGTTTATTTTAGAGTTGAATAGTTTAAAGATTAAAGTGGATAAGATTGGTTTAGAGCAAGTTATAGATAATATTATAGAAAATAGTATGAAATACTCTGTTAAAGATAGTGAAATTTTTATCAAAATATATGAGACAACTTTAGAGATAGAGGATTTTGGTATAGGTATAGAGCAAGATGAGTTATCTCTAATATATCAAAGATACTACAGGGAGTCTCAAGAGGGTAGAGGCGATGGAATAGGGCTTAGTATTGTTAAGAGTTATTGTGATAGATATGGGATTACTTTAAAAATTGAATCAAAAAAAGGTGTTGGAACAAAAGTTATTTTAGACTTTAATCGCTTAGTTTTATAGCATTTAAGTAGAAAATTTAGAAAAAATATTGTTTATATTGTCTATTTTTAACGATTTTTAGCTATACTAAGCCCATATTTTATAAGGAGTCATAATGGCAATTTTAGATGAAGTTAAAGAAGTAGTAGCTGAGCAATTAGGTGTAGATGTTAATGAGATAAAAGAGGATTCAAAGTTTGCAGAAGATTTAGGTGCTGATAGCCTAGATGTAGTTGAGCTTGTAATGGCTCTTGAAGAGAAATTTGATATTGAAATTCCTGATGAGTCTGCTGAAGGTATTGCAACTGTTGCAGATGCTGTGAAGTTCATCGAAGAGGCTAAGGCTTAATATATCCCCTTTTTGGGGTGTAGATAAAAGAGTTTAGAGGAACTTTTTTATCTATAAAATATTTTTTAGGAGTAGTCGTGAGAAGGGTAGTAGTAACTGGTTTAGGAATGATAAACAGCGTTGGACATGATAAACATAGCTCTTTTAATGCTATTGTAGCTGGTGAATGCGGTATAGATAAGATATCGCTATTTGACCCTTCTAGTTTTTCTGCTCAAATTGCTGGAGAAGTTAAAGATTTTGACCCAACAGTTGTTATGAATGCTAAAGAGGTTAAGAAGGCTGATAGATTTATTCAGTTTGGTTTAAAAGCTGCAAAAGAGGCTATTGAAGATGCAAAGATTGATGATAGCATAGAGAGAGATAGTTTTGGTATTAGCTCTGCTTCTGGGATTGGTGGTTTGCCAACAATTGAGAAAAACTCTTTGGTTTGTGAAAATAGGGGTCCTAGAAGAATATCTCCATTTTTTATTCCATCTGCGCTTGTTAATATGCTTGGTGGGTTTGTCTCTATTGCTCATAATTTAAAGGGTCCAAATTTAAGTTCTGTTACAGCATGTGCTGCTGGAACTCATGCAATTTCTGAAGCTGCTAAGACAATTATGTTAGGAGGGGCCAAGAGAATGCTTGTTGTTGGTGCTGAGAGTGCTATTTGTCCTGTTGGCATTGGTGGATTTGCTGCTATGAAAGCCCTATCTACTAGAAATGATGACCCAAAACATGCATCTCGTCCATTCGATAAAGATAGAGATGGCTTTATTATGGGAGAGGGTGCTGGAGCATTGGTTTTAGAAGAGTTAGAGTCTGCAAAAGCAAGAGGTGCAAAGATATATGCAGAGTTGGTAGGATTTGGAGAGAGTGGAGATGCTAACCATATTACTACACCTACAATGAGTGGACCTTTAAGAGCAATGAAAGCAGCATATAAGATGGCAGGAGAGCCAAAAATTGATTATATAAATGCACATGGAACTTCTACTCCAGTAAATGATAAAAATGAGACAGCTGCAATTAAGGAGTTGTTGGGTGGTAAGGAGAATTGTCCACCTGTAACATCTACAAAAGGGCAGATTGGTCATTGTCTAGGAGCTGCTGGTTCTATAGAGGCTGTAATATCTATTATGGCTATGGAAGAGGGGATTATTCCTCCAACTATTAATTATGAGACACCTGATGAGAGTTGTGATTTAGATTATGTAATTGAGGGTGCTAGAGAGGCTGAGTTAAATACGGTTATGAGTAACTCATTTGGATTTGGTGGAACAAATGGAGTGGTTATTTTTAAGAGATATCAAGGATAATATGTAATGGCAACTTATCTTGACTTTGAGAAGTCAATTGAAGAGATTCAAAACTCTATAGAGTCTGCAAAAGCAAGAGGCGACGAAGCAGCAATAGAGATATTAAATAAAGATTTAGAGAAAGAGGTAAATAAAGTTTTTGGAAATTTAAGCGATTATCAAAAGCTTCAACTTGCAAGACATGCTGATCGCCCATACTCACTAGATTATATTCGTTTAATTTTAGATGATGCACAAGAGCTTCACGGAGATAGAACTTTTAGAGATGATGAAGCAATTGTTTGTTTTTTAGGCTGGATTGATGGTCAAAAGACAATGGTTATTGGTGAGCAAAAGGGTCGTGGCACAAAAAATAAGATAAAGAGAAATTTTGGAATGCCTCATCCTGAGGGTTATAGAAAAGCTTTAAGAGCTATGAAACTTGCTGAGAAGTTTGATATACCACTATTGATGCTTATAGATACTCCAGGTGCATATCCAGGGCTTGAAGCTGAAGAGAGAGGTCAAAGTGAAGCAATTGCTAGAAATCTTTATGAGTTATCGGATTTAAGAGTTCCTTTGGTATCTATTGTTATTGGTGAAGGTGGAAGTGGTGGGGCTTTGGCTATTGGAGTTGCTGATAAGTTGGCGATGATGAGATACTCTGTATTTTCTGTAATCTCACCTGAGGGGTGTAGTGCAATTTTATGGAATGACCCTACAAAAGTTGAACAAGCTACAAAGGCTCTTAAAATTACTCCAGACTCTTTATTGGAACATAATTTAATAGATGATATCATAGATGAACCTCTAATTGGAGCACACAGAGATAAAGTGGTTGCAGCTGAAGCTATAAAGAGTTACTATCTTAATGCCATAAAAGAGTTGAGTGCATTAACTAAAGATGATTTAATTAAAAAGAGATATGAGAAGTTAATCTCTATTGGCTCTTTTAACGAGTAGGATTTTGCTATTAGTCGATATTGGCAATAGATTTGCTCATATATATAACGGAGTAGTTGTTGTAAATTTAGAGCATAGTGAATTTTTAAAGAGATATAAAGAGCAAAAACTTTACTATATTAATGTAAATTTGTCTATACAAAAGCAATTAGAGAAAAATATAAATTGGATTAATTTAGAGCCATATATAAGAGTTGATGGCTCTTATGATGGTATGGGTGTTGATAGAAAGGCTCTTTTGTTAAGTAGAGATGATGGATTATATATAGATTGTGGTAGTGCAATTACTATTGATTTAAAAGAGGGTGGTAGATTTGTTGGTGGAACAATTTTGCCAGGTATCTGGAGAGTTAAGAGTTGCTATAAAGAGATATCTCCTCGTTTGGAGGTTGAGTCTATATCTAAAATAGATGTTGATAATTTACCAAACTCTACAACAAATATGAGTATAAGTTACGGTATTATTGCACCAATAATTGCTCTTGTAGATAGGGTTAATTATAATAATTTGCCGATATATTGCTGCGGTGGAGATGGAGAGTTGTTATCTAACTATTTAGGTGGAGAGTTTGATGATTTACTGGTTTTTAAAGGTATGCAAAAAGTTATTAAGGAGTGTGGATGCTAACAATAGCGTTGCCAAAGGGTAGAATTGCCGAAGATACAATGAGATTAATGGCAAATATTTTTAATAGTGAGTTTAAGTTTGAGAGTAGAAAACTTATTTTAGAGACACCAAATTTTAGATTTTTAAATGTTAGAAATCAAGATGTTCCAACTTATGTAGAGCATGGTGCAGCTGACCTTGGAGTTGTGGGATTTGATGTTATATGTGAAAAAGAGTTGGATATTGTAGATTTATTAGATTTGCAAATTGGTAAATGTAAAGTTGCAATTGGAATTAAAAATAGTGATGAGTTAGATTGGAGCAGACCAGATATAAAGGTTGCAACAAAAATGGTAAATATAACAAAGAGCTATTTTGCCAAAAAAGCTGTTGGTGTAGAGGTTATTAAACTGTATGGCTCAATTGAGTTGGCTCCTTTGGTTGGTTTGGCTGATGCAATAGTTGATATTGTTGAGACAGGAGAGACTATGCGTGAGAATGGATTAAAAGTTGCAGAAGATATAATGGAATCAAGCGTTCACTTAATTGCAAATAAGAGTAGTTTTTTTGAGAAGAAGAGTAAAATTTTAGAGTTATACTCTCTGTTAAAAGAGGCTGTAGAGGATGGTAGATAGTAACAAGGTTGAGGCACTTGACCTTTATGCAAAGGTAGAAGACCTCCTTGGAGTTAAGGATGTTGCTCCAAAGTTATATAGTCTATTTTTTGATATTTTAGATACTTTAGAGTTTAAATCTATTTTAGATATAGGTTGTGGGAGTGGAGATTTTTTAGAAGAAGTTAGAAGAAGATATAAAATTGATATAGCAGATGGTATAGATAAGAGTTTGCATATGGTTGAAATTGCTAACTCTAAAGGTCTATCTGTTACAAATAGAGATTTAAAAGAGATTGATAATAGATATGATATTGTAACTGCTACTTTTGATATGGTTAATTACTTGAACCCAGAAGAGTTTATAGAGTTTTTTAATGATTTAAAGAGAGTTTTAAAAGAAGGTGGATACTTTATCTTTGATATAAATAGCCAATTTGCTTTAAGTCAATTGGCTGTTGGCAATTTTATAGCAGAAGATAATAATAGATTTTTAACTATTGAGAGTTTTTATGAAGCTGGAGTTTATGACTCTATTTTTACTCTTTTTGAGAAAAGTGGAGATTGTTATAGAAAATCTTTTGATAGTATTAGGCAATATTACTATAGTGAAGAGTTTATATCTCTATTGAGTGGATGGAAACTTAAAAATAAGTTTCCAATTAAATTATACGAAATGGAGAGTGATGATAAAATATTATATATTTTAAAAAATATAGGTTAAATTACTCAATAAATAGCACTTATTATCAAGCTTAATCTACTAATAAAATAATATTTTCCTAAACAGACACATTATATTAAATAGCATAAGTTTAAAAAGAGGTAAGGAGATAAACCCTCTTTTTAATCATTTTGCTTATGGTTTAAATATTACACCAGCATTAACGCTATCTATACTACCAAGAGTTGAAGCGTCAGATATTTTTGTGCTACTTCCCATAAGTTGTGTGTAGTCTGCGAATACAGATAGTTGATCTGTTACGCTATAGCTACCACCAGCTCCGTATTGGAAACCACTATTTTTTGTATTTTTACCCATAAAGTCTATACTAGATACACCATAACCTAATAAACCATAAACAGCGAATTTATCAAATTTCATTTGAGGTTTTAGATAAATTGCTGCATTTGAGAAACTAATTGGTTTATGGTCTTTTATCTCATAATCTGATACAGATTTTGTTAAACGACCCTCTACTGCTAGATAGTCATTAACCTCTACACCACCTAAAATCATTCCATTTGTAGAGCTATCGCTACCACCCCAATTTAAGATTTTATCTTTTGTTTTACTTGTGCTTTGGTTTATTTTGTCATATTGACAACCACCACAAACCTTAGCAGTGCTTTTAACTGAAGCAGTTGAGCTACCTAAACCACCACCAACATATACTTTCATTGATGACTTTGGTGCTTCTACTGTTGCAGGTGCAACTGGCTCCGGTTCTGGAGCTGGTTGTGGAACCTCTGCAATAGCTGGTTCAACTGGCTCAACATCTGGAGTAGGAGCAGCTACAAAAGGTCCCCCTGCAAAAAGTGTTGAACTTGCAATTACTGCAATACTCAAAAATTTAGATATAGTTTTCATTTCGTCCACCTTTTATTTGAAAAGCTTTTTTAGCTCTAAGTGATTTAAATTTTTAGAGCGACTATTTGCTATTCCGATATAAGAATTATACTTTACATTAACTAATATTAAACTTAAATTAAAAAATATGAAGATAAAAAAGTGTAAATTTTTTTAAGAAAGTTGTCAAATTAGATAAATTATTGCATAAAATGCCTAAAAATTGCCTTAAGTAATTTTTTAAATTTATAGCATTATCTGTTTTTATAGCCATAATAACTTACTTTAGGGTTTAAAATGCTCTTTTTCCTTAAACTAAAAAAGTATATTTTTGTTAATTTAAGGTAGAATATTTAAAATTTAAGTTAGCGAGATAGTATGTTTTTTAAAGATGAAAGTTTTAATGAGATTTACAATACTTTACATAAAAGTTTACAAAATAATTTAAGTGTATCTTTTAAGGTTATTAATCCAGATATATTTAGTAGTAAGTATGCAGGAGAAGTTGTAGTTGTTGATTCTAATAAGTTTATATATAGAGGCTACAAGAGTTGGGTATCTTTGGCTGAGATATTAGGGTGCAAGATATTAACTCCAAAGAGTATTGGTAATTTTGTAGAGATAACTTTAAAAAAACTAGAGAGTAACTCTTTTCATAGTAGTAGTGATAATGACAAGTATGGTGTAGATTCTGAATTTGCAAAGATAGATAAGATGCAAGAGCCATCATTTGCTTATTACTATATAGATGCACTAAAGAGAGCTAATATATATAATAGAGAGAGCATATTAAATTTGGGTATAAATAGAGGTGATGAGTTTAGGGTAATAGATGAACTTATAGGCAGTAGTGAGTTTAAAAGTAAAAGATGTGTTGGAGTAGATTACTCTAAGAGTGCAATAGATATGGCAAAAGATACCTTTAAAGATAGTGCAGAGTTTTATTGCGCTGATATAAATGAATTGGACTCTTTAAATTTAGGCAAATTTGACTGTTTAATATCTATTGGCACTTTACAAAGTAGCTCTTTAAATTATAAAAGTCTATTGATGGAGTTGGTTCAAAACTATTTAAATAGAGATAGTGCTATAGTTTTAGCTTTTCCAAATTGTAGGTGGATAGGTGGAGAGATGGTTTATGGAGCAAGAGTTCCAAATTATAACTTTAGCGAAATGGGTATTTTATATAGCGATGTAATTTTTGCAAAAAAGTATCTACAACAAAAAAAGTATAGAGTAACAGTTACAGGTAAAGAGTATATATTTTTAACTGCTACAAGAATAAGAAGTGCATTAAAATAAATTCAAATACATATTTTGGGTTTAATTTTATAATTATAAGTTACAATATGTGGTAATATTACCTATATAACTCAAGGGACAAGAGATGAGAAAGATACTTTTACTTATATTAATAGTTTTAAATATGTTATGGTGTGATGCCTTAAAAAAGAGTATTGATAATAATTATCCAAAGTTTTTAACACTATCTATAGAAAAAACCACTCTAAATAAAGATGCTAACACTACAATAAACTTAAAAGCTATGTATAAAGATGGAACTACTAAAACCCCAAATAATATAGAGTGGTTCATCACCCCAAAAGATACCATAAAGATTAAAGGCAATATTCTTACTGCTCTAAAAGATATAAATGTAACTATTCAAGCCAAAGTTGGAAATACTCTCTCAAATAAAGTTAAACTAAATATCTACTGGGAAGTAGATGGCCATAGACTCCCGCCAGAGTCTGATCCGAAAGTAAATAATGCCACACTTCTTGGTGTTGATGTAAATAAAAATGGTGTGAGGGATGATGTGGAGAGGTGGATATATAATAGATACAAAGATAAGCATCCTATACATATCGATATAGCGATGCAGGCAGCGAGGGGGTATAGGCTTATCCTT
>Ga0256833_1003379_pt1 | contig 10922 bp, 12 predicted proteins | sample 356284metaG_FD_190535 | JGI IMG/M metagenome (GOLD analysis project Ga0256833, IMG submission 190535) | Hydrothermal vent microbial communities from Mid Atlantic Ridge, Atlantic Ocean - 356-284 | ecosystem: Environmental > Aquatic > Marine > Hydrothermal vents | place: Atlantic Ocean: Mid...
AATTAAGGTTAATTTATTGAGTTTTGTAAGAAGTCTAATCTCTTTTATATATTATTTAGATATAGTTTCAGAATTGTTTTAGCTAGAGCTGCAACTATTATTACTTTCTATGACTACTTTTAATATGAGAATATATCTATTTTAGTAATTTATTAGAGAGTTTGGCTAAGGTGCCTGTTTGTAGCGAACTGTTATACAATAAATTACAAAAAGAAAGAAGATAGATGAAATTCGAAGATTTTAATTTTAAACCACTATTAGCAAAAGCTATTAAAGATGCAGGTTTTAGAGAGCCAAGTCCTATTCAAAAAGAGGCAATTCCATTAATTTTAGATGGAAATGATATTATAGGTCAAGCACATACAGGAACAGGAAAAACAGCTGCATTTGCTTTGCCTATTTTAGAAAAGTTAGAGTTAAATGGTGAAGTAGAGGCTCTTATAATTGCTCCAACTAGAGAACTTGCAATGCAAGTTAGTGATGAAGTTTATAGATTTGGTAAAGAGTTAGGGGTAAAGAGTGCAACAGTTTATGGAGGAACACCATATAATAGACAAATAGAACAAATCAAAAGAGCATCTGTAGTAGTTGCGACTCCAGGAAGACTTATTGACCTTTTAGATAGTAAGAAAATTAAATTAAATCCATCGGTAGTAATTTTAGATGAAGCAGATGAGATGTTAGATATGGGCTTTTTAGATGATATAAAAAAGATTTTTAAACATTTAGATGGAAAGCAACAAAGATTACTTTTCTCAGCTACTATGTCTAAAGAGATTAGAGCTTTAGCTCAAAAGATTTTACATGAACCAAAGAGTATATCTATTACTAAATCTGAAGTTACGAATGCAAATATCCAACAAGAGTTTTATGTAGTTGATGAGAGAGAAAAAGATGATGCTCTTATTCGTTTAATGGATTACTATAACCCAGTTAAGAGCATTATATTTTGTCGTATGAGAAGAGAGGTAGATAGATTAAGTACATATTTGAGTTCTCAAGGCTACAATTGTGGTGGACTTCATGGAGATATGAGTCAAAGAGAGCGTGAAAGCACAATTAGAGAGTTTAAAAAGAGTGGTTTAAATATTTTAATTGCAACAGATGTTGCTGCAAGAGGTCTTGATGTTAATGATGTAAGTCATGTATTTAACTATCATATACCTTTTGATTCTCAAAGTTATGTTCATAGAATTGGAAGAACTGGAAGAGCAGGTAAAGATGGAGTAGCAATTTCTATTGTAACACCTAGTGAATTTAGAGCTTTACAAAAAATTCAAAAGAGTGTTGGTAGCCAAATAGAGAGTAAAGTTATACCTAAAATTAGTGATATAGAAGCTATTAAAAATAGTAAAATGATGAAAAAAATAGTTGATTTTGAAGTAACTCAAGCAGGAATTGACTTGGTAGAAGAGTTAAAAGAGGGTTATGATTTATCAACAATTGCTTATAAATTAGCATCTATTATTGTTGGTGAAAATAATATTAGAGGTAAAGACAGTATTGGTAAAAGTTTAGAAGATATTAAACGATTAATAAAAAATAGTAAAAATGATAGAAGTGGCAACTCTAGAGGTCGCAGAGGTAGAAGAAACTCTAGCTCAAGAGGAAGAAGAGATGGAAACCGTAGTGGACGCAGGAGATAGTTTATAAGTGTTAAGTAATTAGTAAAAATTAAATACAAATAATCTTTAAAGGAGTAGAGGGGTAGAGGAGAAGAGGTGTATAGAAAATTATCATTTTGCTATCTCTACTCCTTTGTGCCTTTACACCTATACCCCTTTATAATATTCGATTTTAATTTTAGGTTACTACTTAACACATAGCACTTAACCCTCAACACTTAAACATATCTACACAATTTTTAATTAAATTTAAATTACTCTTTAAAAATAATATTTCTTTAAACTCACTTGGGTATAATTTTTGCGGTCTAAATCTGTTGATTTCAGAAAAGACACATGCAGTTATTCCTTGAGTAGGTTGCGCATTAGCGTTAAGGACTGCAGAGGCTTAAACCTAAAAACTTAATTTTTACAAGGAGATTACCTATGGTAACAATGAAAGATTTATTAGAGTGTGGTGTACACTTTGGACACCAAACAAGAAGATGGAATCCAAAAATGAAAAAATTTATTTTTGGTGAGAGAAAAAATATCTATATTATTGATTTACAAAAAACTCTTAGATATTTTAAATATACTTATAATGTAGTTAGAGATGCAGCTGCAGAGGGACAAACAGTTCTTTTTGTTGGTACAAAAAAACAGGCTAGAAATGCTATTAAAGAACATGCACAAAGATGTGGTATGCCATATATTGCTACAAGATGGCTTGGTGGTATGTTAACAAACTATCCTACAATTAAAAAGTCTATTAGAAAACTTGAAATTATAGAGCAGATGGAAGAGAATGGTCAAATTAATCTTTTAACTAAAAAAGAGGCTCTTATGCTTAGAAGAAAAAAAGAGAAACTTTTGAAGTATTTAGAAGGGTATAGAAATTTAGAAAAGACTCCAGATATGCTATTTGTTGTAGATGCTGTAAAAGAGCATATTGCAATTAAAGAAGCTAGAAGAATGGGAATGAAAATTGTTGCACCACTAGATACTAACTGTGACCCAGATTTAATTGACTATCCAATTCCTGGTAATGATGATGCAATTCGTTCGATTAATCTTTTCTGTAGAGAGATAGCAGATGCAATCATTGAAGGTAAAGCATTAGCAGCAGAGAGTGAAGGTGAAGATGGTGAATTAGAGACTGCTGGTATCTCTGAAGAGGCTGCAGAAGCTGCGAATGTAAGTAAAGAAGAGATTGCTGAAGTTAAAGAAGAAGTTGCTAAAGAAGCTGCAGAATCTAAAGATGAAGTTAAAAAAGATGATTTAACAAAACTTCCTGGTATTGGTAAAGTTGGTCAAGAGAAGCTTAATGAAGCAGGGATTAATACTTATGCTCAAGTTGCAGAGTTAAATGAAGAACAAGCTAAAGAGTTTAGAGTTAAAGCAGAAGCTATTGAGGCTGCTAAAGAGTTAGCATAATTAATTTAGGAGATTAAAATGGCAAATTTTGGACCAAAAGATATTAAAAAACTTCGTGAAATGACAGATGCTGGTATGATGGATTGTAAAAAAGCATTAGCAGCAACTGATGGGGATATGGATAAGGCTGTAGAGTGGTTAAGAGACCAAGGTATTGGTGCTGCTGCTAAAAAGGCTAGTAAAACAGCTGCTGAGGGTGCAATTGGTGTAAAAGTTGATAACTCTAAAGCAGTTATAGTAGAGATTAATTCTCAAACAGATTTTGTTGCTCAGAATGATAAATTTAAAGAGTTAATGAATGAAGTTGTAGAACATGCATTTAATAACTCTTTAAAAGATGCTGAAGCTATTAATGCATCTGAAATAAATGGACAAGCTTTTAGTGAGTATCTTGCTGGACATATTGCAGTTATTGGTGAAAATTTAGTAGTTAGAAGAGCAGCATTAATTGAAGGTGATTCTAAAACAGCTCTTAATGGTTATGTTCACTCTAACGGTAAGAATGGTGTTATTATTGCTGCTGAGTGTGAAGATGAAGCAACTTGTGAAAAAGTTACTCCTATATTAAGAGAGATTGCAATGCATGCAGCTGCTATGGCTCCTAAGTCATTATCTTATAAAGATTTAGACCCTACTTATGTAGAAGAGGAGACAAAAGGTAGAATAGAAGCTATTAAAAAAGAGAATGAAGAGTTAGCTAGACTTGGTAAACCTTTAAAAAATATTCCTCAATATGTTTCTCGCTCTCAACTTACAGATGAAGTTTTAGCAGAGGCTAAAGCAGCAATTGAAGCTGAACTTAAAGCAGAGGGTAAACCAGAAAAAATTTGGGATAGAATTGTTCCTGGTAAGTTAGATAGATTTATTGCTGATAATACTACACTAGATCAAGAGCAATGTTTACTTGACCAAAAGTTTGTTATGGATGATAGCAAAACTGTTGGTGAATATTTTGAAGAGAAGAGTGGTGGTAAGGCTAAAATAACTACATTTACAAGATTAGAAGTAGGTGAAGGTATTGAAGTTGAAGAGGAAGATTTTGCAGCAGAGGTTGCTAAACAGATGGCATAAGCCCATCTCCTCTTGATATGGATGAGTATAGATTATATGAACTGCTACAAAAGAGTAATATCTTTTTAAGTGGTGGTGCAGGTGTTGGGAAAAGTTACTTAACTAACAAAATAATAGATCTTTATAATTTTAATAATAAAAAAGTTATTCCACTTGGAAGTACTGGTATTAGTGCTGTAAATATTAATGGATTTACAATACATAGCTTTTTTATTTTTGGAATTGCTTCTGATATTAATATTTTAAAAAATCAAGATAAAAAGAATAAAAAACGCTTACAAGAGTTAAAAAGAATCCTTCAAGAGATAGATTTAATTATAATTGATGAAATTAGTATGGTCTCTGCTCAGTTAATGGATATGATAGAGTATAGATTAAATTCTCTATCGTTTAATGGCACTATAATGTGTGTTGGAGATTTTTATCAACTGCCACCAATTGTTAAAAGAGATAATAATATAAATAGTCTATTTAAGCAAGAAGTTTATGCATTTGAGAGTGGAGCATGGAGTAGGTTTAATTTTAAAAATATTATATTAAATGAGGTAAAAAGAACTTCGGATAGTGAATTTATTAATATATTATCTTTAATTAGAAAAGGTATTTGTAATAGAGAGGTTAAAGAGTATTTAGAGAAGTTAAGAGATAATAGAATTGTTCCTAATATTGAGCCAACATATCTATTTGGACGAAATTTAGAAGTTGAAAAGATGAATAGAGATAGATTATCTCTATTAAATAGTGATGAAGCCCTATTTTTTTGGAGTATAGAGAAGTTTAAGAATATAAATGAGAAAAAATTACAAAGTTGGTTTAATTCTCTACCTGTATTAGAGAGTTTGCACTTAAAAATTGGAGCTCCTATAATTTTTACAATTAATAAATGGGGTAAATTTGTTAATGGACAAAAGGGTATTATTGTAGCTTTTGAAGATGATGTTGTATTAGTTCGAAGTGAAGGTAAAGATATTAAAGTTTATATGCATGATTTTGAGATGTTAGAGGTAGATAGTGATACACTAGAGACTAAGGCTGTTGCTGTTTTATCTCAATTTCCAATAAAGTTAGCATATGCAATTACAATACATAAATCTCAAGGTATGAGCATTAACTCTTTAGTATGTAATTTAGATTATCTTTTTACACCTGGACAACTATATGTTGCAATATCAAGAGCCATTGAACCTAAACTTTTACAAATAGAGTATAGTGGAACAAATTTTAATAACTATTTAAATAGAGTAATTATATCTAATGAAGAAGTTGATAGATTTTATATGGGATTAAAGAGTGAAAATTAGAGTATGCACAATAGATAAAAAGGGTAAAAATAAGTTATATGAACCACTACTTGAACATTACAAAAAGTTATCAAAACCCTTTGCTAATATAGAAATTATAGATATTTTTAATAATAAAATTGCAAAAGCACAAGAGAGTTCACCTAATTTGGCTCAAATAGAATATACAAAGGCTTTTGAGCCTTTTTTAAATGGTTATTGTGTTGTTTTAGACCCTGCAGCAAAAGAGCTTGATAGTTTTGAATTTTCTAAAATACTACAAAATAATGCACATGTAACTTTTTTTATAGGTGGAGCATATGGATTTGAAAAAAAATTTCTCAAAAGTGCCAATTTATCAGTTTCTTTTGGTAAAATAACAACTTCACATAAGTTAATAAAAGTGTTATTAATAGAGCAAATTTATAGAGGTTTGACAATAATTAATAACCACCCTTATCACAAATAAAAGGTATAATATGAGTAGAGAAGAAGATATTCAAGAACTTAAACAAGAGTTATTAAAGATGAAAGAGACGCTAAAAAGTAACATAGCTAAAGCTGAACATGAGATAAACTTGATGAGACAACAATCACCAACAGATGAGGGTGATTATGCAGTTTTAATTAATGATACAGCTATAGACGATACTTTAATTGCAAAACAGTATAAAAAATTAGAAGAAATTGAGCAAGCTTTAGATAAAATGTCAAAGGAAGGATATGGAATTTGTGAAATGTGCGAAGAGCCTATTGATATTGAAAGATTGAGGGTTAAGCCTTTTGCTAAATTTTGTATCTCTTGCAGAGAAATTAACGAACAAGAGTTAATTAAGAGATAGTTAAAATTTATTAGTTAGGAGTAGATATGAGAGTTGGCTTATATACAGTATTTTCTTTGTTATTTGTTATAGCAGTTGCAATTGGGGTTTATTTGATAAATCCAAATACATATTCATTTGAACTTTTTGGAATACATCTACCTAAACTTCCAGTTGCAGTGTGGATAGCTATACCAGTAGCTTTATTAGCAGTTTTTTCTATATTACATATGCTTTTTTACACTACAAAAAACTTTTTTAATATTAGAAAATTAAGAGCTGATGCTAAAAAGTTAGAAGATGGAGTATATTGGTCTTTAATACAAGAGCCAACATCTATGAAATATTTTAATGAAGATATGGAAAAAGCTGCTTCTATACTATCTGTTGCATTTTTAATACCAAATAGTAATGATTTACCTGATGTTTCAGATAAAATTAAAGATGCTGCAAAAGTTATTAATAAGATAGAAGCTGGTGAATATGTTGAACTTAAAAGTCAAAAATTTGCAAAACATTTAAGTGAAAATAATGGTATTGTAGAGAAAAACAACTTGAATCATTTAGAAAAAGATGATAAATTTGCTTTAAAAGTTGTAGAGTTTAGAGATAAATACTCTAATAAGTTATTATCTGCTGCATTAGATAAAGTTGCTAAAACACAAGATATGTTTACTCTTAAAAAATATGCTAAAGATTTAGGAAAAGATAGATTTTTTAAATTACTTGATAGAGTAGAAGCTGGTGAAGATATAGGCTTTAGTTTAGATATGTTAAAGAGTTTTATCTCTAACTATAATATGGAGTGTAAAGATTATTATAAAGTAGCAAGAGTTGCTTTGTCTCATTTTGAACCAGATAATAATTTATCTCTATTTAAAGAGTTAAGTCAAAGTAATGACAAAGCAACTCCAGCTTATATATATTTGTTATTTAAGTATGAGTTATTAGATAAAGTAAAAGATATATTAGATGAGAGTAGTAGTGATGAGTTTAAATCTTTAAAAGCATTTTATTCACTTAAGAAAAGCAAATATAACTATAAAATAGATGATATTATAGGTAGTGATAATATTTGTAGATGACTTTAGATTTTTCAAAACCCCTATATTTTCTAGCCCCACTTGCTGGGCTGACTGATTTACCTTTTCGTAGTGTTGTTAAAAAGTTTGGTGTTGATGTTACTGTTAGTGAAATGATAAGTTCTAATGCATTAGCTTATGGTAGTATTAAAACGAAAAAAATGTTAGAGAAATCCTCTTTAGAGACTCCTTATTCTATTCAAATTGCTGGTAGTAATGAAGATATTATAAAAAGAGCTGTTGATATTATAAATGCTCGAGATGATGTTGATATTATTGATTTAAATTGTGGTTGTCCTGTTCCTAAAGTTGTTAATAATTTACAAGGTAGTGCTTTACTTACAGATTTAAAAAAGATGGGAAAAGCAATAGAGACAATAAAAAAGTATTCTAATAAGAGATATACCTCTGTTAAAATTAGACTTGGATTTGCAGAAAAAAATCATATAGAGATTGCTAAAGTTTGCCAAGAGTCTGGAGCAGATTTTATTGCTGTTCATGGACGAACAAGGTCTGGTAAATTTAAAACACCAGTTGATTATGATGCTATTGCTGAAATTAAAAATACTCTTAAAATTCCTGTAATTGCAAATGGGGATATTGATAGTAAAGATAAAGCTAAATGGGTATTAAAACATACTAATTGTGATGGAATTATGATTGGTAGAGCAGCTGTAGGAGCTCCTTGGATATTTAAACAAATTAAAGATGACATTGATAAAGTAACACCAAATTTAATAAAAGATGTAGTAATAGAACATTTTGAACAAATGTTAAATTTTTATGGAGATTATGGAGTAATATTATTTAGAAAACATTTACATACATACTCAAAGCATGGCTATAAGGGTGCTAGTGAATTTAGAGATAAAATAAATAGAGAGAGCGACCCTAAAATTGCAAAAGAGATAATAGAAGATTTTTTTAAGAATAATAAGCTTTCTTAAGTAGTAACCTAAAATTAAAATCGAATTATAATATTAAGGGGTATAGGAGTAGAGATGCTAAAGGGCAATGCCATTAAGTTAAGCAACGGAGCTAAAGCATCCGATTCAAAATAGAACTTTGTAACCCTTAGGAATCGGAGGCTTTAGCCCAATGCCAATGAAATAAGATAAATGTTACATTTTTTGCTTAAAGCTGAAGGCAAAAAGCACAAAGCTTTTAAAGGTAAAATTATCTTTTAAAAGTATTTGATTTTTTGGTAAGACTAAAGCCTTACATCCGATAATATGCTTGACTTGGAGCATTTTAGAGATGTTCCAAAAAAAGCTTTTGGCTTTGTGCTTTCAGCTTTTAGCAATGAAATAAAGCTTATTTCATTGGCATTGGGCTTTAGCCCCGAAAAAAGAACAAAAATTCTTAACTTAATGGCATTGATACTAAAAAAGGGGGAGGGTAGAGATAATATGATGTTACTTTCTATATACCTCTTCTACTATATCCTTATACCAATGTTAATGAAATAAGGAAAATATTGCATTTTTTGCTTAAAGCTGAATGCAAAAAGCTTTGAGCTTTATGCTTTTGGCTTTTAACAATAAAATAAAGCTTAATTTATTTGTGTTGAAGGAATAAAATTAATTTTTGTATTTTTCACTATTATAATTGGCATATTTTTTATACTTTTAATAAAAAAAGGGTAAAATAATAGAAAAAAGAGTTTCAATTTGAAGAGTAAGCAATATTCACTAAAAGTTTTAGAAGTTGAAGTTGAAGATGAACAAGAGACTATTGCCTTTTTTGAGAAAAATTATATTTTATTTCAAAATCATTTAATTTCTCTTAAAGGTAAAGTAACTGATAATTTATTAAAACTTTTAAAATCTAAAAAATTATCTTATATTGTAGATACAAATTTGCCTAAAGCTAAAGTAACAAAAGTTGAACAGAAAGAAGAGCATGAGAAATTGAGAAACTCTTTAGTTGTAATTGATAAAATTATACGAAGTGGTCAAGAGATAGTTATAGATGGAGATTTATTGTTACTAAATAGAGTAAATAGTGGTGCAGTGATAAGAGTGAGTGGAAATTTAATTATCTCTAGAATAGTTGAAGGCTCTATCTATTGTAATGGAGAGTTTATGATGTTAGTTGCTTCACCAAAAGCTAATATTATTTTTAATGGTGTTGAAGTTGATAATAGTTATTTAAAAGATAAATTAAATAGAATAGAGTTAAAAAATAATGAGATAATTATTACACCAGTAATTAAAAAGGAGATAAATTGGGCATAGTTATTGCAGTAATTAGTGGTAAAGGTGGGGTTGGTAAAACAACAGCTGCAGCAAATATTGGTTTAGGTATTGCTATGAATGGCAAAAAGTGTGTTGTTGTTGATTTTGATATTGGACAAAGAAATCTTGATATGATTTTGGGGTTAGAGAATAGAGTAGTCTATGATATAGTTCAAGTTATGGATAAAGAGGTAAATATTAAACAAGCTTTAATTAAAAGTAAATCACATGATAAATTCTACTTTTTAGCTGCTTCTCAAACAAAAGATAAAACTGTTTTAAACTCTAAAAAAGTAAAAGAGTTAGTAGATAGCTTAAAAGAGGAGTTTGATTTTGTAATTTTAGACTCTCCAGCAGGGATAGAGAGTGGATATGAGCATACTATTGAATTTGCAGATGCAGCAGTTGTAGTTGTTAATCCTGAAGTTTCATCTATTAGAGATGCTGATAGAGCAATTGGTATATTAGATTCTAAATCTCAAAAGGTTAAAGATGGGGGAGAGGTAGAGAAGTATTTAATTATTAATAGGATAGAACCTAATATGGTTAAGAGAGGAGAGATGCTAAATAGTAAAGATATTTTAGATATTTTAAATATTAATTTACTTGGTAAAGTACCTGAAGATAAAGCTGTAATAGATGCTTCAAATCAAGGTAAACCTATTATATTAGATAAATCTTCTAAAGCTGGACAAGCATATTTTAGAATAGCTTCAAGAATTAGTGGGAATAGTATTGAGATGGTAGATGTAGAGTCTGAAACAGATGGAATCTTTAAAAAATTAACGGGAATATTTAAGTAATGTTTGGATTTTTAAAGAAAAAAAAGAGTGCAAAAATTGCAAAAGATAGATTGACAATAGCTATAATGAGTGATAGAGGTCAAAATGTAGATTATCCTTTTTTAGAAGATTTAAAAAAGGATATATTAGCAGTAGTAAAAAAATATACAGAAGTAAAAAATATTACTATTAGAAAAGAGGTAGAATTAGAGCTTGAAGCTTTATCTATTGAGATAGAATTAGAGAAATAGTTTAGATTTTCATATTAAAATCTCACCTTATTTATAATTATATATTTTTTAATATATAATTAATATATTTTGTGTTATTCTTATGCTATATTTGGCATGGAGTTTTAAAGGTGGAGAGTAGTAATTTTATATCTAAGAGTAGTGGAAGATTGGATAAAGTGCTCTCTTGTGAGTTAAATATTAGCAGAAATCAAATCGAAAAGCTTATAAAAAGTAATCTTGTAAAAGTTGATGGTAAAATTATATCAAAACCATCTTTTAAAGTATTGCCTGATATGAATATAGAATATATTTTTATAGAGGCAAAAAAGGTTGAATATAGCGATATAGATATCAATATAGATATTTTATATGAAG
>Ga0256833_1003380_pt1 | contig 10917 bp, 10 predicted proteins | sample 356284metaG_FD_190535 | JGI IMG/M metagenome (GOLD analysis project Ga0256833, IMG submission 190535) | Hydrothermal vent microbial communities from Mid Atlantic Ridge, Atlantic Ocean - 356-284 | ecosystem: Environmental > Aquatic > Marine > Hydrothermal vents | place: Atlantic Ocean: Mid...
GAAAGCCTGGTGCCCATAGCGGCGGGGAAACACCCGAAACCATTCCGAACTCGGAAGTTAAGCCCGCCAGCGCCGATGATACTGCCTGCGGGAGCAGGTGGGAAAGTAGGGCGGTGCCAGGCTTTTTCATTTTTAGGGGGAGGTATGGAATTGGGGGTAAATGAGGTATTAGAAGTCTATAAGCAGTTAGCAGGCTTTAATGAGGATACTTTGAAGGTCCTCTCCGCTAAATATCCTGTTCTCTCTTCTTGGGCAGATGAGCTTGTAAATTCTTTTTACGATACACTTTATAGCTGGGAGAAGACGAGAGCTCTTCTTGAAGGTAAAGATAGAAAGAGGCTTGAGAGGACTTTAAGAGATTGGTACTTAACTATTGTTTCAGGTGATATAAGCGATGATTTCTGGAAGAGACAGTGGAGAGTAGGCCTCGTTCACGTTGCTAACGGTGTATCTAACCTTTACTTTATTTCTATGATGGATTTTATTAGGGCTTTTTTCACCGATAAGGTGAAAGCGTCTTTTGATAAGGACGAAGCTGTTGAGTTAATTAAAGCTTTTAATACTATTACGAGCGTAATTGTATCTTTAGTGGTTGAAGGTTATGTAGATGCTTTTGTTAACCTTTCTGGAATGGATGAAAGTTTAGTTCACAGGTTGGCTCAGCTGGGCGCTCAGGAGATGATAGATAAAGATGGTTAAAGTAAGGAAGCTGTTTTTTTTCTTTCTTCTCCAGTTTTTGATTTTCTCTTTGCCTTCTTTCTCTGCAGAGCTCTACCTTCCTTTTAAGTATCCAGGGTCATTAGGTTTCTTTAGACTGGACTCTGAAACTCCTTCTAAGCTAATTTTAGGCTATAAAGGTAGGAAATGGGTTTTTTATTCTGCTTGTGGGAGTAATTTAATTTACTTTGCAATTCCTTATCAAGTTAGAGGGAGGTTTTCTCTATCCCTTTACGAGGGGAGAAAGAGGATTTTCTTTGGGACTTTTAGGGCTTGGAAAAAGAGGTACAGGGTTTCAAGGATTTGGGTAAAGGAGAGACCTTTAAAGGGAGAGCTTTTAAAGAGAGTTATTAACGAAAATAGACTTTTAAGGAGTATTTTAAGAGAGATAACTAAAAGGAAATTTAAGGAAAGGAGGCTTTACCCTCCTTTAAAAAATCTCTCTATATCTACTCCTTTTGGAGCAAGAAGGATTATAAACGGCAAAAGGCATTCGGTTCACTGGGGAACTGATTTTAGAGCTCCTTTGGGAGCTCCAGTGTTTGCTTCTCTTTCAGGCAAGGTCGTTTTGGCAAGGGAGCTCTATTTTACCGGTAATACGGTTATAATTGACCACGGTTTAGGAATACACACCCTTTACGCTCACCTTTCAAAAATCCTGGTAAAAGAAGGCCAGTTTGTAAAAGCCGGCCAGGTTATAGGAAAGGTAGGTTCAACAGGAAGGTCAACGGGACCTCACCTTCACTTTGGTTTTTACGTTGAGGGAGTGAAGGCAGACCCCATGCTTGTTATGAAGGAGAGTTTATATTAGTCCGAACTTTTTAGCGTAGGAAAAGAGCTTTTGTATCGTCTCTAAGATGTTTGAACTATCGTTTGTTTCCTGATTAAGGTTGTTAAGGAGCTCTTTGCCCTTGTCTGGCTGGTTAACCATGTTTTGAAGGAGGTTGATTAGGAGTTTACCGTTAAGTTCGGAACCTCCAACATTTGAAAGCATTTCTTTTGCTTTATCTAGGTTGAATCCGCCGAAATCCATTTTTCCCTCCCTTGGTATTTTTGCTTTAATTATACATTAACCTTTTGAAGGGGCACAAGTGAAAAAAGCAGTTTTCCTTGATAGGGACAACACTTTAATTTACGACCCAGGTTATATTCACGAGGCGGATAAGGTAAGGCTTTTAGAAGGAGTAGGTGAAGGGCTTAAACTTTTGAAAGATAAAGGTTTTTTACTTATAGTTGTTTCTAACCAGTCTGGTATAGGGAGGGGATACTTTACAGAGAGGGAGTTTTGGGAGGTAAATCAGCGCCTTCAAGAGCTTTTAAAGCCTTTTAAAGTTCAAATAGACGACTTTTTCTTCTGTCCTCACAGGCCCGACGAAGGGTGCTTCTGCAGAAAGCCTAATCCTTACCTTTTAAAGGAGGCCGCCCGTAAGTGGGAAGTTGACCTGTCAAGTAGCTATGTTATAGGGGATAAAGACAGCGATGTTGAGCTTGCTTTAAAGGGTGGATGTAAAGGGGGAATAAAGGTGGGAGCTCCTCCTTTTGACAACTTCTTAAAGGCTGTTTTCTTTATTTTGGAGGTAGAGGGTGAAACTCTACACGAGGATAAAAACGAGGCCTGAAGACTTTATAGTTGAGGAGATTCCCCTTTACGCACCCCAAGATGAAGGTAATTACTGGTTTTTAGAGCTTAAAAAGAGGAATGTTTCCACTCTGGAAGCCTTGAGAGTCATTTCCCGTTCCTTAAAAATCCCTTTAAGGGAAATTGGCTTTGCAGGTTTAAAAGACAGGTTTGCAATTACTACCCAGTACATTACGATTCCAGACTCTTTTAGCGTTGAGAACTTATGTTTTAAGCTGGTTAACAATAGGTGGGTTAACACTTCCTTTTCTACTCCTGAAAGTATGGGGTTCTCTATTAAAGTTTTAGGTAAGCTGTCAAGACCTTTAAGTATAGGGGACTTAAAGGGAAACCGTTTTACCGTAGTTGTAAGGAACTTTGAAAAGAGCTTAAGGAGCAGGTTTTACAGGAACTATGAAGTTGTAAGGAGATACGGTTTCCCCAATTACTTTGGGGAGCAGAGGTTTGGCAGCGTAAAGAGTAGGGATGACTTTTTACTCCGATACCTTTTAAAAGGGGACTTTGAGGGGGCTTTAAGGAGCTACTTTTTCGGTAAGTCAAAGGTTGAGTTCTGGGGAGATTGGAGAAAACTTTATAAAACTCTCTCTCCTGCCTTAGAGGAGTATGAGAAGGATTTAATAAGAGGGCTTATGAGGGGACTTTCCCCTGAAAAAGCCTTTAGGATTTTGCCAAAGAACGTTCGTCTTATGTTTAACTTTGCCTTTCAGAGTTTCCTTTGGAATGAGTATTTAAGGGCTTATGTAGAAGCTAAGTATCCCTTTGAGAGGGTTTCATTTATAAATAACTGGAAGCTTTCCTATTACCTTCAAGTGCACGACATAGAGTATTTGCGGGAGCTCCAAATTCCCTACACTGCCAGAGAACATCCCGTTAAAGACCCTATTTTAAGGAGCTCCATCAAAAAGGTTCTTAAAAGATACGGCGTTAAGGAGAGCTGGTTTAACGCTCAAGTGGGAGGAATGACTGTTATGACCGACGGTTTAAGGAAAGCAGTTGTGTTTCCTGAGGGTTTTAGGGTTTTAGGGAAGACAAAGCGGGAGATTAAACTCTCTTTTACTTTACCTCCCGGCTCCTACGCTACCGTTCTTTTAAGGTTTCTCCTTAAAGGGTAGCTATTAAGGATTGAGCTTGATTTTCTGCCATTACACAGCTTTCTATAATCTCTTCTTTATTTAGCTGGCTTAACTTACTTGGGAGGTCTATCTTTTTACCTTCTTCTAAGTATTTGCAGAGTGGAAGGAGTTTTTTCGCTACTTCTTTGAGCTTGCCAAATTTACTTTCAGGATTAAGAAGGCCGTTAATTACGCATTTGCTTACTCCGGCTTTCTCTAAAATCTCTTTAAGCTCTTTTTCTCCTACTTCTTCCTTTACCGGTTCAAGTATTCCGACCATGAAGGCTTCGTCTTCGTGTTCAGGGAGGAGTTTCTTTGAAAGGTCTTTCAGTAGATAGGCAAACTTTAAAACTCTTTTAATTTCTTCTTTTGAGCTGTTTTTAAGGAAGGAGGTAGTTAGTAATACAAAGACATAGTCTTTGAGGTTCCTATATCCTAAGTAGGCTATAGTTTGAGTTATAGACTTAATCTCTTTTTTTAGTCCAAAGTAGGGGGAGTTTATAAACTTTAAAAGTTTTGCAGAGAGGTTAGGGTCCATACTTGTAATTTTAGCTATCTTTTCAAGCTCTTCTCCGTCAAGGAGGGCTTTTATGAGTTTTAGGAGGACCTCTCTTTTAAGCTCAAGTCTTTCAACTTCAGACATCCTTTCTCCTCTTTACTTTATTTTGAATTATAACACTGAATCAGATTTTAAACTTCCCGTAGAAGAAGCCGTCCATTCCGTTTTTGTGGGGGAATACCCTTAAGGTGTTTAGCTTTGGTTTTAGCTCTTCCTTGAAGTTTTCTATTTGGTTCGGTTTGTAATTTAGTTCTTTAGTTGCAAATAGGGCATTTTCCTCTCCCTCTTCCCTTTCAAGGGAGCAGACGCTGTAAAGGATAGTTCCTCCCTCTTTAAGGAGCTCTTTTGAAGCCTTTAAAAGTCCCCTTTGGACTTTCTGATTGTGTTTAATTAAGGATAAAGACTTGTTCCACTTACCTTCCGGATGTCTCCTTATGACTCCGGTGGCTGAGCAGGGAGCGTCAATAAGGATTTTGTCAAAGCTTTTATAAAACCTCTTTGTGAAGCTTTCGTCCTTCCTTATGTCAGTTATTACGATTTCTAAGTTTTCTACTCCGAGCCTTTTTGCGTTTTCTTTAAGGAGCTCTCCCCTTTCTCTGTTTACTTCAACTGCCACTATTTTTGCCCTGTTTAAGGTTAAATCGGCTATTGCCGTTGTTTTGCCTCCCGGAGCAGCTCCAACGTCAAGTATTAGCTCTCCCGGTTTAGGCCTTAAAAGTAGAGCTGCCAGATAGGAGGCAGGGTCTTGAACGTAAAAGAGCCCTTCGCTGTAGCCCGGGAGCTCCCTTACAGACACTCTTCCTTTAATTCTTATCATTTGGGGTATGAGGGGATGAACTTCAAAGTCAACACCTTCTTTCCTTAAAAGTCGGCTAAATTCCTCTAAGTTGGTTTTAATCCTGTTTACCCTTAAAAAGAGAGGTGCTACTTGGTTTAAGGAGTTTAGGAGTTTTTCTATTTCTTCTCTGCCGTAGAAGGAGCTCCACCTTTTTACCATCCAGGTAGGGAAGGAGTAGAGAGTAGATATCCTCTCGTAGTAGTCTTTTATCTTCTCTACCTCTCCTTTGTAGTTAAAACCTATCAGTCTTTTTGAGACGGCGTTTACAAATCCTCCTTTCTTTTTACCCTCAAGTCTCTTAACTGCCTCAACGGTCTCGTTTACGGCTGCATAGGGAGGAACTCCAGTAAAGAAGAGCTGGTATGCTATTAGCCTAAGGGCGTTCCTTACCGTGCTACTTTGTGTTTTTAAGTTCTTTCCCGTTGCTCTTTCAACCGAGAAGTCTAACAGCCTAAGGTACCTTACTACTCCTGAGACTAATTCCCTAATAAAGGCTCTTTCCCTACTTTCAAGTCCTACTGTTAGCCTTTCAAGGTTTTCTCTCAGTTTCCCGTTTTCCTCAAAGGCCTTTAAAGCTCTAATAGCTAATTCCCTCTCCTTCCAGCCAGTCAACATCTTCAAGGAGCTCCTTTCCCTCCTTTATTAGTCTCTCTATTAACTGTGCTACTTCTTCTGGACTTCTTCCTGTCGTGTCAACATGTATAACCTTTTTGAATTTAGGCTCTTTAAAAGCCTCAGTTGCAATTACTGCAAGTTTTTCTGCTTCAGCGTTTTCCAAGACCTTCTCCCTTGGGTAGTTCCTTGGCTTTAACCTCCTTTTAATCTCTTCTGGGCTCGCTCTAAGTATTATCAGGTAGTCAAGGGGAATGTAGTGAGCTACCAGTCCCTCTACTATAAAGTTGTCTTTTCCTTTAAAGAATTCTTTAAGTTTTTCAGCGTCAACCTCGTAAGCTTTCCTCCTTGAGTCGTAGCTCTTAAACAGTCCCTTTTCCTTAATTAAGGGGCTTAAGCTGTAAAGGGGAAGAGAGAGTTTTTTAGACAACATTTCCCCTACCGTTGACTTTCCCGTTCCCGGAGTTCCCGTTATCCCTATTCTCAACTTTTGTCCCTCCTTCTGGTAATATTTCCACTTAACAAGGCTCTTAAGGAGGCTTCCTTGCCAAAGAGAACCGACCTAAAGAAAATTTTAATCGTAGGCTCAGGGCCTATAGTTATAGGCCAAGCTGCCGAGTTTGACTATTCGGGAACTCAAGCCTGTAAGGCCCTTAAAGAGGAAGGTTATCAGGTAGTTTTGGTTAACTCAAACCCTGCAACCATAATGACCGACCCTGACATTGCAGACAAGACTTACATAGAACCTTTAACCGTTGAGGTTCTTGAAAAGGTAATTGAGAAGGAAAGGCCAGATGCCCTTCTTCCTACCGTTGGAGGGCAAACTGCTTTAAACCTTGCAGTTAAGCTACACGAGGCTGGGATTTTAGAGCACTACGGCGTTGAGCTTATTGGGGCAAATGTAGAGGCTATAAAGAAGGCGGAAGATAGGGAGCTCTTTAAAGAGGCCATGTTAAAGATAGGCCTTGAAGTTCCTAGAAGCGGTGTTGCCCACTCTTTGGAAGAGGCTATGGAGGTTCTTGATTACGTGGGCCTTCCTGCGATTATAAGGCCTGCCTTTACTTTAGGAGGAGAGGGAGGAGGCGTTGCTTATAACGTTGAGGAGTTTAGGGAGGTAGTTAAAAGGGGGCTTGACGCTTCTCCTGTTAACGAGGTCTTAATTGAAGAGAGCGTTTTAGGTTGGAAGGAGTACGAACTTGAGGTTATGAGAGACTTAAATGACAACGTAGTGATAATCTGTTCCATTGAGAACTTTGACCCTATGGGAGTTCATACGGGAGATTCAATTACTGTGGCTCCTGCTCAGACTTTAACCGACAAGGAATATCAGCTTTTAAGGGATGCTGCCATAGCCATAATAAGGGAAGTGGGGGTTGAGACCGGAGGCTCCAACGTTCAGTTTGCCGTTAACCCGGAAAACGGAAGGTTTATAGTTATAGAGATGAACCCGAGGGTATCCCGCTCTTCTGCTTTGGCCTCAAAGGCAACCGGCTTCCCCATTGCAAAGATTGCCGCAAAGCTTGCCGTGGGATATACCCTTGATGAGCTTCCAAACGACATAACAAAGAAGACTCCTGCCTCCTTTGAACCTGCCATAGACTACTGCGTGGTTAAGTTCCCCAGATGGGCCTTTGAGAAGTTCCCCGAAGCAGACTCTACCTTAACTACAAGGATGAAGTCTGTTGGTGAAGTAATGGCAATCGGAAGGACATTTAAGGAGGCTTTAAGCAAGGCCATTCGTTCCCTTGAGATAGGGAGGTACGGCTTAAGGTTAAGGGGAATTTCTGAACTTTCAGACTCAGAGCTTCGCTCAAAGGTAGCAGTTCCCAACCCAGATAGGCTCTGGCACATTGCAGAGGCCTTTCGGAGGGGCTGGAAGGTTGAGGAGGTTTATGAGCTCAGTAAAATAGATAGGTGGTTCCTACATAACATTAAGCAACTGGTGGAAGTTGAGGGGGAGCTCTCAAAGCATACCCTTAATACCGTTCCAGCCGAGCTTTTAAAGTGGGCAAAGAAGTGGGGCTTTTCAGACAGGGAAGTTGCAGACCTTTTGGGAGCTACTGAAAAGGAGGTTAGAGAAAAGAGGAAGGAAATTTCGCAGGTTCTTTACAAGTGCGTTGACACCTGTGCAGGGGAGTTTGAAGCCTATACTCCCTACTACTACTCTACCTACGACGGTAGAGAGTGTGAGGCCAATCCAACAAAAAGGGAAAAAGTTATAGTTTTTGGCTCCGGGCCAAACAGGATAGGGCAGGGTATAGAGTTTGACTACTGCTGCGTTCACGCAGTTTGGGCACTTAGGGAGCTTGGATACGAAGCCCACATGGTTAACTGCAACCCTGAAACAGTTTCAACAGACTACGATACCTCCGACAAGCTCTTCTTTGAACCCTTAACTTTTGAAGACGCAATGAACGTAGTTGAGAAAGAAAGGCCCGTTGGGGTAGTAGTCCAGTTTGGAGGCCAAACTCCCCTTAAACTCTCCGTTCCTTTAGAAAAGGAGGGTGTAAGGATTTTAGGAACTTCCTCTGAAAGCATTGACGTAGCAGAGGACAGGGAGAGGTTTAGGGAGCTCCTAAACAAACTTGGCTTAAAACAGCCCCCTTCGGGTATTGCGCGCTCTTTGTCAGAGGCGGAAAAGGTTGCCCTAGAGATAGGCTTTCCCGTTTTAATGAGGCCTTCTTACGTTTTAGGCGGTAGGGCTATGAGGGTTGTTTACTCCTTGAAGGAGCTCCGCCAGTACATGGAAGAGGCCGTTGAGGTCTCAGAAGAAAAGCCCGTTTTAATAGACAAGTTCCTTGAAGACGCAGTTGAGTTTGACGTTGACGCAGTTTCAGACGGAGAGGAAGTGTTAATAGGCGGCGTTATGGAGCACATAGAGGAGGCAGGGATACATTCGGGAGACAGTGCTTGCGTTCTTCCCACTTTTTCTATAGGCAAAGAGGTAGTAGATAGGATAAAGGAGATTACGAGGAAGATAGCTATTGCCTTAAAAGTTAAAGGTCTCATAAACATTCAGTTTGCAGTTAAGGACGGGGAAATCTACATAATAGAGGTAAACCCCAGGGCTTCAAGGACCGTCCCCTTTGTAAGTAAGGCTACCGGAATACCCCTTGCGAAAGTTGCAACCAAAGTAGCTATGGGTAAGAAGCTAAAGGAGCTTGGCCTAAAAGAGGTGGAGCCTGACTATTACTGCGTCAAGGAAGCGGTGTTTCCCTTTGATAGGTTCCCTAAAGTTGACCCTGTTCTTGGCCCTGAGATGAAGTCAACAGGTGAGGTTATGGGAATAGACAAGGATTTGGGAATAGCCTTTTACAAGGCTCAACTTGCCGCTGGCTCTAGACTTCCCGTTGACCCTGCCTGCGGGAAAGTCTTTATAAGCGTAAAGGACAAGGATAAACCTAAGATTTTCTCAGTTGCCAAAAAGTTGGTTGAAATGGGCTTTAAGCTCGTCTCTACCAGCGGGACTTACTCTTTCCTTAAGGAAAAAGGTCTTCCCGTTGAAAAGGTGTATAAGATTCAAGAGGGTCTAAGGCCCAACGTTGAAGACCTTATAAAAAATGGTCAAATATGCTTAATAATAAATACGCCAACTGGAAGTAGGTCAAAAAGAGATGCCTACAGCATAAGGAGGTTAGCCGTTAACTATAAAATTCCTTACTACACTACAGTTAGAGGAGCTCAGGCGGCGGTTATGGCAATAGAGTCTATGAGGAGAGAGAGATTGAAGGTTAAACCACTTCAAGAATACTACGGAGGTAAGTAATGGCCGAGGAGAAGAATCAGGAACAGCCCCAAGTTATAGTTGGGAGTATGCCTTACAGGGTTTCTATGGCGGAAGTTGACGCTTACGGCGTAATGTACTATTCAAGGTTTTTTGAGCTCTTTGAGAGGGGAAGGACGGAGCTCTTTAGGGCTCTAGGTATTGAGTACAGGAAGGTAATGCAGCAGGAACAAGTTTTAATGCCGGTGGTTGAAGCTGCCTGTAGGTACATGGCTCCCGTGGTCTATGACGACCTAATAACCCTTGAAACGGCAATTACCAACATAGGAACAAGGGGAATACGGTTTGACTACAGAATTTTAAGAGATGAGGCGGTTTTAGCCGTAGGCTTTACTCAGCACATCTTTATAGACCCCCAAGGTAGGCCGGTCTCCTTTGGGAAGAAGGTCTTTGAGCTTCTTAAAGAGAAAGGACTAATTAAAGAAGGAACTGAACTTGACGATAATGAAGGAGAGAGTGAGGACGTTTCTAAAAAGTTGAAGAAACTTATTAACGAGAGGATGGAAGAAAACTAGGGGAGGGAGGGGACCTTCCTTCCCCTTTAAGAGACCACGAACCTTACGGTAAAGAGTTCCTTAAAGTCGTCCTTTACTTTAACAGCAAGTCTTCTTGAAATCCTAATTTTTCTAAGGTTTGCGTTTACGTCAAAGGAAACTGCGTTTACTCCGCTTGTTCCGTGGAATGAGAGGAACTTTACCCTTGAGCCTTTTGGCAGCTTAAAGGTTTTGTTTCCGCTTACGGTTATCTTCCTGCCGTTTATTAGGAGCTCTCCTTGGTAGTAAGTTCTCGGATATAAGTATTCCTTCAGGTTTTCCATCACGTAGTCTAAGCTCGGCTCCACCTCTATGTTGTGGAGTTTAAAGAACTCGTTAACCATTAGTAAGTGAAATCTCACTTTGTCTTCAAGGCTTGGCAGCTGTTTAGAGGTTTCAAGGCAGATGGCTTTAACTCTGCACTCCTTTAAACAGAAGTAAGTAAGGGACTTTCTCTGCTCAGGGTGCTTCGTGTCCTTTTTGAAAGTGTGGGTGTTGTAAACTGGAATCTTCCATTCTCTGTTTTCTATTTTCTTGTTTACTCTCTTAGAGACCTCCCTTGCCTCTTTTCCAAGCTCAATTCCCCTGTAAGACTCCTCATCTATTACTATACACTGTCCCCAAGCTCTCTTGTTTACTGCGTGGAATCCAAAACCGTCGTGGAGGGTTAGGAGTAAATCTGGTTTGTAGCCTTTTATTAGTTCTTTAAGCTTTTTAACCCTTCCGTAATCTGGGTCTTTTGGGGATAGGTAGGCAAACTTCCTGTTCATATCCCCGTTGTAGCCCCTTTTGTTAGTAAGTATTGAGACGAAGTTGGCCCTTGGGGCTATTAAGAGCTCTCCCTTTTTTACTTTTAAGTGTCTTAAAATCTCCGCTGCTTTGTAAGCTCCAGGTTCGTTCCCGTGAATCCCCCCTACTATTAAGGCCCTTCCTCCTTTAAGGTTTCCCTTTAGGTAGGTTTCCTCAAAGGGGAAGGGTGGGAGCTCTATAGTTGCGTTAAAACTTCTGGCCCTTGCTAATTTCAGACCTAAGAACGGAGATAGTAGTATTCCCTTTATAAGTTCTCTTCTCCCAAGATTTTCCATCTTCCACCTTCATTAATTATGTAAAGTATTTTATTACT
>Ga0256833_1003381_pt1 | contig 10915 bp, 4 predicted proteins | sample 356284metaG_FD_190535 | JGI IMG/M metagenome (GOLD analysis project Ga0256833, IMG submission 190535) | Hydrothermal vent microbial communities from Mid Atlantic Ridge, Atlantic Ocean - 356-284 | ecosystem: Environmental > Aquatic > Marine > Hydrothermal vents | place: Atlantic Ocean: Mid...
AGCCGGTACCTCCGCCGTTGTCGGGAAAAGTAAGCTCCGTTGCGGTAACGGGCGTGCCCAGGTAAGTGGCACTGATGAAATCCACGCCGTCGGGAGTATCCGTGCCGGCAGCTCCATCAGCGCCGTTGACGGGAAAGATCAGATCCACGAAGGGACCGTAGCCGACGTCTGTGGCCGAAGTGTTGTCGAAGGTAACGGTAAAATCAAAGTCCTCGCCGATGAAACTCTCGCCTGGCACGTCCAAAGTGGCGGTTGGTATGCCACCCGCCCAGGCTGCTTTAGGCAGCAAAGCCCAAAGCACGGCCATGACGAAGGTGGACAAAACAAGCATTACAGGTTTCCGATACCCTTTTTGCAGCCCCATCTCCCCGTTTCCTCCTTTTGACAAATACAAAGCCGGGTGGTGACTGAAAATCACATCCCGCCCGGCTTCACGGTTAAGCATAGCTACACTGACATTAAGTATACTCTACTGAAACTCCTTTGGCAAACGGAATCAGCAAGGGGGGTAAAAAACTAAATTTACGGCTCAACCCTCAACGGCGGCAACAGCAGAAAACCATCCCGCTGGCCCAGGGGGGGCTGGATGTGGTCAAGGATCGGGGAGATCAGCTTCTGATGGCTTGCATCCAGCAGTCCAATCCTAACGTCGTACACCGCCGGTGGTATGTCCCTGGGCAAGGTGATGCGAAATTCGTCCAGGTAGAGCTTACCCGGCACCAGATCGCGCGTGGGAAGTCCTCCCAGCGTCTCGTGATCCTCCTGTGCCCAGATCCAGTTGCCCTCCCTTGGATTCTGAGGGCTGCTGAGGTCGGGATTGCGAATGTGAACGAAGCTGTGGAGGGACCCGGACACGTGATTCTGTGCCTCCCAATACAGCCGAACATGTATCACATCTCCCGGCCTTGCGTGGTTGGTGGAGATCGAAAAACCTCTCAGGATTGCACCGTTCGGATAGACCACGTCGGTGGTCACCTGAGCTCCGCATACCTTCCTGGGCGTAGATTGGCATCGGAAAAGCGTGGTGTGCGGATCCAGCAAGAAAATCTTGAGCAGCAGAAAAGCAGCCAATCCCACCAGCAGCCACGGCGACGGTGCAGTCTCCCCAACCTCGAGGTGCCCAAGACTCACCCCGGTGGACCGCCCGCGGCGGCGCAGTTGCCACCACACACCGGCGATCAGTAAACCTGCGGCCACCAGTGCGCTGATCAGCCAGGCAACCCGCTCCTCGCCCGTGACCTCATATCGAAGGGTCAAACGGTGAGAGCCAGCGGGCAGATTCACTTGCACCAAGCCGGTCTTAGCCTGAGGTCGAATGCCGATCGGCTTTCCGTCCAGAAACGCCCGCCATCGAGGGTAATAGATGAGGTTCAGGGTAAGGCGCTGCGGTCCGTCCAGCGACAACCTCAGATCCCAGCTACTGGAAGTCACCCGAACGTCCTGCACACTCACGCCTGCGGGCGTCTCCGACAGCGGACGCCTCTGAGCGTCGAAATCCCGTCCCAGCCTAGCCTTCTCGGATTCGTCGAAGATCACTGTACGCCATCTGGGCATGAACTCATCGAAAGCGGTCAGCGAGGTTCCACCAGCTTTCCATTCGATCTCCCTCACCTGCTCCAGGCTTATAGTATTACCGAAGTTTCCGTATCGATGCTGTAAGTTAACATAGAGCATAGGAAAAGCAGCAAACAGCAACAAGCCGGACAGGGCGATGGAGCCGTATTTCTGCCATCGTGGCGGGAACAAAGCGACGAGCAAACCGATAGACGCAGACGCAGCCAAAGCCTGCACTCCCATCAGCCTGGTCCGATACTGAACGCGATAGAGCAAAGGATGAAGACTGACCCACACGAAATTCGACCAGGGCGTCATCATCCAGAACAAAGACACACCAACCAGAACCGCCACACACAGGGCCACGCCCTCTCGATACCGCCTGCGGACGAAAGCGTACGCCGTCCCAAGGATACCGGAAAACAGCAAGACAGTATGGAACAACCCTATGCGATCGCCCACATTGCTGTTGTCGCGAGCGGTATCGAAGACGGTCGGAGGAGCCAGCAGTCGGTCCGTCGGGATCGGGTTGTTCTCGGGGATTGCCAGCACGTAACTGAAATCCCGCTCCACGTGCACGTAACGTTGTTCGGCAGCCATGGGCAGCCATACCCATGTCATAAGCAGGCCACCCAGCAGCAAAGCCAACAGCGGCGTTACAGTGCGTCCGCGCCACCCGGCCAGCAACGCCACGACCAGGGCCACCGGAGCAAGGATCAGAGGAGCCAGCACATGCATCCCGATACATGCCGCCCACAGCAAGGTAGCGGCCAGAAAGCGCCAAAAAGTAGGACGTTCTGCCAGCCAGATCAGCCCCCACAGCACCCAGGGATAGAGAAACACGCCAAAAGCCTCGTTGGAACCCCGTTCCAGGGCATCGCGGAGAACGTAAGGAGCATAGAGATAAGCGACTGCCGCCAGCAATGCAGGCCAGCGCCGATCGGTCAGCTCACGCACCAGGAAGTACATACCCAGGAACGCAGCCAGCATCCCTGCGGCCATGAGGATGCGCCATCCCTGGGGATGTCCCAGTCCCAGAAATCGGGCAATGGCATCCATCCCATAGTAAGGCAAGGGCGGCTGAAAAGTGAAGAGCGGACTCCCCAGCCCCAAATGCAGGAACTGCACCCAGCGGGGATAGAAAAATCCATCGCTGATGGCCCTGGAGAAGACCAGCCCCCTGGGGACGTGCTCCGCAGCTGCGTCGTAGGCGTAAGCGCCCAGATTGAACGTCCAAGCCGTAAGGACGGCAAAAGCCGACACCAGCGTCAGCAGAACTCCCCACCACACATCATCGTCGCGGACGATGCGTCGTGATCGCCGGCCGTGGCCGACCGCAATTCCAGGCGTGCGTTCTGAATCCGATCTTCGGGCTCCGGTAGCTCGACGTGGTGAGTTCAGGACAGACCTCCCTCGATTTACGTTCATTTCTTAGATCGGGAGAACACTCTCGAAATCGGCACGTGGTCGTTGGAGAAGCTCCCAACCTACAGCATTCTATCTTCATGACATCGTTTCCGTCAAGCTCGAGGACACCATGTCCGAACGTTTTGCCATCGCCGAGATGAAACCATCCCGTTTGACACGTACTCTCCGCAGCCGTTATAATCCCTCCATAGCGGTGCACAGCACGGAAGGGAATGCTCATGGGTCTCTGAACCGCATCGACGCGAGCAGAGCGATGAGCACAAAATATCGATCTCATAGATAGGGGGCATTCCATGTCAGACAGCAACACGAGGACGAAGCTTTCTCTGCCGGGGCCAGGGGAAATGCCCAAGGCTTACGATCCGGCCCGGTTCGAGACAGAGATCTACGACTGGTGGGATGCAAATAAATTCTTCAAGCCGGAACAGCAAATCGAAATGGGGCTTGCCGATCCCAGGCGCAAGCCTTTCGTCATCCCAATGCCTCCCCCCAACGTCACCGGGGCGCTGCACCTCGGGCACGCAATGACCGCATCCCTGGAAGACCTGATGATCAGGTACCATAGGATGCTCGGCGACCCCACGCTATGGGTTCCTGGTACGGATCACGCCGGTATAGCCACGCAGAACGTAGTGGAGCGGAAGCTTGCCGAGCAGGGAATCAGTCGACACGACTTAGGCAGGGAAAAATTCCTGGAAGAAGTCTGGAAGTGGAAAGAAGAGTACGGAAACAGGATAACGATCCAGCATCGTAGGCTCGGAGTTAGCTGTGACTGGGAAAGGGAAAGGTTTACCCTCGACGAAGGACTATCCAGAGCCGTCAGGGCTGCGTTCAAGCAACTGTACGACAAAGGGCTCATCTACAAAGGCTCCTACATGGTGAACTGGTGCCCCAGGTGCGGCACGGCGATCTCCGACCTGGAAGTGATCCACAAAGAGGAAGAAGGAACGCTCTACTACTTCAAGTACCCTCTCGAAGACGGCGGCTACTTGCCGGTAGCCACTACCAGGCCCGAAACCATCCTGGGGGACACCGCCGTGGCCGTCAACCCAAACGACGATAGATACAAAGAGTACGTAGGCAAGTACGCCATAGTGCCAATCCTCGGGCGGAAGATACCTGTGATAGCCGACGAGCATGTGGACATCGAATTCGGCACAGGCGCGCTGAAAGTGACTCCTGCTCACGATCCAGACGACTACGAAATCGGGAAGAAGCACGGGCTCGAGTTCATCAACGTCATGAACCCCGACGGCACCATGAACGAAAACGCTGGACCGTATCAGGGGCTCACCAGGGAGGAATGCCGGATTCGGCTTTGGGAGGACATGGAGAAAGCCGGATTGACGATCAAACAGGAGCCTTACGTCCACTCCGTCGGGCACTGCCAGAGATGCGATACGGTGATCGAGCCGATGATCTCGGAGCAATGGTTCGTCAAGATCAAACCGCTGGCCGAACCGGCCTTGGCCGCCGTCAAGGAAGGCAGAATCCAGATAATCCCGCATAGATTCGAGAAAGTCTACTTCAACTGGATGGAAAACATCCGGGATTGGTGCATCTCGCGCCAGCTATGGTGGGGGCACAGGATACCTGTCTGGTATTGCGACGACTGCGGAAAAGTGACGGTATCCGAAGAAGAGCCAAAAGTCTGTTCCCATTGCGGAAGCCCCAACATACACCAGGAAGAGGACGTTCTCGATACATGGTTCAGTTCCGGGCTCTGGCCTTTCAGCACCCTCGGCTGGCCCGATGAAACCGATGACTACAGGAAATACTACCCAACCAGCGTCCTGGAAACCGGATACGACATCCTGTTCTTCTGGGTGGCGAGGATGATCATGATGGGGATCGAGATGACCGGCAAAGAGCCGTTCCACACCGTGTACCTGCACGGCCTGATCAGGGACGAGTTCGGCCGGAAGATGAGCAAGTCCCTGAAGAACGCCCTCGACCCCCTGGATCTCATCGAAGAGTACGGCACGGATGCTCTCAGGTACACCCTGGTCACTGGCTCCACACCCGGAAACGACATGAAACTTTCCAGGAAGAAGCTGGCAGACGGCCGGAACTTCGCCAACAAGATATGGAATGCTTCCAGATTCGTCATCTCGAACCTGACCGGGCAGGGAGTGGAAGCACCCGGAAAGGACGAAATTCTCGAGCCCGGCGATGTACCGGACCTGGCCTCGAAATGGATATTGAGCCGCCTGCACTGGACCATCTCCGAGGTCACGAGGCTCATAGAGGCATATCAGTTCGGCGAAGCCGGCAGGCTGGCGCACGATTTCTTCTGGGGGGAATACTGCGACTGGTACCTGGAGATGAGCAAAGTCTCCCTTTACGGCGAGGACGAGGACGCCGCCAGATCAACCAGAAAGGTGCTGGCCTACGTTCTGGAGCGATCTCTGCGGCTGCTGCACCCGTTCATGCCCTTCGTCACGGAAACCACGTGGCAGATACTGAAGAAAGCCGTGAAGAATTCTGACTGGAACCCGGCCCTCATAGTGACTCCATGGCCTGAAGCAGGCGAAGTAGACGCCGGAGTGAACAAAGACGTAGGCGAAGTGGTCGAACTCGTGCGTGGCATTCGGAACGTGCGCGCCGAATATCAGGTCGAGCCATCCAGGCGTATAACGGCAATACTCAAAGGGAGCGACAGAGTCTCCGTACTGGAAGAAATGTTCCCGATTATAGCGTTCCTCTCCAGACTGGATTCGGAGAAGAGCGTGGTTTCCAACGATGCGCAGCCACCGGATCGAGCCGTCACGGTGGTCTCGGGAGAATTCGTGGCGTACCTGCCTCTTTCCGGCATGGTGGACGTGGAAGCCGAACGGAAGAGGTTGCAAAACGAACTGGATAAAGTGCGGCAGTTGATCGAACGATCCGAAAGTCTGCTTTCCAACAAGGGCTTCGTCGAAAAAGCTCCCAAAGAGGTGGTCCAGAGAGAGCGGGACAAACTGGAGGACCTGCGAAAGCGGGAGAAGAATTTAGTGAGCCACCTGGAAGCTTTCTCTTGAAAGTGACTATCGGTGAAGTGAGAGAAAACGGTGTGTGAACTTTGGTGCGGGAGTTGCGCCTGCCGTCTTGCTCGAGGTTGCTTCGAGCATCGATGAGAGAACAACCATCAGCAGCGCAACTCCCGATGGGCAACGCCGGGTGTCTGGCGATCCTGAGAGTGACATTTCGTGATTTGTGAGGTCGAAAGTGTTCTTCAATTTCTTCGATAGGTTCAGCAAAGAAGAGTTGAATCGCGTTGCCGATTGGGGGTGGTGGCCATGGGAATTCATGATCGCTCAGTTGAAAATGGTATCCTGGTTGAGCCTGCTGGTGGGCTTTTTGTTAGTCCTCACCGGGGTTTTGATACTGCTCTATCCTGACCTCCTTGCGTGGCTTGCCGCATCGTTCTTCATAATGCTCGGTATACTCGCCATCGCCTGGGGCCTGCGGTTCTATTCCGTAGTCCGGGCTTACAGAAAACTAAGGCCGTGGTAGGATGGAAACCCCGGCCGAAACGTCGGGGGATACAAAGGCGTTCTTTACGAAAGAGCTTTCAGGAGGATTCTATGTCCCTTTCGTTTCAAGAAGTAATAATGCGGTTGGAATCGTACTGGTCTGGAGTAGGAGCCTTGATCTGGCAACCTTACAGCGAGAAAGTCGGCGCCGGAACGATGAATCCGGCGACGATCTTGCGGGTTCTGGGGCCGGAGCCATGGAACGTGGCGTATGTAGAGCCCTCCTTCAGGCCGGACGACGGTCGATACGCCGAAAATCCAAACCGGATGCAAATGCACACCCAGTATCAGGTCATTTTGAAACCCGACCCCGGAGACCCTCAAGAACTCTACCTTCGCAGTCTGGAAGCGCTGGGGATAAAGCGGGAAGAGCACGATATCCGCTTCGTGGAAGACAACTGGGAATCACCGGCCCTCGGGGCATGGGGATTGGGCTGGGAAGTCTGGCTCGACGGACTCGAAATCACCCAGTTCACCTACTTTCAGCAAGCGGGAAGCCTGACGCTGGATCCGGTCGCCGTCGAGATCACCTACGGGTTGGAGAGGATAGTGATGTTCCTGCAAGGCGTGGACAGCGTCTGGGATATAGATTGGGACGGCGTCCACACTTACGGCGACATCTACCGGGATCAGGAAATCGATTATTGCAAGTACGATTTCGATTACGCCGACGTGAACCGTCTCCGGGAGATGTACCGGCTGTTCGAAGAAGAAGCCAAAGACGCCATATCCCACGAACTTCCGGTGCCGGCGCACGACTACATCTTGCGCTGCTCGCACACATTCAACATCCTCGACGCTCGAGGCGCAGTAGGTGTTACCGAGCGCGCAACCTTTTTCCGCAGGATGAGGGCTCTGGCGCGAGAGGTGGCCAAACTCTACGTGAAACAAAGGGAAGAACATGGATTCCCCTGGCTGGAGAAAGGGAGCACCGTGAGGCACGCCCCTCCCCTGGTAACCGAAAACCCCGGGGAAAGGCCGTCCGGGCCGGCGCCGCTGCTCCTGGAAATCGGGACCGAAGAACTGCCAGCAAAAGACGTGGATTCCGCCGCCGATCAGTTCGGTTCCCTGGTGCTCCAAATGCTCGACGACCTCAGAATCCCCCACGGAGAGATGAAATTAGGGGGCACCCCAAGGAGGATCGTCGCATACGTGGAAGATGTAGCCCCCATGCAAAAGGACGTGGAGGAGCTGGTAAAAGGCCCACCTGCAAGAGCCGCCTTCACACCCGACGGCACCCCCACAAAAGCAGCGGAGGGCTTCGCCAGGAGCATGGGAGTGTCGGTCGACGAGCTGACCGTCAAAGAGACGGACAAGGGTCCTCGCGTCTTCGCCGTCAGGAAAATAGCCGGACGGGAGAGCATCGATGCGATAGCGGAGGCCATGCCGGGGCTGATATCGAGCATTCGGTTCGAAAAGAGCATGAGATGGAACGGCTCTGGAGTCTCTTTCTCCAGGCCGATACGCTGGCTGGTGGCGCTTCTGGGAGATGCGGTGATTCCGTTTTCCTATGCCGGAGTGCAGAGCGGAAGGAAAAGCCTTGGGACGAGGCCTGCCGGTTCTCCGGTGCTCACGATCCCATCGGCGCTCGAATACTGGAAGATCATGGCGGAGCAGAAAATCGTGGTGGATCGCGATGCCCGCCGCGAGAAGATCGAGAAGCAGATGGACGAACTTGCGAAAGAAGCGGGAGGCGTGGTCCCGGACGACCCAGACCTGCTGAACGAGGTGACGAACCTGGTGGAACGCCCAAAAGCCGTGCTCGGAAGTTTCGGTCAGGAATACCTGGACATCCCCCAGGAAGTGCTCACGACCGTGATGAAGAAACATCAACGGTATTTCCCTGTGGTGGACGAAGAAGGGAAACTCCTCCCGCATTTCATCGCCATCCGGAACGGCGACGACAGACATTTGGAGACGGTTAGGCACGGGTACGAATCGGTCCTGAGGGCGCGTTACGCGGATGCCAGATTCTTCTTCGAAGCCGATACCTCCAGAAAACTGGAGGAATTTCTGCCACGGCTCGGAACGCTGACCTTCCAGGAGAAGCTCGGATCCATGCTCGATAAGGTCAAGCGGTTGGAGAAACTCGCCCCGTGGGTTGCCAGGGAGCTCGGGTACGCAGACGCCATGGACAAAGTGATACGAGCCGCACACCTGTGCAAGGCCGACCTCGCCACCCAGATGGTCGTGGAATTCACCAGCTTGCAAGGAGTCATGGGACGGGAGTACGCCTTGCGATCGGGTGAAGATCCGGAGGTGGCGGAGGCAATCTTCGAGCATTACCTCCCGAGGTTCTCCGGCGATAGGCTCCCGGAGACGAAACCCGGCATCGCCGTCGGCATCGCCGACAGGCTCGACAGCCTGACGGGGCTTTTCTCGGTCGGGCTCGCGCCCACCGGATCGGCCGATCCCTACCACATGCGCAGAGACGCTCTGGGGCTAGTGCAGGTGTTGATCGGGAGAGGAATATCTTTCGAGATAAGCAAAGGCATAAGAGAAGCAGCCAAGCTCCTGCCAGTACCTGTGACCGAGGAATCCCTGAAGGAAACCGGGGCGTTCGTCCTCGGAAGGCTGAAAGTCTGGCTTAGAGACAGGGGATTCCGGTACGACGTGGTGGATGCCGTGCTCGAGGAACGGGGCGACAACCCTTTCCTGGCTTACCAAGCGGTGGAAGGCCTTCAGAAAGTGGTAGAAGCAGAGGACTGGGACGAGGTTTTCACTGCTTACTCCCGAAGCAAGAGAATCGTCAGAGACCTGAAAGAAGAATACCCGCTCAAGCCCGAACTGCTGAAAGAGCCCGCCGAACGAGCACTACTGGAGGCGTATCTGAGCCAAGCTCCGAAGATAGAACAGTCTCCCACGCCGGAGACGCTGCTGGAAGTCCTGAGAGACTTGAAAGATCCAATCAACAGGTTCTTCGAAGAAGTCCTGGTGATGACAGAAGACCCGGAGATCAGAGCAGCCCGACTCGGGTTGGTTCAAAGAATCGCCAACCTTCCGAAAGGGATCGCCGACCTGAGCAAACTTCAAGGCTTCTAAGTTCACTCGGAATCAGAACCGGTGGGGCGGCGAACGCAGAAGCCTCTCCGTCGACCCGCCGGTTCACTTCTGGTTGCTGACCGTAGAAGCAAAACCGACGTACACCTTTTCCACCCCGACCCTGACCCACGGCCTAACCCAGCCTCCTCCAACGTTCACGACGGCAGGCCCAAGGTCGTTCCAATTCTCCAGCGCCTTTCCCCCACCCACCTTTGCTATGAAAGCGTGGGCGCGCCGAAAATGTCCTTTCACCGGGTGAGAAACGCCGATCCTCCTCAGGGCTTCAATGGCGTTTTGCTCCAGATGCATCGATGCCTCGTCCCGCACGGCTCCGAGTATCAAAGTCCCATGGGGCCACCTATCAATCCACGCCGCCAGCTTCTTCGACTCGCTTTCGGAAAGGAATGTATCGAACGAAGCTGCCCCCATGAATCTCCCATCCCGAGAGTCCACGGCCACCAGGTTGTAACCGCGCTTGTTGGGAGAGCGGTCCACGCCTCCTACGTAAACGTGGGCGAAATCCCCGAAATCCTTGCCGGCACTCCTTACCAGAAGGGGCACGGGAGAAGCAATACCACCGTTCTTCGTCGTCCCGACGACGTATCTCAGCGGCCAGAGCTTCGAAGTCGAAATGGTGAACCGTGCAAGCCCCGCTTTACGCAACGAAGGCGGAATGTTCCACGTGTGGGTGCTCTCCCCACCGGGGACTTTCTCCTTCCCGAGGGGACGCCCCTCCATCGTCAATTCGATCGTCTGATCCCCCGGCGAATCCAGATCCAGAGAAATGGAATCCTCCCCCCCACTCATGGGATACAGAAACGTCGCCCCGTTCTTCCAACTCCACGCAACATCCCCGATGCCTTCCTGCCTGAAGATTCCATCGTGCCATCCTTCGGCATACATGTAGGCCGGAATCTGCGCTTTTCCGCGCCTGGGCATGCACTTTTGATCCACGATGTACACCGACGTTCCATCTCCGCTTTCGATGAGTCTCAGCGGGAGAACCTCCTTCACGTAAGAGATGGTTTCTTTGCGCAATTTCCCGGGATGCAGCACGACGTATTTCAGATTAAGGTCGCATGCAAGCCTCCTGATGGTGCTCACGCCTGGCCTCGGGCGAGGAATGGGCTTCCCTCGCTGGAGGGCGTTCAAATCCTCGAACAAAGGGGTTTCCAGAAAGTACCGGAATTCGATCTCCGGATTCCTGGAAGTGTTGCCGCCGAAAATGGGGTGGTGGTGTTTCGATTGATACCACTGTGCGTACATGATCGCCACGTCGGATTTGCCGAACACGTTGAAGCCGTTCCTCCATCCAAGCGGCAGGTCGAGCACGTCAGCATCGCTACGATCCCGAGCAATCACATCGTAAGGCGAAG
>Ga0256833_1003382_pt1 | contig 10914 bp, 9 predicted proteins | sample 356284metaG_FD_190535 | JGI IMG/M metagenome (GOLD analysis project Ga0256833, IMG submission 190535) | Hydrothermal vent microbial communities from Mid Atlantic Ridge, Atlantic Ocean - 356-284 | ecosystem: Environmental > Aquatic > Marine > Hydrothermal vents | place: Atlantic Ocean: Mid...
GGCGACAAGATTTACATGTCCGCCTTCGGTGGAATCGATGTAGAGGAAAACTGGGATAAAGTTAAAGAGGTTGAAATTCCCGTTTTGGCTTCCGAAGAGGAGATAGACAAACTTATCGAGGAAAATATTCCCGAGGAAATTAAAGATAAAAAAACTTACGGGGAGTTTGTAAAACGCCTCTATAGATACTTTAGGGACCTCCACTTTGCATATTTGGAAATCAACCCCCTTGTGATTAAAGGCAACAAAATCTATCCGCTCGATATGGTTGCACGCCTTGACGACACGGCCCAATTTGTTGCCGGTAGAAAATGGGGCGAAATTACCTTCCCCGCAGGATTTGGTAGGGAGCTCACCCCCGAAGAGAAATATATCAAGGAAATGGACGAAAAGTCCGGTGCTTCGTTAAAGCTCACTATACTCAATCCCAAAGGTAGGGTTTGGCTCCTAATTGCCGGTGGTGGTGCGTCGGTTGTTTACGCCGATACGGTTGCCGACCTTGGATTTGTTAAGGAGCTCGCTAACTACGGTGAGTATTCCGGAAACCCCTCCAGGACCGAAACCAGAGAGTACGTTAAAACCCTCTTTGACCTTATGACCAGAGAGAAACACGAGAGCGGTAAGCCCAAAATCCTCATTATCGGTGGTGCTATCGCAAACTTTACCGACGTAGCTAAAACCTTCGAAGGTATTATCGACGCTATGAAAGAGTACGCCGACAAACTCAAAGAGGTCGGTGTAAAAATCTATGTCCGCCGTGGTGGACCTAACTACGAAATCGGTCTCCAAAAGATTAAAAAGGCGGCCGAAGAGCTCGGTCTACCTATAGAGGTTTACGGTCCCGAAACCCACATGACCGAAATAGTTAAAAAGGCTTTGGTTGACGACGAGCAGGCGGAGGCTGTAAAAGCTTAATTTCCCCTTTTTATATACTTTTGTTGGTTTGATTAAACAAAAACTTTTGGAGGTTTTAATATGGCAAAACCCGACTACCTTTTGTTTGACAGGGATACCAAAGCCATCTTTTGGAACCTTAACACCAATGCCATTCAAAGGATGCTCGATTACGATTATCTTGTTGGTAGGAGCCCCTCTATAGTTGCAATAGTTGCTCCCACTCAAAGTAGGAAATTTGAAAAATTCTTCTATGGAACCAACGAAATTTTAATTCCCATATATAGGAGCACCAAAGAGGCTGCCGAAGCCCATCCCGAAGCGGACGTTTTGGTTAACTTCGCATCCTTCAGGACCGCCTACCCGGTTACTATGGAAGCTCTCGATATTCCCACCATTAGAACCATTGCAATTACCGCCGAGGGTATTCCCGAAAGGTTCGCCCGCGAAATGAGGGAAAAGGCGAAAGCCCTCGGCAAATGGATTATCGGACCCGCCACCGTCGGTGGTATCGCCGCGGGAGCCTTTAGAATTGGTAATGCCGGTGGAACTTTGCAAAACATAGTTAATGCAAAACTCCACAGACCCGGTTCTGTCGGTTTGGTAACCCGTTCCGGAGGTCTATTTAACGAGCTCTCCAACATAATCGCAAGGAATGCCAACGGAATCGTGGAAGGTATCGCCATCGGTGGTGATAGGTTCCCAGGTAGCGACTTTCTAGACCACCTACTTAGGTTTGAAAAAAACCCCCAAATCAAATTTATGGTAATGCTCGGTGAGGTTGGCGGAGAGCTCGAATATAGGGTGGCCGAAGCAATTGCAAGCGGAAAGATTACCAAACCGGTTATTGCTTGGTGTATCGGAACTATAGCTAAGCATTTTGGTGGAGAGGTTCAGTTTGGACACGCCGGTGCTAAAGCCGGTGCCGATAGGGAAACCGCCGATGCTAAAAATAGAGCTTTGGCGGAAGCGGGAGCGTTGGTTCCCAAGTCTTTCAACGATTTGCCCGAGCTAATTAGAGGTGTTTACGAAGAGCTAAAAGCTAAAGGTGAAATCCCCGAAATTCAAGAGCCCGAAGTTCCGCCCATTCCCGAAGATTACAATAAACTCCGCGCCCAAGGAAAGGTTAGAAGACCTACCCACTTTATTTGTACCATCTCGGACGATAGGGGCGAAGAGGCTACCTACTGCGGCATTCCTATATCGGAAGTGGTTGAAAAGGGCTACTCTATAGCCGACGTTATTGGCCTCCTATGGTTCAAACGTAAGTTCCCCAAATGGGCTTCCGGATTTATCGATATGGTTCTTAAAATCGTTGCCGACCACGGTCCTGCCGTTAGCGGAGCCCACAATGCAAGAGTTACCGCCAGAGCCGGCAAAGATTTAATGTCCTCCTTGGCTACCGCAATACTAACTATAGGTCCCAGATTCGGTGGAGCTATCGACGGTGCGGCTAAATACTTTAAAATGGCCAAAGATAAGGGTATGGACCCTTACGAGTTTGTCGACTATATGAAAAAGGTAGAGAAAAAGAATATTCCCGGTATCGGACACAGAATTAAATCGATTAAAAACCCCGATAAGAGGGTTGAACTTCTCAAAAACTATGCAAAACAGCACTTCCCCAGCACCGAATACCTCGACTACGCTTTAGAGGTTGAAAAGGTTACCACTTCTAAGAAGGAAAACCTCATTCTCAACGTTGACGGAACTATCGGGGTTCTACTTGTAGATATGTTTAAAGCCTTGGGCTACAGCGATAAGGAAATTGATGAGCTTATCGAAGCCGGTGCATTTAACGCTTTCTTCGTGTTGGGTAGGTCTATTGGATTTATCGGACACTACCTCGATGAAAAACGTCTCGGATTGCCTCTATACAGACATCCTTGGGACGATATTCTCTATATTGTTGAGAAACCGGAAGGTCTTGAAGAGGAGTAATATACCTTTTTTGGTTCTTTTTTTTTTCAAACCTAATTTAGGAATTAACAAATAAAAGAAATCCAAAAAGGGAATTATTTAAAAGCCCCTAGAACCCAACCGTGAGAGGTATCCAAAATCTTGTAAGGTCTTTTAGGCATTTTTCCTTCGCGGGTTATAAAAAAGGTTCCTTCCTTTCGAAGGACTATTCCTTTTGAGTAGATATCTAAATAGGCGCAAAGTTCCATATCGATATGCTCGGGAAGGTAGGTAATAACCGGTTCCTTTTGAGGGGAACGGTTTATAAATTTGGAAAATTCCAAAGCTATTTGTCTTTCGGGATGGCTTTTGTCCTTTAAAGGCGCTATGTAGTTTATATAACCGACCTTTAAAATAGCCAAAAGTAGTATCAAAGCTCCAAAATTGTTGAATCTTTTCCAATAGAAAACCGAAAATAGGAGCAAAATTAGAGAAATTCCCAAGAATGGGTAGATTCCGTAAAAGTTAAAAAACTCAAAGTGGTCAAAGAATAGAAAAGCCGATAGGAGGAATGAAATTAAAGAAGTTCCCAAAATGGTGTAGGTGATTAGATTCCTATTGAAGAGAGAATTCAATTTTGACAATAAAAGTGCAAAAACTATAGCTAAAAAGGGAAAAATGAGCATTATATAACGTCCTCTGGCACCGGGAGAAATCCAATAGGGTAGATAGTTGAAACCTATTAGCGCAAGTAAAAGAAGAATTTCCCGCGAAGCGGGGATTTTATTTTTAAAAAGGGCAAATGGAGCAATTATTGAATATGGTAAAGTTTGTTTCAGGTTAAGCAAGGGATACAAAAGCAGATGTTTAAAAAATCCTCCCTTTTCCGCTATTGGTGTTCTATTGAAACTTTCGTGCCAAAGTGTTTGTAAATAGGGTAGTGGGTGCTTGAGGTTGATATACCAAACCGTTAAGGGTGCAAAAAGGCCAAATAAACCTCCCAAAAGGTTGGTTGAAAAAATCCTTTTAAACCTTCCAAAGTAAAAGAGAAGGATTAAAAAGCTTATAGGGATATGGTAAAAGGCCGGTAGTCCCTTAGTTAGGAAAGATAAGGCGGTAAAAATTCCTGCAAAAGTAAAAGCCCAAAAATCCTTTCCCTTTTTAAGGAGCTTGTAAAGAACAAAAATTCCCAAGGTGTTTAGAAACATTAAAAATGCGTCTATTTCAGCCAGGAATCCGTAAAAAAAGAGAAGGTCTCCCAAAGTCAAAAAGATAAGAACCGCCAAAAGGGCATTTTTATTATCGTCCCTGAAAAGGAGCTCTTTTGAAAAAAGAAACACCAAAAGGGCGGTTAAAAAGGAAGAAATTACGCTTATAGTTCTGGCAACTTCCTGACTCCAACCGAAAATGGAACTCGATAAAGCTATAAGCCACATAAAGAGGGGCGGTTTGTTATAGTAAGGCTCACCGAGATGGGTAAGGTTAAAAAAATCGTGAAAGTAGACCATCTCGTAGGCGGTTAAAATTCGGTTGGGTTCTTCTCCTCTAAAAGGAAGGTAATGAATTCCGTAAAAATAAATAGGCACTAGTAAAAAGAGAAGAAATATAAGCTTTTTAGAATTCATAAAACTGGTATTGTCGTAAATCTTTAACTTTTTCGAACCTCGTAAGTTTTAAAGTTATCTAAGTCAACAATAACCAATATAGGCACATCTTCAAAACATCTGGAATAGGCGAGAATAGGTTTATCCACCAAAGCTTCGTTTTCTATCGCTTGCTCTAATTCGTCGGGAGTATTTCCATGAATTGGGTAGGAAACTTCTAAGTCGTAAACGTAAAAACCGACCTTATCGGTTCCTATTCTTTCCCTTATCAACCGGTATAGCATTTTTAAATGGGTGTAATAATCCAATACATCTGTTGGTTTTTCTATATGCTCCAAAACTTCGTTGGAAAATCTAACAAAATCTTTAAGGTTTTTATCTTCTAAAAGTTTTTGGGCATTTTCGCAGGCCTTAAGAATGATAAGGATATTTTTATCATTACTGAAGGCTACTAAGGCTCCCGTGGAATCCATTTTTTACCTCCTTTTTGTTTTTCAAAAGTTTAAATCTATCCTTAAATAGTTAGCAAGTTTTTTCGAAAATACCTTCTATAGGTTATGGAAAAGAAAAAGTTCACCATTTGGGGAAGGAATCCCATTATAGAAGCCCTCCGTGCGGGTAGGAGTTTGGAGAAAATATTTGTAGCCCACGATAGCCATCCTCCTAAGGAGCTTTTGAGATTGGCGAAGCAAAAGGGGGTTAAGGTTCAAAGGGTTCCACGGAAAAAGGTAGAGGAGTTGGCGGGAACCAAAAAAACGCAGGGTGTGGTAGCTTTACTTTCTCCTGTTAGATATGTTGATGAAGAGCTCCTTTTTAAGGAAGTTATAGAAAAAAATTCCTTTTTTGTGGTTTTGGACCATATTACCGACCCTCAAAATGTGGGGAATATTATTAGAACTGCAGAACTCTTTGGCGCCGTAGGTATTCTCCTACCCAAGGATAGAAGCAGTCCCATTAATGAGACGGTTGTAAAAGCTTCTGCGGGAGCCATTTTTCATATCAAGCTTTCTAAAGTTCCTTCACTCCAAAGGGCTTTAAAAATCTTCAAGAAAATGGGAGGCTGGGTCGTAGCTGTGGAAACCGGCGGAAAAGATATTAGAGATATAGATTTCCCTTTTCCTTTGGCTGTGGTTGTCGGAGCCGAGGGAGAAGGTGTATCCAAAAGCGTTTTGGAAACTTCAGATATAGTTGCAACAATTCCTACTGTGGGAAAGGTTCCCTCTTTAAATGTGGGTTCCGCCACCGCCATAGCCTTGTGGGAGATAAACCGAAACCGCTTACCGAAAATAGAAAGTTAATGGTTAGGTTAATTTTTATTTCCCTCTTTTTGTTTTTTTTCTTCTCCTGCGCTCCAAAAAAGGAAAATTGCAGCGTTCCTTCTTACCTTAGGTCGGAAAATATTCCTCCTAACTTTAGTGGGAACCTATACATTTCAACCTTTTCGGTACCTTTTAAATATTTGGTTCTCCAAAACAGGATGATTTTTCCGCTTACCTACTTAGGTTTTATCTCCTATGAAGGAACAACTTTGAAGGTAGCCAAATACAAAATAGATTTTTTCCTGCCTTTGTGGAAAGTCTTAAAACACCGACTGGTGGACAAAAGTTGTTCTATAGAACCCTATAAGGGAGGATTTTTAATAACTTCCGAAACCGACAAAGGGGTAAAAATTTATTTAAGGACCGACAAAAGGTTCAAGCCTTTGGGGGCGGAAATTTGCTCTTTGGGTAGTTGCTACAGGGTTCACTACAAACATAGGGAGGTTCTAATAGAGAAGAAGTTCATAGATTTGGTTTTTGTTCTAAATCCTTCTCAATAAGGAACCATTTAATACCATCTTCAAGATATTCCTTTAAAACTTTAAAACCCATTTTTTGAAAAGCTTTTAGAGCTCCTTTGTGGGTATCCGCCCTTATAGGGCCTCCCGCCAAATTTTCCAAAGTTTCTATGAGTTTTTTTGCTACGCTCTTTTTACGGTATTCCGGTTTTACATATATGTCGTAAAGGTAGGTATGGTTCTTTTTACGGCGGGCGTATAGAAAACCTACGGGTTCGCCTTTTTCGTTTTTAGCTACAAGTAAATAAGAATTAGGCCAAGCTCTGTAATTTTTGTAGTAATCGACAGCTCTGTATCTATCCTGATAAATTTTTAGTCCTCTTTCCGCACTTCCGTAGATGGCTTCAAGCATTCCCTTAAGCATCGGGAAGAACTTTTCAAAATCTTCCATTTGGAGCCATCTTTTTACCTTTACCTTCATAGTTTTTTAAAACTTTTGACCATTTTGGGGTTTGTCCATTCAAGTTAAATACTCCTTCTATGCTCCAAAAGGTAATAGAAAAAGCAAATATCCTGCTAGAGGCGCTACCTTACATAAGAAAATTTCGCGGAAAAACCTTTGTAATCAAATATGGCGGTTCCGCTATGATTGATGAGAACCTTAGGGAGTCCTTTGCCCAAGATGTTCTCCTTTTAAAGTTTGTAGGAATCAATCCGGTAGTAGTCCACGGTGGGGGAAAGCATATAAACCAAATGTTGGAAAAACTTGGAATAGCTCCAGAATTTGTGGGAGGTATAAGAAAAACCACTAAAGAAGTTATGCATATAGTCGAAATGGTCCTCAGCGGAGATATAAACAAAGATATCGTTGCCCTTATCAATAAACATTCCGGGGAAAATATCTATGCGGTAGGCCTTTCTGGAAGGGACGGAAGACTCCTAAAAGCGCGAAAAATTGATAGAGATTACTTTATAAAAAAATTAGGTATAGAGCCGCCTTCGGCGGATATAGGTATGGTTGGAGAAATTGAACAGGTAAACACCGAACTTCTACTCACTCTTATAGCCCGCAACTATATACCGGTAATAGCTCCTATAGGGGTCGGTTCCAAAGGGGAAGCTTACAATATCAATGCCGATATTGCAGCCGCCGCTGTAGCGGCAGCTCTAAAGGCTGAAAAACTTATATACCTTACCGACACCGAAGGTGTTAAGGATAAAGAAGGGAACCTTATAAAAAAGCTCAAAGATGACCAAATTGAGAGATTAATTAAGAATGGAACTATAGCCGGCGGAATGATTCCAAAAGTCCGTTCCGCGGAAGAAGCGCTAAAATCGGGCGTTAAAAAGGTTCATATAGTCGATGGAAGATTACCTCACTCAATACTGCTTGAAATTTTTACCGACGAAGGGGTAGGTACCGAAATAACTTTGGTAGGAAATAGTCAAAATAAATAGCTTTTAAAGAAAATTTCTTAACTTCCCATGATTTTGAGCGATAGGGCTATAAGGAAACTTTTGGAGGAAGGAAAGTTAAAAATAGAACCTTTTTCGGAGGAACTAATTCAATGTTCCTCCCTCGATTTGAGGCTCGGATATCAGATAGCGCGTTATAAGGTTAAAGACTTTCTCGATGTTAAAAACTCTAATTGGGAAACACAGATAGAAACTATTACCGACGATGGTTTTTATATACAGCCCAAGGAGTTTGTTTTGGCCACCACCCTTGAATATATAGAGCTACCTGTAGACTTAACAGCTTTTGTTGAAGGACGAAGTTCTCTAGGACGGCTTGGTCTATTTATAGAAAATGCCGGTTGGGTCGATGCCGGTTTTAGAGGTCAACTTACCTTGGAACTGTTTAACGCAAATAGCTACCCGATTAAACTCTACCCGAAAATGAGAATATGCCAATTGGTATTTGCTAAACTTGATGGAAAACCGATAAATCCTTATAACGGTAAATATCAGGGACAGAGGGGGGTTGTTCCTTCAAAAATTTACCTAGACTACAACAACAAATAGGATTCAAATCCTTACAACCTCGATAACTTCGGGAAGGGAGGCAATATCCCTAATAACCCCCTTAAGGTGGTCGGAGTTTTTAAAGAGACCAACAATGTTGAGAAAAGCCCTATCCCCCCTCGAGGAGGTTTCGACCTTAACGATGTTGACCCCGTTTTGGGCAAAAATTCGACTTACGTCCGCCAAAAGGCCGGTGTAATCGTGGGCCACAACCTTTAAAGGAACGGGGAAGGTTCCCTGTTCCCTCCACCTAAGGGTAAAAACCTTTTCCGGAGCAACCCTTTCGAGGTTCTTTAAATTGGGACAACTTTTGGAGTGGATTACCAAACCTTTCCCCTTTTGGATAACCGCTTTCACCTCCTCGCCCGGCAGAGGGTGGCAACATTTAGCGATTGTGTATTTGATACCTTTAAGGTCTCCCCAATCTAAGACCCCTTCGGAGGTTGTTGAGGTTTGAGTTTCCTCCGTTTGTTTTTCTTCCTTTTTGCCTATCAACGAGAGGAGCCACTTTTCCGATAACTTTCCTTGGGCAAGTTGTATAAAAAGCTCCTTTTCGGTTTTTTTGGTTTTTTCCAAAATCTCCGATAGGTCGAGGTTATATTTTTCCGCCAAACGGTTCCAAATTTTTTGACCCCTTTCGAGGAGTGTTTTTTCCAGTTCCTTTTTAAGGAACTGTTTAATCCTCTGCCTTGCACGGGTGGTTTTCACAAATTTAAGCCACTCGGGGGAAGGGGTTTTATTCGGGGAGGTAATAATTTCCACCTTTTCGCCCGTTTTGAGTTGATAATCGAGAGGAACAATTCGCCCGTCCACTTTAGCCCCCACGCAGTGGTGGCCCAGCTCGGTATGGATTGCATAGGCAAAATCGACCGGTGTGGAGCCTTTCGGTAGTGCAATTACGTCCCCCTTCGGGGTATATACAAAGACCTCCTTTTCCAGCTCGTTCCGAAGCTTTTGGGTAAGCTCCTCATACTCCTTGGCGCTCTTGAAACTTTCAACCAGTTCCCGAAGGGCTTGGGTAATTCTCTCCTCCTCCGGCTTGGGCTTCCTACCCGCCTTGTAGGCCCAGTGGGCTGCCACACCCTTTTCCGCTATGTAGTGCATATCCCACGTTCTTATTTGAAACTCGACCCATCTCCCTTTTGGGCCCACAACGGTGGTATGGAGCGACTGGTAGAGGTTGGGTTTAGGCATACTGATGTAATCCTTAAATTTCCCCGCAACCGGTTTCCAAAGTTGGTGGACTATCCCCAAAACGGTATAGCATTGGGTCTTTGTATCGGTAATTACCCTAACACCCAAAATATCGTGGACCTCCTCGAGGGAAATCCCCTTTCTCTTGGTTTTTTCCCAGATACTGTAAAAGTGCTTAGAGCGGTACTTTACCGTTGCGGGTATTCCTTCCCTCTCCAGAGCCTCCTTTAGGGGGGGGATTATGTACTTTTTGAGATACTCCTCGAGTTCCTTCTTCGCCTTTCCTACGAAGGTTTTGACCCTTTCATACTCCTCCGGGTAGAGGTATTTAAAACTGAGGTCCTCCAGTTGGGATTTAATTTCCCACATACCCAAAAGGTGGGCCAAAGGAGCGTAAACCAAAAGGGTTTCCTTCGCTATACGTTTCCTCTTTTCGGGTCTAAATATTCCCAAACTCCTTAAGTTGTCAAGCCTATCGACCAACTTAACTATCAAGGTTCTAATATCCTTGGCGGTCGCCAGAAGGAGTTTTCTAAAATTTTCCGCACTAGCTTCGTTTTTCGAACGGAACTTATGCTTATCGAGCTTTGTTAAACCGTCTACAAGGTTGGCTATCTCCTCGCCAAATAATTCTTTTATCTCTTCAACCGTTGCATCGGTATCCTCCACCGTATCGTGCAAAACCCCCGCCACCACGGTTGGTATATCCATCCTCATTTTTGCCAATTGGAGCGCAACCCATAGGGGGTGAACTATGTAGGGCTCGCCCGTTTTCCTTTTTTGACCTTCGTGCTTTTTCTCCGCAAAATCTATAGCCTTTAAAACCAAAGGGTCGTTATCGGTTTCCTTCAAAAGTTCCTCTTTAAGTTCTTCCAAAGGGGGATAAAGGGACATAAAAGGTAATTTACAAAAAGCAGGTTTTAAATGTAGGCTTTTTTCTCAAAACGGGTTTATATCAAAGAGCCTAATAGTGTTGGTTGTTGTAATTCGGTCCAACATCGGGAGAGGAACCTTTAAAAACTCCGAAAGGAACTTGAGGGTATAAAACACGTAGGGGGGCATATTTTTTTTACCTCTTTTGGGAGCCGGAGCCAAGTAGGGACTGTCGGTTTCTACCAAAAGTCTTTCGAGTGGAATTTTTTTCACCAACTCTCTCAGATCGTTGGCATTTTTGTAGGTAACTATTCCCGAAAGGGAGATGTAAAAACCCAAATCGAGGGCACCTTTGAGGAGGATTTCCCCACCCGTAAAGCAGTGGATAACCCCCCTTTCTACACCCGCGTTTTTTAAAATTGCAACCGTATCTTCGTCCGCCTCACGGGAGTGAACTACCACAGGAAGGTCGAGCTCCTTGGCAAGCTGGAGCTGTTTTTCAAAAACCTTCCATTGGTTCTCCTTAGTTGCGTAGTCCCTATAGTAGTCAAGACCGCATTCGCCGACCGCAACTACCTTATCATCGTTGTTTTGAATAATCTCTTTGAGTTGCTCTATATGGCTGTCGTTAACTTTATCCGCCTCGTA
>Ga0256833_1003383_pt1 | contig 10910 bp, 8 predicted proteins | sample 356284metaG_FD_190535 | JGI IMG/M metagenome (GOLD analysis project Ga0256833, IMG submission 190535) | Hydrothermal vent microbial communities from Mid Atlantic Ridge, Atlantic Ocean - 356-284 | ecosystem: Environmental > Aquatic > Marine > Hydrothermal vents | place: Atlantic Ocean: Mid...
CATTTCCATCACAACCAACGACTGTACCCTTGGCAAAAGTATCAGAGATAAATTTTAAAAAATTGGGATAAGACCTATCTAAAACTTTGTGTAAAACAAACTCCGAACCACTTAATTCTTCCTCTGCTTGAAGAAAATATCTTGAATCAGTCCACAAGCCGGCATGATCTTGTGATATGACAACTGTTCCGGCCGAACCGGTAAAACCCGAAATCCATTCCCTCGACTTGAAATGATCTGCTACATATTCGCTTTGGTGCGGATCTCCTGACGGGATGATATATACATCAACTCCATTCTCATTCATCAGATGTCTCAAATCCTCTATCCTTTTATCAATATTCATAATTACTATTTTAAATTGTACTACAAAGATAAAGAAGTAGTTTAACTATGCAGTCCAATCGTATTTAATTTTTTACCAATTTCAAAACTGATTGTGAATTAGCATGCGTTACTTTTATAAAATAAATGCCTTGTTCATAATCAGAAATATTTCTCTTGAAATTAAAATCACCATTAAGATTTTCTTTGAGAATTGTTTGTCCCATATTGTCGTAAATTTCTATTTTAAATATAGGTTTAGTTGAGTTTAGTCTAAAAATACCTTTTGCCGGATTAGGAAGTATTTTAACTCCATTTATTATTGTATTTTCAACTCTATCCCTTGGGTCAAAGACAATTGGTATTGCAATCCTTTCGCTAGAGCATTCCAGCCCCGTTTCTGCTATTTCCCAATCGTAAAAATAATAATAATAGTTTTTGCCAAAATACGACTCATTAATGGAAATTATTTTATTCTCGTAAGGATAATTAACAAATGCGTCATTGTCTCTAAAAAAATAAGGGGCTTTAGCTTGTAGGTTAGCTATATTGACATCAATATCTGTTTCAATCCTATAATCTGTACCGGCTTTTAACTCAAAATTCAAATCAACTCTGTGTTGACCGGTTTGTATATTTACATCTTTATACTGTACAATTATCCCATCTTTATTTTTAATTTGAAATCTTCTAACTCCTTCTTTACTTGAGTACACTTTTACAGACTTTAAAATGACATCTTTATGGCAATCAAATACAAGCCCTCCATTTATACTTTCAGAACCTGTTTGACTGCTTTGATTGTCTTTGATTCCAATGTTTTTTGTTTCAAATATATACTTTTTAAGGTTTTCAGCCCAATATACAGTATACGAATCTATGGTATCGGTAATAAATACTCCTCCTGTATCCAGAGGGTTTGAAGCGGTTTGACTATCATACCACAATACAATATCTCCTTCTGCATATAATGTGTCAGGTCTTTTGATATAAATGGTATCATTGTAAGTAACTGTGGGGTTTTCTACCTTTAAAAAGTCAATAAATACAGTATCAGAATATATCACATCGCACGTTCCTTGAGCTTTAACGGAATAATCTCCGGGGTCTGAAACAAATAAGTTGGCAGTATTGGAAGAAGGCAAAGACTCTTCGTTTTTAGACCATTGATACTCCTTGTATTTTTCTGTACACGATAGCTCCACTTTCTCATTTATACAATTTGCTATATATCCTTTTGTTATATCTATTTCCGGTTTTTCATAAGGGTTTAACTCTGTCTTTACTAATTTTGAAACTTGTACTACTCCATATGAATTTGTAATTGTCGCATTGTAAGATCCCGACTTTTTAACAGTAATAGCTTTTGTTTTTGCTCCTGTTGACCATTTGTAATGATAGTCACTACCTGCAGGAGCTTGTAAGATAACGGAATCTCCTGTACAAAACTTCAAATCACCAATAGTATAGATTTCAAAAAATTCATTTATTCCCATTCCTTCATGAAGCAAATAATGATTGTCAGGTGAAATATCATAGTATTTGTCAGATATGCCCGAAGGCCATTTCACAAAGACGGAATCAATATTTTCTGCATCACCAAGACCAAAATTTACATTTACTGAATTGGTAATTCCATAGCTTTCTCCAATTCTCACATCTCTTGTTTGTATTCCCCACGAACCAAATATTTTTACTTTTGCTCCAATCCCTTGTCTATTGGATTCAGTACCTAAGAAACTAAATTTCACATAATGATTTGTATTGCCTTTATTCATCCAAATCAAATCTTTGTAGTTGCCATACTCATTGAGACCTTTACCATATGAGGTATATATATCTAGAAAACCATCATTGTTTAAGTCTCCGATACCGAACGAATGTATTTGACCTCTACCAAATGGTTTTTCTTCAACACTATAATTGTTATTTCCATAATTCCAAACAAGAAACGATTTATCCCCGGATATAAGGATATCTAAGAAGCCATTATTGTCAAAATCTCTCAGTGATGCTTGTATAGAGCTACAATTCAATACCGGAAAATCAATTCCGGTTTTCATTATAAAAGTATCATTTTCGATGTTTTCATAGTAATAATGCATTGTGTCATGATTTGTCACAAAACAATCCAAGTCTCCATCATTGTCCATATCTCCAAACATCCCGGTCCATGATTGAGCTCCACTATTAAGCCCAAAATATTTTGCCTTGTCAGTATAGTTATTGTTACCGTCATTTACAAAAAGAGTATTCACTCTCCTTGGATCATTTGGCCTCTCTGCACCCGGCCAACATTTGGTAATAAACAAATCCAAGTCTCCATCATCATCAAAATCAATAAAATCACTACCGTAGTCGCCGTAATTATTGTAATTGGAATCAACTTTGAAGTTTATAAAATCATTCCACTTTAGTTTGCCTATTCCATCATTTATATAAATAGCGTTATAGTTGTTTTCATTACAAACAAAAAGATCCAAATAACCATCATTATTGATATCAACTATATTAGAGTTTTGGGCATATGATACATTTTTCAATTCGTCTGTCAATACATAAGTTGAATCTTTAAAGGTGTATAAATTGCCAAATGTTTGTGCTCCACAAGTATAGATTTCAGACTTGCCATCATTATTGAAGTCTCCTGTATTGATAGTCCAAGCAGCTTTTTCAAAAGTCTTAGCTATACTATCAAAGGAAAATGCAGAGATGTCACCAACATTCATGTAGGTTTTTAAATAAATTCCCTTGTCTAACACTGTAATATCATCATAGTAGTCACCATTTAAGTCAGCAATTGATATACTGAGAGTTGTATATATTTTATCATTATTTAATAATTCTTTTGATTTATCAATAAAACCTACTTGTCCTTCGAGGCTAATAGATAAGAAAAAGGTAATAATAGGTAATAATAATTTTTTCATATCAATGATTTATATATTTAATACAAAAATATATAATATAAATGACTTTATTACTTATTTGTTAATAATAGTTTGTAATAATGTATTTCTCATTGCACGGGCTCAAAACTGATGTGAGGATTGTGTAATTTGAACTCTTTAATCTTCTGATTTAGTTTTGAAACAAAGTCTAGATAAGACTTTGTATTTTTGTTGAATGGTTTGTGGTAAATGGATTTTAGTATTTTTTCGATTTCTACTATTTTCAATAAAGTTGAGTTATTAAAAAATGTATTGGAAAATTTTTCCCATATATATTCTAAAGCGGAATCTGACGGGTGTACTAAGTCATATGAATAGTATCTGTAATCTCTTAGGTCATCCAAAAGTAGTTCATAGGAGGGGAAATAAAAGGTACTAAATTTGTCAACTAGTTTTTCGATAGCCAAATGCAATACTGCTTTAGATCTTTGATTTTCAATCATACCTTCCTTTATATGTCTGACAGGACTTATAGTAAATATGATTTTAGCATTGGGGTTAATACTTTTTATATTATTCAATGTTTCTTTTGCAGACTTTGTTATCTCTTCAATTGAAAGCCTTGATTTGACAAAATAGTCAGAAGGAAATTTATGATTATTAGCTACTATTTCACCTGTATCTATCCTTTTGTGCACAATGGCTGTCCCGTATGTAATAAATATATAATCGCAAGTTTGTAAATATTCTCCGGTAGCATCTATTAGTATATTTATTCTTTTAGATACCTCATTTAGATACACACCGGACATATTGCTATGATAATCAAAATGATGCCAAAGTTCATTTTTCTTTATAAAAGAGCTTTTTTCAGGATAATTATGAGCAACAACATCATTGATTAGTTTATTTATTGAAATTGGATTATAAAGTATTCCAAACGGATTATTTAAAGTGTTAAACTTATAATAATTCAGTTTTTCAGCAATATTGTCTGAAAAACAAGAGCCCATAAGTAACAATTGATGCTTGTGATTTATGTCAAACGGTATTTCTGTTTTCTTTAGTTCGGTTCTGAATTTCATATTTAAACGGTTTTATTTAGTGTCTGTCAATAAAGTGCTTGATTATTTAAAAATATAAAACTAAATATATTTTCGAGAAAATCGAAATCATAAAGGTCTAAAAAAAGAAAAGACGCTAAACTATTTAGTTATAGTATGTGTTTGTTATAAAAAGTCAAGGAACATGTTTAATTTATTAAAAAAGAAAGAAGATAACAAATTGGAAAATAAAGTAAAAAAAACGGTGAGCCCCATATTAATATATACAGAACAAACCCCCAATCCCGATACATTAAAATTTGTGACCAGCAGGATTTTATATGAGGGTATGGCAGATTTTGGAAATAGAGAAGCAGCAAAGAAATGGAGTCCTTTTGCTTCTGAATTGTATAAATTTAATTATATAAAAAACTTAATAATCAATAAAAATTTTGTTTCAATTGATAAGGATTCAGATGCCAACTGGAGGGAAGTAATGTTTGAAGTAAAGGATTTTATAAAAAAGTGGCTTGAAGAAGATAAAACCATTGTCAATGATGGATATAAAGAGATGCTTGAAGCAGAATGGCAGGCAAAAAAAGACTCAGGTGAGATAAATGATATCGAACAAAAAATATCTGAAATAATAGATCAGCATGTAAAACCGTGGATAGAACAAGATGGGGGAGGAATAGAATATATGGGTTTTGAAGAAGGAATAGTGACAGTAAGGTTATATGGAGCTTGTTCTACTTGTTCATCTGCTACTGTTACACTCAAGGCAGGCGTTGAACAAATATTAACAAGCATGATACCTGACGTAAAAGGAGTAGTACAAGATTTGGGCTATTAATAGAGTATTATTGTTAAAATTTAAAAAAAATGTTAATAAAATGTGAATATTTGAAAAAAATGTATTAAATTCGTACCTGAATTTTTTTATTAATTAAAACTAATGTTATGAAAATCAAATCAATCTTATTTGTATTAGCTATTTTAATGGTTGGTACTATGACAATGCAAAGTTGCAAAGAAACTGTAAAAGACGCTAAAGAGGCAGTAAAAGAAGCTGGAGAAAAGACTTCTGATGCAGTTAAATCCGCAGCAGATGCTACAAAGGAAACTGCAGGTAAAGCGGTAGACGCTACTAAGGAAGCTGCAGATAAAGCTGTTGATGCTACTAAAGAAGCAGCAGGTAAAGCTGTTGATGCTACTAAAGAAGCAGCAAAGGATGTAAAAGAAGCTGTAAAAGGTGAGAAGAAATGTGGAGAAGGAAAATGCGGAGAAGGAAAATGCGGTAAGTAATTATTGCCTTATATAAAAAAGAAGCTGTTTCGAATTATCGGAGCAGCTTTTTTTATAGTTCTATGCGGAGAGACAGGGATTCGAACCCTGGGTTCCAATTACTCGGAACAGCGATTTTCGAGACCGCCCCATTCGACCACTCTGGCATCTCTCCATATCATTTATCCTGCAAATATAAGTAGTGTCATCAAGAAATCACTACAAATTTAAATTTATTTTCACATTCAAATACTCGTTTTCAATTTTTGTTCCTTTTCAAATCTTTCAAATGCTAGATCTATTAAATTGGTGATTAATTCTTTGTACGAAATACCGGATTCCAGCCACAATTTAGGATACATGCTTATGGAAGTAAAACCGGGTATTGTGTTAATCTCATTTACTATCACTTCATTGTCTTTGGTAACAAAAAAATCAACTCTACTCATACCTTCACATTCCAAGGCTTTAAAAGTACTAATTGCAATTTCTTGCAATTCTTCTTTTGTGCTATTCGGCAGGTTTGCATTTACTACTAACTCTGAGGCGTTGTCATCAAGATACTTAGATTTGTAATCGTAAAAATCTTGTGCAGCGATGATTTCACCCGGTTGAGATGCTTTTGGTGTTTCATTGCCAAGTATTGCACATTCTATTTCTCTTCCTTCAATATTGGCCTCTATTACCAGTTTTCTGTCAAATTGAAATGCTAGTCTAATCGCTTCCAAATACTCATTTTCCGTATACACTTTGCTAATACCGACAGAAGATCCCATATTGGCCGGTTTCACATAAACCGGTAACCCAAGCTTGTTTCTCACCTCATGATAATCAGGAAATCTATCGTTTCTTGCAACTAGATATTTACCTATCTTGATATCGGCTTCACTTAGAATCCTCTTCATGATCTCCTTGTCCATACCGACAGCTGATCCTAGTATTCCGGAACCCACAAAAGGTAAACTCAATATCTTAAACAAGCCTTGAATTGCGCCATCCTCACCATTTGGTCCGTGCAAAACAGGGAATACGGCATCTACAGAAAAACCAAGACTATCCTCACTTTCAATTATAAACTGATTGCTTCTCCCGGGATTGAAAAGCACTTTATTTTTTGGAGAAAAATCCATCAATTCAATAACAGTTGAAAAATTATTATTTTCGATCATTTCCTTATCAGTAAGCCATTCACCTCGCTTATTTATTTTTATTAAAACAAAAGCAAACCTGTCTTGATCAATATTTTGTATCACATTATTTGCAGAACGAATGGAGATTTCATGTTCGGCTGACTTGCCACCGTATATAATTGCTATTTTTATTTTCATTTGATTAAAATTCACTTTTTTCATAAAATTCAATATCGGGGTGATTGTCTTTTATGGTTTTTACAGTCCATGCTGACTCTGCTAAGAAGACCAACTTACTATCCTTGTCATAAGCCAAGTCACGCCTTCTTCTTTTTTTGAATTCCTCCATAGCCTTTGCATCCTCACTTGCCACCCAAAATGCTTTGTGGATTCGCAAAGGCTCATAAGTCACAGAAGCACCGTATTCATGTTCTAAACGATATTGTATCACTTCAAATTGTAGAGCACCGACCGTTCCTATTATTTTTCTTTCAGTATCATAGGTGGTAAATAGCTGTGCAACCCCTTCGTCCATCAATTGCAATATACCTTTGTCCAATTGTTTCCTTTTCATCGGATTGGCATTGAGTACATACCTGAATTGCTCCGGAGAGAAACTTGGAATACCTATAAAATCCAATTTTTCTCCTTCGGTCAATGAGTCTCCTATTTTAAAATTTCCGGTATCATAAAGCCCTACAATATCTCCCGGATAAGCTTCATCAACTATACTTTTCTTGGAAGCCATGAATGAAGTCGGATTTGAAAATTTCAGGTTTTTATCTATTCTCTTATGATAATAATTTGTATTTCTTTTAAAAATACCTGATACTATTCTCAAAAAAGCGATTCTATCTCTGTGTTTAGGGTCGATATTGGCGTGAATTTTAAAAATGAATCCTGTAAATTTATCCTCTTTAGGATCAATTATTCTTTGTTCTGTTTCTCTAGGCAATGGATTGGGCGCAAACTCTACGAAACAATCAAGCATTTCTTTTACACCAAAATTATTGACAGCACTACCAAAAAATACAGGAGAAATATCGCCATTGAGGTAGTCCTCAAAGTCAAATGGTTCATAAATTTCACTAATTGTATGCAATTCATCCTGCAGTTCTGACGTAGCAGCCTCACCGATATGTTCATTGAGTTTATCTGTTTCGTTTTTCTTTATGGCTACGACTTCACCGGTACTTTGCTTTCCATGAGCGTCAAAAAGGTTTAAATTGGACTCATAAATATTGTAAACTCCTTGAAATCTTTGTCCCATTCCAACTGGCCAAGTAAGAGGAGTAACACTCAATCCCAATTTAGTCTCCACTTCATCCAATAAATCAAACCCATCAAGACCTTCTCTATCCAATTTATTGATAAACACTATAATGGGGATTTGGCGCATGCGGCAGACTTTTACTAATTTTTCTGTCTGTTCCTCCACGCCTTTAGCTACATCAATCACTACAATAGCACTATCCACAGCGCTTAGTGTACGAAAGGTGTCTTCCGCAAAGTCTTTGTGTCCGGGAGTATCAAGGATATTTATTCGTTTTTCTTTATAGTCAAAAGCCATCACGGATGTAGCTACAGAAATACCTCTTTGCTTTTCTATTTCCATAAAATCCGAAGTGGTAGTTTTTTTAATCTTATTTGATTTTACTGCTCCTGCTACCTGAATAGCACCTCCAAAAAGCAATAATTTTTCGGTCAAAGTGGTCTTACCGGCATCAGGGTGACTGACTATGGCAAATGTTTTTCTCTTATTTATCTCTTCAATTAATCCCATATTTATATTTTAGAACCCACAAAGATAATGAAATTATTAAATAGTGTCTGTTCATAATGTCCGATTTGTTCATGAAATTTAATAGGTTTAAATGGTATTTATACAAAACCGCTACCAATATGTTGATTATAAAAAGTTTAATTTTAACTTCTTCATGTTTATATATATTTATCTTAAATATCAAACTATCCAACCTAAGATTCGTGCAATTTGTGTTTTAAATCAATGAAATTTGAGAAAAATTATCAAAAAAATTCTATTTTAATAAATTATTAATACTTTTGATCCCTTATGGATGAAGATATCAAAACATTTAATGACCACCAAAAAGCAAAATATCTTGATAAGATAAAGCATTATTGTGCCTATAGGGACAGATGCCACAAAGAAGTCATAGACAAACTCTTCAAGATGAATGTACCTTCTGACATGGCTGATGAAATCATATCTGAACTAGTTACTGAAGGGTTTCTGAATGAAGAAAGATTTGTATTGGCTTATGTAAGAGGAAAATTCAGAATGAATAAATGGGGAAAAAACAAGATTAAACTTGAATTAAAACAAAAGGAAATATCCAATTACTTGATTAAACTTGGGATGAAAGAAATTGATGATAATGACTATTACAAGACATTATCTAATCTATTAATAGCAAAAAGAAATACTTTTAAAGCAAAAAATCAATACGATTTGTTCAATAAATTGTACGGATATGCTTATAGAAAAGGATATGAAAGCGAGTTGATAAAAAATGTAATTGAGGATATCGTATAGCATTAGTCACGAAGTTGCAAATCCAAGTTAATTTTATATATTAGCAGGTTTTTATCTGCGGGTATTAGTAAATTCTCAAAGATAAATTTATTTAGTGTCTGTCTATAAAGTGCTTGATTTTTGAAAAATAAAGATTTTTGATGAGATTTTTGTCTTTCTGAGGATTAGTGATGCCTTAGCATCAGTAATTTGAATAAAGTAAAAATATCGCAAAAAGATTATTTTTAAATTTTAATGACTTTGTGGACAGACATATTCAGTGGATTGAATAATATAGAGAACATCACCTTGAATGCTAATTACGGCAATATATGTGGATATACGTACAATGATTTATTGACGATATTTGAGGATCATTTGAAAAGAGCAGATATGTAAATGGTCAAATTGTGGTACAACGGATATAATTATTTTGGCTAAAAAGTTTATAATCCATTTGAAATACTTTTATTTATCTCAAACAATCATGAATAAAGCATTGGTAGCATTGTTGTGACAAACAGGTTCAGAACAACAGACCCTTTACAAACAAAAGATTTAATTATTGTTTGAAATTATGATGATATAATTGAATATATACTTTATTTATGTTTGAATTAAGAATGAACCATTTTTTTAAAAAAATAGAAAAGACAAAAAGAAATTTAATTACGAATTAACGGTTATTGATAAGAGGACACTAGACCGATAGGGAAGAGTTCCGTCTTATCTATTGTTATCTCGGGTTACTTTTGACTTTCTGGTTTTTGTCCATAGAATTCATATAGTTCACTCGTTGAAGCTAATCTACTATTGGCCTCATAAGTTGGTGTTTTAATCAAAATCATACTTATAAAACCTTTAATTCCTATATATAAATCTTTACCTTCAAAAGCTTGTTGATTATCCGTTATCATTTTAACAATATCCAATGCTTGAGTTCTTCCTTCTTTTTCTACTTTTCTAAGTTTAGGAATTTGAACTAAAATCAAAGCTTTATCTCCAGATATTTTAGTTAAATATTTAAATTCTGATGGATCAATTTCTTCGGTTGCAAAATTATCAAATAATTGTTTGATTTTATATGAGATAGAATCACTTTCCATAGTTGGATTTGTTATCATTAATTCTTCATCTGCGGTTAATAAGTCGCTTCTTGGGTCTTTTTCCGATGTTATTCCTACTATTGTAGTAAATGCTACTAACAATCCAAATAGTCCAAGTCCAAGCCAATGCCAAAATGGCCTTTTTGCTTTACCTTTGTTCTCTTTATAAAGCTTTTTAAGCTCTGGGTCAAATTCCTTCTGTTCTATCGTACGCTTGCAATGCATACATTCCGCCACTGCTTTCTTACCAATAGGGAAAATAGGAATCCAAAATATATGGGCATATTTCCCGAATACTGAAACTCTTTGTGTATTGCTCTGTTCACAATAACTACATTTACTGTTTGGAATGTCAAAATTCCCAATATTACTTGCTCTTGTTCCGAAATAAATCATAGTTTTAAGTTTTTGTTTTATTTATAATCCGAATTAACGGTCAATGATAAGAGGAGGACGCAGGGATAGCAAGTCTTCATCTTATCTACTGTTAGTCGCCGTTCATTTTTATTTTTTGTTTTGTTCTTTTTACAATATTTACCGAGTGGGATGCGGCTGTGTTATCTGTCTTTATCCATCAGACTATTTGCCCAAACCTC
>Ga0256833_1003384_pt1 | contig 10908 bp, 4 predicted proteins | sample 356284metaG_FD_190535 | JGI IMG/M metagenome (GOLD analysis project Ga0256833, IMG submission 190535) | Hydrothermal vent microbial communities from Mid Atlantic Ridge, Atlantic Ocean - 356-284 | ecosystem: Environmental > Aquatic > Marine > Hydrothermal vents | place: Atlantic Ocean: Mid...
TGGCGCAGGCGGTCGGTGCGGAAGTTAAAGCAGAAGAAAACATCGCCGGGCTTAACTGTTGCAATAGGTTGTCCACTATTGTCCACGTGGATTATGGGCTTGATGAACTCATCAGTTACGCCCTCGTCGTAGGATTCCTGTATGGCTTTAAGTAAATCCTGGGCTTTTTTGCCTTTTGCGTGGACCATAGCATCATATCCGACCTTTATGCGTTCCCAGCGTTTGTCACGGTCCATAGTATAATAGCGGCCGGTAATAGTAGCTATCTGGCAAGGAGTGTCCTTGGTCTTTTCAATGAGTTCTTTGATATATCCGATTCCGCTGTGCGGGTCGGTATCTCGTCCGTCGGTGAGGGCGTGGATGTAGACTTTTTTCAGGCCAAGTTTTTTTGCCATATTGCAGATGGCATACAGATGTGTATTCATAGAATGCACGCCTCCGTCGGAAACTAATCCGAGCAGGTGAAGGGCTTTATCATTTTCTTTGGCATAGTTGAAGGCTTCCAGTAATACAGGATTTTTCTCAAATTCCCCAGTTTCAATAGCTTTATTAATACGGACGAGGTCTTGATAAACAATGCGTCCGGCACCAATGTTCATATGTCCTACTTCGGAGTTGCCCATAACACCTTCGGGCAGGCCAACGGCTTCGCCGTAGGGTATAAGTTTTGAGTTGGGATAGGTTTGTCTGAGATAGTCATAGTATGGAGTTTGTCCTTGAGCTATGGCATCGGCTTTAGACCCATTACCTATTCCCCATCCATCTAAGATTATCAGTATTGTTTTCTGCATAGCTTTCTGATTTTTAGAGTTTAACATAACCGTTTTTAATAGCGAATTTTATAAGCTGGGCTGTATTTTTGAGCCCTAATTTTTGCATAATATTATTTTTATGAGTTTCCACGGTTCTGACCGATATAAATAGTCCGTCGGCAATTTGTTTGCTTGTAAGGCCTTCGGATATAAGTTTGAGGATTTGTATTTCCCGTCTTGTGAGATTACGTGGTTTTTTCTCAGAAATTTCGTCTCCCTGCTGGATGTTTTTAACGTAATTCTGTATGATAAGGTTTGCCACAGGTTCGTTAAAATATTCTTCATTTTGCATAATAGCATTAAGGGCTTTTAGTAGTTCCTCGCTGTCGGTCTGTGGTTTGTATAAATATCCATTAGCCCCGGCTTTGATGCACGAAAAAATGTTAATTTCGTTGAGGTTATGAGTTAGAACAAGGATTTTAATGTCCGGGAAGTTTTTGTGAATGAACCTGATAGCATCAGGTCCGCTTTTTTCTTTAATTTCTGACTCCAAAATGAGTATGTTTGTATTATTTTTGTTAAGGAAAATAATTAAATCGTCAAAATCGTTAAAAGTATTAATTAGTTCAAAATCCTGATATAAGGCGAAAATTTTTTTCAGTCCTTCAAGGAATATAGGCGTTGGGTCGTATGCAACTGTCAGGTATGACATTTAAATAAAAATTTTGTTTTAAATTTGGATTTACTGTAAATTAATAAAAAATTAAAAATAGTAATCAAAACTTTATTTCCTTGGCAATTAGCAAAAATATGTCTTTCGCAACTAAAATAAAAATAAAACTCATACTTGTTCTGACAACGATTTCCGTATGGCAGTTATCTTTTTCCGGGACCATTGGCTATCCGTATATTATTAATTTTTTCAATCCCACCAAGGATTTTCTGGCTTCTGATGTAAAAGATTTTACTTTTTTGCCTAATGGTGAGATAATAGGTGCTACTGATGCGGGTATTGTTCTGTTTGACGGAGGAAATTGGTATAAGCTATTTGATGGATATTTTCTAAGTGTGGCTTATGATAGTGTTTCCAACAGGGTTTATGTAGGTTCTGATGCTTCTTTTGGTTATCTGAGTTTTAATTCTGTTTTTAATTCTTTTGAATATACCAAACTTTCGTTATTGGTGCCTGAAAGGGTTAAGAATGTCTGGTATATTATTCCTTCCCGTTATGGAATTTACTTTTTTGTTAACGGAACATCTCTGTATTTGTATGATTATACGGGAGTGATAAAAGTTAAAGTTCCAAAAGGTTTTAGGGTCAACAGGGGATTTTTAGTTAATAATAGTCTGTATGTAATGGACGATTCCTCTGGTATTGGTAAAGTGGTAAAAGATAAGTTTGTTAAGATCACCAGTGATAGCCGTGAGATATATTCTCATAGCATAAGGGTGTTTTTACCGGATAAAGGTAGTGATGATTTTTTGCTTGTCACCAAGGACGGATTGATATATAAGTATAATGAGTTGGAGGAAAAATTTTCTTTTGTAGCAGATTTGTCCGGGCGTATCAAAGATGTTGAGATATATGGCGGTAATTATCTTTCGGATTCTTTGCTTATACTAAATACCCTCAACAGCGGTGTGCTTATTATCAATAAAAAAGGCGAGATAAAAGAACATCTGTTACGAGGGAATGGTCTTGGTTCAGATAAAGTTAGTAAGGTTCGTATAGACCCTAATAGGAAAGTGGTTTTTCTGGGGACAGGTCGTTTTTTTGATGCTCTGCTTTATTTTTATCCTTTCCGTAATTGTAATGAAGACAATAGCGGGTTTATTGGCGATATAGGTGATTATAAAATTTTAGGCCAGAATCTGTTTATTGGCACGGATAATGGACTGTTCGTTTGTAATATCAGAGGAGAACCTAAGTTTAGACTTTTGAATAAAAAATTGATTTTTTACCGTCCTACTATGGTAGTGATGCATATGCCTGACGGGCGGGATTTTATTATAGGAGGGTCGCTGCGGCATTTATTTGCTGTGAGTAATGATTTGAAAGTTAGGATTTTGGCTAATTATTATAATTTGTATTCTTTGCGTCAGTCGCATACTAATCCATATCGTTTTTATGCTTTATCATTTGACAGCTTGTTTGTTTTTCGTTTTAATCCTGAAAAAATAACTGTAAGAAAAGAGTTTAGTTTTCCATTGCTAAAAGTTTACAAGCAATTGGAACTCAATGCACGGGATAGTATTTTGCTCATTTCTTTTAATAACAGTTTGTTAGATAGAGCTTCTGTTGATTTTAAAAATAGGAAATTGACCATTACGCCAGTGACTTCTTCTTACTTGAACAAAAAAATACGGGTTTATCAGGATAGTTTGTTTTTTGTATTGACCAATAAAGGGCTTTTCAGGCTGGATGAATATAGCAATTCTTTGGTGCCTTTTGACCCGGATTTGGATAATAGACTTTCGCAGATAGAGAAAAATTCACCTTTACTGGATTTCTTTTTTTATGATAAAAGAATAATATTCCTTTCCCCCCAGTTTTTATATGTATATCATCGTAAGGATGGGACTATATCCAAATATTCTTTGATTGATAAGTTTTGGGTTTATCCACGGGATTTAAGTTTTTATGGTAATACATTGATTTTTAATAAGATTTATAGTCTTGTTTTTGTGGATATTAAAAATCTGGATAGATTTAGACTAATTTTAAATGAGCGTCCTATTCTTTCGTTAGTGCAATTAGGGGATTATACCTTTTACGATTTTCTCTCACCCAGTTTTCTCTCTCATCGGGATACTGTTTATAAGCTGGAGATACCTATTCCTTACAATACCGCCATTGGCTTTAGATTTAATCTTGTAAATTCTTTGATAACAGATGATGTAAAATATTCTTATTACCTGAAAAGATATTCAAAAAATTGGTCATCGTGGCGTAGTGGAGAGCTGAGGTTTAACGGACTTATGCCGGGGAAATATTTATTAAAGGTAAGGGTGCTTTCCAATGTTACGGGCAGGGTATATAATCTTGCAGTATATTTCCGGGTTAAGCCTCCGTTTTATCTATCCAGAGTGGCCCTTGGGCTTTATATCTTTTTGTTGGCACTTTTTGTCTATGCAGTAGTGCGCTTACGCCTGCACCGTGAAGAGATAGTGCGTTCGCGTCTGGAAAGATTAGTTAAAAAACGCACAGCAGAGCTGGAGCAAAAGACCAGGATATTACAGGAGAGCAATAAGATGCTTAATATGCTTACCGAGGAGCTTAAGTCCAGTAGGGAGGAACTGGTTGCACAAAATGAAAAATTGCGGCTTACTAATCTGGAACTGAGACAGTTGTCCCTGGTTGCTCAATATACTAATAATGCAGTATTGATACTGGACGATAAAGGCAGGATTGAGTGGTGGAACAAGGAATTTGCTAATTTGTTTAAATATAAATTCAAGAAAGGTAAAGAAACATACATTCCACGCAATATAAAGCAGCTGAGACCAGATATTTTTGAGCGGATATTAAATTTTGATCCTGATTTTAAGTCTGTTACATATACCACCCACGAGATTATCCCGGATACAGGTGAGGATATCTGGTATCAGACTACTATAACTGCTGTTAAAGATGAAACAGGTAAGATTTTCCGCTTTGTAATTCTGGACATTGATATTACAGAAAGTAAGCTTGCTGAGCGGGAGATTAAGCTGCAGAGGGATAAGTTAAAAGATCAGACTGAAGTTTTGCAAAAGGTAAATAGAGAACTGGAGGAGAGCCGTAAAAACCTGGAACGCCAGCATCAGGAAATGCTCTCCAGCCTGGAATATGCCAAACGCTTGCAGAAAGCGCTTCTGCCTGATGAACTTTTACATAAGCTTTTCCCCGAAAGTTTTATCTTTTATATGCCAAAGGAAATTGTCTCTGGCGACTTTTATTATCTGGACAAAAGAGGGGATAAAATAGTCTTTGCTCTGGGAGATGCCACAGGACACGGTGTGCCTGGTGCTTTTATGAGTGTGCTGGGGATTACTCTGCTGAAAGATGCTATTGAGAAAAACGAGGATAATTTGTTGCCCAATCGTATTCTGGAAACATTACGTAATTCTGTAATTAAAGCTTTGCATCGTAATGTGATTTTCAGCGATATAAAAGACGGGCTGGATATTGGGCTCAATGTCATAGACATCAAGGAAAAGAAACTATACTTTGCAGGGGCAAATATTTCGGTTAATATAATACGTGATAGGGATATTCTGATAGAAATACGGGCAGACCGAATGGCCATAGGTATAAAAGAACTTGCAAAACTTCCTTTCAATCTGGAAGTTACTGATATTTTTGATGGTGATAGATTATATCTTTATACTGACGGATTTATTGACCAGTTTGGTGGCCAGGATAATAAAAGATACAAACGAACTCGTTTCAAAAACTTTATTCTGAAAATTCAGGATATTCCCTTGAGCCAGCAAGAAGAAGTATTCAGGGACGAGCTGGATAAATGGATGAATGATAATGAGCAAATAGACGATATTTTAATTGTAGGAGTGGAATTGGATTTTGAATATTTACAGACTATGGAGACTCAGATAGATTAAATGTTTTTTTCCACCCATTTGAGTATTTTTTCAGTAGCGCCGGTGTTGTTGTAGATATATCGTAATGCCTTGTATTCAATCTCTTTACGTAATTGATTGTCATTGATAAGACGGGATAATTCTTTATCCAAACTTTCATAGTCATTTATGGTAAATCCTATTCCGAGATACAACAGGTCAAGGGCTTCCTTGAATTTTTTATGGTTTGGACCGAAAACTACCGGTTTGCCAAAGACTATGGCTTCCAGTAAGTTGTGTATTCCATTTCCAAAGCCTCCGCCTACGTATGATACTGTCGCATATTTGTATAATTTGGAAAGGAGCCCTATTGTGTCAATTATCATTACTTGTGCATCTTTGGGGGCAGATTTTTGGTCAGATAATTCTGAGTATTTTACGTGGTTACCATTGAATAAACGGGTTATTCTGCTGATATTTTTAGCTGTGACTTCGTGAGGTGCCAGGATTAATTTAATTTCCGGATGTTCTTTAATATATAGTGCCAGTAGTTTTTCATCCTCTTCCCAGGTGCTTCCGGCCACTATGGTTTTGTCATTAACAAAATCAGAAATTAACGGTAAGGGTTCAAATTGTTGTGCAATTTTTACTACGCGGTCAAATCGCGTGTCCCCAGCAATGGATACGTTGTTTATTCCATTTCTTTTGAGCAGATGCATTGATGCTTTATCCTGAACAAAGATGTGGGAGAAAAAGAATAATACCCTGCCATACCATTTGCCAGCTATTTTATTGAAAAATATCTGGTTGGGGCGGAATATTGCGGAAAATAGAACAATTTTTTTGCCTTTTTTATGCAGCTCCCTCAAAATAAAGTACCATAAATCGTATTTGACAAAAAATACCAGTTCGGGATTGAATAATTTGACAAGTTTTCTGGCATTTTTAGGAGTGTCCAGCGGAAGATAGAACACCCAGTCGGCAAGAGGATAATTTTTTCTTATCTCATATCCTGAGGGGGAAAAGAACGTGAGAATAATTTTTTTATCCGGATATTTTTCTTTGAAGGTTTCTATTACGGGGCGAGCTTGTTCAAATTCGCCCAGAGAGGCGCAATGGAACCATACCTTGTCCTCGTCGTTGTTTTTAAGTTCCTGTTCAATTTTTATAAATATTTTTTTTCTGCCTTTAATCCATAATCTGGCTTTGGCATTGAATGCCGAAGCCACGAAAATTCCCAGATAGTATAGGTGCATCAAACACCAGTACACAGCATTTCCCAGCATAATCTTACAAATTCATTAAAAAAGGGCGCGGTGGGTAAGCGCCCTTTTTATTCCTAATTGCAATATTAAGAAAAAAATTATTTTTTCAATGCTTTTCTGCGTTTAAATTCTTGTTCTATCAACCGTAGCTCGCGTGGTGTCTGTCCTGCCACTGAGGTGTTTTCTTCGGTACGGCGGATGAGATAAGGTAATACGTGACGTACAGGCCCATAAGGAATATATTTTGCTACATTGTACCCCAGTTTTGCCAGATTGAAAGTAATATGGTCACTCATTCCATATAATTGAGAGAAATAGCAACGAGGGTCGTCCTTGGCGATGCCGTGTTTTTCCATAAGATCAGTTAGCAGGTAAGCACTGTATTCATTATGTGTGGCGTTGAAAATAGAAATTGTGTCAATATGTTCTGCGGAAAATTCCAGAGCAGCATTATAAGCCCTGTCAGTATCTTCTTTGGTTGGATGGATAGGGTCCGGGTATCCCATACGTCTGGCTCTTTCGCGTTCCTGTTCTATATATGCACCACGGACGAATTTAATGCCTATTTTTATTTTGTCTTTCTGTGCCTGTTCGTAGAGATATTTTAGATAATCCAGACGGTCGCGACGGTACATTTGCAGGGTATTGTAAACGATTGCACGTTCCTTGTTAAATTTTTGCATCATTTCATAGATAACATCATCCACTATTTTTTGGTAAGCATAGTATTCTGCATCAATCATTATCGGCACATTGTTATCATAAGCAGCTTTGCAAAGGGTATATACTCTCTGGCGGAATTTTTCCACTTCCTTTTTTTCGTTTTCGTTGAGGTCTGCACCTTCCGAGGCTTTGGTCAAAATGCGAGGTATGCCAAAAGCTGATGGTTTAAATACCGCAAAGGGAATATTGGGGTCTTTGGCAGCATTGTAAATTGTTTTTAGCGTCTCGTCCAGTGCTTCTTGTATTTTTTTTTCGTCCTCGCTGCCTTCTACAGAATAGTCCAGTATGGCTTTTACGTTATATTTTTCAAGTGTTCTTACCAGAGGTTCGCATTCTTCTATAGTCTCTCCTCCAACAAAATGACTGTAGATGGTGGGTTTAACTATCCAATTAATGGGAAAATGAATTTTAATTGCAAAATTTGATAAAGCCTTGCCTAAATTGACCAGCCAGGGTTTACTGATGGTTTTCATCAAAAAATAAGCTCTGCGCAGGTCTTTGTCACTTCGCCACTGAAAAGCTATTTCAGTGTTTTGGAACATTTCCATTTCTTCCATATTGCGTTCTTTTTATGTTTTTATATAGGAATTTGATTTTTTTTTTAATTTTAGCTTGTTCAGTGTTATTTTTGTTTAGATTTGTGAGATAATTTCTGGTGTAAATAAACTAATTTTTTAAAATAAAAAAAATGAGAAAATTTAAGCTTTACAACAGGATTCTGGGATGGTTGATTTTTGCGATTGCTGCTTTTACGTATCTGTCAACCATTGAGCCCACAGCCAGTTTGTGGGATTGCGGTGAGTTTATTGCTACTTCATATAAATTTGAGATTGGACACCCTCCAGGAGCACCACTTTTCATGATGATGCAAAAACTGTTTTCGTTACTGGCTGGTCACGATGTTACTAAGGTGGCTAAGATGATGAATTCATTTTCAGCTCTGGCCAGCGCTTTTACTATATTGTTACTTTTCTGGTCAATTACACATATTGCCCGCAGGATGTTATTGGCTTCCTCTGGTAGAGAAGAATTGACAACCGGCCAGATGATAGCTGTGCTGGCCAGTGGAGTTGTGGGTGCTCTGGCTTATACATGGTCTGATACTTTCTGGTTCTCAGCGGTGGAGGCTGAGGTGTATGCCACATCCTCGTTGTTCACAGCTCTGGTTTTCTGGCTGGCGCTTAAATGGGAGGAAAACGCTGATGACCCCAAGTCGTGGCGTTATATTCTGTTGATTGCTTATCTGATGGGCCTGTCAATAGGTGTACACTTGCTTAACCTGCTGGTTATTCCGGCTATAGGCCTTGTGATATATTTCCGTTTGTTTAAACCTTCGGTAAAAGGATTTTTAATAGCTCTGGGTATTTCCTTGGCGGTTCTTGGTTTTGTGCTTTACGGTGTTGTACAGAAAAGTATTTCTCTTAGCTCAGCCTTTGAGTTATTCTTTGTTAATACTTTGCATTTGCCTTACAACAGTGGCTTGCTATTTTATCTCGTCCTTTTGTTTGGTGTGCTTATCGGATTAGCTTATTATTTCTATAAGAAGCAGAACTTCTTGTGGCACAATGTTTTTGTCGCTGTCGTTTTAATGCTTTTTGGGTATTTATCTTTTGCTTTGATACCTATCCGTTCGGCTGCTAACCCGCCAATTGATGAGAACGACCCCGAAGATCCATTTGCTCTGCTGGCTTACCTCAATCGTGAGCAATATGGCGACCGTCCTTTATTGTATGGACAGTATTATGATGCTGAGGTAGTGGGCAAGGAAGACCGTTATACCTATGTGGCAATGGACGGAAAATATGTTAAGACCAAGCGTACCAATCCAAAATATATTTACGACCCAAAGCGTTGCACCATCTTCCCTCGTATGTATAGCAATCAGCCTGATCATATCCAGGCTTATAAGACCTGGGGAAAGGTACCTCAGGGCCAGGAGCCCAATTTTATTAATAACCTGCGTTTTTTCCTTTCCTACCAGGTGGGATGGATGTATTTCAGATATTTTATGTGGAATTTTGCAGGTAAACAGAATGATATTCAGGGACATGGCGATGTGCTTCACGGTAACTGGATTTCTGGAATAAAGTTTCTGGATAAAATGCGTCTGGGACCACAGGATAAGATTCCGGATAAATGGTTACACCGCCGTTCTCGTAATGTTTATTACTTGTTGCCTTTGTTGCTGGGCCTGATAGGGCTGTTCTATTCTTACAGAAACCAGGAGTATTTTTGGACTATCATGCTATTTTTCCTTATGACAGGTCTGGCAATCGTGGTTTATCTTAATCAAACACCTTACCAGCCTCGTGAGCGAGATTATGCCTATGCCGGATCCTTTTATGCCTTTGCTATGTGGATAGGTCTGGGCGTGCTGGCTCTGTATGAATGGCTGCGGAAAGGTATCAGGAAAGATACTGTCAGTGCTGTTCTGGCCTTTGTCTTGACTATTGGAGTGCCCATTGAAATGGGATTCCAGAACTGGGACGACCACGACCGTTCTCATCGTTATCATACGCGGGATTTTGCTTATGACTATTTGATGAGCTGTGCGCCTAATGCTATTTTATTTACTTACGGAGATAATGACACCTTCCCGCTCTGGTATATACAGGAGGTAGAAGGAGTGCGTACTGATGTGCGCGTGGTTAACTTGAGTTTGCTCAGTACGGACTGGTATATTAAGCAAATACGTCGTAAGGCTTATGAATCTGACCCGGCGCCTATGTCTATTGCTCAGGAGAAATATATTGAAGGAAAGAGGGATTATGTGCCGATATATGAGCAAAACCAGTTCCTGATTCAAGAAAAATATGATGCAAATAAAGATATTTTTGCCAGTGAATATGCTAATATCCATAAAACGTTGTTGAATATTCTGAGTAAGTCGGATTTGCCAAAGCTTGATAAACAGAGCTGGCAGGTGCTCACTGATTCTGCTGAATTTGCCAAGTTACCTGTTCTGAAAGTTATTAGCTTTATTAATGCTCTGTCCCAGCCTGAAAATATCAAAAAGTTTAATATTGATGGTGCTGCCATTAAGCAGCTTAAGACACGGGCTGATGCTTTCCTGACAAAAGTTGCTGATGCTTTTGCTCCTGTGGATGCAGTTGTTGCCTTTATTGGGTCGGATGATCAGGCTACAAAAGTTCAAATCCAGGGTGGAGACTGGCTGGACTTCTGTCCAACAAAGAAATTACTTATCCCAGTGGATAAGAAAAAAGTTGTGGAAAATGGTACTGTGCCACCACAATATGCAGATTCCGTTGTGGATAAAGTAACTTTCACTTTACCAAAGAATTATCTGTTGAAAAATAATCTTGCAGTACTGGATATCCTGGCTAATTTCCATTGGGACCGTCCGATTTATTTTGCAACCAGTATGGGCACGGAAAATTACCTGGGCCTTACTCCATATTTCCGTCTGGAAGGTTTTGCTTATCGTCTTGTGCCATATAAAGGAAATGTACCACAGGGATTTATGGGTAGTGTAATAGGCGATTCGCTTTACAATAAAGTAATGCACGTATTTAGGTATGGAAATATTAAAGACCCAAAGTTTAATGTGAGCCATTATGTTGAACGTACTGTTGCTGTAATGAATATCC
>Ga0256833_1003385_pt1 | contig 10906 bp, 4 predicted proteins | sample 356284metaG_FD_190535 | JGI IMG/M metagenome (GOLD analysis project Ga0256833, IMG submission 190535) | Hydrothermal vent microbial communities from Mid Atlantic Ridge, Atlantic Ocean - 356-284 | ecosystem: Environmental > Aquatic > Marine > Hydrothermal vents | place: Atlantic Ocean: Mid...
GTTGGGGGCGTGCAGGTTGCCGTCAGGCAGGCCGAAGCCGGTGAGCACCGATTCCAGCCCTAAGATTTCTTCCATTTGCGCCACGACGGGAATGCTTCCGCCTTCTCGTCGGTAAAAAGGTTTGCGCCCCCAGGTGTCTTCCAGCGCCGCGGCCAGCGCCTGCACCGCGGGGGTGTGGATGTCGGTGAGGGAAGCCGGCCCGCCGGCCATGACGTCCAGTTCCCAGCGGATGGTGGCGGGCGCGTGGGCTTGCAGGTAGGCTTTGAGTTGCTCGGCCACCTCGTCGGGGTCCTGGTCGGGCACCAGGCGGCAGGAAATCTTGGCCATCGCGTAGGAAGGGATTACGGTTTTGGCACCTTTTCCGATGAAGCCGCTGTAAAGGCCGTTGATTTCTAAGGTGGGGCGGGCGCCGGTGCGTTCCACGGGCGTGTATTCGGGTTCGCCCCACAGTTGCGGCACGCCGGTTTGTTCCAGGTAGAAGGCGGTGGGGTCGAAGGGCAGTTGCGCCAGGGCCTGGCGTTCTTCGTCGGTAAGGGGGCGCACTTTGTCGTAAAAACCGGGCAGGGTGATGCGCCCGTGTTCGTCGTGCATCCCGGCGATGAGTTCGGCCAGCGCCTGGGCGGGGTTGTGCACCACGCCGCCGTAGATGCCGGAATGCAGGTCGTGGGCGGGGCCGTAAACCCGCAGTTCGAAGTAGGCCAGCCCGCGCAGGCCGTAGGTGATGGTTGGCCAGTCGGGGCCTAACATGCCCGCATCGGGGTTCAGGCAGACGTCGGCGGTGAGCAGGTCTTTGTGCTCGGCGATGAAGGCGGCCAGGTCGGGCGAGCCGATTTCCTCTTCGCCTTCGATGATGAATTTGACGTTGACGGGCAAACCGGCCTGCGCGGCGGCTTCTACGGCTTTCAGGGAAGCCATCACCTGCCCCTTCATGTCGGTGGCGCCGCGGGCGTAAAGGCGCTCGCCGCGCACGGCGGGTTCGAAGGCGGGGCTTTCCCACAATTCCAGCGGCTCGGCAGGCTGGACGTCGTAATGGCCGTAGATGAGCACCGTGGGGGCGTTTTCCTGCGCTGCGGGCAGTTCGCCGTACACCACCGGGTGGCCGGCGGTGGGGTAAACGGCCACCTGTTGCGCGCCAATGGCGCGCAGGTTGTCGGCTACCCAGTTGGCCGCGCGGGCGATGTCTTCCTGATGTTCGGTCGTGGTGGAAATCGAGGGAATGCGAAGGAAGGCTTCCAGTTCGGCGAGGAAGCGGCTGTGGTTTTCCTGAAGGTATTGCAATGCCTGGGAGAGAGACATAGGGAACCTCGCAAGGTGAGATGGGTTTATTATACCGCTAAGCAAGGGCGCTTTCCCGACCCTCATTTGTTTCTCATGGGATATAATTTTCAAAAGCCGTCAGGGCGTTGAGAAAATGGAGCAACCATTGCTTGGCAGGCCGCTATGAACGCTATGGAGCGGGAAAGACGCCGTTACCACAATTTGGATGCTGACAAGATTGTCGCAACGGCCACAGTGTTGTGCCGCCGCATCAAAGAGCGGTTTCCGCAGCGGGGGCTCAATCGGGTATGTGCCGATCTGCAGAAGGCCGCCGAAGAAACGCGCCAGCGCGCCGAGTGGATTGCGCGCCCCCATTGGGCAATTCGCCTCGTGATTGTGTTGGTGGTGGGGCTGCTTTTGCTGATTATGGCGCGTTTACTGTTGATCATTCACCTCGATGTCCGGCAGTTGCAAAGTTTGGGCCTGGCCGATTTTCTGCAAACCTTAGAGGCGGCGATTAATGATGTCATTTTGATCGGCGCGGCGTTGTTTTTCTTCTTTACCGTGGAAGCCCGCCTCAAGCGCCGCCGTGCCCTCGAGGCGTTGCACGAATTGCGTTCCTTGGCGCATGTCATTGATATGCACCAGCTGACCAAAGACCCGGAGCGTGTGTTGAAACGCGGGGCCTCGACGGCTTCTTCGCCGGTGGAGGATTTGACCCTCTTTGAACTTTCGCGCTATCTGGATTATTGCAGCGAAATGCTTTCGCTGATTGGGAAGATTGCCGCACTTTATCTGCAGGAATTCGACGACCCGGTGGCTTTGGGGGCAGTGGATGAAATCGAAAGTCTGACTACCAACCTTTCCCGCAAGATCTGGCAGAAGTTGGTGATTGTGCATTCGTTGATGGAAAAAGAGCAGGCCGGCGTGCTGCAGGTTGGGCAGGCCGGCGGTCGGGTAGTCAGGTAGTCAGGTGGTCAGATAGTCAGATAGTCAGGCAGTCAGGTAGTCAGGTAGTCAGGTGGTGTGGGGGAGCGGCGTCGCTTTTCCTCAGAACGGTACGGGGCATCACTGCCCAGGGCATCTGGGCGTCTTTTTTCATCGGTGCAAATCGGTGGCATCGGTGGATTTTTCCCTCTGCGCAATCTACGGTTTGTTTTCCCGCCGCCCTTCGACTGCGCGCCCTGCAGGTGCTCCGCTCAGGGCGGAGCAGGTTTCGTAATTCTTCATTCGCATTTTCCCTATCGGTGCTCATCGGTGGATGCACTCGCTGCTGTGGCTTTGCCCCGCAACGATGAAAGGCTTTCCCCTTGCCCTTCCTTTGCGGCGCGGTTACAATCACGACATGCCCAATTATGAACCCGATTATCAGGCTGCGCTGGATTTCCTTTACAGTTTCATCGATTACAGTTTGACGCGCAACCTGCGGAATGCTCCCGAAAAATTCGACCTGGCGCGCGTTGAGGCGCTGCTGGAAGCCCTTGGCAGCCCGCAGCGCGCCTATCCTGTGCTGCACATTGCGGGCACAAAAGGCAAAGGCTCGACGGCGGCGTTGATGGCGGCGGCTTTGCGGGCACAGGGTTATAAAGTGGGGCTTTACACCTCGCCGCATTTGGAAGACTTTGCCGAGCGCATTCAGGTCAATGGCCGCCCCATGCCCCATGCCGATTTGCCGCCCGTGGTGGCGCGCCTCGAACGTTGCACAGCGCGCATTCCCGGTCTGACGACTTTTGAACTCATTACGGCCGCGGCTTTTCTTTACTTTGCCGACCGCGCTGTGGACGTGGCAGTGGTGGAAGTCGGCCTTGGAGGGCGGCTGGATGCCACCAATGTGGTGCACCCGTTGGTTTCGGTGATTACGCCGATTTCTTACGACCATACCGCGATTTTGGGCAATACGCTGGAAGCCATTGCCGGGGAAAAGGCGGGCATTATCAAGCCGGGGGTGCCGGTGGTGGTGGCCCCGCAGCCGCCCGAAGCACGGCAACGTATTGCCGCAGTGGCCGCAGAGCGGCAAGCGCCCTTGATCGAAGTCGGGCGCGATTGGCTCTACGCACCGGTGGCGCGCTCGCTGGATGGTCAGGTGCTCTTCGTGTGGCATCGGGCTGAGCAGCCGCTGGTGGATGCGTTTGTAGAATCCGGCGGTTTTCAGGAGTGGGAGCCTACCCGTTTGCGCATCGCCCTTTTGGGCCCGCATCAGGTGCTCAACGCGGCAACGGCCTATGCGGCCCTGCAAACGGCGCGGCAGCGGGGGCTGGCGCTCTCGCCGGAAGCCATTCGCCGGGGTTTTGCTGCCGCCCGCTGGCCTGGCCGGTTTGAGGTGCTGCACCGCAACCCCCCGCTGGTGGTGGATGGCGCCCACAACCGCGCCGCGGCCCATCAAATTCGCCTGACTTTGGACGAATATTTCCCTGGGTGGCCGGTGGTGCTGGTGTTTGGCGCTTCGGCTGACAAAGACATCCGCGGGATGTTGGAAGAACTGGTGCCTCGGGCCCGCCGGGTCATTGTGACCCGTTCCCGTCATCCTCGCGCTGCTGACCCCGAATCTTTGCGTGCCCAGGTGCACCAGCTGGGGCGTGCGGCTCAGGCTGTGGACGATGTAGCAGATGCCTTGCGGGCGGCCTTCCAGATCGCGGCCGGCGAGGCTGTTGTGCTGGTGACGGGTAGCCTCTTTGTGGCTGCAGCCGCCCGAAGTGTATGGCATACTGCCCATCGGGCAGCCAGTCGCTGGCAACCGCTGGCTTTTCATCCTATTTCTGCTTCTTCAGGTGGCCTATGACTTACGATTACGACGAAGACGACGATTTCTTTGATGATGTTCCCCCCTGGGATCAGCCGTTCAACGACGATGCCGCGGCGGCGTTGCGTTCCCAAACCGAGGCGCTCTACGCTGTGCCAGAACCCCGCCCCGACAAGGACGGCCTGTTGACCTTGCCGGCTGTGGTGCTGGCCGACAGCATTGTGCTTCCCCATCTCGTCGCCCCCCTCATTGTGCCCGGCGAAGAGAACGTCGCCGCGGTGCGGGCCGCGATTGAAAACGCCACGCCGGTGGTGGTCTTCCTGCTGCGTGACTTGAGCAAGGAAAATCCGACCTGGGCTGATGTTTTTCCGGTGGGGGTCGAGGTCGCGGCGGGGTTCCCCTATGCCATGCCTAACGAGGCACACGCGACCCTGATGCAGGGGCGGCGTCGGGTGGAACTGGTCGAGGTGGTGGAAACCACCCCTTACCCCGTGGTGCAGGTGCGCCCTGTCGAGGCCCCCGAGCCGGAAGACGCCGAGAGCCGTGCACTGATGAAGGCCGCTTTGCGCACTTTTGAGCGCTTTGTGGAACTCAACGACGCCCTGCCCGAGGAAACCTACCTCTATGCCCTCAATGCCGACCAGATGGGCTGGCTGGCCGACCTGATGGCCATGGCGCTCTCGCCCGACCACGCCTTGCTGCTGGAAGTGCTTGGCCTGACCGACCCTGCCGCACGCTTGCAACGCGTGCTCGAAGCCATGCAGCACGAGGTGGCGCGCCTGGAACTGGAAGACGAGATCCACAGTCGGGTGCAGGATGAAATGGACCGCAACCAGCGGGAAGCCTACCTGCGGGAGCAGATGCGCGCCATCCAGACTGAACTCGGCGAGGGCGATTTTTGGACGCAGGAGATCAACGCCCTGCGGGAGCGGGTAGAGAAAGCCGATTTGCCGGAAGAGCCTCGCGCCCGGGCGTTGAAAGAGATCGAGCGCCTGGGGAAACTGCCGCCCATGGCGCCTGAAGTGGGCATTTTGCGCACTTACATTGAGTGGATCCTGGACCTGCCCTGGAAAGAAGCCACTGAAGATAATCTGGATATTGCCCATGCGGCCCGTGTACTGGAAGAGCACCATTATGGCCTGCCCAAGGCGAAAGATCGTATTTTGGAATACATCGCGGTGCGTAATTTGAAGCCCAAGCGCAACCGTCAGCCGATTTTGTGCTTTGTGGGCCCGCCAGGGACGGGCAAGACCTCGTTGGGCAAATCCATTGCCGAGGCGTTGGGACGCAAGTTCGTGCGGGTTTCCCTTGGTGGGGTGCGCGATGAGGCCGAGATTCGCGGCCACCGACGCACCTATATCGGTGCGCTGCCGGGGCGCATTTTGCAAACCATGAAACGCGCCGGTACGGTCAACCCGGTTTTCATGCTCGACGAAGTCGACAAACTCGGCAATGATTTCCGCGGCGACCCTTCGGCGGCGCTGCTGGAAGTGCTCGACCCCGAACAAAACTATGCTTTCTCAGACCATTACCTGGAATTGCCCTACGACCTTTCCAAAGTGCTTTTCATTACCACGGCGAACACCCTCGCGACCATCCCACCGGCATTGCTCGACCGGATGGAAGTCATCGAGTTTCCCGGTTATGTGGAAGAAGAGAAAATTCACATTGCGCGGCGTTTCCTCATCCCTCGCCAGATGGAAGAAAGCGGCTTGACGGCGGAAGATATCCGCTTCACCGACGCGGCCCTGCGTCGGGTGATTCGGGAATACACCAACGAGGCCGGGGTGCGTAATCTGGAGCGGGAAATTGGGCGCATTTGCCGCAAGGTGGCGCGCTTGAAAGCGGAAGGCAAGCGTTTTCCGCGTCGCATTACAGGGCGCACGGTGGCGCGTTTTCTGGGCCCGGCAGTGTATTACGATATGGAAGCCGAAACGGAAGACGAAGTGGGGGTGGCCATGGGGCTGGCCTGGACGGTCACCGGCGGTGAAGTGATGCCGGTTGAGGTGCTGTTGATGGATGGCAAGGGCGAATTGCGCATCACCGGCCAGATTGGCGATGTGATGCAGGAATCGGCGCAGGCGGCGCTTTCCTATTTGAAGGCGCACCGCACCGATTTTGGGCTGGAAGCCGAGGTTTTTGAGAAGACGGATATCCACATCCACGTGCCGGAAGGCGCGGTGCCGAAAGATGGCCCCAGCGCCGGCGTGACGATGGCTGTGGCGCTGATTTCGGCTTTTACCCATCGTCCGGTGCGCCACGAGGTCGCGATGACCGGTGAAATTACCCTGCGGGGCAAGGTGCTGCCGGTGGGCGGGGTGCGCGAAAAAGTGCTTGCAGCGCACCGTCATGGCCTCAAAACGGTGATCTTGCCGGAACGCAATTTGAAGGACCTGGAGGATGTGCCCAAGTCGGCGTTGCAGGCGCTGCGCGTCGTTCCCGTGCGCCGTTTGAACGAAGTGCTGACGGAAGCCCTGCATTGAGGGGGAAACTGTCACCTCTTTGCCCGCTGCGCCGCTAACTGGCTTGACATTCTCATCGTCCTTTTATAAAATCGGGCTACCGCCCATTGTGCGTGGCGTCACAATGGGGACGTTATCTTTTACCCTGGAGGAGGCTTAGACGCATGAGTTTATTGACCCCCGCTGAACAAATTGCCATTTGGGTGATTTTGGGCATTGCCATCCTTGGCCTTGCCTACGCCCTCTTCCTGCGGAACCAGATTCTGCGGGAAGACAAAGGCACAGAGAAGATGCAAGAGGTCTGGAGCGCCATCCGTGACGGGGCGGTGGCCTACCTGAACAGCCAGACCAAGATTATCATGCCGTTCATTTTGATTCTGACGGTGTTGCTTTTCTTCTCTGTGTACATCGTTCCCGTTTCCCAGGAAGCCATGCAGCGCTTTGCCGGGATGCCTAAGGAAACAGTCCGCTTGATCATGGGTGCTGGTCGGGCGGGCGCTTTTATTTTAGGCTCCCTGTTCTCGCTGGCCGTGGGGCAAATCGGGATGCGCATGGCCGTGGAAGGCAATGTGCGCGTGGCTTCGGCGGCGCGGCGTTCGTTTGGTGATGCCCTCCGCATTGCCTATCGCGCCGGTACGATTACCGGTATGCTCACCGATGGCCTGGGCCTGCTGGGCGGCACCATCATCTTCATGTATTTCGGCATTGCCGCGCCCGATGCTTTGCTGGGCTTTGGCTTTGGCGCCACGCTGATTGCCCTCTTCATGCGCGTGGGTGGCGGCATTTACACCAAGGCTGCCGACGTGGGTGCCGACCTGGTGGGTAAAGTGGAAGCCGGCATCCCCGAAGACGACCCCCGCAACCCTGCCGTGGTGGCCGACCTGGTGGGCGACAACGTCGGCGACTGCGCCGGGATGGCTGCCGACATTTTCCAATCCTACGAAGTGACCATCGTCGCCGCCTTGATCCTCGGCCTGGCCCTCTGGCACATCACCGGCAGCATGGCCTGGATTGTCTATCCGTTGCTGGTGCGCGGCATTGGCGTGTTCTCCTCCATCATTGGTACTTACCTGGTCAAGGGCGGCCCCGACAAAAGCGGCGACGCCATGAAAGCCATCTTCAAGGGCTTTCTCTCTTCCGCGGCTATTTCGACGGCCTTGTTCTATGCCGTGGGTTGGTATTACCTGGGCGTGATGCAAAAAGGTGCGTTGCCGGGCGGCTGGTGGCGTGCGCCAACAGCGGTCGCCGTGGGTGTGCTTCTGGCTATTGCCAATGACCGCCTGACGGATTACTTCACCGGTGCGGAAGGCAAGCCCGTCAAGGAAATCAAAAAATCGGCTGATACCGGCTCGGCCACCCTGATTTTGCAGGGCCTGGCAGTGGGTTATGAATCGTCGGTTTGGGCAATTCTGGTCATCGCCCTCACCATCATGGGCTCGGTGTGGATCTTCCAGGGGGTGCCCGGGCTGACCGAGGTGGAAAAGATCACCTATATCCTCTACGGCGTTTCCATGACCGGCATTGGTATGCTTACCCTGACCGGCAACAACGTCGCGATGGATTCCTTCGGCCCGATTTCCGACAATGCTAACGGCATTGGCGAAATGTCGTGGGCTGGCATGGAAGACGAAGAGACCAAAGTGGCCCAGCAGATCATGGCCGACCTCGACGCGGTGGGCAACACCACCAAGGCCATTACCAAAGGTGTGGCCATTGGCTCGGCGGTGATTGCCGCGGTGGCTCTCTTTGGTTCTTACATGGTGGATGTGAGCAAAGCGCAGGCCCAGGCTGGCATTGCGGCGGCTCAGCAACTGCAAAATCTGGGCATCCGCGTCAACGTCCCTGAAGTGTTCGTAGGCATGCTCATCGGCGGCGCTTTGCCGATGCTCTTCTCCGGCTATGCCATCCAGGCCGTGCGCCGCGCGGCTTCCCTGATGGTGGACGAGGTCCGGCGGCAGTTCCGCATGGGCGTGCTGGAAGGCAAGCGCAAGCCTGACTACCAGCGCCCGGTGGCGATTTCGACCCTGGCGGCGCAAAAGGAACTCATTGCGCTGGCTGTTCTGGGCGTCGTCACGCCGATTCTGGTGGGCATGTGGCTGGGCGTGGAAGCCCTGGGTGGCTTCCTGGCTGGTTTGATTCTCTCGGGGCAACTGCTGGCTGTGTTCATGAACAACGCCGGCGGCGCCTGGGATAACGCCAAGAAGACTATCGAAGACGAGCCCAAAGACCCGGCCAACAATCTGGGCAAAGGCTCTGAGCGGCATAAGGCCAGCGTGGTGGGCGACACCGTCGGCGACCCGCTGAAAGATACCGCCGGCCCGGCCTTGAACCCGATGATCAAGGTGGTCAACCTGGTAGCCGTGATTGTGGCCCCCATGGTGGCGCAATACCAACATTTCGGTGTGGGCGGTTGGATTTTGTTCTTCGCGATGCTGGCTTCCCTCCTGTGGGCGATCTGGTTCAGCCGCCGCAGTGAAAGCGCCCCTTCGCAAGAGTGATTTCGCGCTTTCTCTTTCTCGATGGAATGAGCAGGCCATCGCTTCGGTGGCCTGCTTTTTGTTACATGGGGCTTGCTTTTCTGGCAAAGATAGGGCATACTAAGGGCAAGGGAGAAGAACTATGACCAAGATCAATTTGCGCGCCTATAACCGTCAAATCGGTGAACTGATCACTCGCGGGGCTTACGATGAGGCCATTGCCCACTGCCGGCACATTTTGGAAGTTTTCCCCAAACACGTCGAAACTTATCGGCTGCTGGGCAGGGCTTATCTTGAGGTACAGCGGTATCAGGAGGCTGCTGATATTTTTCAGCGCGTGTTGGCTGCTGTGCCCGATGACTTTGTGGCGCATTTCGCACTTAGCAAAGTGCGTGAGCAGGCCGGCGACCGCAAAGCGGCGCTCTGGCACATGGAACGCGCCTTTGAAGTGCAGCCTTCGGCCCCTGCAGTGCAAGACGAACTCCGGCGTTTGTATGAGGCCGTGGAAGGCCTTGCGCCGCCGCGCCTGCGGTTGACGCGCGGAGCCCTGGCACGGATGTATCTGCGCAATGGCCTGAGCGCCCAGGCTGTGGCCGAATTGCGTTCCGCTCTGGCCGATGAGCCTCAGCGCGCCGACCTCATGGCGCTTCTGGCGGAAGCCCTTTACCAGAACGGGCAGGCCGTCGAGGCAGCCAACATGGCAGCCTCGCTCCTGCGCAAGTTGCCTTATTGCTTGCAGGCCAACCGCCTTATGGCCCGTGTTTTGGAAGAAACCGGACGGGCTGAGGAAGCCAAACCCTATCTTCAGCGTTTGTATGCCCTTGACCCTTATGAGGCCTATCGTTCGCCCGCCCGCCCCACCGTCGAGATGGTGCCCGATGAGGCCGTCCAGCTGGAGCAATTGGATTGGATGCCGGAAATGGCTGCCGCGACGGCCTGGGAGGAAGCCCCCTCGGAAGAGCCGCCGCTTGCGTCGGTGGAAGAAGCAGAGGCGTTGCCTTCCTGGTTTGGGGAGCCCGAGGGGTTGGAAGAATCCATCCAGGAAGAGGAGCCCCCTGCCCTGGAATCCGCCGAATTGCCGGAATGGCTGCAGGCTATGGCGCCCCAGGTGGAAACAGCACCGCCTGCTGAGCGTGGCGATGCCGGAGAGGAAGAGATCATTGGGGCTGAAATCGACGAGGATTTTGCAGCCCTGTTGGGGGGCGTGGGGGCTTCGGCCTCCGAGGGGGACGAGCAGCGTGGGGAAGCGGCGTCTTTGCCTGACTGGTTGGCTGGTGTGGGCGAGGAGCCTGGGCCTGAAGGCGGCGAGGCAGTCGCTGCTACTGAAGATCTTTCCTTGCCTGAGTGGTTGAGTGATGCCGGGGAACCCTCCACGGCTGCGTCTGAAGGCGCGCCGGAGCCTGACGTCGAGGAAAGCGTGCCGTCATGGCTGGCGGGGCTGGGCGAAGAGGGGGCTGGCGAAGCGGAGAGCGCAGGCGAAGGGGAGGAATTGCCGGAATGGCTGGCCGAAGCAGCAGCGGAAGAAGCGCCCGCCGCCGAAGCCGAAGCACCTGCCGCCGAAGCCGAAGCACCTGCTGCCGATGTCGACGCCCCTGGGCTGAGCGCAGTCGAAGCCCCTGCCGAGGGCGCGCCGGAGAGCGCAGACGACGCGCTGGCGTGGCTGGAGAGCCTGGCGGCGAAGCACGGCGCGGCAGAGGAAGAACTGCTGACCGCGCCGGAAGCGCGAGCGGAGCAGCCGCCGGAATGGGTGACGGAGATGGCTGAAGGGGAGGCGGAAGCGCCCGAAACGCCCGCAGCGGCTGAAGAAACGGTAACTGAGGAAGAAGTGCCGTCATGGCTGGCAGGGCTGGGCGAAGAGGGGGCTGGCGAAGCGGAGAGCGCAGGCGAAGGGGAGGAATTGCCGGAATGGCTGGCCGAAGCAGCAGCGGAAGAAGCGCCCGCCGCCGAAGCCGAAGCACCTGCCGCCGAAG
>Ga0256833_1003387_pt1 | contig 10905 bp, 11 predicted proteins | sample 356284metaG_FD_190535 | JGI IMG/M metagenome (GOLD analysis project Ga0256833, IMG submission 190535) | Hydrothermal vent microbial communities from Mid Atlantic Ridge, Atlantic Ocean - 356-284 | ecosystem: Environmental > Aquatic > Marine > Hydrothermal vents | place: Atlantic Ocean: Mid...
CGGCATATTGGTTCACCTATCCTCTCTATCCGTAGGACAGGCTCCCAAGCCGCTCTCACGTTCTCCTCTGGGAGCCTCTGAACAAGCAGCCCCACTCTCCTGACACGGAGTACGTGCAGCTCAACACTAACGCCTCCTCCCCCACTCTTGCCGAGCCACGCATCCAGCCCAGCCCCACGGCTCTCCGCTCTATAGGCGGCTTCCTCCTCTAGCTCAGTCATAACAGCTCTTATTACTATCAACTGGCCGCGTAGCACCCCCAAGGCCTTGTTATCGGTGTGGAGGAAACCCTCGGTAAGGCCAGGACTCGTCACTGCCCTCCTTTCCCTGGGAAGGGCTCTGGAGGTAGCCAAAATAGGTGACCTCATCGGCTCCTCGGTAATGGTTCCTAGTACCACCAAGTATTGTAGAACACGTGCTCATCTAATGGGCTTTCCTCCCCTCTTGCGACTGGGCATACCTGGTGCAGGGCGCACTTGTTCCCGGAGCAGATGGGGTGGTCTCTGCACTGGTTGCAGAGAGGCCTTCCGGGTAGGCAGACCTTTCTACCCATTGTCCATAGTATGTCGTCTAGCACGAAGTCGTTAACCCTCATTGACTCCGCGACTAGGTGCCACGCCTCGCGTATAGCTATTCGTAGAGCTATGTCCTCCCATGGGCTTAGCTCTCTTCTCTCAACGATCCTCCTGTACAGACTAGGCTCGGGCCTTACTATTCCTAGGCGCAGCGCTATACGAGACACGTGGTTATCAACCGGTACTCTGCGGTTCCATGGGTCCCTCACCACTAGTAGGCCTCGGCGCTCAAGAAACTTGGCTAAGAGCATTGGCTTCTTCTCGACAGGGTCGGAGTAGGCCTCGAACACTCTAAGCCTCTCGACGAGACCAGGGCTCCCCGGATCCCATGAGTGTAGGTACCCGTTGCTCTCCTCTACTAGGCGTAGAGCGGAGCCATTGTAGTGGAGGAGGAGCTTGCGCCCAAGATCTCTTAGGAGAGCTGCTCTGAGACCAGGGTCCGGGGGGCACGTGTCGCCGACGCATAGCCAGTGAAGGATATCCTCCTCCCTCACCTTGGCCAGGTTCTTGGCGTCGAAGAAGCCGGGATTGGTGTCGAGCATCCTTTTCCCAAGGCGGTAGAGTAGATCAGCACCGTGGTAACGCCTCCCCCCAATAACTGCTTCATAGGTTCTCCCAGGCCGGCTAAGCCTATGATCCATGGCCACGAGCACGAGGAAGTACATGGCAACGGTCTCTGGGTCCTCGTCGCGCGGCGGGTAGCAGCACGGATCATCAAACGTGTCCGGGGTGTAGCGGCTAAGGGCGCCTTGCAGCGCTGAAGCTACTCTCCTTGCCTGCTCCTCGTCTATTAGTGGCATTTCCTCCACGCTCCTAGCTAGGCGATATTGCTCGTAGAACCTCCCGGGCGATATAGGTGGCGTGGTCAGCAACCCTCTCTAGTTGTCGGAGAATAATGCATGCAAGCGCCTCGCTCCTCGGCACCTGGTCCTTGGAGGCAACCCTGCTCAGCGCCTCCCGGTAAGCCTTGTCCACCTCCGCGTCCAGCTCCTCCACGCCCTTGGCTAGGTCTCGCTTCTTCTCTATTAGTGCTCTGAAAGCCTTCTCAACCATCTCCCGTGAAAGGTGAGCCACCTTCACCACGTCATTGTCTATCCGGGTCCCCGGTGCCAGCGAGATAGTTAGCGCCATCTCGTTCGCATACCTCGTTATGCGGAACAAATCGTACGAGACCTTTATCAACGCCTCTACGTAGAGGAGCTCATGGCCCAGTGGCTGCCACTTAGCTATGAAGAACAGGGCTTCGGTATAGATCGTGTCTTTGAGGTGCTCGGCCAACATAGTATTAGCTGATAGGTCGAGCGGCTTCGCCTCCCTAATAGCGTTCTCAACCGCCTCGAGGCTCTCCACAGCTACTCTGAACAGTTTCTCCAAGCTAGACTCTATGTGGCGCAAGTCCTCCTCGGCTGTGGGTGCGGTGCTCACCCTATCTCACCTCTTAGATACATCTCGGTGAGGCGATGCCTGGGGTTCAGAGCTATCTCCCTCGCAGGCCCGTACTCGACTAGCTCGCCGTTATAGATGAATGCTATGAAGTCAGCTACTCTCACAGCCTGTGCAGGCGTATGAGTAACGAATATCACTGTTATGCCCTCCTCTCTCACGAGCATCTTTATCGCCTCCTCTATTTTACGGGCATTGACTGGGTCTATGTTAGCCGTTGGCTCATCGAGTAACAGTATCTTAGGCTTGAGGGCGAGTGCGCGTGCAAGGCATAGTCGCTGCTGCTGGCCACCGCTAAGCCTCGTCGGGGGATCGTGCAGCCTGTCCTTGACCTCGTCCCAGAGCATTGCCTTCTCGAGAGCCCACTTAACTATTCGGTCAAGCTCCTCCCTCGTCTTGGCTATTCGGTGCAGCTTGGGGCCTATTGCCACGTTCTCGTAGATGCTCATATGTGGGAACGGGTTAGGCGTCTGGGACACCATTGTCACGTATCTACGTACTCGATAGGGGTCATCGCTGTAAATGTCCTTCCCAAATATGTACACTTTGCCCTCGACGCGCGAGCCAGGAACCATCTCAATTAGCCTATTAATGCTTCTCAGAAGGGTGCTCTTGCCACTACCACTAGGCCCCATGATAACCGTTATTGCTGCCGTAGGCGCTCTGAAATCAATTCCCTTTAGTACGTGCTTCCCATGTATCCATACGCTCAGCTTCTCCGTCCGGACAGCGTCTCGCTCCAAGCCTACATCTTCACCTCCTTCACGAGGAGCCTTATGGCTATAAACACGATGAGGAAAGCAAGCACGAGGACGAGTGACCCCGCCCAGGCCATATCGTGGTACAGTCTCTGCGGCATCTGGGCGTACTGGAAGATCATTAGGGGTACCGCATCGCCTGGATCAAGCACATTAGCTAATGGCAGAGGCCTTGAGCACGGTAGGGTTGTTCTAGCAGCACCTATGGTGAAGAGGAGAGGCGCGGTCTCGCCCATAGCCTTCGCGAACCCCATGAGGACGCCGGTGGCGATGCCTCTCCGAGCAATCCCGGCAGCTACTCCTATCAGGACCTCCGCTCTCGTCATCCCTATGGAGTAGCCAGCTTCACGATACATTGGTGGAACCGATTCAATAGCCTGCTCCACGTGCACCATGACGTACGGGAGCATTACCAGTGCTAGCGCCACTGCGCCCGCTAATAGGCTGAAACCACCCATGGGGACAACCATGATTATGTAGACAAGCATGCCGAGAAGAACAGTCGGCACCTCGAGAAGGCTCTGCGATACCACGCGGGTAATCTTAGCTATTTTCGTGTCACTGAACTCTGCTACAAACAGCCCCGCTAGTATCGCTAAGGGGATCCCTAGCAGCGATGCCAGAATCGATAGTATTGCTGAGCCCACGAGCGAGGCTAGTATACCATTAGAAGTGCTCGTTAAGATGCCTATTCCGTGCCTCGCTATCGCCTCGGACCCTTTTACCAGCACCTCTGCTAAGACGTGGAACACTGGTAGCACGCCTACGGCTGTGAGCACGAATATCGTTACCAGGAATACTTTCTCCTTTATTATCCTTGGGTCAGCCAAGCCTCTTCCTCGCCCTCGCAATCATTATTACGGCGACCGTGTTCGCGGCCATGCCTATGGCTAGGAGGATTAAGCCCCCGGTGAAGAGAACGCTCATCATGTACGGGTAGAGCGGAGCCATTGAGAACTGGTTGGCTATGAGGGAGGATATGGTGTACGCGGGTTTGAACAAGCAGCCAGAGACTAGGGGGACATTACCGACGACCAGTGCTACCGCGACGGTCTCTCCAGCGGCTCTCCCGAAGCCGAGTAGGGCAGCGGCCACTATTCCCGGCTTAGCCAGGCCCAGCATTATCTTCGCGTACTCGTAGCGAGTAGCACCAATAGCCAGCGCAGCCTCTTTATAAGTGAAGGGTATCGCTCTATAAGCGTCACGCGCGACCGCGACCATGTACGGTAGTATCATTATCGCGAGCAGCACCCCTGCAGTCGCTAGGTTAAAGCCCGTGACGGGCCTACACGAGAACAGGGGTATGAAGCCTAGGAGTTGGTGAAGCGGGGAATAGATATGCTTTTGTAGCAAGGGGGCTAGTACCTCTAAGCCCCATAGCCCGTAAACTATGGTGGGTAGGCCAGCCATCACCTCTATTATGGAGCCTATTATCTCCCTCCATCGCTCGGGAGCGTACTCCTCTATGACTAGTACAACCGATATGGTTACTGGGAGCGCGAGGAGAACAGCAATAGTGGAGGAGACAAGTGTGCCGAAAAGGGGCGCGAGGAGACCATAAACCGACCTGGCTGGGTTAGCCTCGTTTGGCGCCCACTGGCTCGTAGTGAGTAGACGAACCCCGTACTTCTTGATCGCTGGCGCGGAGACGTAGCCAAGTACTGCGAAGAGTAGTATGAACGCGGCTATCACTACCGCGGCGAAGGGGAGCAAGGCGTAGTATAGGAGCTTGTCGCTTCTATACAGGGGTTTACCGGGGGTGCTCAAGGCCTCAGCCACCCTTTATGATGCTCAAAGCCTTTAGGTTGATCTCCCGCAGGCCCTGGGGTATCGGTGCATAGCCCTCAACTATCTCGCTCTGCCCCACCGTGTTGATGTACTCTATGAACTTCTTCAGCGCGGCGGCCTTCGGGGCAGGATACCTTGCCCACGTCATCATGAAGCTGAAGCTCACTATTGGGTAAGCCTTCTCCCCGGGAGCGTACACGATCGCGTTGAGCGCGTTACTCCAATCGGCTAGCGGTGAGTCTGGGAGAACACCGCTCCTAAGAGCACTCGCGACAGCGGCCTGCATGGTCTCGGGGCTCGGCTTGACGAACCTGCCCGCGGCGTTACGTATAGCCGCTATCGGGAACTTGTTCTCGAGCGCGTAGCCCAGCTCCACGTAGGCTATGGCGGAGCCTAGTCTCTTGAAATACTCTGCTACGCCCTGGTTACCCTTCGCCCCGAGCCCCCTGCCCGTGGAGTCAACGGGCCACTCAATAGCCTTGCCGACGAGGCTGGCTGGCCACAGGCTTGGAGCCGCTTTGTGGAGGAAGAAGGTGAATACCTCGGTCGTGCCACTAGCATCTGATCTGTGGATCACCTTGATCACGGCGTGCGGTAGCTTGGCTCCCGGGTTGAGCCTCGCTATCTCGGGGTCGTCCCAGTACTTTATCTTCCCGAGATATATCTCGGCGATCACCTTCGCTGATAGGTTTAGTGGGCCATTGTACCCGGGTATCTTGTACACTATAGCTACGGCTCCTATTATCACGGGCATCTGGAGTACCTGTCCCTTGTACTTCTCGTATTGCTCGTGGCTGAGCGGGGGGTCAGAGCACGCGAAATCCACTACCTTTTCCTTTAGGAGTTGTGACTGCCCAGTCCCGCTCCCCGTCGGGTTGTAGATTATTGATATGGATGGGTTTTCTTTCTCGAACCTCGTTATCCATACCTTCATCTCTGGGTAGATGAAGGTGGAGCCGGAGCCGCTTAGCACCACCCTAGGGCTTTGCTGGGCCTGGCTCGCCCCGGCCCCCCTATGCGCGTATATGCAGCACACTCCCTGTATCACTATGTCTAGTACTACTAGACCCATTAGGATGAGGAGGAGCATTTTGAGCGATGCTTCCCCGACTATTCCTATGCCTCGTAGCCGTGTCAAGGCCTCGTTGTCTCCTCTGGCCGTGTTTGTTTCCATGTTTAGTGGGCTCTAGCTTTGCCCCCGGGGTATAGATGGCATGTGTATAGAGTATATGTAGGTGTGTAGAGGGGCTCGTAGACTATATAGTCCTCTATACCTATAGGTATGGCCTAGTAGTGGGGACCCGTGGGATGGCTACGAAGTATACGCGGAGAGTACAACTCGTGGGCGGTAGCACGTACGTGGTCTCGCTTCCTAAGGACTGGGCGCGGCAAGTAGGTATAGGGTCTGGGAGCGAGCTTGAGCTAGAAGTTCTCCCGGATGGTAGCCTCGTGCTAAGACCCCATAGCGGTGACAGGGGGTACACGCTCCCAGAGTACGTTGTCGAGGTCGATGAGGGCACTGACTTCAACATGCTTGTGAGAAGGGTTATGGCTGGCTATGTGGCTGGCTTTAAATCGATAAGGGTGGTTAAGAAAGATACCGCGGCCCAGGAGCTTGTCGAGAGACTAGTAGATGTTGTGCATAAACGTGTACTAGGGTTAGAGGTTCTGGACGAGGATGCTAACTCGCTGCTTCTACAAAACATTGTTGATACCAGTTTCACGGAGATAAGGAGCACGCTGAGAAGGCTTGTACGCGTAACAATAACTATGCACGAGGACGCGTTCCAGTGCATGATCTCTAAAGATAAGTGCAGCGAGCTCTTCCAGAGCATAAGGGAGAGGGACAACCTAGCTGATAAGCTGTACCTCCTCATCCTGCGCCAACTAGTAGAGGCGGGGATGGATCCATCGGAGACGGCGCGCCAGAAAATAACCATGCCCGAGACGCTCTTCATAGCATCGCTTGCCAAGAACATTGAGCGGATAGCTGACTACGCATCAGCTATTGTAAGGATAGTAGTTGGCTCCGAGGAGCCTGTCCCGTCTCAGATAATAGAGCTCTACAACACCGTCATAGGTGTCATAAAACGCGTTCTAAGAGCGGCTCTCGAGCCGAGGAGAGAGGATATCGAGGAGGCCTCGAAGCGCAGTGATGAAGTGAAGAGGAGGATAAAGGAGGTCAGGTCAAGCTACGGCTATGCGGTGCCATCCAGTATTGGGCTCTTACTAGAGATACTGTCAAGGACTATAGCGCATAGCATAGACATTATAGAGGCTATACTCGATATGGAGGCGCTGCGTAAATCTATCTCGGCGAAAAAGAAGCCCCTCCCCGCGTTAACGAGGTCACCAAAATAAGAATACTATCCCTATGGGGGAGTGAGAACGGGTACAAGAGGCGTGGCGAGGCCACGAGCCCGTGAGAAGCCTCGGCTAATCGGGTTCCCCCGCGAGATAAGCGCTGCCGCCATGCTGCTACTAAGCGGGTTGGGGGCTCTCGCCCTCGTTGCGAGAACCCCGAGAGATATCGTGCTCGGCTCCCTCGTGCTAGTCGTGCACCTAGTGACATTCGATTCGGCTTTCTATTCTATTAGGAGCAGGGATGCAGGTCTCTTCGCCACCACCTTGCTCCTAAACGCAACGCCCTACATTATAGCGCTAATAATTACTCGTATCTCTCTGGGCCTAGTACTGGTTCTAGGAATAGCCCTAGTTATCCTCGCTATACAAATAATTATTGAGAACACCCTCGGAGCTGGCAGTGAGCCGGAATACGTGTTCGGCGCACTTGTGCCCGTACTCCCAGCTCTCACCATCCCAGCCCTACTAGGCCTAGTAAATAGGAACACGATCCTATACTGGGTATTGTTAAGCATATATGCTGTAGCGACAGCAGCGTATATAGAGTCGAAACTCCCTTGGAGAAATACGTCGCCCAGACTAGCTATGCTCCTACTAGCTCCCGCCTGGATAGTTGCTATCATGAGACCGTGCACTAGTGTAGCCCTTATTGAGCCAACTCTTCGCTACACCATTGAGGCGGTGAGGCCGAGGAAAATAGAGCGCACGGAGCTAAAAAGCCTGGGAAGAACCACGCTCGCCCGCTTACTCCTATTCGCCACACTATCACTCATTACTATCTCTACCAGGTAGCGGAGAACAAGTATCCAAGGTTTTTGCAAAATAAAACAAAACCGGGTGGTCAAAACTATTCCTAAGACCTAAGTTACTTGAAGGTCTTTCTATTCCTCCTGTTCCTCTCCTGCGCCTCCACTATCTTCGCCGCTATTATGCTCGATAGCTCTGGGAACATAGTGGTCTCACCCAGGAGATACCTTAGTGGGAATAATTAGTTTATATAGTTTTCCAATATGATGTACTCCTACAGCCAGCATATAAGCAATCTTATTAGTTAATTGTATAGGGAGCCCTAGATAAGGATCAGTACAAAGAGTGGGACCACATAATCCAAGAGCCTCTCCTCGAGAAGCCCTGGATCCCCAATAGACTTTACGGCTATGAACATAGTACCTGGCTGGTTTGCAGCGACTCGCCCGATTTAAGGGACCCCTATTAGAGAGGATATGGGGTAGCGGGCAGTGGCTAAACAAGTGGTCTATACAGATAAGGCTCCTAGGCCCGTGGGGCCCTATAGCCAGGGAGTAGTCGCTGGTGGCTGGCTCTACATAGCTGGCCAGATACCCATAGACCCGGCTACGGGCAGGCTCGTCGAGGGGAGCTTCGAGGACAAGGTGAGGCGTGTACTAGAGAACATTCGTGCAATAGTAGAGGCCGCGGGGGGCAGCCTACGCGACGTGGTAAAGGTAACAGTCTATCTCCGCGACATATCCTTGTTCGATGAGTTCAACAGGGTCTACGCGAGCTACTTCAGCGAGGAGCCTCCTGCCCGCGTAGTTGTAGAGGTATCTAACCTACCCAAGGGCGTTGATCTAGAAGTAGAAGCCATAGCTTACCTGGGAGACAGGGCTTGACAAGCATAGCAGACCTCATTGACGAGATCTATAACAAGAGCCTCGAGGCCAGAGAGATTATATCAAAGTATGCTCACCGAACCCCAGTGGATATCAGCGCTACTTTTAGCAAAATGAGCGGCTCCAAGGTCTACCTCAAGTACGAGAACCTCCAAAAAACCGGGAGCTTCAAGATACGCGGCGCCCTGTACAAGGTGTACCGGGTAAAGGATAGTGCCAGAGGCGTTGTCGCTGCATCAGCTGGCAACCATGCTCAGGGGGTAGCGTATGCTGCTAGGAGCTTCGGGCTCCCAGCCATAATAGTCATGCCGGTAACAGCTAGCATCACTAAGGTAGAGGCGACGAAGAGCTATGGGGCCGAGGTTGTCCTCCACGGAACCATATATGATGAGGCTGAGGCGAAGGCGCGGGAGATAGCGGAGAAGCAGGGCTACGCATTCATACCAGCCTTCGACGACCCCGATGTGATAGCCGGCCAGGCTACGCTCGGCCACGAGGTACTAGAGGACGTCAAGGACTTCGACATAGTCGTGGTCCCGCTCGGGGGCGGCGGCCTAGCCTCCGGCGTCTCGATAGCTTTGAAGAAGCGGAGACCAGGAGTAAGAATTGTCGGCGTAGAGCCAGCCAATGTCCCCAAGTTCTCTCTATCGCTTAAAGCAGGGCACCCGGTCACAATAAGGGCTAAATCAACTATAGCAGATGGGCTGGCTGTTAAGAGGCCAGGCGAGATAACTTTCAAGATAGTACGAGAACTCGTCGACGATATCGTAACGGTGTCCGAGGACGAGATAGCCCAAGCTATCTACCTGCTACTCGAGAGGGGCAAGGTGCTAGCAGAGGGCGCAGGGGCGGCATCCCTAGCGGCGATCCTCAGCGGCAAGGTGAGGGGCGCACAGGGTAGGAAAGTGGTAGCGCTCATAACCGGTGGCAACATCGACCTAACGATGCTTAACCGCGTACTGATAAGAGGCCTATCCTTCGCTGGGAGGATAGCGACCCTGCTCGGCTACGTGCCCGATAAGCCAGGTATGCTGGCGAGAGTGGCAGCCATAATAGGAAGCCATAGGGCCAACATTCTCGAGGTACTACATGATCGCAGCGATGTGCACGCGCCACCGTGGCACACTGTGCTGAGAATAATAGTTGAGGTTCCCTCGAGGGAAGAGACGAAGAAGATACTGAGAGACCTTAGACAAGAGGGCTTCGAGTTCCACGTGGTGAATAGCTAGAAGAGCCTATTCTGCCTCGAGCAAATCTTTCTCGCCTCCACCTCATCCGCCTCAGCCAGTACCGGGATCTCCTCTATGAATCCACGGAGCCTTGAGACGGGAACCACGAGCACGCCCTCGAGGAGGCGTGGCACGTGCTCCCGGAGAACCAGTAGCGCTGGCACTATCTTCCAGCAGCCAGTCGGCAGCCTTAGCTTATCCCAGAAGGCTTCCAGCCTGCCCAGCCTCTCCAAATGCCTACGAGCAGCCTCGCGGAGCCTACTCGGCGCCGTGTAGCGCGGCTCCCAGTGCTTACAATCAATAGCGACTCCTACCCGCTCACCGAGGCCTAGGACGTCTAGCTCGAGCCCCCCTCTACCAGCTACCCGTAGCCCACGGTAAACACTGTACCCGGCCTCTCTCAGAGCCCTGGCAGCGTACTCCTCGAAAAGCCTCCAGTCAAGACCCCTAGCAACAACGTTCTCCGGAACCCCTAGCCTCACAGCCGCTAACGCGAGACCCAGCGCGTCCTTTACAACAACGCAATCCCCCCTCCTCTCTAGGAACACTCCACCCTGTGCCTCAAGTAGTCTCTCGACAGCTCTCTCGACAAGCGTTCTGCGGGTAAAGAGCTTCTTGCTAATCTCCTCTAAGCCTATGCAGTCCCTCGTTCCCTCCCTGAGCAGTACCTCTACAACGGCGCCCAAGGGTATATGGATGAGCCCCACCCAGTCTTCACCAGGATAAGGGCCCCCGGGCCCGCGTATTCATAGCTAGGTGCTCTACGTGGAAATAGGCTCCCAGGGAATAGATGTGCCCGGGAACTAGGTTAAAGATAATGAGGGAAAAATGTTGCCTAGGAAGCAGATACGGGTTCTCGCAGTGCTAGGACTGCGAGCTCTCCTCCAGCTTCACGCCCATCCTGGCCAGTATTGCTTTCAGGTACTCTATTGTTGACTGGTCTAGCTCTATTTCGCCCCTCTCCAGCATCTCGTTAAGCCACTCCTTCATCTCCCTACTACCCGTGAACCCATACGCTATATACGCCTTGGCTATACCCTGGTGGCTCTCAGCCACCTTTATCTTGTTCTCTAACTCTTTCACAGTCTCTCCTTCAACATAGAATACGAGGGCGTGT
>Ga0256833_1003388_pt1 | contig 10903 bp, 11 predicted proteins | sample 356284metaG_FD_190535 | JGI IMG/M metagenome (GOLD analysis project Ga0256833, IMG submission 190535) | Hydrothermal vent microbial communities from Mid Atlantic Ridge, Atlantic Ocean - 356-284 | ecosystem: Environmental > Aquatic > Marine > Hydrothermal vents | place: Atlantic Ocean: Mid...
TAATATCACCGATATTTGAAGTAGATAAAATAATTCTTAAAAGTAGTTCGGCAGGCTTTTGCGTAGAATGAACTTTTTTTCCGTTTTCATCTTTCAAACGCTCTTTTCCACCGGCAATAGGAATATACCAATCACTCCGCATTTGTTTATCGTCATTGAAAGTTTTCATTGTTTTGTAATGGAAAGTATATTTCGCATTTTTACTTTTTGCTGCCCAAATCAATGTTTCGTGTGCATTATTAAAACGTGTTCCCTTAAAATTTGGCATAGGATTAGTTTTTATCCAAATAATATCGTTTAGGAACCAAAAGCCTAAATCTTGCATTATCGCACCAACTCTATAAATATTATGATAACTACCAATTACCCAAATAGTACCATGATCCTTTAAAACCCTTTTACAAGCAAGTAACCATTTTTTAGTAAATTCATCATACTTTTTCATAGAATCAAACTTGTCCCACTTGTCGAAAACTCCATCTACTTTTGTTTGATTAGGTCTATATAGATCATTTTTAAGTTGCAGATTATAGGGAGGGTCAGCAAAAATTAAATCTACTGATTTTGCAGGCAATTTTTCAAGTATTTCAATGTTGTCACCAAGTATTACTTTATTTAAGTATTTTGCTATCTCTTTCATTGAATTTTCCTTTTGTTTATTATGCAAAGTTAATTTATTTCTTTAACTTTGAAGGGTATTATTTTGTTTATTCCAATTCCCTATAACTTATTTAAATAAACCCCTCCCTTCTCCATAACTCCCCCCCCCCGATATAGAGGGATATCACACCTTCCGTGCTTACAAACACAAAATTAAAAATTTTTCTATTCATTTCAAAGCCGACACAAATTTTTGCTAACATTGTTTTGTTTACATGTTTAAATACGGTTTTTATTAAACTTTCCCATGTCGCTGAAAGCTTTTCTGTCCCGTTGTTTCGCTCATTAAAGACGGCGGTTATATTTCCGCTTTTTTCCGTCCGGCGCCGGTCTCCGGGTAATTTCTGTCACTCCGGGATAATATTTCGGTTCATTTTGTCGTTTGTAGGGCGGAAAAGTCCGTTTAGCACAATTTTTGTTCATTGGAAACCATAAAAATTAGCCGTATGAGTTACGAAAATACTGACATAAAGTCACTCAATGACAGGGTGCAGCAAGAAAGTGCCTTTGTGGATCTTATCAAAATGGAAATCAACCGCGTAATCGTGGGGCAGGACAAGATGATCGAGCGCTTGCTGATTGCTTTGCTCGGTAAGGGACATATTTTGTTGGAAGGTGTTCCCGGCTTGGCCAAGACATTGGCTATCAAAACTTTGGCCGATGCGATAGATGTAAGTTTCAGCCGTATCCAATTCACGCCCGACCTGTTGCCTTCGGACGTGATCGGTACGTTGATTTACAATATGCAGGAGAATAAATTCGAGGTGAAGAAAGGCCCGATTTTCGCCAATTTCGTATTGGCGGACGAAATCAACCGGGCGCCTGCCAAAGTGCAGTCGGCTTTGTTGGAGGCGATGCAGGAACGTCAGGTTACCATAGGGGATCATACTTTTAAACTGGAAGAGCCTTTTATGGTGATGGCGACGCAAAACCCTATCGAACAGGAAGGAACCTATCCTTTGCCCGAAGCACAGACCGACCGTTTTATGATGAAGGTGCTGATAGATTATCCCGCTTTGGACGAAGAAAGGGAAATTATGCGCCGTAATGTGCAGCAGAATTTCGGAAAGGTCAATAAAGTGGCCGGTAAAGACGATATTCTCAAAGCCCGCGAAACCGTCCGTGAAATTTATATCGATCCGAAAATCGAACAATATATTTTGGACATTGTTTTTGCCACGCGTTATCCCGAAAAATACGGTCTGGACGAACTGAAACCGTTCATTGCCTACGGGGCTTCGCCGCGCGGAAGTATCAATTTGGCCTTGGCCGCCAAAGCACACGCCTTTATCAATCACCGCGGTTTTGTGGTGCCGGAAAACGTATTGAGCACGGTGAACGACGTCTTGCGCCACCGCATTGGTTTGACCTACGAAGCCGAAGCCGAAAATATCACCACGGACGATATTATCAATAAGATTATCAACAAAATACAGGTGCCGTAAGGTATGAACACGCGCGAGTTATTAAAGAAAGTTCGGAAAATCGAAATCAAAACGCGGAGGTTGTCCGATAACCTTTTTGCGGGTGAATATCATTCGCATTTCAAAGGGCGCGGTATGACCTTCTCGGAGGTGCGTCCCTATGCCTACGGCGATGATGTGCGTAGTATCGATTGGAACGTAACTGCAAGATACAGAACGCCTTATGTCAAATTGTTCGAAGAGGAAAGGGAGTTGACCGTAATGCTTTTGGTTGATATTTCCGGTTCGGAGGATTTCGGGATGAAAGGACAATTGAAGCGCGAAATGATTACGGAAATTGCGGCCACGTTGGCTTTTTCCGCCATTAAGAACAACGATAAGGTCGGATTGATTCTTTTTTCGGATCAACCGGAATTGTTCATACCGCCGGCAAAAGGCCGTTCGCACGTATTGCACATAATTCGTCAACTGATTGATTTTGAGCGTAAAAGCAAGCGCACCGGTATCGACAATATTTTGCGTTATGCCTTCAATGTGATGAAAAAACGCGGCATTATTTTCGTTATATCCGATTTTATGGATATGCAATATGCCGATACGTTGAAAATCGTTTCCAAAAAACACGATGTGGTCGGTATTCGCGTTTACGACAGGGCGGAACAGATTTTTCCCGATGCCGGATTTTTATTGATGCACGATCCCGAAACGGGTGAGCAGGTGTATGTCGATACGTCGTCGGCGAAAATACGTGATAAAGTGCGACGCTATTTCCGCTCTTTTTCGGACTATTTCCGGGATGCCTTTGCCAAGGCGGGCGGCGGAAAAGTGGAAATCGCCACGAACGAATCCTATGTTAAAGCTTTGATGAATTATTTCAAAACGAAGGCTTGATGAGAAGGTTATTGTTGTTTTTGGCATTTACGCTGACGGCATTCGTCCAAGCCCAATTGAAACCGTCGGTAAATCCCGATACGATAAAAATCGGCGGGCGGTTGACCTATGTCTTGGAGGTGCCCTTTTCCGCCACGGATAGCGTGGTGTTTCCGGATTCCGGAGCCTTCAAACCGTTTGAAGTGCTGAAAACCTTGCCTGTCGATACGCTGAAAGACCGTTTGGTCAAAAAATATCTGCTTACCGCCTGGGATTCCGGGCAATACGTGATTCCTTCGCTGCCCGTGCGTGCCGGATCGAAAATATGGAAAACCGACAGTATCAAGGTATGGGTAGCGGGCGTGAAGGTGGATACGACCAAGCAGGGATTATACGGATACAAAGCGGTGATGCCTGCCGATTATCATTCGAATGTCCATCTGCATTCTTTTCGTTTTTCGCGTCCTTGGTTATGGGTTGCACTGATTGTTCTTGCCGGCTTATTGCTATTGTATTTATTGAAGGCGAGAAAAATATTGAAAGCAAGGGAAACGCCGTTGTCGCCCTATGAAAAATTTCTGCGCGAATGGGAAAATCTCGAAACCGGCGGAGATGACGCCGATACTTTTTATGTCAGACTGACCGGTGCGTTGCGTGATTATTTGGAAGAAACTTTGCATATTCCCGCGAAGGAATCCGTATCGGTAAAACTGATTGAATTGCTGCGTCAATACCGTTTCGAAAACGGAAAAACCGTACCGCCGGCATTGATAGATGATTTGGCTTCGATGTTTTCTCGTGCCGATTTGGCCAAATTTGCCAAATTCAAGCCGTATCCGCCGCAGCGGGAACAGGACAGGCAACACGTGCGGAAGTTTGTTGATGAAATCCAAAGTGTTGTCGATGAAATCAATCGAATCAAGGAAGCCGAACGTCAGGCGCGATTGCGCGAAGAACGCAAGCGGCAACGGAAGAAAAAAATCGCTTACGCCGGTGCCGGAATTGTTTCGGCGGTTTTGCTGGCTTGGGGCATTTGGCATTTCTATGGCAACGATATCGCTTATTGGTGGGAAACCGGTTCGGCCGATTGGAAAAGTTTGCCGCCGGAAAAAGACTGGAAACCGGAGGTTTACGGTTCGTCGCCTTCCTTGGAAGTTACCGCGCCGGTGGTTCTGCAAGCACAAGCCTTCGATATGCCCGATTCCTTGCGGGCAAATCTAAGCGAATCGGCCTTTTGGAAGGCCAATGCCGGAAAAGACCAATTGTTTGCCTTGTCCTTGGATTTGAAAAAAGGCCGTTTATCCGCCGATGACGTGAAAAATTTACTCTCCGGATTGCTGGCGAAAAACAATTACGGGAAAATTTCCCTTAGTATCGATGAAAAAGGAATGCTCTCGGGAGAAGCCGTTTTGGCCGGCAGGAAAATGACCTTATCGGGGCAAGTGTTTGATAGCGGTGCCAAACTCCGTGTATTTATCGTTGCCGTTCCTTCCGGAAAAGGAATTTGGCGCGTGCTGGGAATGAAAATATTGGCAACGGCTCATTTACAAAAAGAATAGAGGATTATGAAGATAGCGGGAAAATGGATATTGGTGAATCCGTCGTTTCTGTGGGGATTGCTGCTGTTGATTCCCTTGGCGTGGTTTCTCTTGCATAACCGCGGCAAGGAACGGCCGGTTTTTGTTTATTCGATGACGAATTTCTTACAAAAAGACCGCACGTGGCGCAATTACTTGCACAAAATTTTGTCGTGGATTTTATTGCTGATTACGGCTTTGATGATCGTTGCGCTGGCACGTCCGCGAAATGTCGAATCGGGCAAGCACATTAAGAAAACCAAAGGTATCGATATTATGTTGGCGGTGGATGTTTCCGCCAGTATGTTGGCCAAAGATTTCCGGCCCAACCGCTTGGAAGCCTTGAAAAAGACCGCCATAGATTTCGTCAAACGCCGTCCGAACGACCGTATCGGCTTGGTATTGTATGCCGGTGAAGCTTTTACGAAAGTTCCGTTGACGTCGGATAAGAAAGTGCTGATCGATGCTATAAGGAACATTGATTTTTTCAAATTATACCGGCAAATCGAACAGGGAACAGCCATCGGGATGGGATTGGCAACGGCGGTCAGTCGTCTGAAAGACAGCAAAGCCAAAAGCAAAGTCATTATCCTGATGACCGACGGGATGAACAATACCGGGGAAATCGATCCGGATACGGCGCTGGAATTGGCCAAAGAATTCGGAATAAAAGTCTATACGATCGGCATCGGCACCAACGGAATGGCGCTTTCGCCCGTTTTATATGAAAACGGTCGCTTGGAATATATGCCTCAACGTGTGGAGATCGACGAAAACCTGTTGAAAAAAATTGCGCGCGAGACGGGAGGAAAATATTTTCGTGCCACGAATAACAAGAAATTGCAACAAATCTATGCCGATATCGATAAATTGGAAAAATCGGTTATCGAGGAAATTCGCTATTACAATTATACCGAATGGTTCAGACCGTTATTGTGGGGAGCATTGGTTTTGATGCTGTTGGTTTGGTTGTCGAATAATGTTTTATTGCGTTCAAAATTATGATGGAGATGTATCGCATAGAGAAACCTGAGTTGCTTTGGTTATTGTTGCTTATTCCGTTGGTGTGGGGAATTTTCATATTCCTTCGTTTGCAGAAGCGGAATAATCGTAACAAGTTGATTGATAGAAATTTACAATCGAAAATCATACGTTTCGATTCGATTTTCAAGCCCTATTTGCGCTTGTTTTTATGGTCGGTGAGTTTGTTCTTTTTGATCGTTGCGATGGCCAATCCGCAGATGGGATCCAAGTTGGAAAAAGTCCAGCGGCGCGGTGCCGATATTGTCTTTGCCATTGACGTATCGAAAAGTATGATGGCCGAGGATGTGAAGCCGAACCGTTTGCTCGTGGCCAAACAAATTGTCGGGCGAACGATAGACCGTTTGGTTTCCGACCGTGTGGGTATTATCGCCTATGCGGGCGAAGCCGTTCCCGCGGTGCCCATTACGTCGGATTATGCGGCGGCCAAAATGTATTTGCAACAACTCAATACGGATTTTCTTTCGTCGCAGGGAACGGCCATCGGTCAGGCCATTCGTTTGGCCGAATCGTATTACGACAGGGACGATGCCGATAAAATTCTGGTTATCCTGAGTGACGGCGAAGATCACGGTGAACAGGCACGCGAGGCGGCACGTGAAGCGGCGGCCAAGGGAATAAAAATCATAACCGTGGGTATCGGGACGGATACCGGTGCGCCGATTCCGTTGCGCCGCGACGGACAATTATACGGCTATAAAACGGATGCCCGGGGTAATCGCGTCATTACCAAACGAAATCAGACCTTGCTTTATGCATTGGCCAAGGCGTCGGGCGGAACCTATATCGACGGGAACAATTCCTATGAAGCCGTCAAAAAATTGATGCAATTGTTCAAAAATCTGAACCGCAAAACTTTCGAAACCACGCGGATTTCGGAATACAAATCGCAATATCAATGGTTTTTGGGCGTGGCCCTGTTGTTCTTTTTGTTGTATCTGATAACCAACGAGCGAGAAACATTATGGCTGAGAAAATTGAATTTATTCAATGAAAACAATGAAGAAAATGAGGTTTAGAATTTTAATCGGGATTTTGATAACCGGCGGATTTTTATCCTTTTCCGGACTGCGTGCCCAAACCGCCCGGGATACGATGCGTGCGTATGCCGCCGAAGGGTGGAAAGCCTATGTCAAAGGAGATTTTTCGCGTGCCGAATATAATTGGCGAAATGCTTTGCACTACGGAAAAAACGATAGCATTCGATATGATCTGGGCGAGAGTGTTTTGTTGCAGAAACGCCCGGGTGAAGCTTTGAACATTTTCCTGAAAACCGTCAAAGAGACCGAAAACGATTCGTTGAGACACCGCGCTTGGCATAACATAGGGAATATCTATTTTCATAAAAAACAATATGAAAAAGCCGTCGAAGCCTATAAAAATGCGTTGCGGGCCAATCCCGACGACGAGCAGACACGGTATAATTACGCTTTGGCCGAATTGATGCTAAAAAAACAACGTCAAAAACAAAAAAATAAACAAAATAACAATAAGAATAACCAAAATAAGAACAATAAGAATAATAAGAATAACAAGAATAATAAGGATAAGCAAAACAACAAGCAGGATAAAAATCAAGACAAAAACCGGCAAAATAAAGATAAGCGGAATAAAAACAATAAGGATAAATCCGGAAAGAACAATCAAAATAAGAACAACCGGAACGATAAGAACCGCCAAAACAACCAAGGAAAAAACAAGGATAACAAGGACAAACAAAAAGGTGATAAAAACAAGCAAAATCAGAAGAAAAACAAGGATAATCAACCGCAAAATCCCAATCGAAACCGCGGAGGAAACAACCGCAATCACGGACAAAATCCCGGTCAGGGACAACGTCACAAAAGCAAGCTGAAACCGTCGGAGGCGATGCAATTGCTGCGCGCTTTGAAAAACAAGGAAAAACAGACGCTGAAAAAAATCAATGCCCGCCGGGCTAAGGGTGTAGGAAGAAAAACGGATAAGGATTGGTAGGAGATTGAAACTTTGATTTGTCCTTTTTAGAAAAAAAATTTAATTTTGAAAGTAAATAAAGACAAGTATAATGGAATCGGTACATTTCAGATTAAGCCGGCTTGCCAAAGAAAAGAAGGAAAAACTTGTATTCAAACGACGGGGAATCGAAGGAAATTTTATCAGTTTTACCGGTCGTGACGGTGATTTTTGGGTGAGTATAGTTCCTTCTTTGAATGTCTCGGGATATGGAAAAACGGAAGAGGAAGCAATGGAGGATCTTAAATATAACCTTCGGGTTTTTTTCGAAGATTTGTTGAATTTGAATCCGGAACAGCGAATTGCCGAATTGCAACGAATGGGTTGGCAAACGGATATGTTGATTAATACAGGATTTTATACTTTTGCCAATGACAGGGAAGCGGAAATCCTTAAAACCTTTGAAAAATCGGATACCGTAAAAAAGAGTATTTTAGAAGCCGTCTAGTTTGGGTAATAACAGACCTGTAAAAACGAAAGATTGGGTTAAGTTTCTAAAAGCCCACGGATGTAAATTTCAGAGACATCGCGCTACTTCCCACGAACATTGGCGCTGTCCCGGCACATTTCGAACAATAACTTTCAGATCGAAGGATAAGGAAATACCGGCGATACATTTGAAAACAAATCTGAAATCAATGGAGTATGATTTGGATTATTTATACAAATGGTTGGAGCAACATTGATTGGTAATTTTAGGCTAACTTTGTACGTATGGAAACAACAAGACAGAAACGGATTGCCAAACTCTTACAGAAGGATTTGGCGGAGATCCTGCAAGGCGAGGTCAGGCGGGCCGGCGTGCGCAATTTTCTGGTGAGTGTAACCAAAACTTACGTAACGCCCGATCTGACGTTGGCCAAGGTGTATGTGAGTGTCTTTCCTTCCGAAAAAGCGGAAGAAGTGCTTCGGGCCTTGCAACAAAACGCCAAGCAAGTGAAACATAGCGTGGCGCAACGCGTAAGATATCAACTGCGTAAAATGCCCGATTTGCAATTTTTCCGGGACGATACCTTGGATTATATCGAACGTATCGACCGTGCTTTGCGTGAAGACGATACGCCGGAAGAATAATAAACCGTGCCGTTGAATCCCTTGATTTTCATATCGAAACGCTATCTTTTTTCCCGCAAAGCCAAGGGATTGAAGACCGTCAACGTGATAACGATCATAGCCTCTTTCGGGGTTTTTATCACGACGGCGGCATTGTTTATCGTTTTATCGGCCTTTTCGGGTTTGCGAACGTTCAATATCGGCTTGATCAACAAAACCGATCCCGATCTGCGGATTCTGCCGCGCAAGGGCAAGGTGTTGAAGTTCGACGGGCATTTGAAAAAACTTTTGACGGAATCGGGAATCGAACATTATGCGCCGGTGGCGGAAGACAAGGTTTTGCTCAGGGCCGGCGACAAGCAATCGGTGGTGTTTTTGCGCGGCGTGGATTCGACCTATTATGCCGTGATGCATCCCGATTCGGTGCTGATTGCCGGGACGTGGTTCGAAGATGATTTGCCGGAACTTACGGCGGGGGAAAATCTTGCGCGACGGCTTTCCCTCAGCTATGGTAATCCTGACAAACCGGTGCAACTTTTGGCTCCCAAGGGTAACGGCGTAACGGGCATTGGATTTTCGGCCGAACATTTCTTTGTGACGGGATTGTACCGGGTGACCACGGATTTCGAAGATAAATATGTTTATGCGCCGTTGAACCGCGTGCGGCGGCTTTTGCATATGCCCGCAGACAAGGTTTCCTTCGTGGATATACGCTTGGATAAAAATACGGATTTGTCCGCAGTCAAAAAGCGCTTGGCCGGAATGTTGCCCGCAAATGTGCAAGTAAAGGATAAATTCGAACTGAACCGGACGATGTTCCGTATGCTCAATTCCGAGAATCTGATAACCTATTTTGTGGGCACTTTGATATTGATTATAGCCATTTTCAATATCGTGGGTTCATTGATCATTTTGATTCTGAAAAAGAAAAAAGACCGTTTTGTGCTATGGACCGTGGGTTTGGATTCCGCTTCCGTCCGGAAGATATTTTTCTATTACGGGCAAATGTTGATCGCCCTGAGCGGATTTTCGGGATTGCTATTGGGATTACTGGCGATTTGGCTTCAAAAGAAATACGGTTTTCTACTTGTTCCCGGAACCGGTTTGGTATATCCCGTTGAAATCAGGTGGGTAAATATTTTGGGCGTGGCCCTGACGGTGATTCTTTTGGCCGTAGCAGGCGCGTACTTGGGCTCGTATCCGGCAAAAAAAATAGAAGCGGTGTAAGGAAATGCCGTTAATAACAGCCCCTCATTGCATTATCTGCTGCTGATTCGGAGGCATCTCCCAATGTCGAAATAAATTCATCGAATAAAAGGTAGGTTCCGGTCATAATGAAGACGGAGGCTATACATCCGTAAACGGCCCGGTTAATCGTTTTTTTGTCTTTGCTTATGACCTTGGAAACAATAATAATCCCGGTAACACCTCCCGCAATACTTAAAACTACGGGCATATTCATTAAACCGTAACCTGCGATTCCTCCGATAATGCCCGAGGCAAACGGTATGGCAAAGGCTAAAAAACTTGTATGCTTATCTTTCTTTTCCGGCAAAACGGACAGCGGGAATTCCGGCGAAACAGTTTCTATGAACGTCCTGTAATCCGCGTGATTCCGTGTAACAAAACGGTTTGTTATGTCCAAATCAGTGAATATTTTATTGATTCGCCAACGGTCATAGGTGAAAAAATCCGCCGGGGAGGCCGTAGCTTGGAGAATAAAAAAGGCGGCGAACAAGAAAAATAATTTTTTCATAGCCAAGTAAGTCCGGAATTAGTAACGAGCAAGTTAAGGGAATAATTCCAAATAAAAAAAGACGTAAAAACCGGGACGTCGGTTGAAATTTATTCGTTTCGTATCAATTCGTCGAACCGGAAAACGGTCTTATATCCTTTGTTTTTGAAATAGGAAGGCGTTTTTTTATCTCCCAAAGCCAAAATCATATCACCGCCCCAGGCGCCCAAACTTTTAACGCTTCCGTTAAAATCGGCAAACAAGCGTTCTTTGACGGGCTTTTTCCTGAGGATTTTACCGATAATTTGTTCGTGTTCTTCAATCAATGCGGCAAATTCTTTTTCATCTGTGGTATGGAGAACGGCGTCGGTGATTTCGGATATTCTTTGAACGGCTTTTTCCGGCGGAGTGATTTTCTTGAATTTATTGACAATGGGAACCGTCGGCTGTTTTTTGTTTAAGTGTATGAAATACAATTTTTTACGAAAAGGCGGATTGAATTCCGTAAATTGCCAAACCCGGCCTATGCCGGTTCGTTGAAAAACAAGCGG
>Ga0256833_1003389_pt1 | contig 10903 bp, 9 predicted proteins | sample 356284metaG_FD_190535 | JGI IMG/M metagenome (GOLD analysis project Ga0256833, IMG submission 190535) | Hydrothermal vent microbial communities from Mid Atlantic Ridge, Atlantic Ocean - 356-284 | ecosystem: Environmental > Aquatic > Marine > Hydrothermal vents | place: Atlantic Ocean: Mid...
GTTAAAGCCGTAGGTTCGCTTTAAACGTTTTAATTTTTTAGGATTCTTTTCCAATCGCAACCATAAAGCCAATCGATCTTTTTGATGGGTTTTAAGTACGTTTTTATGTAAATAACGACTGCCTATTGTAATGACAAGAACGCTTATAATTATTCCGATTACAGCAGGCCAATTCCTTCTAAAAAATAAATTTTGCCGTTTATAAGCGTAATAAAAAAGAATGGCTAAAAGGATAAAAGTAATCAATAAGGTGTTGTTTACTCCATATTTTATTGTACTGATAAAAATGAGCGTCATTACGAACAATCCACTAAAAAATTGGATGGATAAACCTTCCCGAAGCAATACAAAAATAAAGGCAAAATAAACAATAGCAGATCCAAAATCAGGCTGAAAAAGAATTAATGTAAAAGGGAGGAATAAGATAATTAATACATTTTTAAAATCGTTTATTTTTTTAATATCAAAGAGATTATCACTCATTATTTTTGCCACAGCCAAAGAGGTTGTTGCCTTGACAAACTCTGCAGGTTGCAAACTGAAACTGCCAAAGGAAAACCAAGCGGTCTGTCCATTAATAGTTTTTCCGAAGACAAACAGCCCTATCAAAAACAATAGTGAAATGATATAAAAGACACTGGAAAAACGTTCGTAAAATGAGGCTTCTATAGAGAGGATTAACACAATTAGTACAATACTTAAGATTATGAATAAGAGTTGTTTGCCATAGTGAGTGCTAAAATCAAAAAGTTCAGTTCCTTCAGAAAAAGTGGTGGCATAGATGCTGAACCAACCTAAAGCCACTAGTATAAAATACAAGAGTATGATACCCCAATCCAGTTCTAATAATATGTTTGATTTATTTCGTAACATCGGTAGGAAGTACTTCTAATTGTCGGTTGTATTGTTCTTCATAAAGATTGATGTCATGTACGCGTTTTTCACGCCACTCATTTTCAATACTTTTATGTAAGTATTTTTCTATCATTAAACTGGCGACGGGTGCTGCTATTCTAGAACCAAATCCGCCATTTTCAACAAATACGGCAATCGCTATTTTAGGATTATCTTTTGGAGCAAAGGCTATAAAGATGGAATGATCGGCTAATTTGATTTTTTCGCCTTCTTTTTTGATGAAATTTTCAACCGTTCCTGTTTTTCCACAGATTTCCAAACCTTTTACTTGAGAGTAATAGGCTGTTCCTCCTTTTTTTTCAAAAACCAATTGCATTCCGTTTATAACCGGTTCAAAATATGTTGCATCAATACCGGTATTTTTGGGGATTGTAAATTTTGGATTATCGATGGGCTTGTCGTCAATTTTTTTAACGATATGTGGTGTAAAATAGTAGCCTCTATTGGCAATGGCAGCCGTCATATTAGCTAATTGGATGGGAGTGGTAAGGATTTCCCCTTGTCCAATGGCATTAGATATGGTGGTGACAGCTTTCCAATTTTTCATTGGATAATACCGGTCATAGTAGGCAGCATCGGGTATGAGACCTTTTTGTCCTACCGGTAAATCGTATCCTAAATAATTACCCAATCCGAATTTTTTTACCTGTTGACTCCAATGGTTCATCCCTTCGGCAGCGGTTGCATATTTTTCAATAGATTTGCGATAAGCAATGGAAAAATAGGTGTTGCAAGACCTGTAAATGGCTTCTTCTAGTTTTAAAGGTCTTCCAAAACTGTGGCAATGGCAACCCATAAAGGCTTGTGTCCTGACACCATACTTATAACCTCCATAACATTTGGTAGTAGTATTTACCGTAATGACGCCTTCTTGTAATGCAATTAATCCATTGAGCATTTTAAAAGTAGATCCGGGCGAATATTGAGCCTGTAAACTGCGGTCAAAAAGCGGTTTATTGAATTGGTCTAAATAGAGTTTATTAAAATTTTTGGATCGCTCTCTTCCCACCATTAAGTTTGGATTGTAACTGGGAGCTGTGATTAAGGCCAAAATTTCGCCCGATTGTGGTTCGATGGCTACAATTCCTCCTCTTTTATTTTGCAACAACCATTCGCCATATTGTTGTAAATCAATATCAATACTCAATGTAAGGTCTTTACCGGCAATAGCAAGTGTGTCATATTTTCCGTTTTTGTAACTCCCTATTTCTTTGTTTAGAATATTTCGTTTGATGTATTTAACGCCTTTAGTTCCTCTTAAAATAGGTTCATAGTATTTTTCAACACCCTGATAGCCAATTAATTCACCTGCTTGGTAATAAGGGCTCTCTTTTGCCATAGTTTCATTTACTTGACTGATATAACCCAAAACATTTGCTGCGGAATTATAAGGATATTCACGAAGCATCCTCTTTTGGATATAAAAGCCTTTGTACCGGAACATTTTCTCTTGCAATACGGCAAAATCACTTTTCGCTAATTCTTGTACAAAAATAGAAGGCAACCAAGGGGAATATTTTTTTGCTTTTTTTACTTTCTTAATGAAATTTTCTTTGGAGATAGAAAGAAGTTTGCAGAATTCTAAGGTGTCAATTTCTCTAATCTCATTTGGAACGACCATAATATCATACGAAGTTTGATTGGCGACCAATAATTTCTTATTTCTATCATAAATATAACCCCTTCTCGGGTAATCATATTTGGCTCTAACTGCGGCATTATTGAGTGGATTGCTACGGAATGAATCATCTAAAATTTGTAGGTAAAACAAGCGTCCAATAAAGAACAATCCACTTGCTATAGTTAGAAAAACCAATATGAAACCCTTATTGCGCATTTGATTTTTTTGTCAAAAATAGCTGTAAACTAAATAGGATTAATAAGATAGTTAGTATGGCAGATAAAAAAGTTTTTAATAATAGATTTCCAAAATTCTCAAAAGAAAACTGTTCCAATAAAAAAACTAAAAAATGATGTATCAATGTCAAGCTGCTAATCCATAGGAATAAAACGGGAAAATTGATATTTTGAATGGAGGTTTCTTCCAGTTCCAAAGGGGTTTTTGAAGCAAAAACTTGTAGTGGAATACGTCTGAAATAAGCAATAAAAACCAAAGAAAAAGTATGAATACCACCATCATTGGTCAATAAATCAATAAAAATACCCAACAAAAAGCTACTGAGTAATAAGCTGGTTCTGTCTTTTTTAAAAGGATACACTATTATAAATATAATGTAGAAGTAGGGGTCTATATAACCTAACAAATTGATATTGTTAAATATACTAAGCTGAAAAACAGGAAGTAAAATTAACAGCAAACCATATTTTAACATCGAACTATTCATTTTGAGATTGATTTTCTAGTTGGAGTTGTTCATCACTCAGTTTATTCTGAACGACATATACATAGTTCAATGCGCTGAAATCAGCAAATAAGTGAATATTGATATTTTGATAGGCTTTGTTCTTTTTTTCAAAAGATTTGATCATCCCAATAGGAATTCCTTCCGGAAAAATAACCGATTTTCCACCACTTATTACGGTATCACCTACTTTGATATGGGCTTGAATTGGAAGGTCATAGAGTTGTACGCTGCTAAAATCATTCCCATTCCATTCCAAACTGCCGTAATGAGGGCTATTTTTCATTTTGGCGTTGATTTTTGTTTGGCTGTTTAATAATGATAAAACAGTTGTAAAATGATTGGAAGTACGCAACGTAATTCCAACAACACCATTGGATAACACGACACCCATATTGGGTTTTATACCGTCTTTTTCTCCTTTGTCAATTGTCAAAATATTATTTCTTTTACGAAAAGGATTGGATATGACCTGGGCACTTATATAGTTGTATTTTAGCAACGAATCCGCTGATATTCCTTGTTTTTGAGATAGATTCGATGCTTGCTTTTGCAATTTATTTTTTAACAATTCATTCTCTTGTGCAAGTAATTTGTTTTGTGATGTTAAATGAAAATAATCGTGAATTCCTTTGGAAGTTTTCAAGATACTACCACTTATACTATTAGCAGAATTTAAAAATTTGCTGTAATGATAGGAATGACTGTTTAGAACAAAGATAAAAGCGATAAACTCAAGCAATACAAATAACAAACCGTACCGGTTATTTGTAAAAAATTTGATGAGTTGTAACATAGTGAATTATCTTTTTAAGAAATGAGCAAGTTAAGAAATATTTTAATGTTATTTTACTTAAAAAAACAGGACTTTTTGTTAAAAAAATGACATATGTTTTTGGATTAAAAAAACAATTTACAGAAGAAATAACAAATCCCAAAGCAACTAGTAAAGTGATTGTAGGACGACAAGTTTAGATTAATATACTCTTGTATCTATCCAATTCTTTTAAGGCAATACCGGTTCCTCTAACGACTGCTCTTAACGGATCTTCGGCTACATAAACCGGTAAATCCGTTTTGCGGGACAAACGCTTATCCAGACCTCGTAACATAGAACCGCCTCCGGCAAGATAAATTCCGGTATTGTAAATATCGGCAGCTAATTCAGGCGGTGTTTGAGAAAGTGTTTCCATCACGGCATCTTCAATTCTAATGATAGATTTATCCAATGCCTTGGCAATTTCTCTATAAGATATTTGGATTTGTTTGGGTTTTCCACTTAGTAAATCACGCCCTTGAATATACATATCTTCCGGTGGGTTTTCTAAATCTTCGGTAGCAGCACCCACTTGAATCTTGACCATTTCGGCTGTACGTTCTCCAATATATAGGTTGTGTTGTGTGCGCAGATAATAAGAAATGTCATTGTTAAATACATTTCCGGCTACTTTGATAGATTTATCAACTACAATGCCTCCTAATGCTATAACAGCTATTTCGGTGGTTCCGCCTCCTATATCGATAATCATATTACCTTTAGGTTGCATAATGTCAATTCCAATACCGATAGCTGCTGCCATAGGTTCGTGGATTAAATGCACCTCTTTCCCTTTCATCTTTTCAGCAGAATTATAGACGGCTCTTTTTTCAACTTCAGTAATCCCAGAAGGAATACAGATAACCATTCGCAAAGAAGGAGTTATAAAACGATCTTTAATAGAAGGAATACTTTTAATAAATTCGCGAATCATTTGTTCCGATGCATCAAAATCGGCAATGACACCATCTTTTAAAGGCCAAATAGTTTTGATGTTTTCGTGCGTTTTTCCCTGCATCATATTGGCTTCTTTACCGATGGCGGTAATTTTACCCGTAGTACGATCTCGCGCAACAATAGACGGGCTATCCACCACCACTTTGCCATCGTGTATTATCAATGTGTTTGCAGTTCCTAAATCTATCGCAATATCTTCAGTTAAAAAATCAAAAAAGCCCATTATTATATTCAGTTTATTTTGGAAAAATCTCTAGTGTGCAAAGGTAGTTAAAAAAATATTCTATTTACATCAAACAATTAAAAAATAAAATTGCAATCTATTGCTTTGTATATTAGTGTATTACTACTTGTTTAATAAGATCTTATTCCCGCTGTAGAAATCAATAACATTAATCTTTATTTTTATTAAAATTAGGGAAACTTTTATGCTATTTATCAAAAAGTTTCACCTAATTCCTTGAGCTTTTCAGTATTTTCTGCCAGTTGTAATTCTTTGATTATTTTTAGGATATCACCATTTATAATATTGTTAAGATCGTATAATGTCAAGTTGATACGATGCTCTGTAACACGACCTTGCGGATAGTTGTAAGTCCTGATTTTCGCCGAACGGTCACCACTGGAAACCATGGTTTTTCTTTGGGCGGCATCGGCTTCTAATTTTTTTGCCAATTCTCTTTCGTACAATCTGGAACGCAATACTTTAAAAGCCTTTTCTTTGTTTTTATGTTGCGATTTTTGATCCTGACATTGGGCTACCAATCCGGTTGGCGTATGTGTAAGTCGTACGGCAGAGTAGGTCGTGTTTACCGACTGTCCACCGGGACCTGAGGCACAAAAATAGTCTATTCGTACATCGGCAGGATTGATTTGTACGTCAAATTCTTCTGCTTCGGGTAACACCATAACGGTGGCTGCCGAGGTGTGTACCCTGCCTTGGGTTTCGGTTTGAGGGACTCGTTGTACACGATGCACACCGGATTCAAATTTCATCAATCCGTAAACTTCCTCTCCAGTGATACTGAATATAACTTCTTTGAATCCGCCTGAAGTTCCTTCACTGACATCCACTAGTTCTGTTTTCCAGCCTTGAGAGGCACAGAATTTAGTGTACATTCTATACAGATCTCCGGCAAAAATACTGGCTTCGTCTCCTCCGGTTCCGGCTCTGATTTCGACCATTACATTTTTGGCGTCTTCCGGATCTTTGGGAATAAGCATAACCTTGATTTCTTCTTCTAATACAGGGATTCGTTCTTCGGCACTGCTCAATTCCATTTTAGCCATTTCCAGCATCTCCGGATCGGATTCATTCTTGATAATATCCTTAGCTTCGGTAATGGAATGAAGCAATGATTCGTATTCATCGGCTTTTTTAATGACTTTGCTCAAATCCTTGTATTCTTTATTGATTTGAACATAGCGTTTCTGATCTGAAATGATATCCGGTTGGATGATTAAATCGGATACTTCATCGAACCTTTGACGAACTATTTGAAGTTTTTCTAACATAAATGGTGTGAATTCTTGGCGCAAACTTACGATTTACTTCTAATATTTCCCAAAAATAATCGATTAATAAGCGCTTTGTCATATAAGTGATTCAAAAAGCAATAAAAACTTAAAACACTAGTTTTATTTATGCAATTCATTCTAAAAGAATTCAATACATTTGCAATCCAAAATTATATATGACTAGATATTTTTTAATACTGACAAGCCTTTTGTTTGTAACCGGTGTGCACGCACAATTACTGAATGAAATTGGTTTTTTTGCCGGTGGTACGAATTACAGTGGCGATATTGGTAATGAGACTTTTATAGCTCCCAATCGCTTGGGTGGCGGTATTGTTTATAAAAGAAATGTAAACACCCGTTTGACTTTACGTTCCTCATTGAGTGTTTTGCCTATTGCCGATTCTGATGCCAATTCATCCAATATTGTCAGGAAGCAAAGAGGATATAGTTTCAGCAATACGTTGTATGAAGTTGCGATGGGATTGGAATTTAATTATTTTGAGTACGATATCACCTCTACCGATCGTACAGCGACTCCTTATTTGTTGTTTGAATTTGCCGGTTTTTATTATCAGACCGTTACCAGTGCAACGAATACACAATACAATTATTCCGGTAAAGTTGCTTATGCAATCCCTTTTGGTATTGGCTATAAGTCCAAAATAACCCGAAATTTAGGGTATGTATTGGAATTAAAAGCACGTTATACATTAGAGGATGATTTAGATTATTATAATGACCGCATTCAAAGTTTGAATTTTGGTAATCCGAATACCAATGATTGGTATTTTTTCACCGGCGTATCTTTGGTTTATTCTTTTGGAAGACCTCGATGTGCCGTAAGCCCACGATACTAATATGAAAGAACAAGCTCAAAACAATACCAAGATACCCAACCACGTAGCAGTTATTATGGACGGCAATGGCAGATGGGCTAAGAAACAAGGAAAATTTCGCGTTTTCGGGCATAAGAATGGGGTAAATTCGGTGCGTGAAACCATCGAAGCTGCTGCTGAAATAGGGGTGAAAGTACTGACTTTGTTTGCTTTTTCTACCGAGAATTGGTCTAGACCCAAAAAAGAAGTGGATACCTTGATGAGTTTGCTAGCCACCTCTTTGAAAAAAGAATTAAAATCCTTACAAAAAAATCAAATTCAGCTGCGGGCCATCGGTGATTTAGACCAATTGCCGGCTAAAGCACATAGCGAATTGGAAGAAGTAATAGCCAAGACATCTCATAATGATAGAATGGTGCTTAACCTGGCTTTGAGTTATGGTTCCAGAGCCGAAATAGTTAAGGCAGTGAAAAGTATTTCTAAAAAAGTTGTTAATAATGAACTAAAAGTAGAAAATATTGATGAAAAAACTATAAATAATCATTTATATACATTTTCTTTGCCTGACGTAGATTTTTTGATACGAACCAGTGGCGAAAAAAGAATCAGCAATTTTTTATTATGGCAAATTGCTTACGCCGAATTGTATTTTACACCTACACTTTGGCCTGATTTTAAAAAACAAGATTTTTTTGAAGCCATTAAAGAATATCAAAGAAGAGAACGTAGATATGGTAAAACCAGTGAACAAATTCAAACAAATGAGTAGTATTAAAAAAGTTTTTATTTCAGTATTCTTTTTAATTTTTACAAGTGTCTTGACTCAAGCTCAAGAAACTCCCGTTATCAATAAGGACAGTTTAGCTTTTGAAAAAGGGAAAGAATATATTTTAGGCGACTTTACAGTTTTAGGACTTAAAAAGTTTAGTGAACAAGCTGTCAAAGTGCATTCAGGACTGACCAAGGGTTCTAAAATTAAACTTCCCGGAGACAAATTAACCAGTGCCATCAAAAGATTGTACGAAACCGATCAATTCAGTAAAGTAGATGTTTACTTGGTAAAATTGGATGGGGATACTGCATATTTGGAATTTGATGTAACTGAATTACCTCAATTAGACAAATTGGTGTTTTTGAACCTTGGTAAAGCCAAATCAAGAACCTTGACTGAAGAGTCCAATATTAAAACCGGTGATATGGTTACCGATAATTTATTGGTTACCACCAAGAATTTTTATATCAATAAATATAAAAAAGACGGCTTTTTAAAAACTAAAGTCGATATAAAAACCAGAAAAGGTAAAAAACCCAACACTGTTGATTTATTGATTTCGATTGATAAAGGTGAAAGAATTAAAATCCGTAAGATAAATATAGAGGGGAATAAAGAGTTAAGCGACAAAAAATTGCGTAAAAAAATGAAAAATACCAAACAAAAAAGATTTGGTAGATTCTGGAAACGTTCTAAATACATTGCCGAAGATTACAAGGAAGATTTGCACAAATTAATAGATATATATAGCGAAAAAGGCTATAGAGATGCCATTATTACCGATAAAAAAATTGTGTGGAACGATGATAATACCATCGATTTGGATTTGACGGTTTCCGAAGGAAAAAAATATTATTTCAAATCTATTAATTTTGTAGGTAATACGGTTTATACCGATGAGCAACTCCATAAATTTTTAAGATTGGAGAAAGGCGATGTGTATAATTCCAAAGTGCTTAAAGACAGGGTAACCGGTAACGGCAAACCGGACTCTGAAGACCTGCAATCTCTATACCTGAACCGCGGTTATTTATTTGCTCACGTGATGCCGGTAGAAACACGTGTTGTCAATGATTCAATAGATGTGGAAATCCGGATTTATGAGGATGAACCGGCTACTATAAGAAAGGTGAGTGTTACAGGAAACACCCGTACCAATGACCATGTTATTTACCGCGAATTATATACCAAACCGGGTAATTTATTCAGCAAAGAAGATATCATTCGATCTGTTAGAGAAATCAGTCAACTAGGGTTCTTTGATGCAGAGAATATTGTTCCCGACATCAAACCCAATCAAATAGATAAAACAGTTGATATTATCTATTCTGTTGCCGAAAAAGGTTCTAGTCAAATAGAATTGCAAGGCGGTTACGGTGGTAATTCATTTATAGGAACTCTAGGATTGTCCTTTAATAATTTTGCCGTAAAAGATTTGTTTAATAAGAAAGCCTATAAACCTCTACCAATGGGTGATGGTCAGGCACTATCCTTACGATTACAAAAAAGCAAATTTTACAGCACATACAGTTTTTCATTTACAGAACCTTGGTTAGGCGGTAAAAAACCCAAATCCTTATCCTTATCAGTCTATAATTCACGACAATTTGGTTATACGGCCACTTATGATGTGAATAAAGACCAAGGACTCAACATTTGGGGTGCATCCGTAGGTTTGGGCGAGCGTTTAAAATGGCCGGATAATTATTTCAACTTATCCCAATCTATTAGTTTTCAGCGTTACGAGTTGAGTAATTACAGGGCTATTTCCAGTCTGTCTTTTTCTGATGGAGATTCCAATAATATATCGTACAATATTACCTTCTCTCGAAATTCTGCAGGACCCAATCCTATTTTTCCAACGACCGGTTCCAATATCAGTTTAGGTTTTAAAGCCACTCCGCCTTTTTCATTATTGAATAATAAGGATTATACGACAATGGAAGATGCCGAGAAGTACAAATGGTTAGAATATTACAAAACCACCTTTAAAGCCAAATGGTTTACACCTTTGTTTGATAAAGTCGTGCTGATGACCAATGCCGAATTCGGTATTTTGGGTTATTACAATAAAGACATCGGATACTCTCCTTTTGAAAGATACATTGTAGGAGGAGACGGTTTAGCACAATACCGTTTTGACGGAAGTGAAACCATAGGTTTACGTGGCTATGAGAACGGTGGTTTGTCCAATAGAGCAAATGGTGGTACGATGTATAACAAGTTTACTTTAGAGGCACGGTATCCAATAACTCTAAAACCATCTGCATCGATTTATGTGACCAGTTTTTTAGAAGCGGGAAATTCATATAATAAATTTGAAAATTTTAATCCGTTCTATTTAAAAAGAGCAGCCGGAGTAGGAGTGCGTATTTTTATGCCGGCTTTTGGCTTATTAGGAATTGATTTTGCCTATGGATTTGATCCCATACCGGGAGCTAATGCACCATCAGATTGGCAAACGCATTTTATAATAGGAAAACAATTCTAATTATATGTTATCTTTGCAAATAGATACGGTATTTTATAATTTAAATAGAGTGTTATGACAAAAAGAGTTTTATTTGTTTTAATGAGTATGGTATTCGCTTTAAATATAGCTGCTCAGAAACCACAACGTATTGCTTATATTGATATGGAATATATTTTGGAAAATGTTCCTGATTATCAAAAAGCAACCACACAATTAGACGCAAAAGTTCAAAAATGGCAAGAAAAAATA
>Ga0256833_1003390_pt1 | contig 10901 bp, 13 predicted proteins | sample 356284metaG_FD_190535 | JGI IMG/M metagenome (GOLD analysis project Ga0256833, IMG submission 190535) | Hydrothermal vent microbial communities from Mid Atlantic Ridge, Atlantic Ocean - 356-284 | ecosystem: Environmental > Aquatic > Marine > Hydrothermal vents | place: Atlantic Ocean: Mid...
GGGTTGTAAGGTATATGTACATGGATGATCCGCAGGAAGAAATCAAGCTTGAGTTTACGCCCGGAATATCCGCAGCTCTTGGTATTGCATTAATCGGAGTACTTGGTATTGGAATGTTGCCGGGTTCGGTTATCGGTCAGGCTGCAAGCGCGATTTTAGGCCAATAATGGTATGGAATTAGTTGATCGGCTTTTAGTGCCTTACTCCTCATTTTTTGTCATAAAAAACAAGAAAATGAACATTGTAGGTCTGCTTGAGTGGAACGAAAGCGGACAAACAGCAACCACTACCTTTGTCTGCTTTCTTTATTGGTAATCAACATTGTTTATTCCATACGGACAACAGGCGCAGAGCGCCACAGATTGCGTCACACCGCAGAGCGGTGTGACGAGAGCGAACGTTTCAGGGCACACTGCGGTTCGAAATTCTGCAGTTCGAAATTCGATGTCCATTGTTCTATTGGGTTGCAGGTGAAACCTGCTTTAGTATTATATTCTTCTTGATGGAACGGTCAGGCTAAAGAGAGTGCCTGCTTAATTGAAAAGCGGTTTTTGTTGATTTTATAGGATATAATCTTATAATGTAAATATAAATTAATTATTTTTCCCGGGCGCAATATACCCGGGATCTGAGGTTGGTCGTGCAATTAGGTGCTTTGCCTGACCAATAGTGGTAGAAAAGCAGCCTGCCAACTGCTTGATACCTTGTTTTCTCCTTCGTAAAACGGTCGACCATTGTGGTCGGCCGTTTTTTTTTGTTGCAGGGAATGCGTTACTGCCGGCGGGATTTGATAATGGAAAGCATCTGCTCGACAATATTATCGGCAGAACTTGAGGTGGAATCGATGATGACGGCATCGTCAGCGGCTCTTAAGGGAGCAAGAGTCCGTGTTTGATCATCATGGTCACGCTGAAGAATTTGTTCTAAAATTTTAGATTGATCTACTTTGACTCCACGTTGCGCCAGCTGTTCGGCCCGACGGCGGGCCCTTTCTTCAGGGCGTGCGTCCAGATAAAATTTCCAGGCCGCATCAGGAAAGACAACAGTACCGGTATCTCGTCCTTCGGCGACGATGTTTCCATGCTGGCCGATCTGTCTCTGGAGATGGGTAAGCTTATTACGTACAACCGGCAGGGAGGATATCCTGGAGGCCAGCATTCCTATTTCCTGAGTCCGCAGGAATTGTGTTATTTCCCTGCCGTCAACAAAGACCCGAACACCTTCTCCTTCGCCGTCCGGCGGGAGAAGGTTGATGGTTAACGTATGAAGAAGTCCGGCAATAGCCCTTTGGTCATCACTGTTGATTCCCTTTTGTTGAACAGCATATGCAACCGCACGATACATGGCGCCGGTATCGAGGTAGGTAAAACCCAGTCGCTTGGCAAGCAGGCCGGCGACGGTAGATTTACCTACGCCGGACGGGCCGTCAATGGTGACGATGTTATGTTTTTCAGACATAACCCAGTTCGTTGAGACACGCGGCGAAAGTTTTTAAGAAACGTTCATTTTCCTTTTTTGTGCCGACGGTAATGCGAATAAAGGTTGGATAACCGTAGGCGGCCATAGATCGGACAATAACACCCTTGTGCAGCATTGCTTCATAGAGAGTCGTCGCATCTCCTCCCACATCTATAAGGAAAAAATTTGTATGTGATGGATAGGCTTTACATCCGAGCTGCCTGATTTCCTGCTGCAGCAAGCTGCGTCCGGAGCGAGTCTTATTGATGGTTGTACTGTAATGGGCCTTATCGTTCAGGGCGGCAAGCGCGCCTCTTTGGGCGGGTAAATTGATATTAAAAGGCTGCCGTACCCTATGCAGAAGATTTGTGATATCGCGGTGCATCAGTCCATAGCCGATACGCAGGCCGGCCAGGCCAAAGGCCTTGGAAAAGGTACGCAGGGCGACAACGGCGGGTATGCCGGTCGGCTGCCTGATATAGGAGAGAATATCGATGCGATGTTCTGGTTCGACAAAGTCGACGTATGCCTCATCAAGGACAACAATGACCGACTCCGGTAATTTTTTGAGAAAACGATCCAGCTCTTCGGTGTTAAAAAAAGTGCCGCACGGATTATTCGGATTATCGAGAAAAATCAGTCTGGTTTTGTCGCTGACGGTTTCGATAATGTGATCAAGATCATGGCGCATTTCCTTAAGCTCAATAATTTTGTTGCACCCACCGCGAATCTGCACAAATTTCTGGTACATCAGAAAGGAGGGATGGCTGGTAATAACCTCGTCCCCGGTGCGGACAAATGCCTTGACCAGAAATTCAATAACCTCATTGGACCCATTACCAAGCACGATTTCGTCCATACCGGCGCCAAGCCAGTCGGCGATGGCTGCGGTCAAGTAAAAACCGGATCCGTCCGGGTAGCGGTGCAATCCAGATAGAGACTGGGCAATAGCGGCCACAGCTTTGGGTGAAGGCCCCCATGGATTTTCATTGGAGGCAAGCTTGATTGAATCGCTGATCCCGTATTCCCGTTCTAATTCTTCCAGTGGTTTTCCCGGTGGATAAGGGACGATTTCAGCTATATTTTCAGGGATGGTTAATTTCATGAGAATGTCGGTTTGCTGTTATTTAATTTGTTTCTTTGCTCCAGGTTCCACGCTGCCTTCAAAAGAATTTCTTCATTGAAATGGGATGCCTGCATCTGCATACCAATGGGCAGCCCGTCTTCCGACATACCGCAGGGGACGGAAAGGGCGGGTATACCAGCCAGGTTGGCAGAAATGGTTAAGATATCAGAAAGGTAGAGAGCAAGAGGATCATCATTATGTTTGCCGATTTCCCAGGCCGGTGTTGGGGTGACGGGAGAGACAATCAGATCACATTTTTTAAAAGCCCTGGAAAAATCGTCTTTAATCAGGGTACGCACCTGCGAGGCTTTTTTATAATACGCGTCATAGTAGCCTGCGGACAGAGCATAGGTGCCGATAAGAATTCGGCGTTTGACTTCATCCCCAAATCCCTGGGATCTGGTGGAGCGATACATGTCGATCAGAGAATCAGCACTCATATCCCGGTGACCGAACCGCACCCCGTCAAAACGCGACAGGTTTGAACTTGCTTCGGCAGGAGCAATCAGATAGTAAACAGCGACGCAGTATTCGGTATGCGGCAGGGAAATATCAATGAGTTTTGCACCGGCATCCTGCAGCATTACCATTCCGTTGTGTACGGCCCGGTCCACTTCCGGATCAAGACCATCACCAAAATATTCGGCAGGAATACCTATCCGTATTCCCTGCAGACCATCGGTCAGCGTGGCGGTATAGTCGGGTACCGCACATCGAATGGAGGTGGAATCCCTGGAGTCGTGGCCGGCAATAACATTCATCATCAGGGCGCAGTCGCGGACATCTTTGGTCAGTGGCCCGACCTGGTCAAGGGATGAGGCAAAGGCCACAAGTCCGTATCTGGAAACTCTGCCGTAGGTAGGCTTCATGCCGACGATACCGCATAGCGAGGCCGGTTGCCTGATGGAGCCGCCGGTATCGGAACCAAGTGAGGCAAAACATTCATCGGCCGCAACCGCTGCCGCCGACCCGCCGCTGGACCCACCGGTAACATAACCGGCTTTCCAGGGATTTTCAGGAATCTGGAAGGCACAGTTTTCACTGGTGGAACCCATGGCAAACTCATCCATGGCAGTCTTCCCAAGGAGAATAGCTCCGGCATCTCCAATTTTTTCAATGACCGTTGCGTCGTAAGGAGGGATAAAGCCCGCAAGCATTTTAGAACCGCAGGTGGTCGGCAGGTTCCTGGTACATAAAACATCCTTCACCGAAAGGGGAATGCCATGCAGCGGGCCACCATGCCCGCTCTTGTCCGCCTGTTCGGCTGCGGCCAGGGCCCCGTCCCTGTCCAGGGCAAGATATGCTTTGATGCGATCCTCGACGGTATCAATACGTGCCAGCACGGATTCAACAAGTTCCATGGAGGTGATTTCACGGCGGGCAAGTTTCTCCCCGACCTCAAATAGAGTCATTTGATACATGAGTATTCCCCTTAAATAACCTTTGGCACAATAAAGGCTTCACTGTTTTGATGGGGAGAGGCGGCAAGCGCCAGGTTTTTAGGCAGAGAGGGGCGCACCTCATCTTCGCGAAAGGTGTTGACGACATTTTGCGTGTGAGTGGTAACAGGTATGCCTGCAGTATCGCATTCATCCAGTTTGGCAACGTACTGGAGGATGGTATCCAGCTGCCTGGTCATGGTCGTCATTTCGTCATCAGAGAGTTCAAGCCGGGCAAGTCGGGCGGCATGGATGACATTTTTTTTGTCTATTTTCATTGCGGTTCGGATAAGTTAATAGGATGGGGTCGTAAAAAATGAGATATAGAACGTTCTATATTTCAAGAATGAGTGTAAAATGAGCTGTTCGGGAATACAATAGAAAAAAGAAAAAAACAGAAAAAGAGGACTTACTGTTGATACAGAGAACCGGCGGAGAGAATAATGCCGGAGAAATCTTCGACAAGATCCGGATCAAACTGGCTGCCGCCGCAACGGTGCAATTCGGCCATAGCCTCAACCGTTGACATATTTTTTCGGTAATTTCGGCGTGAGGTCATGGCATCAAAGCTGTCGGCGATGGTGAGTATACGGGTAAGCCGGTCCAGTTTACTTCCCCCTATACCATCGGGATAGCCGCTGCCGTCCAGCTTTTCATGGTGATGGCGGATAATGTCCCGTTCCCGCTCCATGAACTGCAGCGGTTCAATGATACTGGCCCCGATCTCCGGGTGTTTTTTGATCAGTTCCCATTCCCGGGCAGTGAGTTTGCCCGGTTTCTGGATACAGGAAAGATCGATAACCAGTTTACCGATATCATGGAACTGGGCGGCCCGTTTGAGAACGATACGATCCTCTTCGTTCAGCTGAACAGCTTTGCCGAGAAGCATGGCGTACTCGGTGACCCGGCGGGTATGACCAGCGGTGTATTCATCCTTTTCCTCCATGGCTGTTTGCAGAGAAGACATGATTTGTACAGTCGCCTTCTCAAGATGATTACTGTATTGCTCAAGGAGAATATTTTTTTCTGCAAGTTCCCGGGTCTTGGCTTTGACCTCCTGTTCAAGCTTGATTTTATAGAGTTTTTCGTTGCGAAGAAAGGTTCGTTTTTCAATGGCCCGCCGAATTTTAGCGTGGAATATTTCAATATCTTCAATGGGCTTGGTGAGAAAGTCGTAGGCGCCTAAATTTATAGCCTTGACCGCATAGGCCATGGAACCTGCCCCCGTGAGAAACAACACCGGGATATTTAAACCTTTCGTATTCAGGTGCTCCAGGGTTTCAAAGCCATCCATTCCCGGCATATTGATATCGAGAATAATAACATCAAAATCATCGCTGACACAGGCAAGAAGCTCCTGTCCGGAACCGACGGCGGTAACATGGTGATCGTCCATGGCAAGAATTCTCTGGACGGCGGTTCGTACCAGATCGTCGTCATCGGCTAATAGAATTTTTGTTGTCATCTTTTGTATATGCCTGATATGTGTCAATCTCTGCCGGAACAGTATTCAAGGTTAACCCATTTTTTTCTATTTTCTCATAAAATCATTATATTACAAAGACTTTTTTATAGATCCCAGTAATTTTTCTGCATGGAGATGCTCTGGGTAAGTGGCGTACATTCCACCGTGGTGGTTTGTAAGGCTGCGGCCGTTGCCTCGTCTAATTGTTGTTTTGATATACTCTCTCCGCAAAGCTCGGCGAGAACGGCCAGAGCGCCATCCCGCATGCCGGTAAGGTTGTAACCGCCTTCCAGGGTGATGAGCAGTTTACCATTGCAGAGTTCATCAGCCAGCCCGCGCATCACCCTGGTCATATAAGCAAAGCCGGTTGCTGTGACCTTCATGGCGCCCAGCGGATCACCATCATAGATATCAAAGCCGCAGGAAACAAGGATCAGCTCTGGATGATATTGCCGGGCAATCGGGACAAACAGTTCATTAAAAATACGGGCGAATTCGGTATCGCCCTGACCGCCCGGCAGGGGAACGTTGACGGTGAATCCCTCACCCATGGCATTGCCGGTCTGGACAACGGCCCCGGAACCTGGATAATAGGGATACTGGTGGGTTGAGCAGTAAAGAACCCGGTTGGAGTCATAAAAGCTGTGCTGGGTGCCGTTGCCGTGATGCAGGTCCCAGTCGATAATCAAAATTCTCTTTTTTCCCAGTTCTTTTGCGGCCCACCGGGCGGCAACAGCTATGTTGTTGAACAGGCAGAAGCCCATGGACTGATCGTGTTCGGCATGGTGGCCCGGTGGCCGGACCAGGCAGAATCCATTGTCGATTTCTCCGGTTTCCAGGCGCCCTATACCGTCAATCAGGGCACCGACGGCCAGACAGGCGGCAGCGTAGGAATCGGCGGAGGTTTGCGTATCGGCATCCAGGTAGGCATGATCTTTGCCGGCGGTGGCGGCAACCCGTTTGATCAGCTCCGGCGTGTGGTTGAGTGCTATAATTTCAGTGGACGCCGGTTCAAACTGCGGATAAACAAAGCGCGATCCTGTTGCCTCCTTATCAAGTTCGTCATAAATGACCTGGAGTCGCTGCGGGGATTCCGGATGATCCGGTCCCGGATTATGGGATAAAAAAAGATCATCACGGTAGATTGCAGTTTTTCGCTTTTTTTTCATTATTCCATCCTCCGGCAGGAGTACATGTTGGCTTCGGTGATAAGGATATCCATGTATTGATCATGGGGTTCAAGGGGAACGCTGTCGACCAGCTGAAGTTCATAGGCAAGGGCGATACGCTTTGCCTGCGGCGCCTGCATGGAGAGAAAGCGGTCATAGTAACCGCCGCCGTAACCGAGACGCCCCCCTTGTCTGTCGAAAACCGAGCCCGGCACAATGACCAGGTCAATGGCGTCCGGCTCAAGAATATTTTCGGAAAGCAGGCTGCTTTTGGGTTCGGGGATTCCGCAGTAACCGGGGACAAGGTCGGTTTCCGGTTCCTGAATGATAACGGCCTGCAGTTTTTTATCCCGTACCAGGGTCAGGGGTACGGCAACGGTCTTGCCCCGGTTAAGCAGGGAGGTAATTATCTGCATTGTCCGGACCTCACTGCGGAAGCTGACATAAACGAGCAACGTGGAGCAGTTGCCGACAAGGGGAAGTTGCAGCAGGGTTGCACCGATCCGCTCTGACTTTTCCCGTAACTGTACAGGGTCAAGTGTATCTCTGCGGGCAAGTATTTGTCGGCGTAGTATCCGGTCCGGTCTGTTGTTCATTGTTAAATGCTCAATTTAGGTGATAGAGGATTATCATACCTGAATTGAGCGTTTCATGCCGGAAAAAAGAAAAAAGCGGTGCCCGCCGGGAGGTGGAGACCGCTTTTTGTTTTCCTGCCTGAACATAGGGGCAAATATCACATGGGGACAATCAGTTTATTGGCATCCTCGTTCCAGGTGACGATTACATACCAGAGCGCCATGGCGAAACCGATCAACAGCAGGGTATAACCGTACCCTATGGCATCGGGCAGATAGATGTATTTACCGAGATGACCGGCCTGTTCGAGTCCGGTTACATCAATGGAACCGCCGGAAGAGATTGCCTCCCGAATCTCATCGACATCATAATCGATCAGGCCATACCTGGCCTGGGTAAGCAGGTTGCTGAGAGCCGCTCCCTTGACTTCAAATTCCATGCCGTTGAACCAGTGTACCAGCAGGGAATTGGCGATGCCGAAAAAGGGCACCACGATCCAGAGCTTGAGTTGGCCCTCCCCGACCCGCCACAGGGTACCCGACCCGCAACCACCGGCCAGCATGGCACCGAGACCGAAGATAAAACCACCGACGACGCCGCCCCAGCCAAATGTACCGCGCACATAATTGATCGGTGCCAGCACGGGATCGCCGCCGTGGGCTATGGGAACGGTATATTTAAGCACAGCCGCTCCGATGGCGATGATAAAGATCGACAGGGCCACGGATTTTGCCAGGGTGCAGTCTCCGGTCATGTGGGGCTCACGAAATCCCTGCACCATACACCAGCGTCCACGCTGCATGGCATAGCCAAGACCGGCGGCAATGAGCAGGATACCGGACAGGGAGGCGATGTAATCGGTATTGTCGTCGCCGTCATAACCGGCATAGTATTTCGCCCCATAGACCAGGGCGGCGATGGCCGCAAGGCCGAGAATTCCCTGGACGGCACGGGGCAGTTCCACGGTCCATGAACCGGACGAACCCCAGGTGATGTACTCCATTTCCTTGTACAGTAACCAGAGGCCGAAAACGACGCCGAGAACGAGGCCCAGCCACATGGCAAAACCATTGGCGGCCAGGTTGCCGATGGCGTTGTACATGCCGCCGACATTGCACCCCCCTGCAAGTGCTGAGCCGATGCCCATGAAAATACCGGCGATAATTGCCTTGACGACCTCACGATATGGTGGAAAACGAAAGGCAAACTGGCCGCCAAGACAGGCAGACAGAAAAGCACCGCCGACAAAACCTATGCCGATGACCGATCCGGAACTGATCAGGGCTGATTTCGGGGCACTGGAATAGATACCGATTCCATACAGAATCCAGTCTCCCCAGTTTCTGATGGCGCCGACAGCCCCCCATGGCCGCCACCAGGCCATGATCAATATGCTGAGCAGCGCCACGATCACCCCGGTAATGTTGGCATTCCACTCTGTTGCACAGAGTAGTTTGTAGAGCCCCTTTATTTTGCCGCCAAAGCTCGTATCACTCATACTTTCTCCTCCAAAAAGTGTTAAGTAATTAGTTGAAAATAATATATTTTGTTAAAAAGTGTTTTATGTGGAATTTTAATGATCTTTTTGTTCAATTACGATGAAGTAGGGCGGTTTTTTTTTATGCCGATTCTCCAACCTTTACCGTTACCCTCATTTCTTGTCAAGAACATTTGCCTGGATTATTGATGGGACGATCATATCGACACATATTGTTTTTTGTGATTTTTTAATAAGTTGCGATGCATCGCTTCTTGAGGCCTCATTCATTTATTGCTTGACAGGATACGACCTATTCGCTATAAAAAAATCTGTTGCCTTCATCTACTCTGTGGGAGTTTGACAACAGGGGTTGGCGGGGCTGTTGTATATGAGAACCGGGTCTTACAGTATTTCTTTTTTCTTATCATATTTTTCGAACAGGAGGATTAAATGAGTGATCATAAAGTAGCGCCAGAGGGACTGGAAGTTGCCGCCGTGCTTGATGCCAAGGGCCTGAGTTGCCCGATGCCTTTGCTGCGCACCAAAAAGGAGATCGGCAAGATCAATTCAGGCGAGATTCTGCAGATCGACGGCACCGATCCGGGATCAAGAAACGATATCCCCGGTTGGTGTGACCGCGCCGGCCATGAGTATCTGGGAGAAAAGGAAGAGTCCGGATATATCAGCTTTTTTGTCAAAAAAGGTTGATCGTCCCGGGCTGAACACAACACGTTTTCAGAAGGAGAAAACCAATGGCAGGTGATCCGAATAAACTCGCGATTTTTGTAACTTCACCACAGAATATGACCCATGTGATCGGTCTTGCCGAAGCCACTGTCAAGGCCGGGAAAAGACCCATGATATTCTTCACGTACAAATCAGTCCATTTGACCAAAGATGCCCGTTTTAAGGCATTGGCGGAGTTGTGCGGTAAAGACGATATTGCCATCTGTGCCGACAGCTATACCTGTGAGGGCTATGATTCGGCTAAAGACATTCCGGCCGGTTTGAGTGAGAGCCAGATGCGGACCCAGGCTTTTCATGGCGCATTGCTGGATGAATGCGGAAAATACATCGTCTTATAAGGAGTTACAGAAATGGAATCATTAAAAGTATACATCCTGATAGCCAATCGTTTTTATAATGACGGTATTCGTTCCGCCCTTGGCCTGGCCGTGGAGAATCATTACGGGTATCCGGTGATCTTCAATGGTGAGTTTCCCAAAATGACTGAATACATGGCGGAAAATATCGCCTGGATTGCTGATATGGAAGGCGAGGTGTTCAGTTGCGGTGCCGATGCCCCAACCGACCTCCCCGAAGGTGTGTCGATGACGAATATCTCTCTGCAGGAGTTAGGTGAAAGAATGCGGGAAGCCGACGTTATTATTCCTTATGGTTTACTGAAGCAGACCAACGAGCCACCGCCGGCCTGCGCCGACTGACCGGCCCGGCGGCCGAAGACCCAGCCACAATGATCAATGAACGTGGCGCAGGAGACGATGTCTTGCAAGACAATTTCGGATATATAATGAGGAATGATTATGAAGATATTACAGGTATACCGTTCAGAGCCCAATGATGATGTCAAGACCCTGGTTGAGATTCTCAATCGAGATCGTGATGCCGATGAATTCAAGCTCTATGATGGAGAACCGGACTATGATGTTCTGGTTGAAAAAATTTTTGCTGCTGATAAGACTGTCTGCTGGTGGTAATGTGATTGTCAGTTCAAAGTAACAAAAAGCAGCTCGGGCCCCTGTCGTTTCGGCAGGGGCCTTTTTGTTTCTGATTACCATCGCGCCTCAGCAATATAGAAAAAACACTATTTGCCATATTTTCCGCCCCGTTAAAAAACCACGGATGGACACGGATTCACACAGATTTACACAGATTTTTCCGGTAATTGCAGTTCTGTTTGAGTGTATCGAAAGCGGACAAAATACAGTTTTCCTGACGATGGTGGTAAGCAAATTTTTTGTTTAAAAACAGAGAACAGATTCAGTGTGCGCCTGCTTCGGTTTGAATGACCTGCTTCAGGCCCGACGTACCGGGAATGGTGGTAACCGTTCACCCAGATGCTGTTTCGCCCGCATTACCTGCATAATGTAAACGTTTACCAGTGCCCCATATTCGTTCAAGCAGGCCGACGAGTCTATAGCCCGCTATGTGAGGTGGCCTGATCGGA
>Ga0256833_1003391_pt1 | contig 10900 bp, 7 predicted proteins | sample 356284metaG_FD_190535 | JGI IMG/M metagenome (GOLD analysis project Ga0256833, IMG submission 190535) | Hydrothermal vent microbial communities from Mid Atlantic Ridge, Atlantic Ocean - 356-284 | ecosystem: Environmental > Aquatic > Marine > Hydrothermal vents | place: Atlantic Ocean: Mid...
TGGCGCTTTCTATGCTGCCTCCCGCCTGGACGCCCGGCCTGCTGATGACGCCGGAGTTTCGGGCGCAGACGCTGACCATCATGGCGCTGATAGCCGCCGCTTTTCTCATTCCCCTGTGGAAACAACTCCTGCCCGACTGGCTGCGGGGCGGGCTTTTCATTCTGCTGGGCCTGTCGCCTTTGCCCGCGCTCTCCGCCTTCTTCAAACTCTTGCCAGCGTTGGGGAAGCTCTACAATCATTCCCTCAAGCCGGGCCCGGGCGTGGGGTGGACCCTCCTGGGCATGGGGTTGCTGGCCATCGCCGGTGCGTTGCTCATCCTCGTTGACAAGCGCGCCGCCGCACACTGAGCCCTACGCTATTGCTCACTTTTCAGCCGAATCACGCTCTTGTTATCGGGGAACTTTCCCTGAATGTCGGCGTAAAACGAGCGGATGAAATCCATGTCCGCTTTGATGTCGCCGCTGGGGATGAAACTGGGGCCCAGTCCTGTGCGCTTCTTGCCATAATCCACAAATCCCAGGGTGATGGGCGCGCCCGCCTCTTTCGCGATATAGTAAAAACCCGACTTCCAGTATTCGGTTTTGCGTCGCGTGGCCGCTGGCGGCACAGCCAGCAGTAATTCATCCTTCTCGGCAAAGGCCTGCGCCATCTGCTGCACCATGTTGGAGGATCGGCTGCGCTTGACCGGGATGCCGCCTAATGTCCGCGAGATGGGCCCCAGGGGGCCTTTGAACAGCTCCTCTTTGCCCATCCAATGGATGCGCACGCCCATGACGCTGGAGACCAGGTACAAAAACATGAAGTCCCAATTAGACGTGTGGGGGGCGGCGATGATGACCGCTTTGGGAGGTTCGGGCGGCTGGCCGACGACCTGCCAGCCCAGCAGTTTCAGAAAATGGTTTGCAAGCCAGGCGCGCATTTTTCTTCCGGGGCGAGAGGAGTGGCGAGAGATTAGCAGCCGTTGCTGACGCTATCCAAACTGGTGGCGGGCAGCCAGACGGGCGTTATCACATTGCCTATTGTAACAGACGCCCGATACCAATCCATATTATCCACCCGTTCCCGATGCTGCGCTTCCAGCGTTGTGGCGGCTGGAAAGATGCCCAGCACCTGGCCGTTGGGTTGATCATAGCCCGGCTCATTGGCCCGGACGTGGATCTGACATTGTCCGGGCGGATAGTCCACCGATCCCCCGTTGCCGAAAAACACCTTGATGCTGGCGAAAGCGTTGGTTCCCGGTGAGGTCGCCTCGATGGTTCCCGATGCGCCCGCGGGCTCATTTATCGTGAATTGCACCGACCAGCTTCCCTCGCCGCCCACGCCGACATTGGGCCCCTGCAGCACCGTGCTCTCCTGAGCGATGATCACGCCGTTCTGGTCTTTGACGCTAACGACGATATTGGCTGCGGGCAGATTGCCGCCAACGCCACTGACGGTAAAGCTGGCGGGCAGCACGGCGTTGGCCGGTGGCGAGGTGATCGCGATGTAGGCTTGCGGGATAACCGGCGGCGTGGGCGTGGGGATGGGGACAGGGGGCTGGGGGATTGCATTCAGGCAGGGAATGACGACAGCGGTGTAGGCGTAAGGATAGTATTGCCCGTTGGCGCGCCGCAGGGCGCTCACCGACACCCCGAAGCGTTTGCCAATGGAGTACCAGGTGTCGCCGCGAATCACCCAATAGCCGTTGGGAGGAATGACGCTGCCCTGGGCGTGAGGGAGCCAGCCGCGGTCATAGACGTTGGCGCAGCTTCCGCCGCCGTTGCAGTTTGCGGGAACAGTCAGAACCATGCCCGCCACCAGATGACTCGGATCAGGTCCGATGATGGTGCGGTTGAGTTGGTAGATTTCCTGCCATGTGGTGCAATATCGGCGGGCGATGCTGGCCAGCGTATCGCCATGCTGGACGACGTAAGTGGTGTAACCGTAAGCATTTTGTCCGGCAGCTTCGCTGGGGGCGGGCGTGAGCGCCGGTAGCAGCAGGGCCAACAACACCGCCATGATCAGGACAATCAAGATCTTTTGTTTCATCATCAACTCCCGGTGGGCAGAGTGGGGGAACACATTTAAAAAGAAGACGGAAAAAGACTGAGAAAGTTATGGGATGGGTGGCTTTCTTTGCCAAGCTCTCTCCCAGCCTTTATAATGCTTTGTCATCTTCTGTCGTCTTTCCCCTCTTTTTCTCCCACAGCCATCATGCCCGCCGCCTTCAAGCTCAAATCAAATGAAGATTATGTGATCTTGCTCGAAGTTTTCGAGGGGCCCATGGATTTGTTGCTCCACCTCATCGAACGGGAGGAGCTGCCCATCACTTCGGTCAGCTTGTCGAAGGTGACTCAGCAATACCTGGATTATATGTCCACATTGGAGCAGTTGCGGCCCGACGATATCGCTGAATTTCTGGTGATGGCTGCGCGACTTCTCTACATAAAGTCTGCTGCATTGCTGCCCAGGCCCGAGCTGGATGATGAGGAGGAGGAAGAAGACCCGGGCGAGGCGCTGGCCCGACAACTGCGGGAATACAAGCGTTTCAAAGAGAAGGCCGCTTTTCTGAAAGAACTGGAGGCTCGCGGCCTGCGCACCTATGTGCGTCTGGCCCCGCCGCCGGTGATGGAGAAAAGGCTGGATCCCTCGGGCCTGGATGTGGATGCGCTGCTGGACGCGCTGTATGAGGTGCTGGAGGAGATGAATCCGCCCGAGCTTCCCATTCATAGCATGGCCGCCATTGAGATCAGCATCGATGATAAGCTGGCGGAGTTGGGCGCGCTGGTGAAAACGGGCAGGCCTTTCCGTTTCAAGCAGATTTTGCGTCAGGCCCGCAGCCGCAACGAGATCATCGTCACTTTTCTGGCCGTGCTGGAGATGATCAAACAGCGACAGGTGCAGGTGACCCAGTCCCATCCCTTCGATGATATTCTGGTGGAGCCGCTGGGCGTCCCGGCGGAAGCATAGCTTATCGTCGTTCGGCCGGCGCCGGCGCGAAAAGGCCCGACTCGTCATGAGCCGGGCCCGGGAAAACGTTGATGTTGGGGCGTTAGTGGGGAAACCAGCCAGCCAGGGATTTCGAGCAGCGGAACTCCTTGGTTATCATGGGATCGGTGGTGGTTTCCACCGTCCACACCACGTCGCTGTCGGCGGGCTCACAGTTGCCCCAGATGGTGATCTGCGGCTCCATCTGCACAGAACCGCGGTTGGGCGAGTTCCAGGCGCCGTCGCTGTGGAAACATTCGGCCTGATGCAGATTCTGCTCGATGCAGGGCGTGAAATCGCCGTATTGCGTCTGCACGCTGTCGGCGGATTCGGGAGGCAACGGCGCTGGCAGGGGACGATCGGGCGGGGGAACCGGCGTGCCGTCGCCTGGCTTGAGGTAGGCCCAGGAAGTGTAAATATAACCGGGCCCGGTGAACTGCCGGAAATCCACGCGCACGGTGTGATAGCCCTGCGAGACGGGCACGGTGAAGATGACCTCTTTGCCGCTGAGTCCGGCGTCGATGGTGTTCATGTAATCGACGTTGTCGATGAAAAAGACAAATTCGTCGTCGGCCAGCACGCTGAACTGGTATGAGCCGCCGTAGAAGTAAGCGTTCAGGGTGGCGCGCATACTCCAGTAGGCGGGCGGCATGTTGGGGCCGGGGGCGTTATCACCCCAGTTGTAGTTAAGTGAGGAGCTGTATTGGGTGTATACCGGGTAGCCGGACCAATCCAGGTTCGGGAAGAAGGTCATCTGCCAGGTGGGCGCTGAAGATTGCGCCGACCGCGACTGGGCGGAAAGGGTGGTTGCGCCAGCAAAAATCAACAAGGCCGCAACGACAACCACCGTGGTAATGAGAAGAAATCGTTTCATCTTGAGGTCTCCATTTTCAAAGAGAATGCGGGGATAGGTTGCGATTATTGCTGGTCGCTCTGAGGCGCCGGGGCCGGAACGAGCTGCGGGGCCAGCGTCTCGGGCGCTGCACCGGGGGCGTCGCTGACGGTAAGTTTGCCCTTTACCGCCTTATCCGGGTGCACGCGGCCCACGAATACGGCGTAACGGCCCTGCACCGGGTTGGGGACAACAACCAGCGGATTGGCGTTGTCGGGCGCGGCGTCGTCGTTGCAGTGCACGGTTTCGCCCGGGCCCACCACCAGCAGCGTGCTGTCCGCATCGCCCTCGAAGAAGATGGAGAGCGCATCGGCTTCGCCGGACCAATCGAACACGAGGTCGGGGTCTTCGCTGATGAAGCCGTTGCAAATCTGCCCCGGAATATCGAATTCGAAGGCCGGGACATCGCCCTTGGCTGTCACTCGCACGCTCTGGGCCTTGCCGCCCGCTTTCATCTTCTTGATGCTCTGTTTATGGCGCTGGATGATATCGACCAGGGCCGCGGCGGGTTTGGCGTTGAGTTTCGCTGAGACGTCCGCCATGGGGCCGCGTTTGATCAGGCCGTTGAGGGTGAAGGTTTCGACGCTGACATCCTTGCGGGTGGTGACCACCAACACGCCCGGGATGAGTTGATCGGCGTAGTAGCTGCCCACCCAGATGTTGTAAACGCCGTCGGCCGGGTTTTCGAAGGTGACGCTGGGATCCAACAGCAGATCGCTGGCGTCATCGTTGCAATGAAAGGCGCCGTCGGGCGATTGCACGATGAGGGTGGGGTCGTGATCGCTGTAAAAGAAGATCTTGGACAGGTCGGCCTTGCCCTCCCAGTCGATGCGGGCCACGGGCTGGATGTTCACATAGCCGGAGCAGTCGCCGCCCAGGGTTGAGGCGTCGAAGGCCCCGCCGCCATTGACGCTGACAATGAAGGGGTCCAACGGATTCCCAGCCTGGATGTCCAGCGTGACATAAGCCTTTTGCTCGGTGATGACGGGGCTGGAGAGTTGTTTGTGCAGCGGGACGGATTTATCGATGTTGATGAGGGTGATGTTTTTATTTCCGAGGATCAGGTCGCCTTTTTCGTTGATATCCAGCGCGAATTCATTTGCGCCTTCTGGCGAAGTGAGTGTGGCCGTCACTTTTTCCGGTTCCTTCACCGACCACGCGCCCGTGACCGTCTCGGGCTTTTCTGCGCCCAGAGTGAGGATGGAGAGCGTCAGTGCGCCATCTTCATCGAGGGTGAGGGTGGCGACGCGCAACGGGCCGCCTTCTTCGGCTGGCGGCAGGATGACTTTGTAGACGCCCGCCAGCTTTTGCATTTCTCCGGCGTTATCCTGCTTTTCGACGGGAGCGGCGGCTACTTCTTCTGCTGCTGAAAAAACGATGTTGCCGCCGTCCATCTGCATGTTGATGACGAGATCGCCATCTTCATCGAAGACATAGGTGGCGGCGTAACCCAGCTCTTCGAGAAATTCGTCCGCCAGAGAATCACCCTTACAGATGTTCTTGGTCGTGGCGCCGAGTTCGATGGTCAGCGAGCCGTTTTCGTCGGTGAACTTGCCCATGGCCCGCTTGCAGTCGGCCCTCACAACCGCCGCGCCATCTTCTTTGAACTGAATGGTGTAGCTGACCGGATGGGTGACGGTGATGATGGTGTCGTTGGACATTTCGGTGCGTTGCCATTCCCACACCGGCCCGATCAATTGCCTCTCTTGCGCCGGAGCCGCAGCAGTGACGGGCGCTTCAAAAATCAACAACGCCCCGCCTTCTGCATCGAAGAGCGTGAGTTGGTCTTTATCGATGGCAAAGCTGGCGGTTTTCGGGAGCAGATCGAGATAGTTTTGCTCCTGGGCCATCACGGGCCCGGGGCAGGCCATCATGGTGGTCCCGATTTTATCATCCATTTTCAGGGCGTTGCCGTCGATCTCATAGCTGGTGAAATAGCGGTTGCAACCAGCGCTTCCGGCGGCTCGGCCATCGGAAAAGACGATGGTGATGGGAGCGTCGGCCAACGCGTCGACCATCTCTCCTTGCTCCTTTCGCATGGAAAGCAATTGCCATTCCACGTCTTTCAGGGGTTGATCAGGGTCGATTGCCACTGTTTTGCTTGCCTGTTCTTGCAGCGCTGGCGCGGAAGCCTGTACGTTTGCGGCCGGTTGCGCCGCAGAGAGAGGCTGCGCCTGGGCCCTGACCGCAGCGCCGCAAGCGGAAAGAGCGATTGCAAGCGCCAGCATCGTCAGCAGAAGCAACGACCAACGCATCTTGTTGTGTGTTTTCATAGTCTTTCTTCCTCCTGGAGAAGGGAGTGGGGACGGGATGAGATGTGTCGGGAAGAGTTGGGGGAGGGGAGAATGTTTCCAGCGATTTTGTCCACCGTCTTTTGATTATAGCAACGACATCGACAAATCGACTAACGTCCCGAGATGGCTTTGCGTAAGCCCGTGTACAGGTTGCTGACGCGAAAAGAGGCGGCCCGCAGACCGCCTCTTGTGTGGTGCGAAAGGGCGTCAGTTGGCTCCCGGCGTCAGATCGAAGTCGAATTCCGCTACGCGGGTGACGGCCCCTGAGGGCGGAGGACAATTGTCTACGCCCAGCACTTTGTAGTAGTAATTGGCGTTGGCGCTGCCAAGAGCGTTGACGTCGGTGTAGCTGGCGGCGGTGACGGTTGTCAGCAGGTTTGCGGCGTCATCGGGCGTGAAATAAGGATCGTCCGCCACCCGATAGACTTTGTAGCTGGTGGCGTTGGCGTCCGTCCAGCTCAATTCGACATTCGAGCCATTGGCGTTGATGAGCAGGCCCGTGACTTCGTTGGTCTGTCCGGCGCAATTCAGGATCGGCTCCAGGCACCACTGGTCCAGTGTGCCGGTTTCGCCGCGGGCGTTGTCCGAGACGGTCAGTTTCCAGTCGCCGCCAAAACCCTCGCCATCGAAGGCCGCCAGCAGCGATGTGTTGGCGGGATCGCCGCCCGCGATGTTGCCGTGGATGGCGGGGGCGTTATCGCACATGCTCTCGGCGTCGCCGTCGGTTCCCTCGTCATCGATGGCGGCGTCGACGTTGTCTCCAATGCACCCGCGATCGAGAAAGCCCGGCGTGGTGGTTCCCGGGCGATCGAGCAGCGTGGCCGAGGTCCCGGTATCCACATGCGTCAGCGTGACGATGAGATCGCCCACCAGGGTGTGGGGAATGTTCAGATAGACGTTCAGATCGGCGAGATTCTTGGCGCTGCTGATGGTGAGGGTGTCGCTGACGCCCGCGGCGTCTTTATCCGGAATAGCGGCATTGGGCTGGGTGCAGATGCGATTTTCGGTGGTGAAGCTGAAGGCCGCGGCATAGGGCCCGGCCCCACAGGGATTTTCGGCCGCCACCCGCCAGTAGTAGGTGGTGTCCATGTTCAGCGGGGTGGGCAGGGCGTAGCTGGTTCCGGCAATGTCGCTGGCGCTGTGGACGATGTTGGTGAAGGCGGCGTCGGTGGCGACTTGCAGCGTGTAGCTATCGGCGTTCGTCGTTGCGTTCCAGGAGAAGGTTGGCGTCAGCGAAACGTCGGCGGCGCCATCCGCCGGGGCGCTGAGGACGGGGGTGGCGGGAGCGGCGTCGTAGATGGTGAGATCCACCGTCGTGGTGTGGGTGATTGCGCCGCTGCTTCCGGCGATGGTGATGGCGGCGGTTCCGGGCGTGGCCGCGCCGGTGTCGCCGATGGTGAGGACGCTGGAGCCGGGCGGCGTGACGGGGTTGACGCTGAAGCCGGTGGTTGTGCCGGCGGGATTGCCGCTGGCGCTGAGCGTAACCGGGTCGCTAAAACCGCCGGTGGCGTTGACGTCCACCGTGTATTGGGCGTCATCGCCGCTGCAAACCGCCTGGGAATCGGGCGTAGCGCTGAGAGTGAAGTCGGGAGCGGATGTGCAGTCGGGGAATTTGAATGAGGCGATGCGGGTGGTCCAGTTGGCGCTGCTGGTGGATTTGTAGTATTCGGTGGTGAACCAGAAGGTGCAATCGTCCGTCGGATCGACAGCCAACATGCTGTAATCGCCCCAGCGGCTGGCGCTGTGGGTTTGGGCGCCGCCGCCGTCGATGATGGTTCCTTCGCCCTGCGCCATGCTGTTCAGGGGATCATTGACCAGGCGGCCCGCGTAGCGGATGCCGGGGAAAATGGAGGCGCTGGAGACGCTGTATCCCAGCGCCATATTGCCCGCGGCATCCATGGCGATGCTGCCCATCCAGCGATGAAGGCCGTCATCGGGAGCGAAGGTGCTTTGCTGGTGCACCGACCAGGGATCGGCAGTGCTGCTGCGGCGCAGTTCGTACCAGCGCACGCCCGCTCGTCCGCCGCCGGCGTCCACCGTGTGATTGAAGACCAGGGCTTCGTGGTCGCCGAAGTTGCGGTAGGCCAATCGGAACATGGCCCGGTCCCCGATGGCGTCCAGTTTCTCGGTGGTTCCCTGCTGGGGGATGCAGTCGCGGCTGCCATCATTGACGCAGGGCATGGAATCGAATTCGGCGATGTTGACGATGATGGGATCTGTGTTGAAGGTGCTGTTGTTGGGGGCGTTCCAGTCTACATGAAATTCGTGGTAGTGGATTTCGTCATTGGGCCAGTTGGCCGGGTCCCAGGCGCCGTCGATGATTTCGATCATGTAGTTTGGGGCGCCTGCGGGCGGCAGGGTGGAGCCGTCCAGGTCCGCGGGCAACATGCCGCCCCAATCCTTGGCGGGCAGTTCGAAGTATTGCATCTGGGCGCTCTGCCCTTGCAGCATTTTGTCCCGCTCGAAGGCGTACACGCCCGTGCCCGCCCAGGAACTGCCATTCAGGAACAGGTTGGCGGTCATGTAGTAGCCGTCGGGCCAGACGCCCAGCTTGGGATAGTCATCCATCTTGTCGTCGCTGGTTTTGAATGCGTAACGATACCAGCTTCCTGTGGGATCGGGCGTCTGTGAAATGGCGATGCACTCGTAATAAGGGCCGTCCACGGCGAACTGGCTGATGAGCCAGCGATCGGCCATGGGGTCGTAGAGGACGACGGGATCGCCATCGTTATTGGTCTCGCAGTCACCGCCAAAGCCCTGCCAGATGGTGTTGGTGTTGGCCGGGCCATAGAGTGTGTTGCCCGATTTGTCGAAGATGATGAAGTGCAGGTTGACGGTTTGCACATAATGGTTGGGACCCACATCGCCATTGGTGTCGGGGGGGAGAACGCCTGCGAGATTGTCCGCCCCTTCGAAGTTCTGAATGGTTCCGGGCATGGCGTTGGGACCGTATGTTTTTTGCAGCGCCAAATCTCCGTTGTCGGGCATGGCGGCGCCATCGGGCCTGTGGCGCAAAAGCGGCAGTTCCCTAAAATCGCCTCGCTCAGACAGGATGGGGGGGATGTCTCTCAACGGCGGGGAGATGTCGTGCTTCTCGGCATAAATGACCGTGGGATGTATTGGGGGCGCGTTTTTTTGTGCGGATGCCGTCCCCTGAAACAGTGTGATAATCGCTAATAAAAGGATGAGTGCAGAGATGAGTGATAACCATCTTTTCATTGTTGACTCCTCTGGAAGATTGAAACCGGCGGTGGTCGATGGGATACTGCCGCCCAGTATACGGCATGGGGCGTCGATTGGCAATTGGCATTTGCGCCGTGAGATGGGCCAATTTGCTGCGTTTTTCTTGTCGTCCGACTCTTTTCCTGTTATGCTGAACTAGCGGGCGCCCGATTTGGGAGCGCATCCGAAGGCGATCGATGCTTTGGGCGCGGGCAGTCCTCGTGGTATGATCAACTCCTCGCCCCGCCCACTGATCGATCCACAGATTACCCGACCCACAAACCACCATGATCTCCCTCATCTGCACTGTCTATAACGAAGGCCGCACTGTCCGCGACCTGCTGGATAGCCTCCTCGTCCAATCTCTGCCGCCCGATGAGATCGTCATCGTGGACGGGGGCTCCAACGATGACACCCTGGCGCATCTTCGGGCTTACGACCAGCGGCTGCCCTTGCGCATCATTGTGCAGCCGGGCGCCAATATCTCGCAGGGGCGCAATCGGGCCGTGGCCGAGGCCCGGGGCGACATCATCGCCATTACCGATGCCGGCGTCACCCTGCGTCCCACCTGGCTGGAGGATATCACCCGGCCTTTGCGCGAAAACCCTGATGTTTCGGTGGTCTCGGGCTTTTTTGTAGCCGCGCCCTGGAACGCCTTCGAGATGGCGCTGGGCGCGACCACCTTGCCGGATCTGAGCGAGATCGATCCCGAGACTTTTTTGCCCAGCAGCCGTTCGCTGGCCCTGCGCAAATCGGCCTGGGAGGCGGCGGGGGGCTATCCGGAATGGCTGGATTATTGCGAGGACCTGATCTTCGATTTCGAGTTGCGGCGGCGTTACGGCTATTTTGCCTGGTCTCCCACGGCCATCGCCGAGTTTCGTCCTCGTCGCACAGTGGCTGAGTTTTTTCGGCAGTACTATCGTTACGCCCGCGGCGACGGCAAAGCGGATCTGTGGCGAGGGCGTCACGCCATCCGCTATGGCGTTTATGGGGTGGCGCTGCCAGCGCTGGCCGTGCTGGGCTACAAGCAGAATCGCGCTTTTTGGCTGCTGGGCGTTTTTGGTTTTCTGGCTTACATCAAGCGTCCGTATACGCGGCTGATGCGGGCCTGGGAGCGGCCTTTGCCGGGCGGCATTCCTCTTTATTTTTTCGAGAAAACTCTTACTGTGGGGCTGATTCCTTTCCTGCGGGTGGTGGGCGACGTGGCCAAGATGCTGGGCTATCCGGCGGGGCTGTGGTGGCGCTGGCGGCATCGCCGCGAGATTCCGCCTCACGCCACCGATCGAGATATCTAGCGCCTGCTTCGTAAATAAAGTTATGTTTACGTCATTCCGAAGGAGCGCAGCGACTGAGGAATCTCCCCGTCTGCAAACGCGAGATTCTTCGCTCCCGTTGGTTACTCAGAATGACACAGACGTTTTTTCATTCGGGTGCGTCCTATTTCAGTTGGAGGTTAACGTCTGCCGCCTCCGCCTGGGGCTGATAGGCCCAGGCTCATAGCTGAAAGACGCTAAAGCTCCTTACA
>Ga0256833_1003392_pt1 | contig 10896 bp, 10 predicted proteins | sample 356284metaG_FD_190535 | JGI IMG/M metagenome (GOLD analysis project Ga0256833, IMG submission 190535) | Hydrothermal vent microbial communities from Mid Atlantic Ridge, Atlantic Ocean - 356-284 | ecosystem: Environmental > Aquatic > Marine > Hydrothermal vents | place: Atlantic Ocean: Mid...
TTCATAGGTGTATGGCCACCGAACGATCCTTTAGCAAACTTAGGTGCTGACATTAATGACATTTCAATTGCAGAATTAGATTACACATTTAAGTTTGATAGGATTTGCGAAATGGATTTCAATGAAACTAAGAAATATCTTCAAGATCTTGAAGGCTAAAAATATTCAGAGAGGAGTGTTAAATCGCACTCCTCTCTTCAGTACATTTATCATGAACTCTACAAAACATGGAGAGAATTACTATGAAAAAAGTAAAGGTAGTGGCAAAAGAAAATTTGCAGAAAAAGATACCTATGGTTGACATAGAAGTACAATCAGATGATAGATTGTTTCTTATAACTGATTCAAAAATTGTAACTCATAATAGCGGAAATATAGGAGCAGTTCAGCATTTTGCAACTGGTGCTTTAGCTTTATCATTGGCTGGAAAGTTAGTTATTAAACCTCAAGATGAAGATACTAATATTTACTCTATTGCTGTATCTATGAATCCATTTGCATCTACAAATGACCCTGCAAGAATACTTATGTCAGCATCACAACAAAGGCATGCTATCCCTTTGAAAAATGCTCATAGACCTTATATACTTTCAGGTTATGAATCATTACCAGCTATACTATCATCGTCTTCTTTTGCTATTAAAGCTAAAAAACCAGGTGTCATTAAATATGTTGATAATGAAACTCTTGTTATACAGTATAATGATGGAACAATAGAATCATATTCGTTAAGACCATCAGGTTCTGGTGATGTTGATATTGCAATTGAATATGATATCTTAGTGGAAGAAAGTGATAGAGTAGAAGCTGGACAATTACTTGTCAAACATAAATACTTCTTTGATAACCAAGGTGTTTACAGGAATGGTATAAGATTTTATTGTGTTATCTTACCCTATAAAGGTTTTAACTTTGAGGATGGTCTTATTATATCAGAATCAGCTGCTAAGAAACTTGGTGTTTCAGTTCATATCAAACAACAAGACATTGAAATATCTGAACAAGAAGATATTGTAAACTTCGTATATGAATTAGGTCATATAAGTAAAGGTCACATACTTGTAACAACGAAACCTAAACATGCATGGTTAACATCTGATCAATATGAAGTTAATCCTGATGTACTTATGTTTAGTGGTTACAAAACTTATCCTGTAAAATATGATGCTGATATACTTGACATACAAATATATGCTCCTTCAGAAGAATTTGTAGAAAAGAATTTCCCAAATCTTTTGCCTTATATTAAACAACAAATTAAAGAAGCTAATGAAAAGCTTACCAAATATGAAGAATTAGGCATAGAAGCTGATCAAATTACTAAATTGAAAGCAAATCCTTATGGTGTTAGCTATAAAGGAGCTCCACTTAAAGATTCTATAATCATTAGGTATGTTTATAGGTATGAAAACCCAGTCAAACTTGGAGACAAGTTTGCAAACTTACATGGTAACAAAGGAGTAATTTCAGCTATATTACCTGATGATTTAATGCCTAGAGATCCAAATGGTAAACCATTTGAAATGATTGTTAATCCTTTGGGAATTCCTTCCAGGAAGAACCCAGGCCAATTACTTGAATTATACTTATCAAGAGCTGCACATTATATTACAGAATCATTAAAACAAGCAGTTAAACATGCTTCTTATGATGAAGCTGTAAAAATCTTAATTGAATTTTATGATGTGCTTTACGAAAGGAAACCAAAGATTAAGAATCAACTTGTAACTCAGATAAAGAATATGAATGCTAAAGAAAAACAATCATTAGTAGATGATTTCATTGTTGATGGTGTAGTTATCTATTCACCACCTGTAAATGGTTTAGATATTGATGATGTTAAAAGAGTTTATGATCACTATGGTTGGAAAATGGAAGATTATGTATACCTACCTGAATATGGACCAAATGTAAAAAGTGCTAGACCTGTTCCTTATGGTTATCAATATTGGTTAAAACTAAGGCAGTTATCAGAAACAAAAATGTCTGCAAGAAGTTATGGTAAAGGTTATCAATCAAAGACTTTACAACCAGTTGGTGAAAAAGGTGCTAAAGCTCAAAGAGAAGGTGAGCTTGATACTTGGGCTTTATTAGCTTGGGGTGCAAAAGATCTTTTAAAAGAATTTATGACCATACATGCAGATGACATATCTTCAAAATTCCAAGCTGTTAGAGAAATCGCTTACAAAGGTTCAGTTTCGTTACAAGATTTACAATTTACCAAACCTGTAACAAGTAGAATGCTTAAAGCCATTATAGCTGGTATGATGATCACTGATGATCTGAATGTATGAAGGAGGCAACTTATGGATTATTTGCAGTTCCTTAAAAGGCAAGTAGAAAAAATGTATACGAATTCAGATAATATACAAGAATCAACTATGGTAGCTGATATATCTCCTGTAGCATCCATTGAAGGTGAAGAAAAATTTTATCCTGAATACACTATTTTTCCATATGATGAATCATTGGATGAAGACTTAATAGAAGATGCTGATGATGATTTTGTTAAACAACTTAGAAATCCTGAATTATCACTACAAGAAGTTTTTGAAACTGTTTATGTTATATTGACATCAAATGAAGAAATTGAAGATGAAACCGCAATGAAGCTTGTAGCTATAGCATTAGAAAGATTCTTTGAATATTTAAATATAGATCGTACATTCCCTATTAGTAAACCTTATCAACTTTTCTTTGCTATATACAGATATTTCTTTGTAACATATGCTATAGAGAGATTAGCTTTGACAGTGTTATTATTCTATGTTACAAAACATAAGAGATATTTAAATCTCTATGTAAAACCATTTACGAATATTACATTGAATAATGCTAAAAATATTAATGCTATATTATCAGCAATAAGGTATGTGTCATTTGAAGATTTATTATCAATTGTTGATACTGATGACAACTTTATAGATTACTTTAAAGGTTTCATTAAAAGGATTGCTAATGAAAAAGATATACTTGAGCTTGGTTATGGTATAGACATAAATGATTTCCAGTTATTACTACCTTACTTAACAGAAGATGATAATACCGTTAGAGCTTTATACAAACTGATATTCAATCTGGGTATAGGAGAATTATGTAAATTTGAATGCCTAATGCTGTTAACAGGTTCTGAGGTAAGCAGATAATGTTTTTATTACCTGATATAGATCAGCTAACTATCTGGTATAAGTATGTAGCGACTATGACTTTTGTTAAAAGAACCTATAAGCATTTCAAACAAAGCATAAAAGAAAAGGTTAAAGCATTTACAACAGGAAGGGCACAGATACATGTTGTGCCCTTCTATTTTCACGAGACAGGCATATATTATCAACCAATATTCGACTTTGACAAATGTAATGATAAGCTAGAAGTTTTAGCTTTTATAAACTCAGTATTAAAGACAAACAACATTAGAGAATCATCAATATTTGTTGAATTAAGCCCTAATGGCATACATGTAGGTTTGAAGCATGCATATGGACCTTTGTCTATTGATGATGTTAAAACAGTAAGATCTTATTGCAGAAAACATTTTGAACAAAAGTTTCCACACATAGATGTCATATCTTCCGTTAGATTTATGGCCATAAGTAGAACCCCTTCTTTCTTAAAACAAAGAAGAATGTTTGCTATGGAAGTTTCATTTTTCAAGAAACATCCTTTGAAAAAGCTAAGGCAAGATCAGATTAAAATGAAACAGATATCAGTAACTTTATTTGAAAATCAAATTAATAGTTATCTTTTCTTACATAGCATTAAACCATTATCAAAAGCTCCTGCATATATACTTAAAGCTCTAAATGGAGATTAAAATTATGAAAAAGATTCTTCATCCACCAAAAGTCAAGCAAGAAAATGTTTTTAGGCTACAATGTTCATGTGATCCAGATACAATAACTTTGAACAACTCTAGTAATAGCAAAACAGTAACACTTATAGTCAACTCAAGCAACTTTAAAACGAGTACAACTTACGATCATAACTATTTAAAAGTAACAAAAGTGGATGCTCATCATTACACTATAACTTTGATAAAACAACCTGAAAAAAACATAGAACTGGATGTAGTATTTAGGATTGAAAGCTTAAATTCACTTGATCTATGTGTAACAAATTGTCATGTTGTAATTCAAGCAAACAACCAGCCATTGCAATCAACTACAAAAAGGACCGATTTACCAGAAGTAGAAAACGAAGAAGACGATGAAGAAGATGAAGGTTTTTAATTAATCGGAGGCATGCTATATGTTTGGTAAGAATAGATATTGGGAATATGCTGCTTTAACAGATCAATATTACTTCGCATACCATACAGAAACATCTAACTTAATCTTGGTTCCGTCTTATTTTCCACATAGTGTAGATAGAAATGATCTATTTTTATCTACTCCTATTGCTATACAAAGGCATGGAGATAATACTTTTAAGTATTTCCTATGTATCAATGCTACTTCTAACGGTAAAGATATTGTATACTTGACATATGATACTAATCGCTCACCAATTATAAATGCTCTAAGAGAAAATGGTGACATTGTTATAAAAGCTTCCAATGCAAACTTACTTCCTATTGGCATCCAAGGAGATACTGTTTATCTTGAAGACACCATAAACGCATTATTAGTCAAACTTGACTTACAATCTTTGCAAGTACAAGCCTATAATGTGTCAGATTTTTATGAATTTGTAAGTGATCTACGAATAAACGAAACTCCTTATAGCCTTTTTGTAGGTACATCTTCAATAGCTTATGTTGATTTTGATTCTCAAAAATATGCAACATGGGATTTCTTTAACATATTATCTGACTTTACATGTATACAAAGTTATGCATTTGAAACTGATGATAAAGTTTACATAGTTTGTGACCTTAATACAGGTGATGTAAGTACTTGTCCTAAGAAACAGATACTTGTTATTTGTCCAAAACCTTTCAATATTAATAACTTTAAAAATGCAACATTCATAGAATTGAGCAATAAATTTCTTGCTTTATCACCATCATTTGTATCCGTTTACGATATAAACAGCAAAACTGCAAAATGTTACAAAAGATCTGATATTAAAGATGTGCTAGATAAGATAGTAGCAAATGAAACTGTAATTGATACAAACTCTTTATATCTAAACGAATTTGATCTAACTGAAACTTCATCATCTTACAATCTTGAAAAATTAGATTCATTTAATCCTGTTACTAAAGACATCATAGCTACTCAAATTCCAAACCTTCATTTCTTTGATAATGAATCTGGAGTAGACTTACCTCAATCTTTGCTTTTTGATAGCATAGAAGTTCCTTATTCAGAAACTTATGATGGACAAATATTCAAATGTGATGGAAGCAATTGTCAACAAGTCAATCCTAAAGTAAAGTGTCAAAATAGGGTGCATGACCTTGAAAGAATAGACAATAAGTTTTCAAACGATCCTAGTATTATCGAGTCAACTGGATACTATATCTATACTTATGCTTATGATAGCAACAAAGTTACAGTTTTGCAACCAAGAATAACTTTTCCTTTAAAGTTTATAGATTGTCACGCATCAGATGATCTAACATACTTTCGTAGTAACTATGATGATTACGAAGCTTATATTCATTATGATACTTTATCTATGTCTATTGAGGCTAAAGACAAACAGGTTTTAAAGGAACACACTGAAAGTCCTATTTTAAATGATAATCAAAGGGAAGCTTTAATAGATCAACTGTCATATGATAATAACACTTATGAAATTGATCTTGGTAATAATCTTAAGCTAAAAACAAATATATCAGTTGTCAAACCTTATATAGATTATATCAGTATATCTGTAACTGTTAGATCGCCATACAACCCTTATCATCCTCGTTTTATTGATAGAGATGAAGATACACTTTTTGAATTTGAAATTCCTTATAGCATATCATTTCATCATGTGTTTAGACCACAACCATGGTTTAAGAAAGTTGTTATAAACAATACTGAATATCAGACCCATTTTGTAGATGATTGTACATATGTAGTACAACCAAAAGCAATAGCAACTAGTTCTACAGTATCATTGTACACTGATTTTGGATATGTAGGTGATAAGAATTTATCAAAAGAGCCTGTTGGAAACTTCTATTTATCACCGTATGATGACAGAGTCACTTATAGTTATGACTTTAAACCATATGGTCTTATAACTTTTGATGATAACAAATTCATAGCAATAAAAGCTAAGTATCCTTTACAAAAGTTACTTAATGGATATTTTGATGAATCAAAGTATGGAGAAGTATTTACTTTAGTAGATGATAATGATAACAGCTTTACATCAGATAGCAATAAGGTTCATATGGTAGATAAAGATAAAATTTGTGTATATGGTGGACCATCATGCCAATTTATAATGTTTAATGATAGAGATAATCCGACATCTGCTCTTGTATATAACATTCAAGTCAATCAATCCAATTACATGCCATTTATAGCTTCAAATAAGATAGGTTACATTGATGATTATGGCATTTATGTTTATGATATAGCTAATAATGAAGCTAAGAAGATAAGCCTTGATCTATCATTACCTGATTACTATACAAAAGTATGCTATGTTATGGATAACAAACTTTTCATAGTTCCAGATTTTTCTGGTGAGTTTCCAGATGATCAAACTGTTCGTGAAGTTCCTATTACGATAGTTGACTTAGATGACCTTACTGTAACTCGTTACACAATTAGAAGTAATGATACACATGAAACTGCAACAACATGTTTTGTAAGATACTTAGATAATCAAACTTTAGAAATTGCTTTTTCTACATTTAATTCATTTGTAACAACGAGATTAGTAAGGTACAATATATCAAATAAGCAAGCCACAACTGTTAGTTCAGTTATTGCAGATCGTGTATACATAACAGAAACTGGAAACTATGCATTTATTGCATTTGTGGCTGATGGTTCACGAGACTTTGTTGGAATACTTGATAATGATACTATAAAGTGGTACAGTTCGAATTACAATTCAGCTTCAACTATAACTTTAGTTGATGCTAATGGTCTATTCTATATAAATTGGGGTAGTCTAACCCCACTTACTTATTATGACAGCGATCCATTCCACATAGGTAATTCTTCAGATGTTACAGTAACAAAACAAGATATTAACTTTCAAGTACAAGATGCTAATTCAGATGTACAACAGAAAACTTATAACATTCACTTTGAATCAGAATTGTATTAAGAAATAAACAAGAGGTGGTAGGTCATCTAAAGGCCTACCACCTCTTTAAATTGTTCCACATATTCATCAAAAGTACAGATATAGTTAGACATAGCTTCTTTTTGTTGCTTTAGTAAACTTTTGTAAATTTCATCATTCTCAAGTACTAATGGTAACTTTGCTAATGTCGTTTGTTTCAGTAACTTAGCTATATAAGGAGACAAAGAAAACACTACAGTATCACTTAATACAGCACTAGCAACTGATAATGGAATTGTAAGAGTATTAACATTTGTATGTAAAAACACTTTACTTTCAAGGATATCTCTTACATGAAAACTAAAAACTTGAACAGTGTTTTCTAATGCTCTAGCAAATCTATCACCATATGCTTGAGGCTTTTTAACTGTATTTACGATAAACTGAAGTTCAAGTTGTTTTAAATCATTTAAGTCATTGATATGTTTTGTAAGTAATGCTACTTGATTAAGTTTCTTAACTTTGATTTTGTAACCAGCTTTTTTAAGATACTTTAAGGATTTCTTTTCAGCTATAATAGGGCTATGAGATATCGAAATTTTGTTATGACCTTTTATAGGCTTTTGATAGATGCTATCAACTATTGTTACTAACTTTTTATATTTTGTTAAGTAAGAACCTTTTAGTTTATAAGTATTTGTTACAACTAAAATGTCTGTAGAAGCATCATTGATATCAAATGATTGTAGTAACCTTTTAGCATATGGATGCATATAACCACTTATACGATATCCAACATCATATCCTTGATCTTTAAGCCGTTTCATTACTTCAGTAAAGTACAACACTTGCCCAGAAAACCATGGCTTATGATTGTTAAACAAAAATGTTATCTTCATTTAATTACCCTCGTACTATAAGGTGAAAATACATCTAAAATATGTAATCTTCCACCTTCTTCCCATATCCTTAAAAGTCCATCTTCATATATGTCGTCTTCATAGTCGTAAAAATCCCATATGTCCTCTATTGATCTATACAGACAACATGCACCAAGTACATTTTTTGCTTCTAAAGTTATTGTTGGTATGACATTTGCAAATGATAATGATGCTTTAATATCTGCAGTTCTTTGATAAAAAGATAAAAAATCATTATTAAACTTTTTTAGCTCTCTTTGGAAAACCTCATCTAGTTCATCATTAGTCATATACTGTAATTTGTCTCTGTATTTTGCATATATGTTTAATAAGCATAGATCTTTAACTGTTCTATAACTCATTATTGTTGCTACTCCTTTTTATTTCGAAGTTCACTAAGGAGAAGCAAAAAAAATGAAAAGGGTGGACTTTAAAGCCCACCCATTATGAAATTGAACATGTCTTCCGCATTTAAGTACCACTTTTGCGATAGCTTATGCATTAGTTCTTCCCTATAATGTGTTATTGGTACTACAAAACTAGCTAACTTATGCCTAATAAATGTAACATCATTCCAGAGATCATGTTTAGCAAGGATTAAAGCCCTGTTTATCAGATCTGGCCTTAAGTGTAACATAAGGCTAAAAGCAGAAATCTCATGCCTATTTGTAAAGATAGCATGCATATCGTTCTTAAAAATACATTTCACATGATCCTCTTGGACTTGTATTTCTTTGACAAATGGTGGTGGATACTTTGATGTTAAAGCCTCACTTTGTCTAACTATGATTGCAGAAGGGATAAGTTTTTTGAGTGTTGCTTTAATGAAATCTGTAACTCCAAGATACAATACATAGAATAGAAAGTTATACAGTTTGTCTTCATTAATTTCTTTCTTTAAGAATAAATCTTTTAGTACAAGCTTAATGTGAAATACGCTATCATTTACAGGTAATGCTACAACTAAGTTTTGAACACCGGATTTTGAATGTACAAGTTGCAAGTAGAATAAATCTCTGTACAAATTCGCATTGATTGTACAGATATACTTTTTCATAATGCTAAGCAGTGTATCTAGTACTTCTTGATTAAGATCTTTACCAGCCATAGCATTTTGGATGCTGGATCTTAAAGTGAATCGAATAAATGGATAAGTTTTTAAAGCTAATAGAGTGCAAGGAGCTAAAAATGGTCCTGCATAATATAGTGTTTGTATTGACCAGAAGTTGATATCAAAGGTAATTGCAGGAACTTCTGTTTGTAAAAGAGATTCAATGTCTTGTTTAATAAGATTGTATAATTGTTTCACTGAAGGGTAGAAAGCTTTCTTTTTGAAGTAATATTTAATGAAATGTTTCGTATCTTTTACTTTGATCTTAAATTGTATGTATTTTGGAGATTGTCCAACAATTCTCAGGTCAATGATTAACTTAGTATTTCTATCAACTAAGTAAGAAGATGTTTGACTCTTATGAATTGCCACAAATGGTTGTCCATGCAAATCTGATAAACGCTTTATTAGCTTTGTTTTTATGGCTATTAGTGATTCCATCATCACCTCCTTAATTGGATCTTAAAAAGTCAGTAAGAGCTACAAATAGTTTAGCTTCAATAAAAGCATCGTTCTTAGCATAGGCTTCAATTTTTTGTATATCATTTTCATTAACTAAGTTAATTATATCAGACCCTCTCATAGATTCGTACTTTTCAAGACCAATGAAATGCAACAAGAAAGATAAACCACCCTTTTGCCATTTTAGATCAAATACTTTGAAAAGATCAAGATGCTTCTTGTTATCTCTGTTAGTTTTAAGTTGCTGCATAATTCTGTACAATTCTCTTAAATTTGTTTTCTGATTACTATTATTTGATGTTTGCAATCCATGAATTAAACATCTTTTTTCTATAACAGGAATGTCATAAGCACTACCATTGAATGTAACAAATTTATTGAAGTTTTTGAAAACATCATACATATGTAGTAAAATATCTCTTTCATCTTCTAAGTTTACATGAACTTGAGGTTCATTGATAATAAATTGGCCTTGTTTAAATTGTACACTACAGTAAGATACTGCAACTATCTTATGCATTCCTAAACTAATTTTATATGGATCATCCCTTTCTTCAATTTCCTCTTGTGTGTAAAATTTATTCACCAATTGTTGGTCTGGAATAGTTTCTATATCAAACACAAGTATGTTGTAATCTTTATCTTGAAAAAATTTCGTCATTTCATAAAAAGGATTCATTCTTACCTCCCTGTGAGCAACTTTTCCCTTAGTTTATTTTTCATAGTCTTATCAATATTCAACCTATTAATGATATTGTTAAGAGCAGTATGATAATCATAGTGTTTTGGCTTGACATCAATCTCATACGGATCAAAGCCTTTAGGATGTTGTTTGGATACATAGAATCTTCTTGGATCTTCAACATTAGCATACATAGCAGCCCATCTAGAATTCTTAGTTGATCCACATTCAATACAAAGCTCTATGTGATCTATAATGTCATCTAATTTGCTTAGGTCATTACCTAAGTATTGCATGAGTGACTTATAAGATGATAGACTTTGTTGATCTATGTTTCTTTTGAAAACAACTTTAGGATTATCACAGCTGCATGTGTATTGGAATGGAAAACCTAATGCTTTTCCAAGAATCCACTCTTCGTACTTCATAATGTCTGATAATACATTTAACATATGTATCCTGTGACCTTTTAACAATCCAAACTTAAATAAATGCTCTAATGCAGAGTTAATTCTTTCACTATTATCTGGATACGATCCTGA
>Ga0256833_1003393_pt1 | contig 10896 bp, 2 predicted proteins | sample 356284metaG_FD_190535 | JGI IMG/M metagenome (GOLD analysis project Ga0256833, IMG submission 190535) | Hydrothermal vent microbial communities from Mid Atlantic Ridge, Atlantic Ocean - 356-284 | ecosystem: Environmental > Aquatic > Marine > Hydrothermal vents | place: Atlantic Ocean: Mid...
GCGAGCCTTCTGGCGCCCGTGCCAGCGCCTGTATGCCGCGCTCGCGCGCCGCCTTGTTGCGGGCGTTGGCGATTTCCGGGTCGCGGGCGGCAAAGAACTCCTTCTCCTGCAGCTTGATGCGCTCCCACGGCGGGTTGCCCAGCACCACGTCGAAGCCGCCGGCGGCCATGATGTCGGCAAACTCCAGCGGCCAGTGAAAGGCGCGCGCGGCGCGGGCGGCCTCCGTTGCCGCCCCCACCTGCGGGCCGAAGATGCTTTCGCCCTTCAGCCAGCGCCAGAGGCTGCCCGATGTCGGCACCGTCTCCCTGCCGCGCTCCGGCATGCCGGTGAGCTGGTTGGCATGCTGCCCGCCCTTGCGCTTGGGCAGCAGAAAGGCGGCCACGTAAAGGTCGCAGGCCGTCTGCAGCCGCCACCAGTCGCTGCCCTGCGCCCGCAGGTTCTCCAGCGCCTGCCTTTTGCGCTCGATCTGGCCCAGGGTCTCCTCCGGCATGGCGCGCAGCCGCCGCAGCGCGCCGGTAAGATCGTGCTGCTCGCCGAAGGCAAAGCCGCTGTCGATGCGCTGCTTCTCCTTGCGCTCCTTGCGGTTCTTGGCCAGGTAATGCTTGGCCACATCCTTGTCATCGCCGGTCAGCGCCTTGCAGGCGGCATCGGGGATGCCGTCCTCCAGCACCTTGAGGTCGAACACGCCCAGCAGGCTGTCGCCACACTTGATCTGGGCATCGAAGAAGCCCAGCGGCCGGCCCGGATCGACGGTCTCGATCCACAGCGCCACGCGGGTCAGCTCCACGGCCATGGGGTTTCTGTCCACCCCGTGCAGACAGTTGCGGGCCACGTCGCGCAGCGCATGGCGATAACAGGCGGCCGTTGGCAGGCCATGGGCGCGCGCTTTTGCCAGCCGCGCGGCAATGCGCCGGGCGGCGGCCAGCAGGAAGTGGCCCGAGCCGCAGGCCGGGTCGATGACCTTCAGCGCCAGCAGGGCGCGCTCCGGATCATCCGCCGCCCCGGCCTTGTCCAGGGCCGGATCGAGGGCGCTGTCCAGCAGCGCCTGCACGAGACTGTCGGGGGTGTAATAGCTGCCGGTGGTCTTGCGCTGGTTGCCCTTCTTCTCCACCGCCCCGGAGGCAAAGAGCAGCTCGCGCCCGTCATCGGACAGCTGCGGTTGAAGTTCGAGCAGGCTTTCATAGACCGAGCCCAGCTCCTCGGTTTCCATGGCCCGCCAGTTGACCGGCATCATGGCATTGTCCGCACGCAGCCAGGAGAGCTTCCACAGGGCTTTCATGAAGGCGGCATTGGGCAGCCGCGCCGTCCCCAGGGTGGGCAGCTGATCCGGGGCGAAAAGCCCGCCCAGGGCCGGCAGGGCGAGGCGCCCCTCGCCATGGGCCAGGGCGGCAAAGATCACCTTCATGCCCTCGTAGCGGTCATGGTGGCGGTCCCAGTTGGCGCGGCGGGCGCAGGCGGCGCGCAGCATGGCAAGGCCATAGCCCCTGGCATAGAGGGTGCGGGCCGCCCTTGCCGAGCCGGCCGGATGCAGCAGGTTTCGGTCCTCGGCCACCATGAGGAAGATCAGCCGATAGACGAGGCGCAGCAGCTCGTTGAACCATTCGGTAAGGTTCAGCCTGCCCGATCGCAACCTTTGCGCCATATCCGGGTTGGCCTGCAAAAATCCCGATCCGAGCAGCTTCAGGGCCTCCTCCACCTGCCCGGCCAGCCGGTCGCGGGCCACCAGCCCCTCGCGCGCCCCGGCCTCGCGCCAGCGCTCCAGGGCGCAGTCGGTAGCGGGCGCGCCCGCCTGGCCAAAGCGGGAGCGGTGCATGAGCAGCCACAAAACGGCGAAGGAGGCGGCGTCATCATTCCTGAAAATGGCCTCCAGATCGGCCTCGATCCAGGCGGGGCGGGTCAGCGAGGCATTGTCGCGCATCAGGCGGATGCGCAACCCGTTGCTCACCAGGCCCCACAGGGCCTCCTCGTGGGCATTGAGATATTCCTGCAAGGCCCAGGCCGCGGAACGGGCGCGATCCGTGGAGAGGGTTTCGCTTCTCTTGTCCAGCGCCTCTGAGGGCGGCACGGCAATGACGGGGATACGGCCATCTGCGGCCATCAGCGCAATCAGGCCATCGCCCTTGCCCAGATCATCAAAGCCGAAGGCCTCGCGCAAAAGCCCGGCGATGAAGCGTTTGGTGGCGGCACAGGAGGCAGGCTGCTCGCTGAAGGCATCGAAATGGGCCTGGCCGACACGGAAGGCCATGGCCATTTCATCGCGCAGGGACAGCCCCTTGCGCAGGCCATAGGATTCTTCATTTACCTCATGGGCGGTGCGTTGCTCGATGGCGGCCACCATGGCCGGGGAGATGAGGCCGCCCTCGATGGTCAGGGCGGGCCAGCTGGAGATGCCGGATGCGGCGCGGCGGGTCATGGTTCAATCCTCCCCCGGCAGCAATGTGAACAGGCCGATGACATCTGGCGGAATGACAGGTTCCACGCTTACCCGGGCGATGCTCCGCGCTTCCTTGCCGCCGGTGGCGCGCAGGCGGCCGTGATCCTCCTGCAAGACGCCGGCGCGCGCGCGCACATGTTCCGCCAGCGGGCCTTGCAGCATGTCCGGGAGGCGGGCATGGGCCTGGGCGATGATGCGCTTTCTGGCCGCCTTGGCCAGATCGTGCGTGGCTTCGGCCGCGATCATGGCGCGGGCCTTTTCGCCGCTGGCGATGATGGCATTGTCCCGGATGGCCACAAGAGCCGCCTCCTCGGCCAGCAGCAGGCGCTCCTTGCGGCCATGAATGGTGAGCTTGTAGCGAATGCGCAGCAAGACCATATGGACGAGGCTGTTCACCGCCGCCGTTGGCCAGGCGCCGGTGCGCCCAAGGCACAAGGTGGGCATGACATCCGGGGTCAGGCTGGCCTCCACCAGAGCCTCGGCCAGGGCGGCGGTGAGCGGGTGGGCGCGGCTGATCAAGGTGGCCCCGGCCGGAACTGGTTCATCGGCGGCCAGGGGCAAAGAGCCCCTCAGGCCCATTTGCTCCAGGCGCTCGCGCAAGGGGGCCTCCAGGCCATGAACATGGGCCATGAGCAAGCCCTTGCGCTTCTCCAGCGGCGCACCGAAACGGGTCATGGCGCGGTCGATGAAGTCCAGCGCTTCCTGGTGCGAGCCCAGCAGCTCCTGGGCTTTTTCCCATTCGGGGATGACCTCATCCGGCTTCATGGTATTCTGGGCAAAGCGGGTGCGGGACTGTTTTTCCTGCTCCATCACGTCGCGCCAGCGCATGTCCATGATACGCTCGCCGCTATCGAGGCGCAGATCGAGGGCAAGCTGGCGGGAATGGCTCCGGCGCAGCAGCATGGCGTTCATCAGGGCATCGGTGAGCGGCCCGCGATCCTCCGGCAATGGCACGGTAACGCCCGTGACCTTTCTGATTTCTTCCGCCTTGCGCAAGATGACGTCCAGCACCGCCCCATCGATGGCGCTGTCGGGGGAGAACATCATGATGGAGCGCACCAGTGCAGCCGGTTGGCCGAAGCGGTCCACCCGGCCTTCGCGCTGCTGATGGCGAGTGGGATTCCACGACAGGTCATAGTGGACCACCATATCGAAAAGCTGTTGCAGATTGATGCCTTCCGACAGGCAGTCGGTGGCCACCAGCAGGCGCTGGTTCTCCTCGCCCTCCGGCGGGGCCATGGCAGCGACCCGCTCGCGCCGCTCATCCGGTGTGAGCAGGCCGGTGACCGATTCGACAACCAGTTTCGGGAAGGCCTTTTTCAGATGCCGGGCCAGATGATCCGCAGTGGCAAGAAAGCGGCAGAAAATCACCGGGTTGGCGCCTTTTCGTATCAGGGGCTTCAGCGTTTTTATCAAGGCATCGGCCTTTGGATCGGGACCATGAACCAGCGCCTCTGCCTGGCTTATGAGAGCGCTCAGATCGTCATCGGCCGGCAGGGCGGCCGGTTCGATGTCCACGGCATCCTCATCCTCGCCATCATCATCATATATCTTGTCTTCCAGCCGCTCGCCGGTGGTGTCATTATTCTGCCGGTTGCGCAGGGCGCTCAGGGCCGCGGCTGGGGATGAGCCCACGCAGCGCATCAGAGCCAGCGTGCCCCAGAAGGCCAAGCGGCGTTCGCGCTGGCCGGAGCCGGCCTTTTCCACCTGGGCGAAACAGTAATCGAGCACGGCGTCCTGAAAGGCCTTGTGCTGTTGCGGCAGGTCATAGGCCAGCTCGCTGGTTTCATGGCGGGGGAATGTCCTGTCCTCGCCCCACCTGCCTCCCACAATGTCCATGCGCCGGCGCTGGACGAAATGCCGCGCCAGGTCAATGCGATATTTTTCATCATTGAAGTTCAGCGCAGCGAACCTGGGGCTTATCAGTGACAGAAGGCGGGCAAAGGCTTCCTCGTCACCGGAATGCGGCGTGGCAGTCAGAAAAACCATCGCGCGCTGCTCCTTGCGGGCCAGATCCGACAGCAGGGCAAAACGCTGCTGCCTGCCTCTGTGCACGCCGACGCAGGCATGGGCCTCATCGACGATGATGAAATCCGGGCAGGACCGGGCGAACAGATCACGGCGTCTTTCCGACTTGATATAATCGAGACTGACCACCGTGTGCGGGTGGGCATCGAACAGGGATTGCGCCAGGGGCAGACCGCGCTCCAGGCGCGAGGCGGAGGCGGCCGTCACCGCCACGGCCTCGATGCCGAAGCGATCCCTCAGCTCCGTTATCCACTGCTCCACAAGATGCGGCGGGCACAGCACGGCGAAAGCATCCACTTCGCCACGGTCGATGAATTCGCGCAGGATGAGGCCGGCCTCGATGGTCTTGCCGATACCCACATCATCGGCAATCAGCAGGCGCGGAACAGGCAGACGCAGGGCCATGAGCAACGGCACGAGCTGATAGGCGCGCGGCTCGAAGGCCAACTGGGCGGCGGAGCGGAACGGCCCGGCGCCGCGCCGCAAGGTGAACCGCAAGGCCTCGGCCAGCAGGGCGGCTTTCGATTGCACCGCCGGGCGCGCATCGGCTGGCAGCCTGAAACTCGCCGGGCTGACAGGATCGAGCTCCAGCGCCGGATCGAGGATGATCATATCCTCTTCCATTCCCGAAAGCGGACGCAGCGCCAAAAGCCCTTCTGACGGCGGGGGCATCACCACCCAGTCACGGCCGCGCGCATGGGCAAGATCACCGGGAGAAAACGTGGTGGTCATGTTTCAATCCTCGAACAGGGCGATGAAATCCGCTGGCAGATTCATGGCAGGCTCCTGCGGGAGCCGGTGCAGACTCCAGCCACCAGCCTCTGCTTCATCGCTGGCGGCGCTGGTCAAGGGGGCCGTGGCGGCGGCAACGAAATGGCTGCGCCAGACGAAGGGCATCAACTGACCACCAAAGGTTTTTGGAGCCTTATCCGGCATCGGGATTCCCGATTTTGCAAAGACCGTGATCCAGCCGTTTTCCTGGAGGGAATCATCAGCCAATATTTCGGGCTTCAGCTCGCCACGGGCAAGGCAGATGAGAAACTGCATGGCCCCTGCATCCCGGCGGTTGATCCGTTCGTGTTCGGGCTGGTTGTAATATGACAGCAGACACCGGTAACAGCCGCGCACACAAGCTTCTTCGGTATCGGTGAGCAGACCGGGGTCGCCATTGGATATGGCTTCGTCCATGTTGTCGAAATGCATCAGGGCGAGCGCTTCTCGCGCCACCTTGCCAATGGCGTCCGGCTCTGCAATCAGCCGCCCCAGGACACCGGCACCTCCCTCGGTGGCTTCAAACAGCAGCAAGGCGCGGCGGTTGTCCCGTGTGGGCAGCGGCTCGCCCTGGATCTCGCCTTCCTCAAGTTGATAAACGATTTCGATGCCACGCAATATGGCTTGCTGCACCGTGGCCAGGGTTTCCAAGGCATATTCTTGCGGATTGGCGAAACGCAGCACCAGGGCATTCTTGCGGTCACGCACGATGGGGACAATGCGCACCGGCCTGATGATTTCCGGATCATTGTCACCACCGGGATCTTCATCGGGCGTCCTCTCCCATCTGCCCGTGCGCGGATCAATGTAGAAGCCGAGAATGGTTTCGTCTTTCCGGCGTCTCAGCCCCTTGTTTATACGGCTGATTTCCGCACTGTTTGCATATTGCAAGGTCAGAATGACCTGATCTTCGCATGTGAATTCGGCCTTGCTGGTTTTCAGCTTGCCGTTTTGACGAGGCCAGGAATAAACTGTCTGGATATCAAAGCCTTGGCGAATGCGTTCTTCATCATTGGCCGTGATGCGCTCTGCGGGAGCAGCCTCCACATTGTCTATGCGCAAGGTATGCTGGATGGGAATTTCCTGTGCCATGGACGCGCCACAGGCATGACATTTTTCCACGTCCTCGTCATGGCAGGCACCGCAATTGGAGCAGATATAGATATCCTTGGTGGCCAGTCCATCTCCACCACTGTCACGAATTTCCGGAGGCAGCTTTGCCTTGATCACGCGATAGGCGCGTCCTTCATGGTAAATCAGACTGCGCGGGCCAAATTCCGAAATGCCAAGAAAGCGCGCCCTCTGTATGAAGGAGCCGCCCCTGTGCTCGCCGGGGATAAAGGCATAAAGCGGCAGGCGGGGAAAATTGTAACCGGGCAGGAAGCCTTCCGTCGCCAGATAGCGATATGAGTAAAAGTCCGAGCCAAAGGTTGCCTTGCCCTGTTCTAGGATGCCAATCTGATCATTGGCTTGTGCCCAGGCAGCCTTGGCCCGATTGCGGTCCTTGGCTGAAAGTCCGGCCATTCTGGATCGCTCATGGGCCTGTTTGAGCTGTGCATGGGCAGATCTGTATAGCTCGCGCCAGCGGTCAAAGGCACGGTCAAAAGCCTCAGGTGCGGCGCAGGCGACCTCTTGCACAAATAGATCACGATCCTCCAACCATGATGGTCTGCCGCCTTTGATGGAGGAAAGAATTTGCGTCAGAATCCGGTTCATTGCTTTTCGGGACCTGATGGCAAGATCCCGGGTGCGTATGGTTTCAGCTATTTCTGACCTTAGAGGATAGCCGTCTTTATCCAGGTCGAGAATTTCCGGTATATTGGGCGCCAGGGCCAAGCTGCTTTCGGCCAGCCAGACGGCATGCAAATGTGAACGCACCAATTCCTCATTGGCAATGTCCAGGGCGGGGGGGCGCACGATGCCGGAGACCATCTCCTCCTTTCGATGGAAGAAATACTGGTCATGCGGTGACTGGGCCGCGCAATAGGTCGTGATGGCCGCAGCCTGTCCGGAGCGGCCCGCCCGCCCGGCGCGCTGGGCATAATTGGCCGGAGTGGGAGGGACATTGCGCAGATAGACGGCATTCAAGGCGGAAATATCCACCCCCAGTTCCATGGTAGGCGAGCAGAATAAAGCAGGCAAAAACTGTTCTGATTCCCCAGCTGCCTTGAGTTCCGCCGCATGTTTCTGCAAGCGTGTGCGGTCCTCCTTTTCATAGCGGAAACGCCATTCGCGCCATTCGCGCAAAACTTGATCCACCTGGGCTGTATGTTCCCGGCTTTCCAGCCCGGCAAAGGTGTTTTTCCCATCAGCAAGGTTTTGTGCAATGGTCATGTAAAGAGAGTGAAAATATCTGTTGCCGCGCGGTTTCCCATCCAGCAGGGCCGGACCGGGAACGAGCCGCACAGCTGCCGGATTGATCTGCCAGCCATTTGTTTCTTCGTTTATTTCTTTCCTTTTGAGCAGCCCTTCATGTTCCAAAAGCTCCAAAAGGCCACTCATGAAGGATAAATATTGGTCTCGCCCCAACTTGTGGCCAATGACATCAGGTCTGTTGATAATGCGGCCTATGCGAGAGTTGTGACCGGAACTTACCAGCCTCTCGTCCCGATAGTGCCCGGCACGCTTTCCCTTGGGAAGCTTCCTGGGAACAGACAAAACAAGAACTGTTTTGCTTGCGGGTTTTTCCTCATGATCAATAGCCCAAGGGGCACGCAAGAGGTTACGCGATCTGTTTGCAACAGAATCCAGCATGGTCAAGTCCAGCGCCTCGGTTGCCACGGCAAGGCTTTCCACCATGGCTTGGAGCAGGAGAGCCAAGACCCTCTTGCGTCCGCTGGGATCAAGGCCGGCCTGTTCCGGGAGAATACCGCGCAATCGCGTCTCGTCCTTGGAAATTTCATCCAGCCCCAGGAACTCGGTCTTCACCAGCTGAAGGATGGCAAGATTGGGATTGGTATAGCGCCATCCTCTTCGCAAATCCGCCCAGACCCTGTGCGCGAGCACTTTTGCCAAGGCTCTTTGAGCATCCTCACGGATAACCGCGCCAGCCGTTGGTTCCTGCATCCAGTGCGTTCGCCAGATTTTGTTGTCAGCGGTGAACCCCAAAGCCCTGGTCACCCGCAGGCCGAATTCCTCTTCGGCAAGACCGTCTTCTCCCGCGTCTTGAACAGCACGCAAAATCCCTCCTCTCAAGAGGCTGACAAACATGAAGTCATTGAAATGACCGGCTTGAAGAGCTGCATCCTGACGATTGTCGGTAAAGCCCAGGATTTTGCGTTTTTCCTTTGGAAGATCGCTGTCTTCCAAATTCATCCATTCCAGAGCGCTGGAAACCAGCAGCGTTGTTGCCGAGCTTCTTCCCTCGCCAGAAAGACCGGCCAGCTTGTTACGTTCGCGCATCTGGGGCACCGGCTGATCCAGGCAACAAGGGCAGAAAGCAAAGCGCCCGGGCAAGAACCAGAAAGTTTTTCCAGAATCGTCCGCTTCTCCCAGTCTGTTGATGCGTTCTTGTACCGGAGCTTGCTTCTTCCGGTTCGAACGGAGGCGCATGATGCCCTTTCGCTCCTCCAGCCAATCCTCGGGAAAACTATCAAACTCCCCCGTGAACCGGTATTCATCATCGCCGTCTCCTGCCGGCGTGAGATATCCTGCGATTTCGTCATCTTCTTCTTGTTCCCGCAAAGGCTGGTCGTCTATGTCGCGAGGCAGATACCTCACTCCCTCATCACTTTTCACCCTGGTGACGACATGAAACTCCTGTCCGCAATTGCGGCAAAAGCGCGTGGGATAAAGGCGGGTTCCAGGATCCTCAGGATCTTCGATCTGACCTTCGAAGAGCACATGACGCGGAGCCGGTTTCAAGGTTGTGTAGATTTCGCCTGCGCCAGATATGAAACGGTGCAGCTTGAAGGCCAGAAAGGTTTGATCACCCGTTCCCCCTCTTGCCGTTTCGGGCTGACTGACCAGTGTCAGAAACTGCTCAAGCCGCTCCGCGCACAATTTTTCGTCAAGCCCGCTGTCCCGGGCTAGCAATGAGACCGCTTCATCAAGGCAGACCGGTTTTCTGCGCGTCAATCGAGGGCCGTCTTTCAAGCCAATGCGCAGTTCGGTCCAGACAGAAAGAGGATTGCGCCGAAGGCTTTCATTATCAAGATTATCAGCAAATCCCGCCTTGAGCGTTCGTGCCAAATGCGGCATCACATCATGCAATTTCAGGCTGTCATCCGTAACCCGTTTCAGGGTTTCGTCTATCACGTCATCGGCGCCCAAAGAGATGCCGAATAGCCGGGAGGCGACGGAAGCAACAGCTTCAGCCCTGTGCTCCACGGCCCCCTCATTGGCCATGGTTGCCGATGTCCCGATGCAAACGGGGGAGCGATCCGGGCTGCATCTGTCTTTCAGGCGGCGGACCAGAACGGCGACATCCGCCCCTTGACGTCCGCGATAGGTGTGCAGTTCATCAAGAACTATGAAATCCAGCCCACGGGCATTTTCCATCACCTTTCTATCTATTTCATTTTGCCTGGTCAAAAGCAGTTCCGCCATCATGAAATTGGTCAAAAGTATATCCGGAGGATTGGCGGCTATTTCCTGGCGCTCCTCTGCGCTTTCCTGTCCAGTATAGCGGCACACGCGGGGCTTCATGTCCTCCGGCAAGCCGGAATTGGCTATGAATTTGCCTATTTCCTTGATCTGGCTATTGGCCAGCGCATTCATGGGATATATGACGATGGCGCTCGTCCGGCGTGGTTCTCCACGCCTTCTGGCGCGTAAAATCCGATCGGCGATGGGGATGAAAAAACACAAGGATTTTCCTGATCCCGTGCCCGTCGTGACAATGAAACTTTTGCCGGCGTTGGCCTTGGCGATGGCCTGCTCCTGATGACGATAAAGCCGCAAGGGAGTTTCGCCAAAGCGGAAAATTTCTCCCGTGGCCTCATCCAGGCGCCCTTTGGCGGCCAGTTCAGTAACAGTGGCACCAGGCAGATATTCCGGGTTCAGCGACAACAGAGCCTGGGGCCAAAATCGCCCGGCAGTATATTGAGCATCTGTTTCGTCCCTGAGGTCATATGCTCTGATGGAAGTGAAAGAGCGGGAAAACCGTTCATATGACCTGGTGAGAAACTGATCCATTGCGAATGCCTTCATCGGCCCGTCCCCTTTTCCCGGCAACCTGATTTACCCCTATTACGGCATGCTTCTCGAAGTGGAATCATGGAAACACCCCCCTGCCCCGCTCGCAATATTCGTTGACTGACCAAGGCAGGCCGAGGGCACAGGGAACTTGCCGCCTCAAGACCGGCGCAAAGACATAAGCCCGTCACGAAATCATCCCTCACAATTGCCTATGGCAAGTTTCCCCTGAGGAGGGATCGTATCCAATGCGGTATCCCTTGTATAGAGGGCGGCAGGCACATCAGTCACGTCCGTCAAGGTGGTGTAATCATGTCCCGCGAAAGAATGTCGAATTCCAGATTGAACTTCTCACCCAGTTCGTCTTGCCATTGCTCCACCAGACTGCCAGGGGCTACGAGCAGGCAGCGGTCAAGATCGCTGCGCGCACGCAACTCCTTGATGAGCAGGCCCGCCATGATGGTCTTGCCCGCTCCCGGGTCATCGGCGAGCAAGAACCTCAGCGGCTGGCGCGAAAGCATTTCGCC
>Ga0256833_1003394_pt1 | contig 10895 bp, 10 predicted proteins | sample 356284metaG_FD_190535 | JGI IMG/M metagenome (GOLD analysis project Ga0256833, IMG submission 190535) | Hydrothermal vent microbial communities from Mid Atlantic Ridge, Atlantic Ocean - 356-284 | ecosystem: Environmental > Aquatic > Marine > Hydrothermal vents | place: Atlantic Ocean: Mid...
GGTGTCTCCCGCACCTCAACCGAGTAGGGCTCAACGCCTTTAAATGAGGTCAATTTTTTACACAGACCATCGTAAATAAATTTGGCAATCCTTTCTGAGGAAGGATTTTGCTCAGAAAAGGCAGGTAGTTCATTCAGATTCTTGTGATCGAGCTCGCCCATTATCTCCGCTACAATGGCCTTGAGGTCCCTGAAATCTATAGCTACATCTATTTCATTAAGATCTTTTGCCTTAACAGTGACAACAACATCCCAGTTGTGACCGTGGAGATGTTCACAGTTACCAGGATAATTTCTTAGATAATGTGCCGATGAAAAGTGCGTCTTGATAAAAACCTTATACATATCCACCTTCCTAAATTATTTCCGTTTGCCAAAAAGGGCAGTGCCAACCCTTACGATGGTAGCCCCTTCTTCGATTGCCAAATCGTAGTCATTGGACATGCCCATTGAAAGCTCAGACAAGTCAAGATGGGGAAAACGTCGAGCCATTTCTTCTCTAAGAGCAGCCATCATGGAAAACCACTTTCTGGCATCTTCTTTCTTGGAGGAAAACGGATGAATGGTCATGAGGCCTTTGATTTTGAGGTTTGTAAATGATGACACATGGCTAAGCAGCCCGGGGAGCTCTTTTGGCAAAACGCCAAATTTGGAATCCTCCTCCCCAATGTTTACCTGGATTAGCACATTAAGCACCTTACCCTCTTTTCCCGCGTATTTGTCAAGGGCGCCTGCTATTCTTTCTGAATCAACGGTCTCAACCCAGTGGAAATACCTTACAGCCAATTTGGCCTTGTTTCTTTGTAAGTGCCCTATGAAATGCCACTCTATATCTTTTAATGCAGAAAGAGCAGTTACCTTTTCTATCCCTTCTTGAATATAATTTTCTCCAAATACCCTTTGGCCGCATTCGTAAAGCTCCATAACCATGGAGGCTGGTTTTGTTTTACTAACTGCAACAATAGTAATGTCTGACGGGGAACGCCCCGTCTTCTCACAGGCAGAAATCACCCTGTCCCGAACGAGTTTCAATCTTTCACACATGGCTCCACAGCCCCCATATCAAGTAAGACCAATAATACCTCAGTAAGTGGCAACCCAACTACATTTGTATATGAGCCATCTATTTCTTTCACCAAGAAGGCACCAGTACCCTGAACCGCATACCCACCTGCCTTGTCATATGGTTCGTCACTGCTGCAGTAGGCCGAAATCACATCCTCATTGAGTGGATCAAGAAAGACCCGGGAAACCACAGTCTCTTGTCTCAGCGAACCGTCTGACCTGCGCCACACTACAAATGATGTAAAAACCTGGTGCCACTTCTTTGAAAGATAATGCAACATTGCCTTGGCCTCGGAGAAGTGTCGTGGTTTGCCAAGGATCTTGCCGGCATGAAATACACAGGTGTCTGCACAGATTATAAAATCTTGATTACATATCCCTACGGCACCACCGAGCTTCAACCTGGCATTCTGCATAGTAAATTCTGCCGGAGTAAGAGCTGATGCAGGATCCAATTCCTTCACATCGGTTGAGCATACAGAAAAATCAAGACCCAAGGCCTCAAGAAGACGTTTTCTACGGGGAGACGCAGATGCCAAGGCTATTGTACTGATAGAGCGAAAAGGTCCGTTGCATTTTCTGTGGTACATGAAGCAACCTCATCAAAAGATATGCCTTTTACCTTTGCCATGGCTTCTGCAACCAATCTTACATATGCCGGCTCATTTGGTTTACCCCTAAAGGGCACAGGTGTCAGAAATGGGGAGTCGGTTTCAATTAGTATTCTGTCCAAAGGAACAAACTTGCAAACATCCCTTGCTTCTTCCGCTTTTGGAAAGGTTATAACCCCGGTAAATGAGATGTAAAATCCAAGATCCAACACCTTTTTTGCCTGATCAATATCTCCTGAATAGCAGTGGAATACGCCAGATAAGTCTTCTTTTTTTAAAAAGGATCGAATTACGTCTATACATTCTGAAAGCGCCTGCCTTGCATGGATAATGATTGGCAAGGACATGGAGGCTGCCGCCTCAATCTGGGCCTCAAACGCCTTAATCTGTGTGTCTCTTTCTGTTCTTTTCCTGTAAAAGTCAAGACCTATTTCGCCCCATGCCACCACCTTTTTATTCCCTTTAGCTATTTGGCGCAGTTCGTTTAAAGCCTGTTCTGAAAACTGGTCGGCATCGTTTGGATGAATTCCAACGGATGCATAAACACTACCAAATTTCGATGCAAATGAAACGGCCTTCCGAGAGCTTTCCAAATCGATCCCGACACTGATTAAGGCATGGACTTCTGCCTCAGATGCGCGCCTAACCACGTTGGTCACTTGGTTACTATCTCTGCTTATGAGATCAAGGTGGGCATGGGTATCCACCAAACTATTTCCAAACATATGAAATCAACCTCATTTTATCCATCAGGGATTCAACAGTCGTGGCAAATTGATGACACAGGTTGTTCCGCCTATTCTGTTAGATGTGAGAAACAAGGAACCACCGTGGAGTTCAACAATCTTCTTGGCCTTGGACAGCCCAAGGCCCAAGGCATTAAATTTTGTTGTGAAAAAGGGGTTGTCTGCCTTTTTGAAATGACCTCGTGCTATCCCGAGCCCGCTGTCTGATATTCTAAGCTCAAGTTCCTTTCCCCTTTTGGTTAGGGCAACCACGATTATTCCACCATCTGGCATGGCCTCTATGGAATTTTTCAATATACAAAGAAGGGCTTCCTGAAGCCTCTGTCCATCAGCCATGATCCAGACAGGCTCCCTGGGATAATTCTTGTGCAAAACGATGCCAGCCTCTTCAAAATCTTGTTTGCAGAGGACTGTTACCGTATCAACAAGGGAGGTAAGCTCGATTCTGCAACAACTGACCGTCTTGATCTCTTCGTGTTCGGATACGGTGCGCAACGTCTGCTCCACCTTTTCTACTTCCTGTACTATTGTTCCCACATAGCTCTTGTGAGAAGAGTCCTCGAGTTTCTTTTCAAGTACTCTTGCTATTCCCCCAATGGCTGCCAAGGGATTCCTAAGCTCGTGCAAAAGATGATCCAGCATCCTTCCGATTGCAGAGTATTTTTCTATCTCAATCAAGAGATTTTTTTGGGCTTCCACTGCCATATTGGCCTCCTTCAGCTTGGCCACCTTATCCTCGAGGCTTTGGCACATATTTCTCTGGCAAATTGCAAGAGAAGCCAGCCCAGCAAACAAATGAAGGGAATAGAGGCTTTCCTGAGTGATTGGAGCCTTAGTAAATATGTTATCTGCCACAACAACCCCATATTCCTTCCCATGTGAAAAAATAGGGGCGACTGCCAACTCTCCAACGCCAAAGACCTTACAAAGCTCCTGAGAGTGAATGGCATCCACCCTGGGAGTATCGGTGATAACGAATGCCTTATTATCGAGTAATGTTTTTACAAGACCGTTATCAACACATGAAAGAGGGATCTCAATGGTCCTAACAAAACGATTCAGGGGCTGATTATCGTCACTTAGCTTGTCCTTGACTCCTTTTAAAATCTCAAAAAGGTCGAGGCCCTGAGACGAAATGCAACCCCAGATATCGTTTGCCTCTGCATGATCTTGCGGACCCAAGCCAAATCGGCCTCTTAAAGTTTTCTTGCTCTCATTCACAAGAAACAAGAAGGCCCTGTTGAATCCAAGACCCTCACCTGCAGTTGCCCCTGCCAGGATAGCACTAAAGATCTCATCCAGTTCTTTGGCAGTGACAAAGGCCGAATTGAGCTTAAGCACCAAATCAAGGAGAAGCTTCAATGGATGCTCGCCACTTTGGCCTCTTGATGCTCCACTGGACAGCTCTTTGATTGGAACCTTAAAACTTTGCATAATAATTTTGAGTGCTATTTCACTTAAGTACTTGACACAGACTAAACCATCGTATAGTAAAACATTACTGTAGTCTTGTCATTAGTACATTTCAATCTAAGGAAAAGGAGGAAGTCATGCGTAAATCAATCACATCCCTGGTTTTGGCACTTTTCTTCACCGTTGGCCTTTCAGGAGTAAGCCTTGCTGCAAAATGCAAGGGCGAGGTCGTCAAAAATGAAGGTGGACAGCTTGTAATCAAGCTCAAGGACGAGTGCAAGGCAAAGGCTGGCGACTCGGTTAAGATCAAGGTTAAAAAGGCTGCTAAGGTTGAAGGCTGCTAAGATCATTACGTTTTTGTATTTGCAAAAAGGGCTCCCACGGAGCCCTTTTTATTTAGATCCTGTCCACCCTTGTATATGCAAGCTGTTTAATCAATTCATCTGACATCTCATCTGCATATTCTCCAATTGAAAAAATCTTTCCGCAGCCTTGACACCTCAAGGCTACAGAACGTCACCTCCTGCAAATCTCAAGCTGACTCCCACAAAGCCTGCACTCCAAGTCAACTGGTTTGTTGTTCTTTCTCTGAAAATAAAACACCCTATCCTCCTTTGATCAAAAAGACAGCTCCCTTTTAAGATTCTTTATGTCTTCGGACTTTTCCACATTGAAGACCTTTACGTCCTTTGCATCAATGGATTTTCTAACAAGATTCGATAGCACCTTTTTGGGCCCTGTCTCTATGAATATTCTTACACCGTCACGATACATGTTGTTTACTATCTCATACCAACGTACCGGTTTCCGCATCTGCTCTATCATCAGATTCAATATGGATTCCCTGTCGGTCTCGGGCTCAGCACTCACATTTGAATATAAAGGAACGGTTGGATCATGAAAATCCGTGCCGGTTAGTAACACCTTGAATCTCGCTGCAGCCTCATCCATCAGACTACTGTGATATCCACCTGAAACCTTCAACATAATGGCCTTTTTCCCAAGCTTCTTCACCTCGCCGCATAAGACATCTACAAGTTCCCTGTGGCCTGTAACCACAATCTGCTCTCTGGAATTGTGATTGGCAGTAGAAAGGACCCCATCCCTGCCGTCCAAAACCTTTTTTATCAAATCATCAAGAGCTCCAGCCTCAACTCCTATGATTGCTGCCATTGCCCCTGGCCTTTCAAGGGCTGCCTCTTCCATGAGTTGGCCACGCTCTTTTACAAGCTTTAGGCACGAAGAAAAATCCAACACATCACATGCCCAAAGGGCGGGATATTCACCAAGGCTATGACCAGCTACCATGTCCGGTTTTACACCTTCATCCATAAGGGCCATGGCACAAAGGATGTCAACAGTGGTCAAACATGGCTGAAGGTTTATGGTACGGGTAAGCTCATCCATCGGACCCTTGGTACAAAGTTCCTTTATATCAAGCCCTGTTGCGGCCTCGGCCTCTTCAAAAAGCCTTGGCGCAAATTCATAGGAATTTAACAGATCCTCTCCCATGCCAACATACTGAGAACCCTGACCGGGAAACAAAAAGGCAATCCTGGACATTACTCCTCCACCTCCAGCACATCTTCATCCTCTTCGTCCAGGATCTCTTCGTCTTTTATCCGTGCCTCTTCCACGTACTTTTCATAATCCTCAGGCCCCATTAAATCGTCCAGTTCTTCCGGCTGGGCAATTTCCATAACCATAATCCAGCCGTCATCGTAAGGATCCTCATTAATTGCCTCTGGGGCATCCATGAGCATCTCGTTTACAGTAAGAACCCGTCCAGATATGGGGCAAAGAAGCTCTGTAATCTCTCCAACCGCATTTTCCACAGTGGCAAACACGTCTGTTTCCACAAACTCGTCTTCCGGGCTTGGAAGGTCAATGGAGCTGACCATACCTATGCGTTCCTGACCATAATCTGTCAGGCCGATAACAGCCTTGTTGCCTGTATCATCTGGCCTCACCCACATATGATCCTCAGTATAAAGTAGGTCCTCAAGGACGATCATTGCTGCCTCCTAACTTGAGTCTATGTCTATCCACCTATGGAAGACATCTGCCTGTTGCAAGATGGCACATCCGTTTGGTTCGTCAAATACCTGGCCGGTTTTTTTGTTATTATATCAGAAAAAATCTGTGCAAGGCCATCATCAGTTACACCTTTTCTAAGCCTCTCCCTAAGGCCAATTTCAATATCTGAAAAAAGACAAAGCCGCACCCTACCATCGGCTGTGATCCTCAATCTGTTACAGGAAGAGCAAAAGCGATGACTCAAGGGGCTAATAAACCCTATCTTACCTTTACCTTTTTCAAACCTGTACATCTGTGCAGGGCCTGAATCCTTTGTGCGTTCAACAGGAAGAAGCCTGCCAAATTCCTTTTCTATTCTCCCAAGTGCCTCGTCTGAGGAGATAAAATAATTCCTGCCCCATTTTGAATGTTTTCCAATTGGCATAAATTCGATAAAGCGTACATCTATTGGAAGACGCTCAGTGAGCCTAACAAAATCTACTATTTCATCGTCATTTTTACCCCTCATCATTACAAAGTTTATCTTTACAGGAGAAAAACCAAGATGGATACACTTTTCGATACCTTTCCAGACCTCGTCGAAAAAATCCCTGCCAGTGATTGCCAAGAAACGCTCAGGTTTTAGAGTATCCAGGCTTATGTTGAGGTGTCTAAGACCTGCATCATATAGCCCGTTGGCCATGGATCTCAAAAGCACCCCATTTGTAGTAAGACACACCTCCTCTATACCAACGAGACTGCTCACATCAGCCACAAGCTTCACCACGTCCTTACGCACGAGGGGCTCGCCTCCTGTAAAACGGACCTTCTTAACCCCCTGGGATGCAAGCACCCTAACTATCTGAACAATCTCTTCGAAACGAAGTATCTTTTGGGGAGGCATCCAGTTGAAATCTGCCTGGGGCATGCAGTAGAAACAGCGAAGGTTGCACCTGTCTGTGATGGAAAGACGAAGGTATGTTATTTGACGGCCGTGACTATCTGTGAGGCGACCTTGTGAGCCGGTTGTCATGACATCTTTCCTTCCTGTACCGGCGTACCGTTTACCCGTTTGATGCGGGCTCCGACTGCAGACAGCTTCTCATCCATTCGCTCATAACCTCTGTCGAGATGATGAAGGCCCTGAACGATGGTGGTACCTTTTGCACCAAGCCCTGCAAGCACCAGACTTGCACTTGCCCTTAGATCCGTGGCCATTACTGGTGCGCCGTTAAGATGTTTGACCCCTCTAACGATTGCGCTTCTGCCTTCCACTTTAATATCTGCTCCAAGTCTTTTTAGCTCTGCCACATGCATAAACCTGTTTTCGAAAATGGTCTCAGTGATAACACTAAGTTTCCCTGCGGTTGACATCAAGACCATGATCTGGGCCTGAAGATCGGTTGGGAAGCCTGGATAGGGCTGGGTCTTTACATCCACGCTGCACAAACGTCTTCTTCTCTTCACCTTGATCTTGTCCGCATCTATCACCTTTATCTTAAGGCCGGCTGCCTTAAGTTTCAGGATGACCGCCTCTAAATGCTCTGGCACGCAGTTTTCGATAATAAGCTCCCCTCCAGCTGCCCCCACGGCCATAAGGTAGGTCCCTGCCTCTATCCTGTCGGGAATGATTGTACATGTAGCAGGACGCAAGGTCTTCGTTCCCTCGATCTTAATGGTATCGGTCCCAAGGCCTTTTATCTTGGCCCCCATGTCTTGCAACAGTCTGCCAAGAGCCACCACTTCGGGCTCTCGTGCCGCATTTTCTATAACCGTATTGCCTTTTGCCAAAGAAGCGGCCATCATTAGATTTTCCGTGCCTGTTACAGAGGGGATATCAAAATATATGCGCGCACCTTCAAGCCTGTTTGCCCTTGCCTCCACAAAGCCTTCCCTGATCTCAAGCTTTGCACCCATAAGCTCAAGGCCCTTTAGGTGAAAATCTATGGGCCTTGCACCAATGGCGCAGCCTCCGGGAAGTGATACCCTTGCCTTTCCAAGCCTTGCCACAAGAGGACCAAGCACCAGGACCGATGCCCTCATACGTCTAACAAGGTCATAAGGGGCCTCAAAGCTTTCAAGTTTTGATGAATCCACAAAAACAGTTCCCTGCTCTCTATACTGTACGCTAACTCCAAGCTCTCTAAGCAGTTCTATGAGGATGCGTACATCTTCAAGCTCAGGGACCTGCCTTAGCTTAAAACGGCCTTCTGAAAGAAGAGTGGCAGAAAGGATCGGCAGTGCGGCATTCTTAGCACCGCTTATACGGATGGTTCCCTTTAAGGCACGCCCGCCTTTGATCTCTAAATGCGCCATGTCATGCTGAAGCTGCTAACGGCCTGCAAGGCCCCTATCTTGGCGCCTTGCCCTTGTGCCACATGTAGACGATGGGGCTTGCAACAAATACAGACGAGTAGGTTCCCACTATTATTCCAAGTACAAGGGCAAAGGCAAAATCGTGAATAACAACTCCTCCGAAAAAGTAAAGAGAAAGCACCACGATAAGGGTTGTAAGCGAGGTGATTATGGTCCTGCTAAGCATCTCGTTTACGCTTCTGTTAATTATCTCAGCAAAAGAAAGCTTTCTGTAACGTTTCATGTTTTCCCTTATCCTGTCGAATACAACAACTGTATCTGTCAGGGAGTAGCCTGCAAGGGTAAGAAGAGCGGTGACGATAAGAAGGTTTATCTCCTTGTTAAGGATATAGAACACGCCCAAGACTGCAAGCACGTCATGAAACGTTGCAATGGCTGCAGCCACACCAAAACTGATATTGAACCTGAAGGCCAGATATCCGATGATGCCTGCAAGGGATATAAGGATGGCAACAATTGCCTTTCTTCTAAGCTCCTTGCTCACGGTTGAGCCAATCTCTGTCTTGCTCTCTATGGAGAACTTATAATTTGGCAGTCCCTGCTTAAGGGCCTTGGTGATATTTTCTTCAATATCTCCAACTGTAGCCACAGATTTTTTCACCCTGACTATGAGTATATGCTCCTTTGGCACCTCCTGAAGGGCATAACCCTTTATGCCAGCCTTAACAAGGGCCTTTCTTACTGATTCAAGGGCAAATGGCTTATCTGACTTGTACTGAACCATGGTTCCACCGGCAAAATCCACACCGAGGTTTGCAGCACCTCTGTTTATCTGAATAAAGGCCACAATTCCTGTAAGCACTAGGACTGCGGAAATGGCCAAAGATATGTTCTTTTTTCCAATAAAGTCGATATTAGTCTTCCCCACTATTTGTAAGAATGAAAGGTCTTTTATGGCATTTTTATACAGGAGCCAATCGTAGACCCACCTGGTGGCGTAAATTGCTGTGAACAGGTTAATAATGATACCCGCCGACAAGGTAACGGCAAATCCTTTGATGGGGCCGGTTCCAAAGAGAAAGAGCGCCAGGGCAGTAATCAAAGTAGTGACATGGGCATCCACAATGGTCCAAAAGGCCTTGTCGTAACCACCATCAATAAAGGCCTTAAGCGGCTTCCCCAGTGCCTTTTCCTCTCGCATTCGCTCAAATATGAGCACATTGGAGTCTACACCCATACCAATGGTAAGGATAATACCTGCAATACCAGGCAGGGTAAGGGTTGCCTGAAAAAGGGCAAGTATGGCCATTAGAAAGACCAGATTGAGCAGAACGGCAATGTCTGCAATGAAACCGGATAGGCGATAATAGATGATCATAAAGATTATTACGAAAATGGCACCTGCCACACCGGAAATAAGGCCCTTTTGAATAGAATCTCGCCCTAGAGATGGGCCAACGGTTACGTTCTGAATAATCTTGACCGGCGCAGGAAGGGCACCTGCCCTAAGAACTATGGCAAGATCTGCCGCCTCTTCGTGGGTGAATGAACCAGAAATCTGGGCGTGCCCGCCTCCAATCTTTTCTCGAATCACAGGGGCGGAGCGCACCACTCCATCGAGCACTATTGCAAGGCGTTTGCCCACATTTTCGCCTGTTATCTTCTCAAATATGCGGGCCCCTCTGTCTGTAAGTTCGAGGGCCACATAGGGCTCGTTGTACGTTCCGCCGATACGTACATGTGCTGTCTTAACGGCATCCCCTGTCATCAAGGTTTTATCCTTAAGCAGTATGGGGACATTCCTTACAGCTCCTGTTCGCTCGTCTACCCGCTTCATCATATATATCTTGTCCCCGCGGGGGATCTGACCTTTAAGAACTGCATTTAGCTGCTTAACCGTATAGTTTCTTGAAAGTCTGCCTTCCTCTATGGCCTTCCTGATAAGACTTCCAAGATCTATGTTGGCATCATCGTCCACCAGCTTGAATTCAAGCTGTGCGGTCTGTCCTATGAGCTTGATAGCCCTTTTAGGATCCTTGATCCCTGGCAGCTGCACCACTATCTCTTCTTCACCCTGCCGCACTATGACAGGCTCTGTCACTCCGAACTGATCAATCCTGTTACGGATTATCTCAAGAGACTGTTCGACTGCATGCTCCCTTATGAACTTTTCCTCCTTTGAGGAAAGTGCCAAGGCTATGGTTGGGAATCTCGACTCCTCATTAACGCTCTTAATGACAAGGTTGGGGAAATCCTGCTCAATGACCTCTTTTATTCGTTCAAGAGAGCTCTTATTGGGAACTGCTATCAGGATTTCATCAGGATTTTCGCTTTTACGCCTGACTATGGTTATCCCCTGGCGCTTAAGTGCATCCTTAAGATCCTGGGCTGCAAGCTGGGCCGCATTACGTACTGCCTGATCAACGTCAACCTTCAGGATCAGATGCATGCCACCCTGAAGATCCAGACCGAGCTTAAGACCCTCCTGATACACATATTTTTTGAACCAGTCAGGGGTGTTTGGATAAAAGGATGGAAGTACAAGAACCACGGAACTGACCATGAGAAACGCAAGAAGAGCAAACTTCCATTTTAAGGCCTTGGGCATTGGAAAAACTCCTTCCGATTATTTTAGCCTTCCATATCTGGATGTGCGAAGAAGATAAATGGATTGTCGAGATGAATCTTTTAGTAAAACAAAAGACCTTTTGCAAGAAGATTTATGTTTT
>Ga0256833_1003395_pt1 | contig 10892 bp, 14 predicted proteins | sample 356284metaG_FD_190535 | JGI IMG/M metagenome (GOLD analysis project Ga0256833, IMG submission 190535) | Hydrothermal vent microbial communities from Mid Atlantic Ridge, Atlantic Ocean - 356-284 | ecosystem: Environmental > Aquatic > Marine > Hydrothermal vents | place: Atlantic Ocean: Mid...
GTACGCGGGGTGGATGCGTGTGGTGGTGAAGGAGCAAGGTTACCGACGCGGGGTGGTGGTTATTCAATATCGACATGGGCTGGGAGCCGGAGCACCTGTTACTCGAGGGGTGATAGAGACGAATCGTCAGGCGGTCTATTTGGACGGTATAGATGTGGTGTGGAATGGTCATAATCACCAAGCGTGTATGCTGCCGATCGTCAGGGATAGGATGCTTGCTTCCGGGCGGGTTCGTTCTGTGTTGGTGTGGTTCTTGAGGACGCCCGGGTACAAGGATGAGTGGCATGTAGAACCTTCCGGGTATGTGTCCCGCAAGGGCATGGGGCCGACTCCGTTAGGGTCTATCTGGCTGAATATGAGTCTGGTGAATCATACGCTGCGGTGGAATGTGGAACCGCTGCTGGAGGCTTGACGGATGGCCGAGACGGGTGACCTGGAGCGGACGGTGCGGCGCTTCCGGGAGGAACTTTTGCGAAATGAGCGCAGGGCGGCGTCGCAAATGGTGCGCTACTACGGCGAGGCGTGGAAGCGGATTCGGGCGGAGGTGGATGCGCTGGCGAAGCAGATCGCGGATGCCCGGAAGCGGGGGGAGGAGGTACGGCCGTCGTGGCTGTACGAGATGGACCGGCTGAAGCGGCTCCAGGCGCAGGTGGAGGAGGAGTTGCGGCGGTTCGCCCGGTTCGCGGAGGATGAGATTGTCAGGCAGCAGCGGGAAGCCGTGGATGCGGCGCAGGAGCATGCGAGGGAGTTGACGATGGAGGCTCTTGGGGTTGGGACGCTTTCCGGTGTGGCGATTGCATGGAACCGGCTGCACACGGCGGCGGTGGAGGATTTGATCGGTTTTCTCCAGGATGGTTCGCCTTTGCGGAATCTGTTGATGGAGTTGGGGCCTGAGGTGGGGCAGGGTGTGGCGGATGCGCTGGTGCAGGGGGTGGCGCTGGGGCTGAATCCGCGGGATGTGGCGCGGCAGGTGCGGAGGCGGTTCGCGATGGGGCTGGCGCGAGCGCTAACCATCAGCCGGACGGAGACGTTGAGGGCGTATCGGGAGGCGGCGCACCGGTCGTACGAGGCGAATGCAGATGTGGTGAAGGGGTGGATTTGGCATGCGGCGTTGGGGCCGCGCACGTGTGCAGCGTGCCTGGCGATGCACGGGACGTTTCACAGGTTGGACGAGCGGCTGGACGACCATCCAAACGGAAGGTGTACGCCGGTGCCGGTGACGCGGTCGTGGAAGGAGATAGGGGATCGGTTTGGGGTGGACCTTGGGGATGTGCCGAATCGGAAACCGGAGGTAACGACCGGCGAGGAGTGGCTGCGTCAGCAGACGGAGGAGGTGCAGCGGCGGATTTTGGGCCATGCAGGGTACGAGGCGTGGCGCAGCGGTGCGGTGGATTTGAAGGATTTCGCCGGATGGAGGCAGGACAGGCGCTGGGGGAGAAATCTGTACCGGAGGTCGCTGCGAGAGATTTTGGGGGATGAGAGGGCACAGCGGTGGGTGCATTTCGCTCGATTGGCGAAGCAGGGCCGAGAGCGGACGGCGGATAGGCTGAAGGGACTGCGCCATGACGATGTGGTAGAGATAGGACGTCTTGCATCTGGAGTGTGGCGTAAGGTTTCTGGGGTAACGCGACAGGTTGTAGTGACGAGGGAACGTAGAAGACATTATCTGGAACGACACCCGGAGGTACGTGAACTTGAGGGGCTTTTGTGGGATGCTATCCATTATCCTTATGAGGTGCATCGCAATAAGCGGGACCCTCAGATGATTATCATTTATGTACCTGTGGACGGTGAGCGTTTTTTGCGTGTGGCGTTGTGGATTTCGGATAATGAGAAGTTAATGAATTCTGTGCTCAGCGCTCGTATGGCAAGGATGAAGGAAGTTGAGAAGGGACGCAAGGAGAAGCGTGTCGTCTATCGTCGTCGTGGGTAAAGTGTGCCTTTGTGGGCATATTGTGGTATAATAAGGATGAGAGCTGCCTGAGGTAGAGATATCTGCCGCTACGGCCGGATCCAGCCCTCCTGGGCTTAAGGCTATGTGGGGGGTGGCAGTCCCACCAGGCGGCCAGCTTATAACTGAATATCAAGGCTCACAGCAAGCCAGTGCTGTTCGGACATCAGGTCCGAGGCGCTGGCTTTTTGCATTTCAGGAGGTGTGTGATGGCGGAACGGGTGAGCAGCAAGCCGTGGAGCAGGTTCAAGGAGAGCGATTATACGCTGGAACAATGGCACAGGGCGTGTTTGATTCATCTGCACGATGGGAAGCCGACGGCGAAGGCGCAGTGCAAGCTCCCGGTGCGGGAGCCGGATGGGACGCTGAACCGGAACGGGGTGCATGCTGCTGCTGCCGCTTTGGCCGGCGCTCACGGGGGTGTGAAGGCGCCGGTGGATCAGAAGCGGAAGGCGGCCCGGGCGTTGGTGCGGTTGTATCGACGGGCGCTGAAGGAGGAGCCGCCTGAGAGTATCTTGAGAATTGCAGGGATGCGATAGGAGGGAGCTATGCCGGAGGAAATGAGGGGCCAGGAGCCCGCCGTGGAGGGGCAGGACCCTGAAACGGAAGTTCAGACGGGAGCCGAAGGCCAGGAGCCGGAGGCAGGACAGAGGACGTTCGATGCGGCTTATGTGCAGAAGATTCGACGAGAGGCCGCGGAGTACCGAAAGCGCCTGCGGGAGTTGGAGAAGGCGTTGAAGGAGAAGGAAGAGGCGGAGATCTCGGAACAGGAGCGGCTGCAGAAGCGGGTATCGGAGTACGAGGCGCGGCTGGCAGAGCTGGAACGTGATCGCCAGGAGCGCACGCTTCAGTACGAGGTGAAGCTGCGGGCCGCGGCAATGGGGATTGTGGACCCGGATGCAGCCTGGAGGCTTTTGGATCTGGCGGCGATCGAGTTCGACGAGGACGGCACGCCGGTGAACGTTGATGAAGTATTGCAGGCGTTGGTGCAGGCAAAGCCGTATCTTAGGACTCAGACTGCGCCGCAGGTGGCTCCGACAAATCCTCCGCGTGGCAAGCGACTGACGCTTGAGGATATCAGGCGGATGTCGCCGGAGGAGATCAACAAGAACTGGGATGCAGTTCAAGAGGTATTGCGAGGAGGGTGATGAGAGATGGCTATCGACAATTTCATTCCTGAGGTGTGGAGTGCGCGTTTGCTGGAGAACCTGCACAAGGCACTGGTTTACGGGCAGGACGGGGTGGTCAATAGGGACTACGAAGGCGAGATCAAAAATGTGGGCGATACGGTCAAGATCAATTCGATAGGGCCTATCACCATCGGCACGTATACGAAGAACACGGATATCACGGCGCCGGAGACGTTGAGCGGGGATCAAACGCTGTTGCAGATCACCGAGGCGAAGTATTTCAACTTCCAGGTGGATGACATAGACGCTGCTCAGCAGAAGCCGAAGATTATGGACGCGGCGATGCGAGAGGCGGCGTACGGGCTGCGGGACGTGGCGGATCAGTTCATAGCGAGTCTGTACGTCGGTGTGGCCTCGGGAAATACTATAGGCGATGACACCAATCCGGTGGTGCCTACTTCGTCCGACGCATACGATTACCTGGTCGATCTGGGGGTGTTGCTGGATGAGGACAATGTGCCTTCCGACGGGAGGTGGGTCATTGTGCCCCCCTGGTTCCACGGTTTGCTGCTCAAGGACAACCGCTTCGTCGCTTCCGGCAGCTCCAGCGCCGATCAGCGGCTGCGGAACGGGCAGGTGGGTGAGGCGGCCGGATTCATGGTGCTGAAGAGCAACAATGTGCCGAACGATTCCGGTACTAAGTACAAGATCATCGCGGGTCACCCGATGGCATGGGCGTACGCCGAGCAGATTCTGAAGTTGGAGGCGTATCGGCCCGAGAAGCGTTTTGCGGATGCCGTGAAGGGGTTACATGTGTACGGTGCGAAGCTGGTGCGGCCGTCTGCTATCGCCGTGATGACTGCGAATAAGTCATAAGGAGGCGTAAATGGGTAACGTGTGGGTGAAGAATCTGCGCACCGGCCTGACGTGGCTGGTGACGAAGGAGCATGCGGAGCGGCTGATCAAAAGCGGGGATTACGAGCTGGTGAAGCAAGACGCCGGCCAGGACGCCAACGAGGGAAAGGACGCTCCGAAGGGCGAGAAGACCAAGAAGGCACGGTGAGCCATGGCTGCCAGGCCGACTATGTCGCAATTGATAGGAAAGCTGCGGACTCTGATCAACGATCCCGCCGGTGAAGGACAGACTTTCACGGACGACGATCTCCAGGCCTTCCTGGACGCACGCCGCCGGGATGTCAGGCGGGATCAGTTGACGGTGGAGCCCGACGGCGACGGTTCGTACAGGGAGTATTACTCCAGCTACGAGAACTGGGAGCAGGATGCCGTGCTGGAGGACGCCGGGGGGAACGAGCTTTCTCCGGCGTCCTCGGAGTGGCTGGTGGGACATTGGTCTTTTGCTTCGTCCACACCACCTCCTGTGTTCATCACGGGGAAGGTGTACGATGTGTACGGGGCTGCGGCGGATCTGTTGGAGGCGTGGGCGGCGAAGGTGGCGCTGGAGTATGACGTGGCGGTGGGCGACCAGAGGCTAAGCCGGAGCCAGAAGGCAAAGGCTCTCCTGGCTCTGGCGGAACAATACAAGAGGCGGATGATGCCCACCGTGGCCGTCATGGAGAGAGGCGACACGGAGTTGCCCCGCGGCAACTTCGTGCTCGCTAAGTGAGGTGGGCGATGACAAAGCAGCGACCAGTGGATGACGATGCATTTGGTTGGTGGTTAGCTGGGCTTGTGGATGGGGAGGGTATGTTCGGTGCGTACTGGGCGCGTAATAAATTGAAACCTACCAGCCTTATCGTAGAGTTTAAGCTTACGTTTCGTGACGACGAGAGAGACTTAGTGCAATACATCTATGAGAAGCTGGGGGTAGGGCGGGTACTACACCACGTCAGAAACGGCAGCAGCCACCCACAGTCGACGTTTATAGTCTCAAGCATTCCAGAGCTGCATGATGTCATTCTGCCACTCTTTGACAAGTTCCGTTTGCAAAGCCGTAAACGTCTTGACTATGAAGTGTTTCGCCGAATAGTGGAGATGCAATACGCTACTTATCATCGGCCTAAGACGCGCGAGTATAAAGAGATAAGGGCGGCTTTGGTTGAACAACTAAGGGGGGTAAAGCAATATGAAGACCGGTAAGAAGTGGTATAAGTCGAAGACGTTCCTATTCAACCTGCTGGCGTTCATTGTGATCGTGGCGCAAGCATTCGGTTACGGCAATTTCACGCCGAGCCAGGACGTGGAGAAATGGGCGGGGATCGCGGTGGTAATCATCAACCTGATCCTCCGCATTGTGACCAAGGAACCGATAACCTGGCGAAAGGAGGCTGCCGGTGTCGGCGAAAGACATCATCGATTTGGCCCTCAATACCGGCGGGGTGGTCGCGCTGGCCGCCTTCGCCATCTGGATGCTGAACCAAGTGTGGAGCGCACGGCTGGAGGAACAGAAGCGCCACACGCAGCAGATCACGCAGATGTGGGAAGACACGAGGAAGGCGCTGGACGCAAACACTGAGGCAATCACGAGGCTTCTGGAGCGGCTGAGATGAGTGAAGCGATCGTGAGCAGCAGCGACATTGCCTCCATTCGCCAAGCCATGTGCGACTACATCCAGGCGAACGGCACGGAAGCAACCGTGTACCGCCGCACCGTGTCGCAAGACGACCTGGGGGAGGAGACGGAGACATGGAGCACGGTAGCCACTTACATGGCGTTCATCCGCTTGCGCACCACGGCCAACGTGACCTACCGGGACGGGCAGAATGTGGCAATCCCATCTCGCCAGCTTTCGGCCACGTTCTGCTGGGAGGCCGATGTGCAAGCGGGAGACAAAGCGTGTATCGGCTCGGCGTGCTATCTGCTGGAGGAAGGATCGGGTGGACCGCTCCAGCTTGATCACACTTTCGTTCTGAAGGAAGTGCGCTGATGGGATACGCAATCTCTGTGAAGCTGGATGACAGGAAGCTGAGGAAGTGCATGACGGAGGCGAGGCCCAAGGTCGAGCAGATCGTGGAGAAGGCCTCGTGGAACGTGGTCGCGAAGACGAAGCTGAGCATGAAGCACTCCTCGCCGCCTCCCAGCGCTCCGGGCGAGCCGCCGGGGGTGGACACTGGCTTCCTGTGCAATTCCATAGGGATTCACAGGCGGGAGCGTGGGGTGATGACTGTGGTCAACGTGGTCGGCCCCACGGCTCATTACGCTCCTCACCTGGAATTCGGCACCAGGAAGATGGCTCCCAGGCCGTCCCTTGGGCCGGTGGTGAGGAAAGAGAAAGCGGATTTCGTAAAGGCGTTTGGTGAGATATGTCGGTAACGGATCATCTCTCAACGGCGGTGGACAAAGCGGTGAACGATGCACTTCGATCCCAGGGTACACTGCTCCTGGGGCCGGTGGGGGGGCACATCTACCGGGGGGTGATACCCTCCTCCGCTCCGCTCCCTGCGGTAGTGTACCACCAGCAAGCGGACGAGGAGGACAATGAGACTCCCCATCGCACCATCACGTTCACGTACCTCGTGAAAGTGGTGGGAGAGGGGGGCAAGGCTTCCCTGGTGGACGAATTGCAGGCAATGGACACCGCAATGTTCGGGCTGAAGGGGACGACCGTTGGAAGCTGGAATATCTATGATGTACGCCGGCTATCCGGCGTGGATTACGAAGAAGCGGAAATAGGAGGGCGCAAGGTGTATCAGCACGTCGGCGCTCTCTGGAAATTACGAGTCGAGGAGGTGTGAGCATGGCTCGATATACTGGGAAGGATTTGTACGTGGCATTCACCCCGGACGGGGGGACCCTGGTCGACCTCAGCGGGGACTACAGGGAGCTTTCGGTGGAGGAAGAGGCGAACCTGGCGGACGTGACTGCCGGGAACGACACCCACGAGAACTCAGTGGCCACCACGAACAAAGGGAGTGCCAAACTCTCCATGCTGGACGAGTCCGGCTCCAGCGGCTCGACCATCCGGGCTGCGATCAAGCAGGGAACGAAAGGCACCCTGGAGTGGGGGCCGGAGGGGCACAGCACAGGGGACGTGAAGATGAGCGCCACGGCCATCGTGAAAAAGCGCTCTCTGAAGTACCCGTATGACGACGCAGTGGAACTCGAGGCAGAGTTCGAATTGCAAGATGACGTGACCGAGGGCACCTACGCATGAAGATCGAACTGAGTGACGGGAACTGGATTGAGTATGAACACGCCCGAATGAAGAACCGCGAGGTGCGGGAGTGGGTTAAGCTGGAACAGGGGGCGGAGTTCACGTCTCCCGCCTACTACCGCATCCTCGCCAAGTTCGTGAAGACGTGGAGCTTCGAGGGAGACCCTGGCGACCCAAAGGTGTGGGATGAATTGTACTTCGACCAGTTGCAAGAGATCGCCCAGGAGATCGCAAAACATTTTTTCACCGCGAAGAGCGCAAAAAAGAAATAACCAGGGCGGTCACGCGGTCGAAGTACAGCGGGGAACTTCCCTATGATCTCACGCTGATCATGCTGGCGCTCCGCACCGGCTGGACGCTGGAGTACATCGATTCGCTGAGTGTGGATGAGACCCTGGACATCTTCTATATGATGGAGGCGCTGGAGAAGGCTTATGGCGACTGAGATAGCAAGCCTGTACGCGAAGATCGGGGCGGATGTCTCCGGATTCGTGGGCAAAATGGGGATGGTGGATTCCATGCTCACGAAGGCCGGGATGGGCATGGCTAAGACAGGCGGGGTGATGACCGCCGGCGTCTCCATGCCCCTCATGGGGATAGGGGCCACGATGGTGAAAACCGCCGCCGACTTCGAGAAGCAGGCGAACATCATGGCCGTGAGCGCCCGTGGAGCCGGTGCCTCCTTCGATGAGCTCAGGCAGGCCGCCATCAAGGTGGGCGCCGATACCCACTTGGTGGGGATCAACGCGAGCCAGGCCGCCGAGGGGATCACGAACCTCGCAAAAATGGGGCTCTCGGCTTCGGAGATATTCGGTGATCTCCAGGGTTACCTGAGTGGGACCGCAGAGTTGGGCGGGGCTCTCCGGGCCGCCGCCGACCTCGCCGCTGCCTCTGAACTGGACATGGCCCGGGCCAGCGACGTGGTAGCCATCGCCATGAAAACCTTCGGGATAGATGCCAGTCACGCGGAGGAAGTGGCCTCCAATTTCGTGCAAGCCGCTGACGCCTCGGTTGCCACCGTCTCCGATCTCGCCGCCGCCCTGGAGAACGTGGGGCCTACCGCTGCCGCGTTCGGCTGGAGCCTCCAGGATACGAACACGGCGCTTGCGATCCTTTCCGAGCGCGGGATTAGGGGGAGCGAGGCAGGCACGGCGCTCAAGAGCATGATGACCAACCTCATGCGACCGACCAAGCGCGTGAAGGGGCTGCTCGATGCGCTGAACGTCTCCCTGTACGACCAGCAGGGTCACTTGAAGCGGCTTCCGGACATCATCGGTGAGCTTCAAGGGGCACTGAGCGGGCTCACGGAAGAGGAGCGGAATCAGGCGATCCAGGTGCTCGCCGGGACGTATGGCATGAAAGCCATGAACACCCTCCTGGCCGAGGGTGCAAAGGGATGGAACGATATGGCGTCCCAGATCAAAAGTGCCACCTCGGTGCAAGCCATGGCTGGGGCGCGAACCAAAGGCTTCGCCGCCGCGATGGAGCAGCTACAAGGTTCCATTGAAGCGCTGCTGATCAACGCGGGGACCCCGCTCATTGAGAACTTCCTGACCCCCGCCGTCCAGAAACTCACCGACCTGCTTACCCCCCTGGCGAACTCCGCTGATGGATGGGGTAAGTGGGCGCTGATGATCGGCGGGGTGCTGGTGGCCGCTGGGCCGGTGGTCACGGCTTTGGGGATGATCGCCATGACCCTGGGGGCGCTCCTATCCCCCATCGGGCTGGTGGTAGTTGCCATCGCCGGCCTCGCCGCTGCATGGGCCACGAATTTCGGGGGAATCAGGGACAAGACCGCATCCGCTTGGGCTGTGATCCGCCCGATCCTCGCGCAGGCATGGACATGGCTCGGCGCACACATCCCAGGGGCGCTCCAGACCATACGCACCACCGCCATGGCCGTGTTTACTGCTGTGACCGGCACTATACGAAGCGCCATGGCCGTAATCGCCCCCACTGTCCAGGGGGCGCTGAACGCCATGCGGCTCTGGTGGACGATGCATGGGGAGAGTGTGATGACCATCATCCGCTTCGCCATGAGCACGGTGAGAACGGTGGTTACCACGGCTCTGACCGCGATAAGAACCGTGGTGGGCGTGGTGCTGGGGGCTGTGCGAGCGATCTGGGCTGCACACGGGAAGCAGATCATGGCTGTGGTAAAGGCCGCGTGGACGAGCATCAAGATCATCATTTCCACGGCGATGAGAGTGATCGGTGCGGTGATAGACGCCGTGGCGGCGGCGATAAAGGGAGACTGGTACTCCTTCGGCGCAGATCTGCGCAAGGCGTGGAAGCTGGCCTGGGACGGGATCGTCGCCGTGGTGAAGGCTATGGGGCCGGTGCTGGCCGACCTGCTCATCTCCATCGGCCAGAATGCGGTCCACGCATTTGAGGGGATAGATTGGGGGAGCGTGGGGAGTGCAATCATTCACGGGATAGCCGCCGGGGTGAGGGCTGCCGCCGGTGCGCTTGCTTCCGCCGCCGCCGCCGCCGCAAGGGCCGCACTGGACGCCGCGAAGGGAGCACTGGGCATCCATTCGCCATCCGCCGTGTTCGAACGGGAGGTGGGCAGGAATATCGGTCTCGGGATGGTGAGGGGCATCGTGGGAATGGCCGACCACGTAGCCCGGGCCGGAGAGAAACTTGCCTCCGCTGCCCTCCCCTCTGTGGGTGGCTTCGGGGTGGGGGGCTTGGCCCTCGCCACGGCCACCGCAGGCGGATACCGGAGCGGTGGAGGGAAGGTCACAGTGATAGAGTTCCACTACGAACCGACCTACTCCCTGGCCACCGATGAGGAAGCGCGGCAGGCGCTCGAACCGGTGATCCGAGATGTGCTGAGGGTGTACGGATGAGCCTTACGTGGACGCTGAAAATCGACTGGGATGGGGATGGCACTCCGGAAGACGCCGGGGACGGCGCACGCATTTCCATGCTGACCGTCTCCCGAGGCCGGAGGTACTGGCTGTCCCAGGACGGCGTGGGGTTCGTGGCGCCGGACATCGGGAGAATGGTCGCCACGGTGCAAAACTACGACGGACGCTACGACCCCTACAACACATCCTCCCCCCTGTACCCGAACGTCAGGCCGGGCATCCTGTTTCAGTTGCAAGTGTCCGACGGCTCCACGACCTACAACGTGATGGCTGGTCGGATATGGGACATCAAGCCGAGGAGCCGCGGCGCGGGGCTGGTAACCCTTGAGGGCGTGGACGGCTGGCGCTACCTTGCGGATGCCCGGGTATCCACAGCATTGCAGGAAGGAAAAACCGAGGCGGAGATACTCGATTTGATCCTGGACAACGTGGATTGGCCCACCCTGTGGGGGCGCGACATCGCTTCCGGGGTGGACACAATAGACTATTGGTGGGCCGATTCGAAGAGCGCCAGGAGCGCAATCCGTGAACTGATGGGAGCTACGTTCGGCACGGTGGCTCTGTTGGGGGATGGTAAGTTCAGGTACAAGAGCCGTCACACCGTGACCTCCAGCGTTTTCACCCTCACGGAGTCGGACTACTACCGCCCGTCCCTCTACGTGGCTCAGCCCTGGGAGGTAGTGAGGAACAAAATCACGATTCACTACTACCCGAGGACGCTGGAGGCTGGGGTAGAACTGTGGCGGGCGCAAGACATACCCATCATCCCCGCAGGCGGGAGCTTGACTCTGTGGGCGAGTTTCAGCTATGACAACGAGTCGTGCCCA
>Ga0256833_1003396_pt1 | contig 10891 bp, 7 predicted proteins | sample 356284metaG_FD_190535 | JGI IMG/M metagenome (GOLD analysis project Ga0256833, IMG submission 190535) | Hydrothermal vent microbial communities from Mid Atlantic Ridge, Atlantic Ocean - 356-284 | ecosystem: Environmental > Aquatic > Marine > Hydrothermal vents | place: Atlantic Ocean: Mid...
ACACCCATATTTTCCAGCAGCATCAGGGCAACGCCAATGCAGATGGCGGAGTCGGCAATGTTGAATGCCGGCCAGTGCCATTGTTGATAATAGACATCAAGAAAGTCTATGACGTAGCCATAGGCTACTCTGTCGACAAGATTACCGACAGCGCCACCTAAAATCAGTGATATTGAAATGGCCAGCAGGGTTTCCTGGGATTTGAGTCTTAGCAACCAGACGGTAAGTACCGCACTGATAGCCAGCGCTATCAGTGCAAATAACCAGCGCTGCCAGCCACCTGCATCGCTGAGGAAGCTGAAGGCGGCGCCGGTGTTGTGTACATAGGTCAGGTTAAAACCGGGCAGTAGTTGAATCGACTCGTAAAGCTTCATGTTGCTGATAACCAGCCATTTACTGACCTGATCCAGTATCAGTACGATAAACGACAGCATCAGCCATTTTAGCTTTGGCTTGGTTTGTTCAGGCATAACGGCGGACTTCTCCGTCACCTGCAACATTTTCAACACAGCGACCGCATAATTCCGGGTGTTCACTGTGTTTGCCAACATCTTCTTTATGATGCCAGCAGCGAACACATTTTTGATGCTCGGAGGCGATAACTTTCAGTGAAATGCCGTCAATTTCTGTAGTGCTTGCATCGCCGGGTGCGGATTCAAGACCCTGTACCCGGGCTGCCGAAGTGATAAACACAAAATGCAGTTCATCCGCCAGTTTATTCAGCGCTTGATGGTATTCATCATTAGCATAAATCTCAATTTCGGCATTCAGTGAAGAACCAATAGTACCGGCGGAGCGCAGCTGCTCAATCTCTTTGGCGACAACGGCTCTGACCGCAATGACTTTGTCCCAGACATCCTGATTGATATCGGCATTTTCATCCAGCGGGAATAATCCGTCATACCAGTTTTCAAGAAAGACTGAATCACTGTGCTGACCTGGGATATATTGCCAGATTTCATCCGCGGTATAACTGATGACCGGCGCCAGCCAGCGGCTTAAGGCTTCGATGACATGATACATGGCCGTTTGCGCAGAGCGGCGGGGTAGGCCATCTGCTTTGGCGGTGTATTGTCTGTCTTTAACAATATCAAGATAAAAGCCGCCTAAATCAATGGTGCAAAAATGCAGAATTTTTTGTAGAACCGGCTGGAAATGATAGTGGTTATAAGACTCGATGACTTCTGCCTGTAATTGAAAGGTGCGATCGACAATCCAGCGATCCAGTGCCAGCATATCCTGTTTTGCCACCGAATGTTCAGCAGGCTCAAAACCATTAAGATTCGATAACAGGAAGCGGGCGGTGTTTCTCAGGCGGCGATAACTGTCTGAAGTACGTTTTAAAATTTCATCAGAGACATTCATTTCGCCGCGGTAATCAGTTGTCGCGACCCACAGTCTGAGCACATCGGCGCCCAGGGCTTTCATTACCGTTTGCGGGTAAACCACATTACCCAGCGATTTGGACATTTTTTTACCTTCGGCATCGACGGTAAAACCATGTGTCAGAACCGCTTTATAAGGCGCCACATCATTCATCGCAGTAGAAGTAAGCAATGATGATTGAAACCACCCGCGATGCTGATCTGAACCTTCAAGATACAAGTCTGCCGGAAACGCCAGCTGCTCGCGACGGTTCAAGACACAGGCATGTGTCACACCGGAATCAAACCAGACATCCAGAGTATCCTGCATTTTTTCATAATCGTTGGCATCGTCACCGATTAGTTCAGCAGGGTCCAGTTCAAACCAGGCATCAATACCTTTTTGCTCGACCTGACTGGCCACTTTTTCAATCAGTTCGTCGGTGTCAGGATGCAATTCGCCGGTTTCCTTGTGGATAAAAAAGGCAATCGGCACGCCCCAGGTCCGTTGTCTGGAAATACACCAGTCCGGCCGGTTTTCCATCATGCTTTCAATACGGGCCTGTCCCCATTCAGGAATCCACTGCACTTTTTTAACTTCATTCAGAGCGGTTTCGCGCAAATGGTTTTTATCCATGGAAATAAACCATTGCGGCGTGGCCCGGAAAATAATCGGGGTTTTATGACGCCAGCAATGCGGGTAACTGTGCTCCAATGCTTCATGATGCAGCAGTTTGCCTTTTTCTTTTAAGACTTCCAATACATGATCGTTCGCGCTGAATACATGTTCACCGGCAAACAGTTCGGTATTTGGCAGAAAGACACCATTGGAACCGACAGGGTTATCCACTGGTAATCCGTATTTCATGCCTACGACATAGTCTTCCTGGCCATGACCCGGGGCTGTATGTACGGCTCCGGTGCCGGCATCAACGGTGACATGATCGCCCAGAATGACAGGCACCAGGCGGTCATAAAAAGGATGTTGCAATAACTGATTTTCAAGAGCCGAACCCTTGCAATAGGCAATGACATGATAATCATCAATGCCATAGCGCAACATGGCGTCTTTCAGCAACACTTCGGCAATCAACAGACGTTCTTTATGACCCTGATGATTGCATTGAACGACCGCATATTCCAGCTCAGGATTTAAGGCAACGCCCTGGTTGGCGGGTAAAGTCCATGGAGTGGTTGTCCAGATGACGACCGATAATGGGCCTTCACCTTCATGTTCGGGCACATGATGACAGGCTTCCATGATGGCTTTATCATCCACTGCCTGAAAACGCACATCAATGGCAGGGGAATGTTTGTCTTCATATTCCACTTCAGCCTCGGCCAGTGCGGAACCACAATCGGTACACCAGTGAACCGGTTTGGCGCCCTGGCTGAGATGGCCTTTTTTGGCGATTTTTCCCAGTGAACGGATGATATCGGCTTCAAAATGAAAATCCATGGTCAAATAAGGGTTTTCCCAGTCCCCCAATACACCCAGACGAATAAATTCATCTTTTTGCATCTTGACCTGTTTGCCGGCATATTGACGACACTCTTTACGGAACACCGCAGGCGATACTTTAACCCCGGCTTTGCCCACTTTCTTTTCAACCATCAGTTCGATAGGCAGGCCATGACAATCCCAGCCGGGCACATAGGGCGCATCAAAACCAGACAGGGTTTTGGACTTGATGACAATATCCTTTAAAACCTTATTGACCGCATGACCAATATGAATGGCGCCATTGGCATAGGGAGGACCATCGTGCAGGATAAATTTAGGCTTGCCTTTAAACTGCTGACGGATTTTTTGATAAAGTTCCATTTGCTGCCATTTTTTCAGACGTTCAGGCTCGCGCTGAGCCAGGTTGCCCTTCATGGGGAAAGCGGTTTTTGGTAAATTGAGTGTTTTTTTATAATCCATCGTTATGACTTGTTTAAATCAGTAAAAAATTGTCTGGCCTGTCGAACGTCCAGTTGAATTTGTTTTTTTAAAGCATCCAGAGAGTCAAAGCGTATTTCATTTCTGATTTTATGTTTGAAATGCACATCGACATAAGCCCCATATATTTCCCGGTCAAAATCAAACAGATGGGTTTCCAGTAAAACTCTTGAACCACCATCCACAGTCGGCCGGGTGCCAAGGTTGGCCACTCCGTTATATTCTTTATCATCAATACCAGTCATAGTGACGGCATAAACACCGGTAATCGGTGTGTTCTTCCTGAACATTTCAATATTGGCGGTAGGAAAACCCAGTGTTCTGCCGCGTTTATCGCCATGGGCAACCCGGCCGCAGACAGAAAAATCACAGCCCAGCATTTTTTTGGCCAGTGCCAGATTGCCTTCCCCCAGAGCGTCACGAATCAGGGTGCTGCTGACACGGTGACCATCAATTATCAGAGACGGCGTGTCTTCGACCATAAATCCGGCTTGTTGGCCCATTTTTTTTAACAGGGCAAAGTTACCGCGACGGGCTTTACCAAAATGAAAATCATCACCAATGGCCAGATATTTCACATTCAGTTTGTCGATGAGAATATCCTGTACAAAATCTTCCGCCTCATAATTGGCCAGATGTCGGTTAAACTTCATTACCAGTAACTGATCGACCGGTAATGATAAAAAACCGATGGTCTTTTCTCGCAATCGCATCAATCGGGACGGGGCATTATCCTTTAAAAAATATTCAAGCGGTTGCGGCTCAAACAGCATCACCACAACCGGCAGACCCATCTGTTTTCCCTTCATCGCCAGTTTATCAATAACAGCCCGGTGCCCTAAATGCAAGCCATCAAAATTTCCAATGGTCAAAACACAGCCTTTCGGTAGGGTCTCCAGGTGGGCTAAACCTCTGATTAACTGCATGATAAACGGATTTGTTAAAACCGTTCATTCTATCATTAACTTATACACCTTAAAATAGAATGTTGAGCGATTAAACTTCTTTAACCCGGTGAAAATATTTAAAAAAATAACAAACTGGGCAGCAGATATTTTTCAGAGTCATATATACTTTATAAATTTGAAAATATGTAATTACTCAACGTATTCAGGAGTTTAATATCAGTCACTTACTCCAGAAGACGCCATAAATACATCCGTGTAGGCTTGAATGTGACATCCTTGTCACATACACTTCTTCCGTAAGCAACCGATATTAAATGGTATTTCTTTTTTAAAGTACGCTGAGTGGGTACGAAAATATAAAACAATGAAGCTGGTAACTTTTCAATATCAAAAACAAATAAGTTTTGGTGCGCTGGACGATCAATATATTGTTGATGCAGGCAAGGTTCAGTCTATGCCTGATAATATGCTTGATTTTCTGGCATCGGGTCCAAAAGCCCTAAATAAAATGCAACAATTAATTGCAAGTGGAGATCATCGTATCCCGCTGGATGCGGTGAAATTGCTGGCGCCGGTTCCCAGGCCGGGTAAATTTCTGGGCATCAGTCTAAATTATGCCGATCATATTGGTGAAACGGGTCTGGAGAAACCTGAATATCCGACTTTTTTCACCAAACAAAGTACCTGTGTCATCGGTCCTGATGAGGCTATTCACAGACCCGGAGTCTCTGAAAAGGTTGATTACGAAGGTGAGTTGGCATTGGTGATAGGTCAGCCTTGCCGACATGTGAGCGTTGAAGAAGCGGCGGACAGAATAGCCGGTTTTACCATCGTTAATGATGTATCGGTGCGGGACTGGCAGATTCGCTCACCGACCTGGATGCTGGGCAAATCATTTGATACCCATGGCCCGATGGGTCCCTGGCTGGTGACTGCTGATGAAATTGATAATCCGCATAATCTGGAATTAAAAACCTGGGTGGATGATGAATTACGTCAGCATGCTAATACCGGGCAGATGATTTTTAACTGTTATGAAATGATTGCCTATTTAAGCCAGGCAATGACGCTTGAACCGGGCGATGTGATTGCCACCGGCACACCCGCCGGTGTCGGGGTAAAAATGAAACCTCGGGGTTATTTAAAACCCGGACAAACCGTCACCATAGAAATAGAAAAAATCGGGCAACTCCGCAACCCGGTCATCGAAGAACCTGAACTTTAGAACAAAGTGGCCTAGAAAATGAGCACATGGATTAAAAAAATTCCCTGCAAAAAAACACTCAGCTGGTTTACAGGAATAATATTACTTTACACCGTGTTTGGGTTTTGGCTGTTGCCGACACTATTAAAAGACAAACTGCCTGAGTTGATAGAAGAGAACCTGCATCGACCGGCAACAGTAGAGGATATCCGTTTTAATCCCTACACTTTGGAGCTGGATGTCAGGCGTTTTGAGCTGCTGGATAAAAAACAAAAGCAGTTTGTCGGTTTCAATCGTTTTTATGTGGATATTGCCTTCTGGCGTTCAGTATTGAACCTGAATCTGAGTTTTGAACAGATTTTATTGAATAAACCGTCTGGATTAATAGAGCGCTATAAAAATGGAAGTTTTAACTTTTCAGATTTAATCAGCAATGAGCCGCAAGCTGAAGAAGAAAAATCTTCGGATCAGGCGATACCCTTATCGATAAAACAATTACAGATTAGTGATGGCAGTGTGCTCTGGAAAGACCATTTATATGGTGAGCTGGAGCAGGAAAAAATACAGCCCCTGAATCTGGAAATTCATAATTTGGTCTTTTCCAAAGAAAAAAATTCCAGGCTGGATTTTACCATCAAGCTGGCTTCCGGCGGGAGCATGGCGGTGCAATCTGATTTTGCCCTGACTCCGCTGCATGCGGATGGCAAGCTGCAGCTTAAGGGTGTGAATTTTAGACAGGTCTGGGAGTTATTTTTAAAACATGAAGTCAATTTTGAAATATTAAAAGGCAGTGAATTGCTGGAAGCCGGGTTTCATGTGTTTGAAAACAAACAAGGCATTCAGTTGGAATTGGCCGATTCACATATCAATATCCACGATTTGCAAATTGCAGAAATGGGCAGCAAAACGCCTGTTATTTCCTTAGCGGATTTTGATGTGTCTGGCATCAAACTGGATTTGCAGAAACAATCGGTTGTGATTGATAGAATTTCATCCAAAGATGCCCGTTTTATCAGTTGGCTTAGCAGCGAGGGTATTAATTATCAGGCCTTATTTGCACCCAAAAACGGTGGGCAACCGGCCACTCAAACACCAATAAGGCCAAAAGAACCACAAAAAGAACAAAGTTGGCAGGTAAAACTGAATAAATTTACACTCGAAAATTATGCTGTCGATTTTACCGATAAAACACCCGCTCAACCGGTTGCCCTGCATCTTAAAGGGATAAACTTTTCCGCAGGGCCATTATCGACAGACTTATCGGCCAGTATTCCGTTTCAACTGGCGATGCAGATTAATCAGCAAGGACAGCTTTCCATAAAAGGGGATGCCATAGCGGAACCTTTAAAGGTTAATATGCAGCTGCAAACCCGAAAAATTGGCCTGAAAGACTTTCAGCCTTATGTCGAGCCTTTCGCTCGTTTAAATTTTATCTCGGGTGATTTAAACAGTGATTTAACCGTTGCACTGGCAGCTAACAATGACCAGCCACTGGCAATAAAAGTTAAAGGAAATAGCTTTATCGACAACCTTGTCACCCGTGATCAAAAAACCAACCGGGATTTTCTAAACTGGAAGCGTTTGAGCCTGAATGATATTGACCTGGATCTGGCAGCCAATCGTTATGTGATTAACACGGTTAAATTACAACGGCTTTATAGCAGAATTGAGATTAGAAAAGACAAATCCATTAATATAAATGATGTGATAGTCAGTGCATCTACTGACTCTAAAACCGAACCGAAAAAAACGGCTAAAACTCAACAGCCGGAAACTGGCAAAACGGAATTGTTTTATCAGGTCGGCAAAATAATCATCGCAAACGGAGTTTCTGATTTTTCAGACCAGTCACTGCTGATTCCCTTTCAGGCGCATATCAAAAACCTGAATGGTGCCATTACAGGCGTTTCATCCAAACCCAATGCCACCATAAAGCTGGCTTTAAACGGCAAGGTGAATGGCTTGGCACCAGTCAAAATAAAAGGCAGGATTCAGCCGGCCCGAGAAGTCACCGAATTTACCCTGGATTTCAGAAATATGTCATTGCCGGCAGTGACGCCTTATATGGCCGAATTTGCAGGGCGTAAAATCGATAAAGGTAAATTATCCTTAAAACTGGATTACAAAATTCATAACAAAAAACTGCTGGCCAGCAATGTAGTGGAAATCAATCACCTGGTATTAGGGGGAAAAATTGACAATCCCAATGCCACTTCATTACCTCTGGATTTAGCTATTGCCTTACTGGAAGACTCGGATGGAAAAATCAGACTGGATTTGCCGATTAAAGGCAGTCTGGATGATCCGGAATTCAGTATTTGGGGGGTGCTGGGGGATGTGCTGGTCAATGTCATCACCAAAGTTGTGACCTCGCCTTTTAATGCGATTGCCTCCTTAATCGGCAGCGATGAGGATATCAGTAAAATAGAATTTGCTGCCGGTACTGCGGAACTTTCGGAACAGCAACAGGAAAAATTAACCGCTCTGGCTGAAGCACTGTTAAAACGTCCTAATCTGAGTCTTGAAGTAACCGGAATGGCTTATAGTGTACTGGACTGGCCTGCTATGCAAAAACAGGCATTAAAAGAACAGCTTATGCAGAAGTTGAGTCGTGAAAAACGTGCTTCAGAGGAAGACTATAAAGAATTGCTGGCGAATGAATTTATAAAAACATTCCCGCAATTGGCGGAAAAAAGCCTGTTTGGTACACCCCGCTTAAAAGACCCGGAAGTGGGAGATTTTTATACGATAGCAGAAGAAAAACTGGCGGCGCAACTGCCCCCGGATATGAAAAAACTGCAACAGTTGGCGGAAAAAAGAGGACAGGCAATTGCGGATTTTCTGTTGCAAAAACAGATACAACCGGAAAGAGTGTTCCTGCTTAAAGCGGAAGTTAATTCAGATCCGGATGCTGAAGAAATCAGCGTTCCCCTGCAGTTGACAGTGGAATAAAAGACCAGAGGACATACATAAAAATTAACCCGGCCTTGTCATTGTAGCGCTATACAGCACAAGTGGTGATGGCAAATCTGAATTAATTAAACAATGTTCAGTAAATATTCAGCGCCTTTGTATTATTCTGTTTCCGACACTGAAAAGCTGCTTTTACAGCGAGGAGACAGACATGAAAAAAATTATTTTGATGTTATCCCTGTTGACCATTTCAATGGGGTGCTCGGCAGATATGAGGCGTCATCATTATTACGATGATGACGACCATTATTATGAAACCCGTCGATATCCTGATAACCATAACTTCTGGAATCAGGTTGATCAGCGCATGAACCGGCTTTATCAGCGTATAGAGCAAGGTGAGCGTGATGGCAGATTGAATTATAAAGAAGCCCGCAAGCTGCATAAATACTATGCCAGGGTTGAGGATCGCATAGAACAGGCCCGCTGTGACAGACGCTTCAACCATGGCGATCGTCGACATATTGGGCAATTACTGGATAAGATTGGCGATAAAATCTACCGCTTTAGCCATAATAACCACTATGTTCACCAGCGGCCTGGATACGGATACAACCGTTACACACCAAACCGGGGAATTACCTGGTCAAATAATGACTCAGGTGCTGTGTTTTACTTTCGCTTTTGACCGGTTTCTCTCTTATTCCCGATTTAGCCTCCTCGTTCCCACGCTCCCGCGTGGGAATGCATACCTCCCTTTGAATGCCCGGTACGGTTCATGGAAACCAGAACCTATACAGACTATTTCTCAGAATAACAAACAACCTGCTGGACAAAACGCTCAAAGTGGCGTCTATCATTCAGGCTGATTTCATCCGTCACCGGCATATCCGGATAATTCTGGCGAATAAATTCTGCAAACAATCCGCGACCATTTCGATACAACCCCAGTTGACTGAATTGTTTAACACCCGAAAGTCCGCAACTGGGAGATTTTGTTTTCAGCACAAAACCAGACAGATGAGCAAAATCATCGGCCTTTTCCGCAAAAGAAGCCGTTAAAAGCCGGGTGACATCCTTTTCAGGATGCTCCACCTCGGCACAAAAAATCCCCTGATCAGATTTAAACAATTGTATTGCTGGGCGGGGAACACCCAGCCCGGCATTCACTTCCGGGCAAAAAGACTGTAATTCAAATAAATCCTGCAGTTTGCGTATCAGCTCAGGATAAAACTGATGATTGCCATCATACCGCACCTTTTCACCCAGCAGACAACTGCTGATACCCAGGGTTATTGTGGTCTGACGGTTGTTCAAGATCATCAGTTGAAACTGCTTAGTATAATTAGCTTGATGAAAATTATTTAATATCAGTTGCTTACGGAAGAAGTGTATGTAACAGGGATGTCACATTCAAGCCTACACGGATGTATTTATGGCGTCTTCTGGAGAAAGGGACTGATATTTAACGTATTGGTACGCTAAATAGTCACGATTAGTTCTGATTGATTCCCCCAAAAATTTCCATCAGCCTGGGCAGAAAATGAGACAGCTCTATCGACATGATGGAAAAGTCAGCATCAAAATGTTCAATATCATTACTGGTTTCAATATCGGCAACCTGATCCTGAATCAAATCCAGAAATTTTAAACGCTTGATGGCCAGATTTTCATCAACAATAAAAGACAGTCTATCCGCCCAGCTGACAGCCAGCTTGATGACAAGCTTATCATTATCCAGATGATTTTTGATTTCAGGCAGCGTCAGATCATGACGCTTACAACGCACAGTCGCACCCTCATCAGACTGGGAACGTAACTCACATTCGTCCTCAATAGTTATATCAGCAGGCTGAGTCTGATTTTTAAGCCAGTCCGTCATCAATGTAACTGGCTGGTCGACAGTATTAACCGGAACTACAGGCAGGGTGCCCAGAGTTTTCCGCAAAAAACTGAGCAAATCTTCGGCTTTTTTGGCGGAAGCGGCATCAACAATAATCCAGCCGCCTTTCGGGTCAATATAAGCATAGGTTTTGCGGGAAAAGGCAAAAGCTCTGGGCAGCAATTCAAAAATCAACTCATCTTTCAGTCGGGAGCGCTCTTTTTTTGGCAGCTTACGACCCTCATGCTCCTCGACCTCGGCAATTTTTTCCTGCAGCATTTCATTAATAACAGCCGCAGGAATAACCTTCTCCTCTTTTTTGGCACACAGCATAATAAAACCATTGCTGCTGTAGGCAAGCGTCTGCTCGCTGCCACCTAAAGGCGATGTCCAGCCAAAACTGCTTTCATCGTGTTGTCCACAGGGACGAAACTGTTTTTCAGATAATTTCTGCTCAAGCTCTTCAACCGCTAAAGTAAAAGGCTCGGTAAAACGATAAATAGCAAGATTCTTAAACCACATAATATCCAGACAACAGTTAAAAAGGCCGGCTATTATCGCAAATTTGCCCGGTGTTTTTTGTCTTTTTTAGTACAGAGAGATTGGTATGATTGATTATTTTTAATAATAACCGGACAAAGGCAAAAGCCGAGAAACACTCCGAGGCTGACGACGGTG
>Ga0256833_1003398_pt1 | contig 10887 bp, 5 predicted proteins | sample 356284metaG_FD_190535 | JGI IMG/M metagenome (GOLD analysis project Ga0256833, IMG submission 190535) | Hydrothermal vent microbial communities from Mid Atlantic Ridge, Atlantic Ocean - 356-284 | ecosystem: Environmental > Aquatic > Marine > Hydrothermal vents | place: Atlantic Ocean: Mid...
GGCCCGATCGGTCAGGTGGCAGGCTGCCAGGTACTCCTGGAAGGTGCGGTGCGGGAAGGTGTACACCCCCACGCCGCGCGGCACCAGCAGCCCGGCCCGGTCGCGCAGATAGGCCACCAGACGTTGGGGGCGCACATCTTTGGTCACGGCCAGTTCCAGCAGGCCCTCCAGCAGCGCCTTTTCCGGGATGTCGGCGGTGCCCCGCAGTTCGGGTTGCCGGGCGTGGGCCTCATACGCCAGACGGTTGAGGAAAGCCCGCAGGTCATCCTTGCCTACAGCCAGGTATTCGGAAAGACTGGGCTGGATGATCTCCTTTCCGTGGCGGTCGCGCACCACCCGCTGCCGCTCCCACCGGTCCAACAGCAGGTCCACCGCCTCGGCGTACAGTTGCTCGCGTTTTTCCGGCAACACGCCGCCCCGCCAGGCGTGCAGGGAGGCCATCAACGTCAGCAGCAAGGGGCGCTCGGCCAGTTCGTACAGGCGTTCATTGCGCAAAATGGCCCGCACCAGGGCACGGGCGCGGCCGCGGGCGTCTTCGGCGTTCTGCCGGCGCAGTTGGGCGGTGTGGTCGTACCAGCGATGCACAAAGCGGATGATCTGCCCCCGCGAGAAAGGCGCCAGCACGGCCACGGCGAAGTCTTCCAGCGTCCAATCCTGATGGCGGTAGGCGTAAGTGCGGCTGGTGACCAGCACCCGCGCCTTAGGATAGGCCAGGGCCACCTGATGGATGAAGCGCACGATGTGCTCCCGCCGTTGCTCGGCCTCGGGCACCTCATCCAGCCCGTCGAAAAGGAAAAGGCCGCCCTGCTCGGTGAAGACGCGGCGCAGGTGGGGAACCACCTCTCGCAGGCTTGCGGGGTGCAGTTCGGCGCTCAGAAAGGCCCACAGGTGTTCGGCGGTGGGCTCGCCGGTTTCCGGCAGGCCGCGGGCGGCGAAGTCGCGCAGCACGATGCGCACCGGCAGCAGCGCGCCGTGCTCCCAGGGCTGACGCTCCTCCCGGTCGTCCCCATCGTCGTCGGGCAGCGGCGCGGTGAGGGTCTGCAGGTTGATGTCCGCACGCCCCAATCGCTCCCCGGCCAGGCACAGGGCCACGAAGTTGACGAAGGTGGATTTGCCTGACCCCGGGTCGCCCAACAACACCAGGCGGTGCCGGGCGTTGAGTTCCTCCAGGGCCGAGCGGCGGCGCACCTCGCGCGGGTCCGCTTCGCCGCGTTCCAGGCGCTCGTGGGCTTCGGCGCTCAGGGTGAGCAGGGCGGTGTACACGGCGTGCAGGCGCACCTGCTCCTCGGCGCGACTGGCCGCGGCCGGGTCAATGCCCTCCAGAGGGAGCAGGTTGGTCTGTTCGAGGAGCCAGGCCAGATAGGCGTTTTCCAGTTCCTGGCTGGGAGGCGATGCCCCTTTCCCTTCCGGCCCGTAGTTGTGTACCACCGTTTTTTGCGCGCCGGGCCCCAGCACATCGCCCTCGACGGGACCACGCACCTGCTGGATCTGGCTCCCCTCGCCGGTGTTGAGCACGCTGTTCTCCACGGATTCCGCAACGGCGATGCCGTGGGTCCCGGCGTAGGTCAACGTGCTCCCCCATTGGACCAACTCGCGACGGATGGTCTCGGCAAACCACGCCCGGTCCGCTTCGCGCAGCGCCTGTTCGGCCAGCGACAGCGCGTCCAGGCGGGCCAGCACGGCGTCCAGTTCCGCCCGCAGGGCGGGATTGTCCACCAGGGCCGCCTCCAGGTTTCGGGCCGCGTGGGCCTCGTCTTTCCAGGATTGAATCTGGTTGGCCAGCAGGTTGCTTCCAATGCCGCCCAACACGCCACCCAACGCCATCAGCGCGGCGATGTCACCCCGGCGGAAGGCCTCCACCACAGGCCACAGGGTGGCTGCGGAAAGGAAGGCATACACCGACGAAACGCCCGCACGCTGCCACCGGGCGCGCCAGCCGGCCAGATTTTCCCGCAAACGTTGCTTCCAGCGGTCAAAATCAAAGGCCATCGTCTTCCTCCTTGTCCACATCGCGCACCCGATTGCCGTCGCCAGTGACGATGATGTTGCCCTGAGCATCGCCGCCGATGAACACACTTCGGCTGCCTGTGGCCGTGGCGCCCGGCCCTTGGGCGATGGCGCCGTCGCCGTGCAGTTCGGCGCGATACCGGGCGCCCGCCTGTTGCAGCAAATCGGCCAGTTGGGCGGCCAGGGCCTCATCGGCGGCCAGCAGTTTGCGCACCTGCAGGCGCAGCGCGGCCTGGGCGTCGGCGTCGTCGGGTGCGGCCTGCAAGTCGGCCAGGGCCTCGGCCGCAGCGGGCCTCTTCCGCAGGCGGTCGGTGATCTCCTGCCACAGCCGGCCGATGGCTTCGGGCACGCGCTTGCCGCCGGCTTTGGCCGCCTCGGTGAGCAGGACAGGCAGATAGGGTTTCAGGGTCTCCCACAGGGTCTGGGTCAGTTGGGCGGGGTCCATGAGCGTTCTCCTTTCAAAACGCCGCAAAGCCGGTGGTGTACAGGTGCCCCAACATGCGGCGCACCTTGGCCGCCGTCTGGGGCATGCGCGGCGCCAGGTCGGTCAAGGCCTGGCTCAGGGCGATGCCGGGGTCATCGTTGCCGCGCAAGGCGTCGTCCAGGGCCGCGGCCACCCGCTGGGTCGCTGGTTGGTCGGGATCCACGCACCAGGCCAGCACGGCCCGCAAGGGGGCTTCCAACTTGCTGCGCCCGCCGTGGAATTTGGGCAACACCTTCATCAGCACGGCAGCGTCCAGCGCGGCCGGCAGCCCGCCCAGTTCCTCGTACAGTCCGTTATGCTCGGCAGAGAGCAAGAAGGCAATGATTTCGTCGAAGACCCGGTAGCCGAAGTGCAAATCGTAGGGCTGCAAAGCCTGGTTGAGGGGGTGCAGTTGCGCGCGGATTTCGGGGTGCCCGGCGACGAAAGCAGCGATAGCCCGTTTATCCAAATGGACGAAGCGCCCCTCGAAGGAGAAGTTGCGCAGCACGGCTTGCGAGTCGAAAGCCACCGTTTCCGTGTCCTCCCAGGGGGTCAGGTAGGCCTCCAGGTCGGCCTCGTTCAACTCCAAGGTGAAGGCACGGTCAAGCACTTTGGGGCTGAGGGAGTGGGTGGTCTCGTCCACATTGATGGTGCCCAGGATGTAGAGGTTCGGGGGCAGGAAGATCTCCCGGGGTGGGCGGTCGCCCTCGGCGTCGTCCGGATAGGTGAACCGCAGGGGTTCCCGGCTCCAGCCTTCCTCGTCCCGCCCGGATTCCAGGACGCTGAGCAGATCCCCGAAGTAGTACTCCACCCGGGCGAGGTTCATCTCGTCCAGGATTACGAACCAGGCCAGCCCATCTCGACGGCGGTAACTGTGCACCGCCTGGAGCACGAAGCGCAGGAAGGGCGTCCAATGGTAAGTGTTTGTGAGAGGGTTGTAGTAGCCCAGCAGACTTTTGCCGTCCCGCCAATCGGGACGAACAGGGACGAAGAGCCAGTTGCGGCCCCGACGGGGCGGCTTTTGGCGCTGGAGTTCCGCTTCCGGGAGCAGGCGCAGGCCGCGCAGGTTGCCTTCCGCGTCGGTCTCGAAGTCCAGGTAGAGGGTATCCTCGGGTTGCAGGGTGGCGGTGAACCACCGGCGGGCCTCGCCGCGCAGGAGCAGGGAGAGGTAGTCTGAGTCACCGTAGGCAGCGTGGACAAAGCGGCAAGTCTCGCGTTGCGCGCCAAAATGCACGGTGATTTCCTGGGCTTCGCCGGGTGCAGGCGGCGTGAAGAACGGGGTGGCCCGTTTGGGGATGATCAGGCGCCCATATTTGCGCATGTAGGGCTGCACGGTGACGGCGACCAGGTCGGTGGTTGTTTCCTCCTCAACATGTTGAGGCTGCGGAAGCGCCGCGGCGAACTGGCGGGCCAGTTTGGTCTTGCCGGTGCCGCTGATGCCGCTGAGAATGATGAAGCCTTTGGTCTGCAAAGCCGTGTAGAAGGTGGCGATCTGCCAGGGGGTGAAGTGCAACCCCTGCTGGCGGAAGACCTGGCGCAAAGCCCGGGCCAGGGCCGGGCCGCGGAGCGAAGGGGGCTTGGCCACCTGGCGGGCATCGATGGCGTCAGGGTCAGGGGGTACGATAACGCGCTGACGAATCGCCTCGGCCAGGGGTATGATGCGATGGTAGTAGGCCGTGATTTCCTCGGCCAAATGGTTGGCCAGGGCATCCACCGAGGCGAATGTGCTCACTTCTTCAGGTGTCAAGTCTTTACCCAGAGCAAAATAACTGCCGCCACCCCATACGGTGTCAGGGAGTTCCAGGGCTCCTTTGCCCACCTGGGCCCTTTCCCCCTCTCGCACCAACCCCAAATCGGCAAAGATGTCCTGCAGGCGTTGGGCCATTTCCTGGAATGTCCAGACATACACCCCCCACCACAGGCGGCCTGGCAGCACATACACCTCCAGGTTCAGGTCCCGTTTTGCCCGGCGGTTCTTTTTCCCCGGAATGAGGGCAAGGATCACAGGGATGGTCAACTGGGCAAAATGGCGGCTTCCCGCCGAGGGTTTTTGCGGGCCGATGCGGCTGGTGATGGAACCCAGGCGTGCCATCACCTGCTCCTGCAAAAATCCCAAAAACCGGAAGGCCTGTTCACGGGTTTCTGGTGTGGGTTGATCGTGGTGGAGCAGTTGAACCAAGTCCTGGATGGTCAACCGGTTTGGGTGGATATCTTCCAGCAAGTGCCAAAGGAAAATATCTGCTGTGTTGTAGTCGGCCTCTGGTATCCCTGCCTCGCGCAGGGAAGCGACGACTTCGTCCATCACGGGTTTGAGGGCAAAATACAGATGAGCATCGTTACGTTGCCCACGGGGCAATGAGCGTTTCAATTGATTGGTGTCCACCCCCAACAAGTGCAAGGCTTTGTTGGTTACATTAGGGCTGAAGGTCCAGTAGCGATCGGGAAAGCGGTAGCACAACAACTCGGTGATCAGCAACACGCCCAGGCCATAGACGCGCAACACGGCGGCCAGATCTTCTGGGGTGAGTCCGACCTCAGCACGTTGGATCAAAGTGTGCAGGACCTCGCGAAAGTCGGCCAGGCTGGTCTTGGCCAATCGGCGTTGAAACTCGCCCTCAGCGTTTTGCCAGAAGGAAAAAGCGTCGGTGTCCAGGAACAATTCACGCAATTCTTCTTCTGTCAGATGGGGGATTCGTTCCGGCTGGAGCAGGATTTGGGCTCGTTGCATGCGGCGCTGATGCTCGGCAATATGGTTTTTCATCTTCTCGGAATCGTGCCACATGGTGGCGAAAGTTTGGACGGCTTGCTGTAAGCGTTCGTGATCCACAGGATCCTCCTCGACCGAAGGGGTCTTTAGCGATCAGGGCACAGGGCGATGGCCCCCACGCCTTCCAGATTGCCCAAGAGCAGAGCCTTCAGCGTAATGTCCGTAAGGTGGCCTTGCCGACGGTCGAAGAACTCATTGACCTCGCCGGGGTAAACGGCTACCGCCGCCCGCACGCCCAGGCTATCCCGGTAAGTGTGCATTTTGTAGAGGTCGGCCTGGCGCACCACACGCTGCGTTGCCCCGGTAAGAGCCGCTTCTTCGTCGGGGGCGGCCTCCCGGTCGGCGCGGAACTTGGCATCCAATACCACCTCGGCTTTCCCCCCGCGCTCCCAGGTGAAATCAGGGCGCAGGCCCCCGGAGTACCCCTGCCAGTGCTTGTTGTACACCAGTTGACCCCAGGGGGTAAAGTCGGCTCGGGTCTGCCACCCCAATCCTTCCTCTTCACTAAAACGCCATTCGATTTGCGGCGTGACACCCAACTGGACGCCGATTTCCTCCACCAGCGCGAAGAAGACCCAGTATTCGTAGAGTGTGGCGATGTCCCGTAACGCGATGGCCTGATCCACCGGCTCGAAGACCGGGCGCCGTGCTTGCTGGAAGGTCTGCCACAAGGCGCGCAACTCGCGATAGCCCGGCCGGCGCAACAGCACCTGGGAGCCCAGAGGGACGAACTGAAGCGGCCCCACCTCGGCAAAGAAAGGATGCTGGACGGCTTGTTGCAGCCCGGCGAGCACCTCTTGCACGACGCGCTGGCGCTCCGGCGGGACTTTGGACCACCAGGGTTGAGCGCGCAGGGTGTCAATAGCCAACATGAGATGGCGGATGAAGTGCAGCACGAAGCGGTTGGGTGCCGTGTCGGTGGTCTCTTCGGGTCGGCGTTGGATGACCTCAGTTGGGGCATGGCCGCGCAAGCGACGGGCCAGCAGGAAACCGCGAGCCGGTACCCAGGTATCGGCCTGGTGCAGCACGGCGAACAGGGTGTCGGCATCGGCGGCTTCGGCCTCATGGAGCGGCACGATTTGCTCCTCCTCGCGCAGTTCGCGATGGGGCATAAGCAGCACCCGTTGCAGCGCTTGTTCCAGGGCGGAAGCATACTGCAACAGGTAGTGAAGCACGAAGAGGGGCGTGGGCGGGCGGCGAGATTCGGCGACCCGATGGCCGGTAGGAGCGGCGATGGCGAAGGATAACCTTGTGGCCCGCTGGTAGAGATCGTCCACCAGGGCCTGTAAAAAGTGCCAGTGCTCTTCCAATGTAGGGAACTTGGGCGAGAGCACGGCCAGGAACACCGGAGGGCAAAGGGGAGATTCTCCGGCCCAGGGCTGTACGCTGGTGAGACCGATGGCGTTCTCAAAACGCAGTTGGAATAACGCCCCGCGCACCGGGGGCAGCATATTGGTGCCCACCTGCAGGCGCTTTGCACCGGGAATTTCCACCCAAAGGTCTTGCCATTCCAGCGTGTACAGACGGGCCGGGGCGAAGCGTTCCCGGTAAGCATCCGGAATGACACGGCACCCCGCCTCGCGGAGCGCGGCGAAAAGAGAAGGGGCTTGTTCCGGGGCAGATTGGCGTTGTGGGCTACCGTGGTCCGAGCGCATAGCGGTCATTTCTACGCTGTCCTCTTGTACGCAAGGATTTTCACTCATTATAGACCGGTTTTGGGCAGGAAAGAGGGCGGTGAGGCGCCTTTTCTTGCGCCCAAGCGAACTTGGGCGCAAGCTTTTCTCTCCCTTGTACCCCCTGTTTCCACGCCGATGCACACGAACCTGTCTCGCTTATTGGATCTTGAGCAGATGGGAGTAGCCTATGTACTTCAAAATCTTTCCCCGCTCCTCACCGATAAGGTCGGTCTCGTGCGTCAAAATGTCTTGAATCAGGGGCAAGATGGGCGCCTCGCCATCCCAGTTTTGTTCCAGCAGGGCCCTCGACCCTGTTTCTCGATAGAGAACATCGGCCACGAAGGCGCATAGAAAGATGTCATCCACATACCCATAGGGGCCATGGATGTCTTCAGGGATGACATCGGCCGGCAGAATGAAATACGCAATCGCTGCCAGCACCAACGGGCGTAAACGACCGGGCAGCAAGGGGTCATCCAGGACGCGCACCAACAACCGATAAAACGCCGGCGCCTGATAGATAAGATCGTCATGGCGTCCTTCGTATGCCGCAATATCCTCTTCCAAAAGTTGGTCAAAGGGCTTCATGGGAGCACCCTCCCTAAAGGGTAAGATTACACACGGGCGTACGGACAGATATCCCTGAACTCCGAGCAACGGGGGCAGTAGGATGTGTCGGGGGTAAACTCACCGCGGCGAATGCGCTCCAACACTTCGCGCAACTGCGCCTGTGCTTCACGGGCTCGCTCTTCGTTCCACTCCCACGAAAGCACTTGTCCATCGGCCAGGAAATGGACCGTCTGACGCCGCACCTTTTCTCCCAACCCTGCCTCGGCGCCCATCGCATACAAGTCCAATTGCAGGTCGATGCGCTCCTCCTCCAACGGTACTGCCGCAGAAGTCTTGAAGTCCACAACCTCAACGCCGCCATCCGTCCGACGCAAAAGGTCAATCTTCCCCAAGAGCACATCCTCGGCAAGGGCAAAAGAGAACCGAACCTCCGCCTTATGGACGCGCTTCAGGCTCTCCCCATGCTCCCTTAGGTAGCGTTGCAATTGACGGACCGCGGCCTCACGAACCCCAGCCTCCCGTTCGGGTGAGATGTGTCGACTGGCAACCCAGGTCTCAGCCACGATGGCTTCCACATCGCTTTCCGCGACATGCTCGCCCGCCAGCGCCCGCTGGTGGATAGCCTCCAGCGCCCGGTGCACGTTGGCTCCAAAATCCACCGGGTCAGGTGAAAGCGCACGAAAGCCATAGACAGCAGCAAATTTATAGCGCAGAGGACACTGCAAAAAATACACCAGGCGGCTGAAACTGTATCGTTCGCGGGGCCCCTGACGTTTCGCCCCCTGACTTTCCACCTCCGCGATATACGCGCGGGTCAAGTCGGCCGCTTCGTGCAGGTCTTCGCCGAACATTTCGTACAAAAACGGGCTTGGCCCGCCACCGCGCTTTTTCACCACATCCGCCGTGCCGATGATAAGCAGGTCGCGAGCGCGAGTCGTGGCCACATAGAACAGGCGCCGCTCGTCCACCAGGTGCGGGTCATCCACTTCGGGCGGCCCGCTGGCCCGTAACTCCGGGGGGATCTCGTAGCGCGATGCACGGCGGGATGCAGGCAAGCGACCATTCATCGCCGCTCCCAACACCACCACCGGAAATTCCAGCCCTTTGGCCTGGTGAATCGTCATCACCTGGACGGCATCTTCAGGCGGAATCCGGACCGGGTCGACGCCGCCTTCCTTGAGAATCTTGAGGAACCTCTGAAAGGCATAGAAGTTGCGCGTACGCCCGTATTCATCCCAGGTCGCCACCAGCGTGCTCATGACCCCCAGGTTGGCCAGGGCTTCCACCTGGCCTGCCTGCTCGAAGCGGGCGACACATCCCGTGGCCGCCAAAAGGGCGTAGAACACTTCCAGCAGCGAACCGTGCTCCTGCGCCTGGACACGCCGCTTGAGATGGAGCAACGCCAGCAACTTGCGCCGATCTTCCTCATCCAAGACGCCGATGGAAAGCAACCCTGCATCGCTGGCCACGGCCATGAGGTCCTGCTTATACCCTCTCAGCGCCACATGGGTCTCTGGCTGAAGCCCCACCAGCGGATGACGCAGGAAACGATCCCCCCAAGGTTTGGTCACCCCCAGGAAAGCGAACAGGTCGTACAACTGAGCGATTTCCTCGCGCTGGAAGAAACCCGCGTCGCCCGTCACCTGATAGGGGATGCCCGCCGCGCGCAGGGCGTCCAGGTACGGCGCGGCATAGGACCGCACGCTGCGCAGCAGGATGGCGACATCCCCATAGCGGGCGATCTTGCCGGCCGCATACAGGCGGCGCAGCAAGTCAACGACCGCGATCGCTTCTTCCTGTGCTGTGGGTTCGTACACGAGGAGCACATCGCTCCCCTCTCCTCGTACGGTTAGCAGGTGTTTAGGAAAGCGGGCCGGATTGCGGGCGATAACGCGCAGCGAGTGATCCACAATGGGCTCTCGGCTGCGAAAATTATGGGCCAGTTGAATGACGCGCGCCCGCGGAAACCGCTCACGAAAGGTCAAAATGTTGCGCACCGTCGCGCCGCGAAAACGGTAGATGCTCTGGTCATCGTCGCCGACCACGGTCAGGCGTTGCTCAGGCCCGGCCAACAGGGCCAAAATACGATCCTGGGCCGCGTTGGTGTCCTGGTATTCGTCGACCAAAATTTCCTGGTACTGCGCCTGCAGTTCAGCCAGAATCTGGGGATTCTCCTTCAACAGTGTCAGGGTATGGCGTTGCAAGAAGGCAAAGTCAACCAACTTCTCCTCAATGAGCAACTCGCTGTAACGACGATATGCTTCGGCGACCAGGGCACGTTCTTCCCAAAGCCCTTTTTGATCGGGTGGGCTCTGGGCCATGTTCTGCTCACACCAGGCTTCCAAAGCCGTGGGGTCGACCAGTTCTTCTGTCGCCAGGTTGAAGGTGCCGACCACGGCGGTGAAAAAGTCATAGGGCCTGCCCTTCACCAGCGTATCCAGCCCCAGACGCTTCCGGTGAGCATAGACGAAGAGCAATTGGCCCATCTGGTCCAGGATGTGGAACCCTTGAGGAAAAGGCGTGTGTTCGCGATAGCGGCGAAGCAGGTCGGCACAGAAGGCGTGAATGGTGCTGACCTGCATGAGTTCCACATTGACCTCAGGCAACTTTTGCTGGATGCGGTCCTTGAGTTCCAGGGCGGCCTTGTTGGTGAAGGTGGTGACCAGCAGATTCTCCGGTCGCACAAACCCGGCTCGCACCAGGTGGGCCACGCGCCAGGTAATCACCTCGGTTTTGCCCGAGCCCGGGCCGGCGATGATCAAAAGCGGGCTCCCCCTATGCAGGATGGCTTCGCGTTGCTCAGGGGTCAACTGGGCCGGTAGATAATCAGGTTCATTCATGGGGATGGGGATTCCTCCTGAAGGCCGTTCGCCACCGAGCGGATTTGCTCCAGCACGGCCTCCAGATCTTCCAGGATTTCCTGGGCCAGCACATCCGGATCCGGTAGGCTGGCCGTTTCCTCTAAGGATTCATCCCGTAGCCAGAAAATGTCCAGGTTGACTTTGTCGCGGGCCAGGAGTTCTTTGTAGGTGAAGACCCGCCAGCGGCCCTGGGGGTTCTTTTCCGGGTCCCAGGTGGGTCGGCGGGCGTGGCGGTTCTCCGGGTGGTAGAGTTCCACGAATTCCCGCAAGTCTTCGTAGGTCAGGGGGTTCTGCTTCAGGGTAAAGTGCTTGTTGGTGCGCAGGTCGTAAACCCACAGTTCCCGCGTCCAGGGTTCCTTGCGGGCCGGTTTGCGGTCGAAGAAGAGCACATTAGCCTTGACACCCTGGGCGTAGAAAATGCCGGTGGGCAGCCGCAGCAGGGTATGCACATCGGCCTGCTGCAAGAGCCGACGGCGCACCACTTCCCCCGCCCCGCCCTCGAAGAGCACATTGTCAGGCACCACCACCGCGGCGCGGCCGTGC
>Ga0256833_1003399_pt1 | contig 10886 bp, 10 predicted proteins | sample 356284metaG_FD_190535 | JGI IMG/M metagenome (GOLD analysis project Ga0256833, IMG submission 190535) | Hydrothermal vent microbial communities from Mid Atlantic Ridge, Atlantic Ocean - 356-284 | ecosystem: Environmental > Aquatic > Marine > Hydrothermal vents | place: Atlantic Ocean: Mid...
GAGCAGTAGCAGCACTTGCAGTAGTAATTGCAATGGCGAAATTACCATTTTGGTTAGCAATTGTAGTATTGTTTTTAATTATGGCAAACTTAGGTATGGCAAATGGTGCAGTATTCCAACTTGTTCCACAAAGATTTGGCAAAGATATAGGTATAATGACAGGTATAATCGGATGTGCTGGAGGGCTTGGAGGAACAGCATTAATCAAAACTCTAGGGTGGTCTAAAGGTGCATTTGACGGATATATGGCAGGTTTCTTAATATTTGCCGGTGTTGTTATTTTAGCAATAGCAGGAATAAGCTTTGTAAAAACAAGATGGCGAACAACTTGGGGAGCAAATGCTGGAGGAATGATTTAATTAGTGATTAGTGATTAGTGATTAGTGATTGGTGATTGGTGATTGGTTTCTGGTTTTTGGTTTTTGGAGGTGAGGCTTTAGCCTCACATATTAGATTATCTAGTCAAGCTAGATATTGATGAAGATGCTTGTCATTAAATTACAACAAATAATCATCTTTGGGCTAGACCATTTCATACCACCTCGTCATTGTCGGGCTTGACCCGACAATCTAACAATTAAGTTTCACACAAAAAGCACAAAGCTAAAGGCTTAAATTATAAAGCTTTTTGCTTTCAGCTTTTCGCATAACAAAAAGGAATAAAATGGCTAATAAAAATATAGAAAGCACTGCCTTAACTTTAGCTAAGGGCAAAGAGTTAAAGGGTGATGATTTTTATGAAGTTAAGGTTTTAGACAATATTACTGTTGCTGTTGTTTGCGATGGTGTTGGCTCAGCTACTGCTGGAGCAGAGGCTGCTAAAAGAACAGCTACATTTTTGGTAAACTCCCTAAAAAACAGACCTCGATCTTGGAGTATGCAAAAATCTATAGAGCACTTTATTAGCAACATTAATAATATTCTCTATAAAGAGTCTATGGACGATTATGATAGAGTTGAACTTGTAACAACTTTAACTCTAGTTGTTATCGAAGGAGATAGACTCTTTGGTGCCAATGTTGGAGATAGTAGAATCTATCTTCTTAGAGATGGAAAATTAAACCAACTATCAAATGATCACTCAATGGACGAAGAGGGCTTTGAGAATGTATTAACCTCTGCAATAGGATTAGAAGATAAAGTTAAACCATACTACTTTGAAAATAATTTGCAGCCAAATGATAAAATTTTACTCTGTAGTGATGGCTTACATAATGAATTAAGTGATGATGAAATTACTACAGGTATGCAAACGAGTGCACCTTTTTTAGTAAGAAAAGTTAGTAAAAAATATAATGATAATCTGCCAGATGACACTACTGCAGTTTTGTTAAAAATTAACGAGTTAGACCCAAGGCTTGAGTATAAAAATGCTAATTTAGAGACTAAAGATGACTATAAATCTGGAGAAGTTATAGATGGATTTAAACTAATAAAGCCATTAGTTCAAAATAGAAGAACATGGTTAGCAACCAAGAGAGGACAAAAATATGTATTAAAGTTTGCTCCCCTTGGAGCAAAAGATGATGAAGTTATATTAGATTTATATGTAAAAGAGGTTTGGAATGCAAAACGACTAAAGGCTGGTTTTTTCCCAAAAACTGCTATACCTAAAAAGAGAACTCATAGATACTATGTAATGAAATATATTGAAGGTATAGAGCTAAAAGAGTATATAAAAAGTAAACCTCTATCTATAGATTTAGCAATAGATTTAGCAAAATTTCTATTAAAAATGGAGCAGTTTTTAGCAAGAAAAGGCTTGGTTCATGCCGATATAAAACCCGAAAATATAATAGTGATTGATAGAAAAGGTAAAAAAGCTTTTAAGATGGTTGATTTTGGCTCAGTTACAGAGATTTATAGCGAAATAAGCCGTGCAGGAACACCAAGCTACCTAGCACCTGAAAGATTTAATCAAGCTCCAATAACCGAACAGACAGAGGTTTTTGCAATCGGAGTTACACTATATGAAGCCCTAACTACCAAACTTCCATATGGCGAAATAGAGCCATTTCAAACACCACATTTTAAACAAGCTAAAAATCCAAATAAACTAAATCAAAAAATACCTAAATGGTTAGATTCAATTATTATGAGAGCCATAGAAATAGACCCTAAAAGAAGGTATCATCACTACTCAGAGATGCTATATGAGTTAAACAATCCTAGTAAAGTTGAGCCATACTACAACTCAAATCAAAATATTGTTGAAAGAAATCCAATTTTAATATGCAAAGTTGCACTAATTGCATCCTTACTCATAAATGCATTTCTTATACTCACAACAAAGTAGGTTCAAAAACCTACTTCTGAATTTAAATATACCTCTATGAACACACAAATGAATTCAAGTAAAAAAATATAATTTAATTTAGTGTTCAAAAAAAGATTTCTTATTCTCTAAACTCGATTAAATCTTACTCTTCTACAGTTGTATCAACAACTACAGAAGCCTTTATCTCACCATTTTCAGCATCAAAGATTACTCTGTCACCATCATTAACTTTGCCTTCAAGTATCAACTCTGCCAATCTATCTTCAATTAACTCTTGAATTGCCCTTTTTAATGGTCTTGCACCATATACTGGGTCAAAACCTGCTTCTGCTATTACCTCTTTTGCAGGTTCGGTTATCTCTATTTTAATATCTCTCTCTGCCACTTTAGACTCTATGCCTCTCAACATAATATCAACAATCTTTTTAATCTCATCTTTTCCAAGTGGATTAAATATAACCAAATCATCTAGCCTATTTATAAACTCTGGCTTAAAGTAATTTTTAAGTTCGCTTCTAACTGCTATCTCTCTATCTTCTGGATCTTTTAACTCCATAATCTTATCACTAGCAATATTTGATGTTAAGATAATAATTGTATTTTTAAAATCTACTGTAACACCTTTATTATCTGTTAAACGACCATCATCCAATACTTGTAATAGAATATTAAATACATCTGGATGAGCCTTCTCAACCTCATCAAACAAAATAACGCTATATGGCTTTCTTCTAACAGCTTCTGTTAATTGTCCACCCTCTTCATAACCAACATACCCAGGTGCTGCTCCAACTAAACGGCTAACGCTATGTTTCTCCATATACTCAGTCATATCAAAACGAATAAGTGACTTCTCGCTATCAAATAGAAATTTAGCTAAGGCCTTAGCAGTTTGAGTCTTACCCACACCTGTTGGTCCAAGGAATAAGAAACTTCCTATTGGTCTGTTTCTATCAGATAAACCAGCCTTATTTCTCTTAATAGCACGAGCTACGGCTTTTACCGCTTCATCTTGACCAACAACCTCCTCTTTCAGATGCTCTTCAATGTGTAAAATTCTATCTTTTTCACTTTGAAGCATCTTATTAACAGGTATTCCAGTCCATCTACTTACAATACTAGCAACCATCTCTTCATCAACTGCATTTTTAAGTAGAGTTCCCTCTCTTTGCATTCTAGCCCAAGTCTCATTTAACTCTTCAAGCTCTTTGTCTAGCGCTGGTATCTCACCATACTCAATCTCTGCAGCTTTATTAAAGTCGCCATTTCTTTTAGCAAGTTCTGCTTCTCTTCTCTTCTCTTCAATTCTCTGCTTAATCTCAGCAATTTTATTAAAAATCTCTTTTTCTGTATTAAACTGAGACTCTAATTTTCTCATCTGCTCTTCTAAATTAGCCAACTCTTTTTCAATTTCTTTAATCTTCTCTTCATTTTTAGGAGTTAGCTCCATCTTTAGAGCTTCTTTCTCAACCAAAAGCTTTTGAATCTCTCTTTTGATTTTAGATAATTCAAATGGCTCACTCTCAATTTGCATCTTCAATTCTGCTGCTGCTTCATCTATAAGGTCAATAGCCTTATCTGGTAAAAATCTATCCGTAATATATCTATTAGATAACTTTACAGCTGCAACTAAAGCACTATCTAAAATTTGAACATTATGGTGTGCTTCTAATCTCTCTCTAATTCCTCTCATAATTTGAAGAGCCTCATCAAGGCTTGGCTCATCAACTTTTACAGGTTGAAACCTTCTTTGAAGTGCTGCATCTTTCTCTATATATTTTCTATACTCTTTTAGTGTCGTAGCACCAATTGTATGCAACTCTCCTCTTGCCAACATTGGCTTTAGCATATTTGCAGCATCCATACTACCTTCACTTGCACCTGCACCTACAATTGTATGAATTTCGTCGATAAAGAGGATAATATTTCCTTGCTTTTTAACCTCTTCTATAACTGCTTTTAATCTATCTTCAAATTCACCTCTATATTTTGCACCAGCAATTAATGCTGCCATATCAAGCTCTACAAGGCGTCTATTTTGTAAAGATAGAGGAACCTCTTTATTTACAATTCTTTGAGCCAACCCCTCTACAATTGCAGTCTTACCAACACCTGGTTCTCCAAGCAATAAAGGGTTGTTTTTTGTTTTTCTAATTAAAATCTGCATAGCTCTTTGAATCTCTTCATCTCTTCCAATTACAGGATCCAACTCTCCATTTTGAGCTTTTCTTGTTAAATCAACTCCATACTTCTCTAATGCTTCAAGCTTCTCATCATCAGTTTGAGACTCTATAGCTCTTCCACCTCTAAGTGCTTCTAAATTCTTTTTAAACTCCATTAAATCAACATATTTACCAATAGTATCTTTAATAAAACTCTCGTTAATATTTGCAACTAGCCAAGTATCAACAGATAAATACTTATCTCCATTTACTGTCATTTGTCCCTCTGCATTTTGAAGAGACTTTACTAAGTTAGAGGATAATTTAATTGTCTCTTTTGTTACAGAACTAGAAGTTGGTAACTTCTTAGCAAGAGAGCTAACATCTAACTCTATAGCAGCTTTATCAATATTCATCTTATTTAAAACTTGATTTAAAATAGAGCTACTATTTGTAAGTTGTGCCCAAATCAGATGAATTGGTTCAACCTCTGGATTTTTATTATGTAAAGCCAATGATAAACCAGACTCTATAGTCTCTGTCATTTGGTGTGTTAATTTTTCTAATATATTACTCATCTATCTTCTCCTAAAATTAATTATTGAAACTTTACCATAATTTTTAACGATTTGTTGCAATCTAAGTTGCAAAATATATTTTTACCACACTTTAAGTGATTTTTAAATAAAATAGGCAAAAATTTTACATTAAAAGGTAGTGCCAAAATGTATAAGCACAATAAGAAATTAATAGCAACATCTTTTCTGGCGGTTTGCGCAACTCTATTTATATCTAACCCTATAGCTCTAGAGGCAAAAACATCAGATGGCAATAAATTAGATGCATATCTAAAATTTACTAGAGTTTTAAACTTAATAGAGAGCCAATATGTAGATGAGTTAAATACAACAACACTTATAGATAAAGCCCTAAAAGGTTTACTTAGCAACTTAGATGCACACTCTGCATATATGGATGCAAAAGCATTTAAAGATTTAAATATTCAAACAAAAGGTGAGTTTGGTGGCTTGGGTATTGTTGTTGGTATGAAAAAGGGTGCATTAACAGTAATTGCACCAATAGATGATACACCTGCAAAAAAAGCTGGAATTAAAGCTGGAGATATTATATTAAAGATAGATAATAAATCTACTCTTGGTATGACAATTGATGAAGCCGTAAAGCTAATGCGTGGAAAACCAAAAACAAAAATAACACTAACTATTGTTAGAAAAGGTAAAAACAAACCACTAAAAATTGATATTATTAGAGATATTATTAAAATTGAATCTGTAAAACATAAAGTTATCTATTTAGATAAAGATAAAAAAGAGAAAGTAATATATATTAAAATTGCATCATTTGACTCAAAAGTTGTAGATGGAGTTAAATATATTTTACAACAATACCCAAAAGCAAAAGGTATAATATTAGATTTAAGAAACAACCCAGGGGGGCTATTAAACCAAGCTACAGGATTACTAGACCTATTTATAGACAAAGGTGTATTAGTTAGCCAAAAAGGTAGAGTAAAAAGAGAAAATATTGTATATAAAGCTCACGAAAAAGGAACAAATAAAGATATACCAATAGTTACTCTAGTAAATGGTGGTAGTGCAAGTGCTAGTGAAATTGTAAGTGGGGCACTTCAAGACCACCACAGAGCACCTATTATCGGAGAGAAAACTTTTGGTAAAGGTAGTGTTCAAATTGTTGTCCCAATAGGAAAAGAAGATGGTGTAAAATTAACAGTAGCTAGATACTATCTGCCAAGTGGAAGAACAATACAAAATAAAGGTGTTACGCCAGATATAACGGTATATCCAGGAGAGGTTCCTAAGAAAAAAGCCAACGAATTCCAAATAAAAGAGGCAGAGCTTAAAAAACACTTAGAAGATGAATTAGCAAAAGTTGATAACAATAAAACAGAAGTAAAAAAAGATACAAATACTACAACAAGCGACAATAATAGCACTAACTCTAAAGTAATCACCCAAGATGAGATATATAAAGATGCCCAACTAAAGAGTGCATACGATATCTTAAAAGTATTAATACTACAAAAAGGCAAATAGAGTGAATAAAAAAGAGTTACTATACGAAGGAAAAGCAAAAAAGATTTGGACAACAGATGATGAAAACTTATTGATTTCAGAATTTAAAGACTCTTTGACTGCATTTAACGGAGAAAAAAAGTCTAACCAAGAGGGCAAAGGTGCTTTAAATAATAAAATATCTACAATTTTGTTTGAATATTTAGAAGAGAAGGGAGTGCCAACCCACTTTGTTAAAATGCTTGATGATAACCATATGCTACATAAATATGCAGAAGTTATCAAAATAGAGGTAATTGTAAGAAATATTGCAACAGGTAGTTTAAGCAGAAATCTAGGTATAGAAGATGGTAAAGTATTACCTTTTACTCTTGTAGAATTTGATTATAAAAATGATGAATTAGGTGACCCAAAACTAAACGACCAACACTGTTTAATTTTAGAACTTGTAAAAGATACAAGCGAACTTGAATACATTAGATATATGGCAAGAAAGATTAATAATTTTTTAAGTGAATTTTATGCAAAAGCAGATTTAAAGCTTGTTGATTTTAAGCTTGAGTTTGGAAGAGATAGCAACGATAATATTATCTTAATAGATGAGTTAAGTCCAGATAACTTTAGACTTTGGGATGCCAATACAAATGAAAAGATGGATAAAGATAGATTTAGACAAGGATTAGGTGGCTTAATAGAAGCTTACGAAGAGGTTTTAAAAAGAATTAAAGGATAGAGTTTGAAAGCAGTTGTAAATGTATTTTTAAAAGAGGGTGTATTAGACCCACAAGGAAAAGCTACAAGACACGCACTTGGTTCACTTGGCTTTAATAATGTAAACGAAGTTAGAATTGGTAAGCAAATTGTGATTGACTTGGGTGCTTCAAGCAAAGAAGAGGCACTAAAAGAGGTAGAGAAAATGAGTGAAACTCTACTCGCAAATACAGTTATTGAAGATTACAATATAGAGATTATAGAATGAAAAAAGCAGTTGTTTTAAGATTTCCAGGAACTAATTGCGAGTTCGATACAGACTATGCCCTAAAAAAACTTGGCTTTGATGTAGAAGTAGTTTGGCATAAAGAAGAGAAACTTCCTGAATGTGATTTAGTAGTAGTGCCAGGTGGATTTAGCTATGGCGACTACCTTCGCTCTGGCTCAATTGCAAGATTTTCCCCAATTATGAATGCAGTAACTAAGTTTGCAAACAAGGGTGGATATGTTCTTGGTATATGCAACGGCTTCCAAATACTTACAGAAGCAGGACTGCTCCCAGGTGCATTAAAGAGAAATAACTCTTTACATTTTATATCTAAGTTTCAACATATAAAAGTAATAAATAATGACAACAAATTTTTACAAAAGTGCGAAGTTGGAGAAGTTTTAAATATTCCAGTAGCTCACGCAGATGGAAACTACTATATAGATGATGAGGGTTTAGAAAAACTAAAAGCAAATAACCAAATTTTAATACAATACTGTGAAGAGAATGGACAAAGAGTAGTGCTTAATGGCTCTGTAGAATCAATTGGTGGTGTTTGTAACGAAAATAAAAATGTATTTGGCTTAATGCCACACCCTGAGAGAGCAATCGAATTGGCTCTTGGCTCAATTGATGGAATTAAAATGTTAGAGGGCTTTAAGGCTTGAAAGAATATTTAGTATGGTTAAAAGCAACCTTATTACTTATACTTTTAACAAGTTTTATAAGTGCATCAAATGCACCATTTAGCTATAGCTATACACCCAAATTTGTATATAAAAATCAAGTTTTTCCAGTTACAATATTGGTAAAACATTATGAAAAAAACAATCCTCCTCACTTTGAATTTGATATGCTAGGAGAAGTTCAACCAATAGATAATAGAGCAACTAAATTAATAAATAGAGATGAAGCCTTTTTTACATTTTATTTTAAAGCAGACGGATTTAGCAATTCAATATTAATTCCTCAACTATCCATTTGGACAAAAAACTACACATACACTTTGCATCCAAAAAAGATAGATATAAAAAGATTAGATACCTCAAAAGCCAAAAATTTCTCAAATCTACTTGCTTCTAATTTAAAAATCAATGGTATAAAAATAGACCCTTACGACTCTGAAAATTCACTTGTAACTCTTAGATTAGAAGCAACAGAAGCAAATTTAGAAGATATAAAACTACCAAATGTTACCGATGATGGAATAGAAAATATAAAAAGAGATGGAGCAAGAGTTAGAGCAAACTACTACTTTATTACCCCTTCATCTCAATCAAATATATCATTTAGCTACTACAATTTAATAAAAAATAGATTTATAACAAAAGATATATCTACATCTATTAAAGATGGCTACTCACAAGATATTAAACTCTCTCCTCAAGATTTAACTTTTGATAAGTTAAAAAAGTATATCACTTTTGGAGCAATTGCCATTCTTCTAATACTTTTGATTTTAACAAGAGATACTTTATATCTTATACTCTCTATAGCTCTAATTGCTGTTGCAATATATCTATATATAAATAAGAAGAGTATATGCATTCAAGAGGGGGCTTCTGTATATATATTACCAACTCAAAACAGTAATATAAGCCAAGAGTTTAACTCGCAAGTAAATACTACACTAATAAGAAAATATAAAAACTTTAATAAAGTAGAGTATAAAAATATAAGAGGATGGGTAAAAGATGAAGATTTATGCAAAGATTAGATTCTACTGGGGTGCATTTACAATATCAACTATAGTTGCTGCTGTAATGATTCCACTAATTACACTTTTCCCTAAATACAAAGGTATAATAATGCACAAATTAAATAGAGTAATACTCTTTTTAATGGGCTCTAGTGTAAAGGTATATGGGAAAAGAGATAAAGAGGCAAATCTATTTATAATGAATCACCAAGGTATTATGGATATAATAGCAGTTGAAGCAGCAGAGAATACTCACTTTAGATGGGTAGCAAAAAAAGAGTTATTTCAGACACCTTGGTTTGGATATCTGCTTAAAAATGGAGATATGATAGAGGTAGATAGAGATAATAAAGCTGGTTTAGTTAAACTTTTAAAAGATGCCAAAGAGTCTATAGAGATAAAAAATAGAGCTGTTGCAATCTTTCCTGAAGGAACAAGAGCAAAAGATCAAAAATTAATTCCATTTAAAGCTGGAACAAAACTGGTTGCCAAAAAATTAAATATGAGAGTTCAACCAATAGTAATTGTTGGAAGCAAATATGTATTAAATGAACACAATAAAACAGGACACAGTGGAGTCATAGAGCTTCACTACCTTGATGCATTCAATGTAAAAGATGCATCTAAAGATTGGTATGAAGAGGTGCAACAAAAGATGCAAAAGTATATAGATAAATTAAAAGAGTCAAGAGGAATACAGAGATAGATGATAATTAGAAAAGAGTTTAAATTTGAAAATGCGCATATTGTTAGAGAGTGTTCAACTCAAAGATGCAGCCAAAATATACATGGACACTCATATGTAATTGAAGTTCTACTGGAGTCTAACTACCTAGATAATGGACAGATGGTTTATGATTTTGGATTAACTAAACTTTATATAAAAGAGTTTATAGACTCATTTGACCATGCAATTACTCTTTGGGGTGGAGATAGTAAAGAGTATATTAAAGATATGAAAAAACACTCTCAAAGATGGATAGAGCTACCTGTTAGCCCATCAGCAGAACAATTTAGCAGAATCTTTTTTGTTGTTATTGATAAAATATTAAATTTAAGCACAATGAATAACTCTGAAAAAGAGGTAAAATTAAACTCTATAATTGTTCACGAAACAAAAACAGGATATGCCCAGTGCTTCAGAGTTGATGCTTACTCTAAATTAATGGGAGAGATAGATATAAATGATATAAAATTTTCAAAACAGATTGAGAACGAATGGAGCAAAAAAGAGTTTTGGAACAATATTTTAAGTAACAAAGAGTTAATTACTCCTAAACAAGTATAAATTTTATGCTATAATAACTCTCTAAAATTATATAAAGGAGTTTTTATGAAAAAAACATTACTAATATTGACAGTAATATCAGCAACAATTGCGCTGAATGCTTGTTCTAAAGAGTCAAAAAACAACCAAACTAAAACAGAGGTAAAAGTTCCAGCACCTTCACCATCTAAAGAGAGTAATGTGAAAACAAATATGGATAAAGATAACAAAACACCAAAAAGGGCTGTATATTAATTTATAAATAATATCTAATTAGAGATTTTTCTGAATTTTTGATATATTTAACAATTAATTCACGCTATTATGATATAATAAAATCATAATAAAAATTTAATAAAGGGGTTTTAATGAAAAAACTTGTAATTATATCTGTAGCAACTGTTGCAGTATTAACATTTAGCGGATGTGGAAATAGTTCTAAAGAAG
>Ga0256833_1003400_pt1 | contig 10885 bp, 10 predicted proteins | sample 356284metaG_FD_190535 | JGI IMG/M metagenome (GOLD analysis project Ga0256833, IMG submission 190535) | Hydrothermal vent microbial communities from Mid Atlantic Ridge, Atlantic Ocean - 356-284 | ecosystem: Environmental > Aquatic > Marine > Hydrothermal vents | place: Atlantic Ocean: Mid...
GTAAATGTATTATTTACATTGGTTACATTTGCTGTATTTGAAATCCATAGACCATACAGTTTATTATTTTTAATAGTTGAATCATGTAAATTTAATACAGTTTCGTCACTTGCATAGATAGCTCCATAAGCCCAACTACCTGCATGTTCCAAAGTAATATAAGATAACTCATTTCTTGTATCAACGGCATTGTTAAACTGAATTCCTTCCCAAAAACCTTTTGATCCTGTTGCTCCAGAGAAAAGAATAGGTTGACTTGATGTTCCTATAGCTTTTAATGCACCTCTTACTGATATATATCCCCTTGAGACAAATTTAAATTGAGCACCAGCTTGAATCGTTACAAGGGAACTACTTGGAATCTCTACATATCTATCAATAAGTGCAGGAACACTAAGTTTATTCCATGTTGTGCTTTGATTACCAAGAACTTTTCCTGAAGCTACGGTTAAGTAATCATTTCCAATATTTCCTGTAAAGTCACTTGTCCCATCAATTAGAGGAAGTGCATTTGGACCAACTCTACCTGCTGTTTTTTCATTTTTTGTAGAAGTTACATTTTTAAATTCTAAAAGATTTACTTCATTTCCAAACCAAAAACCATCATGTTTATTATCTCGAATTATACTATCTCTTACTTTTAACTTTGTAGCACCAGTTGCATATAAAGCTCCATAAGACCAAGAACCACCAGCATGTTCTATAATAATATTTGCTAATTCATTTCTATTATCAACGGCATTATTAAATCGAATACCTTCCCATTGTCCTGCTGCTTTGGTTGCACCTGAAAAAGTAATCATTTTAGCAGGTGTAATAGTTCCTGTTGTTTTATCTTCAATCTCTGATGTTCCGATAGCCTTTAATCCACCTTTAACTGATATATATCCACTAGAAACAAATTCAAATTTAGCCCCAGGATTAATAGTTAAAAGTTTATTTGAAGCAATTTCTACATATCTATTTACAAGAACTGGGACTGTTAAGGCATTCCATGTTTGGTCACTATTTACTGTACCTGAACGTAAAGTTAGATAGTTATTATTGTTTCCTCTAAAGTCACTTGTCCCATCAATTATATTAAGTGCATTGACTCCAACACTTCCTGCTGTTTTTTCATTTTTTGTAGAAGTTACATTTTTAAATTCTAAAAGATTTACTTCATCTCCAAACCAAAAACCATCACGTTTATTATCTCGAATTATACTATCTCTTACTTTTAACTTTGTAGCACCAGTTGCATGTAAAGCATAAGCCGAAGAACCACCAGCATATTCTATAATAATATTTGCTAATTCATTTCTATTATCAACGGCATTATTAAATTGAATACCTTTCCATTGTCCTGCTGCTTTGGTTGTTCCTGTAAATATAATTGGTTGAGTAGGTGTACCAATAGCTTTTAAAGCTCCTTTAACATATATATAAGCACTTGAAGTAAAAGCTAAGGTACTTCCTGCTTCAATTGTTAAAAGTTTATTTTCAGCAATTTCTAAATATCTGTCTACTTTATAACAACCTTTTGGGAGAGTAGTATCTTGTGTATATGTAGTACTCAATATTGTTGTATACGTTGTACACGTATTTGAAACATTTCCAAGTTCTTTAGCAGTAATGGTAACAGTATCTTTACCAATAGCATCTACAATATCTTTTGCTACAAATTGAACAACATATTTTCCTGCTTTATCAGCTGTAAATGATGCTTTCTTAGTAGTAGTTGTAGTTAATGTTGCCGAACTACCTGTTGGTTTAGAGACAAATTTCCACTCATATGTTAGAGTATCTCCATCTACATCATATGCTGTACTAGTCAAGTTTACTTTTGTTCCTACATTTACTGTTTTATTGTTTTGAACAATATTAACATCAGGTTTATGATTACCTGAATTATTTGGGTCAGTATCACCACACCCTGTAAAAGCAAGAGATAAGACTATAGCCGAAGCAACTATACTTAAAGATGAGATATTTATACATTTTTTCATATTATAATTCCTAGATTTTTTTGGTAATTTAATACCTTGACTAATAGTATATCAAGAAAATGTTATACAAACGTTGTAAAATATGAAAATATATTATTTCTATCGCATATTTAATTATTTATTAAATATAATTATATTATTTACTCATGTTACGCTAACTAAGCACATTTGTCTCTATCTCATCATTTAACAACAACTTTTTTGTGAAAGTATCATGAGTATATTTCTCTCCTACTATTTTAGATAATTTGGTCATCTCTATTTTCCCAAATGAGCTTATTAAAAAATTGATGTATATTTCTGATAGGGCTTTCATTCTTGCTATTTTAGCAGATTTAACTTTTTAGCGTAACATGAGTGACTTTATAAAGATAAAGATTTAAACAGTAGAAAAATTAAAAAATGAACATGAAAGCATGATATACTGCACGGTATATTTTACGGTCTCGTCTCACTATAGAGCTACTTTTAAAGTAGCTCCTTACAATCTCTCCTCAAAAAACTCCATCAATAGCTCTCTATCTATCTTGTTTGATGCACTTTTGTAGATATTCTCCTCTAGTTTGTTTAAAGTATTGGAGATAACAGAACTCTCTTTTGCGTAAGGTAGTAGTAGTTCAAATAGAGCTTTATCATTTTTGGCTTTTTTTATGGCTTTTACCATATTGCTCTGTTGTGGTTTGACTCTGTGTTGTACTTTTTCTACTCCAAACATAGTTGCAATACCTAAAATGAACCCAAGAGCTAAAAAGAGATATTTAATGTAGGTTGGCTCCTCTTTGGTTACTACTTTTATACTGCTTTTTGGTTGAGGGTTAGTAAGAGTTGTTACTTCTGTTTTTGGACTCACCTCTATGGTTGATGGTTTAGTAACTCCTTCTTGCCCACCTATAACCTCTATCTCTATAGGGTTAGTTTTAACAATCTTAACCTTTTGAGTAGCTTTGTCAAAAAAGCTAAACTCAATGGCAGGAATGGTAAAGTTTGCATCGGCTATAATGGCTATTTTCTGTTTAAATACCCCTTGATATATGTTGTGAATGAGACTAGATTCTATCTGTGGCTCATCGGCATAGACAATGGCATTTGGAATATTTAACTCAAACTTCTTAATGTCATCAATATTCCCTTCCCCCTTAATAGAGATGGTTAAATTGACAGGTTTGTTAGCATATACCTTTTTTTTATCGACACTACTATCTATTTGATAGTTTCCAAAGACCTCTAAGCCATTAGGAAGGGGTTCTACCTCTAGCTTTAGTTCATTAGAGTAGATTTTTTTCCAATCTAATTGTTGGGTCATAGAGTTAAAGAATGGGTCATCAAAAAATCCACCTCCTATCCCTCTTTGGTGACTTATCCTACCCACAAGTGCTTCAAGTGGTGGAATGGTGTAGCTTCCTGCTTTTTGGGCAAAGAGTTTGTAGTGAATGGTTTGAGTAGCATACTCACCCTCGCTACCCTGTTTAACTTTATCAACTTTTTTAACCCAAAAGTTCTCTAGCTTTGGTTCACCTAGTTGAATTTTATCTGCATGGGCATTTAGTTTCTGTTTAAAAGTGATAGCTAAGTCAATAGGTTCTCCTACATGAGAGCTATTTTTGTCTAAACTCATCTCTAATACAAAAGGGCTACCATTTTTACTCGCTGTTGGTTTTACTACTTTTAGCTCTAAAGGTTCTGTTTTAACTTTAGAGCCATCAACCTCAACCTGAAATGGTTCTATGGTAATATTTTTAGTTGGCTTAAAGGTGTAGCTCTTTGAGATACTTTTTGTAGTTACTCCATTTATAATCTGAATAGATTGAGACGATGAAGTACCTAAAACAGGATAGCCCTCTATCTCACTAATTTGTGGGAATTTAATATCTTCTCCACTGGCTGTAATGGTCAAGTTTACCATGTCACCTCTGTATATAGCTACACTACTTAGTGTTGCTTTAACTCCTGCAACACTGTTAATAGTTAAAAATAGTATTAAAAATAGTGTTTTACCAAGGATTTGTCTCATGCTGTTTAGCTCCTTTACTGTTAAGTGGTATCATTAGGGTGTTTACTCCTCTTTTATTGAGCATCTTTTGCCATTTTCGCTCTTCCATATTACTAATAGGTGGTTGCGTTCTGTTCTGCTCTGCCATTTTGGCTTGTTGTCTCTTTTGCTCTTGAGCTTTTTTCTGCTCCTGTTTCTCTTTACGCTCTTGCTCTTTTCTCTTCTTCTGTTCTTTTTTTCTATTCTCTTGCTCTTGACTCTTTTTGGTTTGGTTATTTTCATTAGAGCTATTTTTTTGTTGTTTTTTATCTTTAGAGTCCCTCTTTTTTTGGTTATTTTTACTCTTCTGTTGCTTTTTATCTCTTTTGTCTTTATCTTTTTTATTATCTTTACTCTTCTTTTGTTGCTTCTTCTCTTGCTCTTTTTTCTTCTTTTTGAGTAGCTCTAAATTAAACTTTGTATCTTTATCATTGTTTAACTTTAGAGCCTCCTCATATGCTTTAATTGCCTCATCTATCTTATTCATTTTAGCATAGCTATTACCAATATTGTGTAGTGCTTTTGCTTTTAGATTTGGCTCTTTAATACTTCTGTACTGCTCAATCGCCTCTTTGTACTTTTTGGCTCGGTATAGTGCATCGGCTTGGTTAAATTTTGCCTCATCACTCTTTATCTTTCCATAAAGCTCATTGGCTTTTTGGTACTCTCTATTTTGGTATGCCTCTTTGGCTTCGTTTAGATATTTAAAATCTAAAATAGAACCCCAAAGGCTAATGCTTAGTAGGGGAACAAGTACTATTTTATGCATCTTTGACTCCTTTAGGTAGTGAAAATAGTGCCATAAAGAGAGCTAAGATAGCAATGGCTAATGGGTAGTAAAATAGCTCTTTTTTATCTCTGATGGTACTACTCTTCTCCTCTTTTGCTTGAAAATTTTGCTCGATGGTCTCAACCAATAGTTTAATATCATCTTTGGCTAACGAGTATTTTAAATATGCTCCACCTGTCTCTATGGCTAGGTTTTTAATTTTGTCAGTTCTCTTAACTATAACAATGTTTCCATCTTTATCTTTTAAAACACCATTTTTCTCTTTGATGACACCACCTTTGGTTGTACCTATGTTGTAGATATATATAACAATATGATGCTCTTTAGCATAAGCAATCTCCTCTTTAAAGTTACTCTGGTCACTCCCATCGGTAAAGATGAGAAGTGCTTTTTTCTCTTCTTTTTTAAATAGGTTGTTTGCCGACTCTAGTGTTGCCATAATATCTGTACCTTTTAGGCTCAAATAGTCTAAATTTAGGTTTTTAGCTAAAAATTTTAATGAGTTAAAATCTTCTGTTAATGGTGATATTAAAAAGGTTCGTGAACTAAAGCCAATAAGGGCAATTCGACTCTTTTTAAAATAGTCTAAACTCTGAAAAAACTTCTTTTTAGCAAACTTAAAACGGGTAGGGTAGATGTCGTTTGCAAACATCGACTTAGACATATCTATGGCAGTAACAACATTTATGAAACTAGATTTTACCTCCACTTCACCATTGTCGATTTGTGGTCGTGCTAGTGCAATGATAATAGCTACCATAGAGAAGAGCATTAGAGCATTTCTAGCTCTCTTAGATAGGCTTTTTTTATTTTTAGGTCTAATCTTATCTAGTACCTCTTTAGTAAATCTACCCTCTAGTGAACTCTCTGTTGCTCTAAAAAAGTAGAGTAGTGGTAGAAGTAGTAATAGTAGAAAGAGATACTCACTATATAAAAAACTAAACATCTTCTACTCCTTGTTAGCTACGATAAAGTAGCTTAAAAATGTAAGTAGAGCAAGAGCTAAAAGGTACTGAAAGTAGTAGGTTTTTTTTACATACTTATCTGTTTTAATCTCACTCTTCTCTAGCTTGTTAATGGTCTTATATATGCGTTGCAACTTCTCAACGGTATCTGCTGAAAAGTACTCTGCACCTGTCGCTTTTGAAATCTGTTGTAGAGTAGCAGGGTTAAAGTCAAACCCTGCACGACCTACACCAATGGTATAGACTTTAATGCCATACTTTTGGGCTGTTTTAATGGCAACATCTAAAGGAATAGAGTTAGTATTATCGACTCCATCGGTTAGTAAAATGGCTATCTTCTCTTTTGCTTTACTACTCTTAAATAGGTTTGAGCTTAGAAATAGAGCCTCATAGAGGGCTGTTCTCTGTTTTCCTGCAATACCAACATCTATCTTGCTTAATAGCCTCTTAATACTCTTTTTATCATAGGTTAAAGGGACTGCTACATAGGCAAAGTCGGCAAATATGCTAAGAGCTAGTTTGTCATGTTTTCGCTCATCTATAAACTGATTGACAATCTCTTTTACAATCCCAAATTTATTACCCTCTTGCATTGAACCACTAGCATCTAAAATGAGAGAAATCTCATACCCTTTATCATTTTTTACAATTAAACTATCCTCTTTAATAGGTGAGGCTAGAGCAGTTATTAGAAGTATGGCTGTTAGTAGCTTTAGAGTATTAGTTAGCCAAGAGCCTCTTTTTGTTGCCTGTTTTAGTAGTGGTAAGTTTGGAAAGTAGAGGGCTACTTTTTTTGGTTTACACTTTTTAATACAGATAAATAGAACGCCCAAGAGTAAAAAAACAGTAGGGTACTCAAATGTAAAACTGTTCACTATTTTATCTCCTTAATAAACTCTTCTATCTTCTCTTTTAATCTACCATCTAGTGGTGGCACCTCTTTTTTGTACTTATATGGGCTAAACTGCTCTACAATCTCTCTATATTGTGGCTCACTCTTCTCATCTAAAAAGTATATTGCTTGAGCTTCAAATCCATAGACAATATCTTTTGGATTATTGAAATCTAAGCTCTTTAGTTTTGCTTTAGCTATCTCTTTTGGAGTTAAGTGTTTTTTTCTTTTTCGTCTATTTTTAAAGAGAAATAGAGCTACACCAAGAGCTAAAAGTATTAGAAAAATAGTACAAATAAGTATCCAAAGGCTATGGTCTGGAACCTCTACAATATCTTTTATATCTCTTAAACCTTCCATCTTAACCCTTTATAATCTCTGTAAGTCTTAAAAATATATCTTCATCGGTATATATTTTTCCAAAACTAATCTGATGCTCTAAAAAGTGAGCCTCTAGCTTCTGGTCATGCTCCTCTATTAGCTTATTGTAGGCTTTGGCACTCTTCTTATTTAGGATAAACTCTTGACTTCTAAGTGAGTTGGTATCTATTAAATCATACTCTCCATTGAGGTAAGGGAACTCCTCTAATCGGTCACGAACTATAAGGGCATAAACCTCATTTTTATGAGCAATTTGACTTAAATCAATATCACCATAGAAGTCTCCAACCATAAAGATAAGTGACTTTTGACGCACCACACTATTGACAAATTCACAAAAAGCTTGGTAGTTTACCTCTTCTCCTAGCGTATTAATCTCTATGGCTTCATTAACAATATTGTAAACGATACTCTCTTTTTTGGTTGGTTCAAAAAATTTATGAGAGTTATTAGAAAAAAACTGTGCTTGAAGCCTGTTGTGTCCTTTAAGTGCAGAGTAGCTAAGTAGTGCTAAAATCTCTGCTACTACCTCCTGTTTGAGTTTTATTGAACCAAAATTGATACTACCACTCACCATAAAGGCTAGAACAATATTAAGCTCTCGCTCCTCATTAAATAGATTAGTTTTAAGACCACTACCTTTTGCTGAAGCTTTCCAGTTTATTTTACGAACATCATCACCATGGTCATACTCTCTAATCTCTCGAAAGTCTAAACCATCACCCTTAAAGGTAGTTAAATGCTCTCCTAAGTTACCTGAAAAAACATCTTTCTTGGCACGAAGTAGTATCTCTTGTGCAACACTATTCATAGCAACTCCTTAGGGTGCTTTGATATTTTCAAGAATACTCTTTATGACACTATCTGTATTAATATGTTTTGCTTGTGCTTTGTAGTTTAAGATAACTCTGTGACCCAAAACTGAGTTTGCAATGTAACTAATATCAAGTGGTGTTACAAAGTCATTTCCACGAATAAGGGCAATGGCACAACTAGCTTTATAAAGGTCAATAGAGGCTCTAGGACTCGCTCCAAACTCAATAAACTCTGCTATATCACCACACCCATACTCTTTTGGGAAACGGGTTGCAAAGACAATCTTTGTCATATACTCCTTAATAGCATCATCAACATGTACCTTTTTAAAGGCTTCTCGTATGGATTTTAGGTCATCGACTGAGGCTACTGCCTTAACCTCTTCAAACCCTTTAATTGCAACACGTTCAACTATCTCCATCTCCTCTTCAAGGGTATTGTAGCCAACCATAACTTTTAACATAAATCGGTCAAGTTGAGCCTCTGGAAGACGGTATGTTCCCTCTTGTTCAACAGGGTTCTCTGTTGCCATAACTAAAAATGGTTCATCAATTTTAAAGCTACTCTCCCCAATAGTTACTTGACGCTCCTGCATCACCTCTAAAAGAGCAGATTGAACCTTTGCAGGGGCTCTGTTTATCTCATCTGCTAAAAGTAGGTTAGTAAAGATGGGACCCTGTTTAATTGAAAATTCACCTGTTTTTGGATTGTAAATCTCTGTTCCTGTTACATCACTTGGAAGTAGGTCAGGGGTGAATTGTACTCGTTTAAAATCTATTCCTAACGCCTTAGCTAGTGCATTAATAGCTGTTGTCTTTGCTAATCCTGGTACACCCTCTACCAAAATATGCCCATTAGCAATAAGACCTACCAAAAGGGAGTCCACCAACTCCTCTTGACCGACAATAATCTTTTTAACTTCTTTTTTTATGGTTTGGATTTTATCCATATTCAATATTCCTTATGAGTTTAATATAAAAACTTGATGATAATACTATCAAGTTTCTTATGTAGAATTATATAACCTAATCTTTAATCAATAGTTAATGATTTTGTTTATAAACTGTTTTTAATTTTACAATTATAGATGAAGAGTGTGGCAAAAGATTGCCACTTTGGTTACATTGAGTAGTGAATATAGACTATTTTGTGCTATTCTTATCCTCTTTAGTATCATGAGTAGATAGAATTTTATTTTTAAACTCTTTTAGTTTATCAGCTAACTCTTTAAATAGTTTCTCTGCTTTATTTGGACCTTTAACCTCTTTTTCTGTCTTCTCAATTAAATCTTGAAGCTCTTTATAGGTTGATGTACTTTTACTTACATATCCTAATTCTTGTGCTTTTTTCAACTCATCACTTGCCATTGCTAGATGTTTAAGTGCTTGTTCTTTATCACTTTTTGCAATATCATTTGCTACTAAAACAAGGTTTAAACTGTTTATTAGAGGAATTGGAATAACCTGCTCAATCTCTGTAAATGTATTTAGTGCCAATACTAAAACCTCTTTTGCCTTTTGTGGTTTATTTTCAATAAGATATTTAGATGCAAGTTTTAGGGCATCTGGATAGGATACTAATGGTAAATTTATAACAGTTATATCTAGTTCACTTTGTAATGAGATGAGTAACTCTCCAGCCTCTTGAACTTTTCCTACTGTTAGTAGTCTCTTAACCTCTGCTAATGCTTTTTTTACATCATCAGCTGTTCCAACAAAGTTTTTAACTACAACTCTATTCTCAATAGGTAGAAGTTTTGGAGTATTTTTTACTGATAAAATTCCCTCTAATTTACCAAGTGCTAACTCAATATCTTTTTTTGCTTCATCACTTTTGTTATCATCTAAAGCCTTAACTGCTTTTGCTGATAGCTCTAATGAACTTAATGCCTCTTTAACCAATTTTACTTGATGTGATTTTGCATCTTTTGTTGCTGTTTTTAGAGCATTTTTTGATACCTCTTTACTTGAAAGATTGGTATTTGCTATTGCAAAGTTGTTTAGTAGTAGTGATGCGACTAGTGTTGATAGTAAAGTTTTTTTCATTTTCTGTTCCTTATGTCTAACTATTTTAATTTAGTTTAGTTATATAGGCTAAACTTGAGAGAATTATAATTTAGTTAAAAAAGAAAAAAATGCCACTTTGGTTGCATTATGTTATAATTTCTAAAAAAATTTAGGAGAACTATGCGACTAGACAAATACTTAGTAGAAAAAGGATACTTTGAGAGTCGCAATAGGGCTTTAGATGCTATTAAACGAGGTAAAGTATTTGTAGATGGTATGGTGGCTAAAGCCTCTTTGAAGTGTAGTGATAAGTCAATAATAGAGATAGACCAAGAGAAATTTTATGTAAGTAGAGCAGCAAAGAAGTTAGAACTTTTTTTAGATGAGTACCCTATGAATCTAAAAGATAAACGAGCTATAGATGTAGGTTCAAGTACAGGTGGGTTTGTTCAGATACTGTTAGAAAAAGGTGTCTCTTCTGTTGTTTGTGTAGATGTAGGTTCAAATCAGTTACACCACTCTTTGCGAGAGCATAACTCTGTAGAGATTTTTGAAGAGACCGATGTTCGTGAGTTTAAATCTAAAGAACCTTTTGAGATACTCACTTGTGATGTCTCATTTATCTCTATACTCTATATTTTAGATGCAATTGATAGGTTATCTAGTAGAGATATGATACTTCTTTTTAAGCCACAATTTGAAGTGGGTCGAGAGGTAAAAAGAGATAGTAGAGGTGTTGTAGTAAATCAAGCCTCAATCTTAGAAGCTAAAGAGAGATTTGAAGCAAAAACCAAAGAGTTAGGTTGGAAGATATTATATGAGACTACCTCTAAAGTAGCAGGTAAATCTGGAAATATTGAGTATATTTATCATTTTAGGAAATAACTTTTGTATAAAAATAACATAAAATCAATAGCCATTGGTTCGTTTGATGGCATTCATTTAGGGCATAAAGCACTCATTGAACAAGTAGAAGCTGTGGTGATTATTGAGCGTAATGGAGGATATTTAACTCCAG
>Ga0256833_1003401_pt1 | contig 10882 bp, 11 predicted proteins | sample 356284metaG_FD_190535 | JGI IMG/M metagenome (GOLD analysis project Ga0256833, IMG submission 190535) | Hydrothermal vent microbial communities from Mid Atlantic Ridge, Atlantic Ocean - 356-284 | ecosystem: Environmental > Aquatic > Marine > Hydrothermal vents | place: Atlantic Ocean: Mid...
ACCTTATATTGAGGCTTAGCTACATGCGTTTTTCCGGAAAGCTCACGTTAAATAAGGGCGAGCATTTCTGCACGATCGAATTTTTTAACGGGAATGTAAGCGGTGCGTTCGGTTGGAAATTGGAAGGCGAAAATGCGATTATTCATCTCTTTCTCGAAAAGAAATCTTTTGATTTTTTCCTCTCTTCTCCCGTGGAAATAAGTGATGAAGTGTCATTCGATCCTCCGCGCGGCACCGTTCACATATTGAATTTGATAAAAACGCTCAATAAGGATTTTTCATTTCTTTCGGAAGGCATTACAAAAAGCATTACGCTGAATGAAAACGTTCAAACCGAAATCGACCTCAGCGGGGCGGAGATGAAAGAGCTTTTGAAATTTGCAGCACCCCGCCCGGTAAAATCCCTTATTTCTCCTCTTTTAAAAGAAAACCTCTTTTCTCTTAAAAAGTTTTTTGACAGAAATCTTCTTATCGTAACTCCTTAAAAAGTGTGCCCGCACGGCATAACCATACGGGCAAGTTTTATACGATTCCGAAATATGCAAGTATGAGATACAGTGAAATTAAAAGTAGCATGATGCCGAAAAAAGTGAGCCAACCCGCAATTTTTTTGTAGTGAGACGTAAGGCGCTTTTCGCTGTGGATGCTTAGCATGTTTGTAAAGTGCGGATGAGGGACAAATTCGAATCCGTTTTCACTTCTCTGTATTCCCCCGAGGAAAAACACTTTTCTTCCGTTTTCTAATGCACGCTCTTTCGCCCTGAAGCTTTCGCGTGAGAGAAAACCGGCTAATCCGTGTTTTACGAACGGTTGTATCATAGGATCGTTTTTGTCTCTTATCGTCTTATTGAACGTAACGGGGAGGTCTGTTTTCGGAACACTTCCTTCTTCTTTTATCAGTACGCCTCTTTCACCTTTTAACTCTTTTACTTTGAACGTTGTTATTTTCTTGTTTTTCCATACGGGCACCCATCTGTCATTTTCGCTTCCATCCGCATCCTCTTCGCTTTTGAGTTGAAAAAGTTCCGCGCTGAACATTACGACATCCTTTTTTGAAAAAGGCGCTTTAAGGGGATGTTCCGCTTCTACGCGCCCGACAAATTTTCCGTAAACTCTTCTTTTGTTAGGGAAATTGCTCAGTGAGATGCGCCTTGCCTTTGATATGAATGCAATTCTTCTTTTTTTGCTTTTTGCAACGGAAAAGAATACTATCGAAAGCAAAAACAGAATGCCGCCCGCTATGCCTCCGCCATTCTTCGGCATTTTTCCGTTAAAGATGTTTTTGAAACCGTTTAAAAACGGAATTCGAGAGTTTTGCCCGGAGATATTTTCTTTGTAAACTTTTACTCTTTTTCCGAATTCGTCCGGGGTTAAGGAATCGTTGAACAGTGCAAGAATATCGTCCGTTTTTGCCCGAATTACGGAAAGATTTCCTCCCTCTCCCTTGAACTTCAGTGCGATTTCTTTTGCATAGGGGCAGTCCTGCACTGCAAGGTAGAACATTCCGATTGTATCGCTTGGAAGTTGCTGTTTGTTCCCGTTATATCGAACTACTGCGGATAACGTATCGTTTTGAAAAGAGATGTTTTCTGCAAATGCGTTCGCATCAAGCAGATCGTCCGAAAGCTCTTTAAAAGAGTTTCTTAAGTCCAGAAATTCCGCAAGGTCCGTAAAATCGTCTTCGCTCAATATTCCGTTTAAGTAATCATGTGCGTCTATACCCCTTATGTAAACGCCAAGCACGGGTTCGTCATTTTCACACGCTTCAACGAGTATGTTTTGTGCCTTATCGAATTTTTTGAAGCTCTTTAGCGCCGTATTTACAAGAATCCCTGCGATGTTTTTCGGAATAATGTCAAACCCGATTTGTATGAAGAGATTATCGTTGTCCGTTGAAACAAAAGCATCGTTAAATCCGTCGCTTTTCAGTATTGTGAGTATTTCTTTTTCCGCGCTTTCCGAGTATGCACTCACACCCCTTACTGCCGAAAAGGCAATCAAAAGCAGCATAACGAATACGATTGCTTTTTTCATTTCAAGTCTCCTTTTTCTCTTGCAAGTTCGATGTAAAATTTGGCGCGCTTTACCGGATCTTTGAATTCTCCTTTACTGTATTTGTTTGCTATTTGCGATGGGTTGGTTCCTGTAAAATCTTTTGTTTTGAGCTGCTGCACGTTTATTATAATCACTCCGTCACTTTTTATATCTCTTATCAGTGCTTCTTCCGATGTTTTGCTTTTTTTGATTTTTGCTATCAGTGTTTTGTATTCAAGTTCGTAAGATACCGCAATCCTCTTTTTTGTTATAATGCCCAATTTGTCCAATACCCAGCTTACGGGTTTGGATAGTTTGCTACTGATTTCACCTATAATCCCTTTTATTTTACTGTATTTATTTTCCAGATCGGTAATCGAGTTAAATTTGTTATACAAACCTGCTGACAGAGAATCCACTCCCAACTCTATTTGAGTTTTCTTAATATCTCCGAGCCCTAACTTTTGGTTTATCGCATTGTTTATTTCATTACTTACAATTGACCCTCCCGGAACAACTCCCGTTATTTTGTCAGTAAAGTATTTCCCGACATGGTATTTCAGTTTATCTTTCCACGTCGGATCGCTTGTTTTTACCTTTTTCTTTTTTTCTCTCGCTTTTTGCACTTCTACTGTTTTGAATTTGTTCTTTTCCCGGATTTTTTCGATCGCTTCTTTAACTTTGTCTCTGTAAGTTTTATCTATGTTTATTTGCGGATTTTCATGGAAAATATGCATTCCTTCTTTTTTGTTTTTCTTTGTTGCGTTTCTAAAAATGTTGTTCAACTCTCTGAGATGATTGAGGATTTTTTCTTTTGCGGTTATCTTGCTCTCTTTTCTCTTTCCTGCAATTTCACAGAGTTTTCCCTGATATAAAATTTTGTGATGATACGAGAATGCAGGCCAATTTGCGAACGGCCCTCCCCATACATGGTTCAGCCTTGCCCTTATTCTTACCGTGTTTGATGCGTATTTCTTCGGTATTTTGATTACAAAGTTTTTGCTGTAAGTGCTTTTCATTTTGGAGGCATCAAAGTGAAACTGCCCGTTTACCTCGCTTGCGCCTTCCCGCCATGCCTGCGGCCCTCTTACCTGCCAATTCCACAGGTTCAGTGTTTTGCAGTTTGTTCCGTTTACTTCTTCTCTTGTCAGCACCTTTCCGTTTTTTACCTCTCCCCCGCCCCCTATTGAATACGAGTCCGGAAGGACGGGCCAGGTGCCGTTTTTGCCTAAAATGTCCGCTGCGATCGAAACCTGATCCTCTTCCGGCAATTGCCCCGGTGGATTCAGGTTCGATACGGTAATTTTTCCTTTGACAATGTAGAACTGCCCGTCAAACGACTTGCTTGTTATTGCTGTTTCAATGGTTTGCGCCTTTACATGCGGTATATTTAAAAGTGAAAATAGCATGAGAAAGGCGACGGTTAGAATAAACCCCTTTTTAAACATTATCCCCCCCTACTTTTTAATTTAACGATTATAGTATAGTACTGAATTTGAAATATTAAAGTTTGTCCTTGCGAATTAGAACTGTCATTGATGTTGTAGAGATGATAAATTGATAAATCCTTTTGCCGAAAAATCCGGCTTAATAAGAAAGGATATAAGGACTGAACGAGGGTTTTGTCATACCGATAAGTAGTTATGAGAATTAGAATATGCGAATTAGAAGTTTTTAATATATTGACAAATACTTTAAACAAGATAAAATGTAACAAAATAAAAAGGAGAGAAGCTTATATCTAAATATGGACACTATAAATAGTTATATAATAAGTGCTGTTTTTTCATTTTTATTGGGAGCCGTACCGTTCTCATACATAGTGGCAAAATTGTATAAAAATATAGATATAAGGGATTACGGTACACATAATCCCGGTGCAGGAAACGTTTTTAAAGTTGTCGGTTGGAAAGCAGGTATACTGGCATTGATCGGAGATATAGGAAAAGGTACCGTGTCAATGTGGATTATTCATGCGATATTTGACTTTAATCCGCACACTTTATTGATTTTCTTGATGTTTTCCGTTTTCGGGCACATATTTTCTCCTTTTTTACAATTCAGGGGAGGAAAAGGTGCGGCGGTTGCAGGCGGTGCTTTTCTGTACATAGTGTGGCTGAAAGTAGGATTCGGCGCTGTTGCAATCCTCGCTTTGGTTGCTTTACCGGCGGTATTGATATACTTTTTTTCGCACTCACTTGTTTTGGGGCTTTCAATTGTACCTTTCGTATTTGTGTTTTTACTCTATAAATTCGGATTTGATGGTATCTTTATTATTATAACGTCAGTGGAGTTGTTAATTTTGGAAATTATTGCCATTCCTTTTATTAAAAGGGATATGAAAGAATTGAACGGAATTTTTAAAAAAAGCAAATTGGTTTAAAATGAGTTTGTTTAAATTATTGTTAATGGAGGAGGATAGAGTGCATGAAAAATAGAAACGGTAGAAAGAGAGTCGGAATTTTTTCGTTGCTTGTTGTTGCAAGCCTTGTCGTAATCTTTTTATTTGTTTTTGTCGGGAGTAAAAATACTACCGGACAGAACAGAAACAATGTTAAAGAAAATGTTGTTATAGTGAAGAAATCAAATATTATAAGTACCGCCGATCTGTCAGGAACCGTGTACGCGGATCCGCGTATAAATCTGCTTTCGGAAGTTACGGGAAGAATTAAAAAAATCTATGTAAAAGACGGAGATTCCGTAAAAAACGGACAGAATATAATGGATATTGACCTGTCCAAAACATTGTACGGCCGCTCCGAAGTAGTTACGATTACATCCCCAATCAAAGGAAAAGTTCTTTTGCTAAACGTATCGGAAGGTGATACCGTGTTTCCCAGATCTATGCTTGGCGTTATAGGCGGAGATAATTTTATTGCTAAATTTTATGCGGACGAACTCGATGCCGTGAACATTAAAAAGGGACAGAAGGCTGTTCTTTCTTTTGAGGCTTATCCGGATAAAAAGTTCGATATTACGGTGGAATCCGTAAGTTATACTGTCGTAACCACGCAACAGGGAGTTAAGGCTTATCTGGTGACAGTGAAAATTCCTCAGGAAGAATATTCGTATATGAAGGACGGATTGAGTGCAAATATCAAAATTATTACGGCCGAAAAGAAAAATGTTTTAATCGTACCCATCGAATCAGTAGGTTCCGACAGTTCGGGAAGTTTTGTTGATTTGATAGACGAACACGGGAATATTAAAAAAACTTATGTAAAAACAGGTATTTCATCGGATGATTTTACCGAAATTGTATCAGGGTTAAAAGAAGGGGATAAAATACTGGAAACACCGAGAGAAAATATATTTGAAAATATCGGAGTAAAGGCTCCCTTCGGCATGTTCAAAAACAATGGAAACTGATAGGATGACGAAGGTTATTGACGCAAGAAACATTAAAAAGGAATATGATATGGGCACGACAAAAGTTCGTGCTCTTAACGGTATATCTCTGGTTTTGAACAAAGGAGAAATGATTTCCATTATGGGTCCTTCCGGTTCCGGAAAATCAACTTTAATGCACATACTCGGTTGTCTCGATGTTATGACTTCGGGAGAATATTATCTGGACGGAATTAATGTTTCGGAGCTTAGCGATAACGAACTGTCCGGAATAAGAAATAAGAAAATAGGTTTTATCTTTCAGTCTTTTAATCTTCTTCCTCATATGAATGTCAAAGAAAACGTTTTGCTTCCGGTCATTTATAATGATGAGATCGATATAAAAGAAGCTGAGGAAAGAGCGTTGAATCTTTTGGAATACGTTGGTTTACGTGATAGATTGGATCATTTTCCGGCACAACTTTCCGGAGGGGAAAAGCAAAGAGTAGCCATAGTTCGTGCTCTTGTAAATAATCCGTCTGTTATTCTGGCTGACGAACCCACCGGGAATCTCGATTCCAAAACGGGAACCGAAATTCTCGATATATTAAAAAACCTTAATGAAAATGGGGTTAGTGAAATTATTGTTACGCATGACCCCACGATTGCGAATATGACAAAAAGAATAGTTCACATAAAAGACGGAGTAATAATAAGCGAGGAATTGAAGGAGTAAACTATGTATAAAGCGTTAAGAAAATTGCTTTTAATATTAAGAATGTCAATTTATTCTTTGAGAATCAATAAGATGAGAACGTTTTTATCCACACTCGGTATAATTGTGGCCGTTTCGTCTTTGATAATGATTGTTTCCATAGGATTTGGAGCGCAAAAGAGTATTTTGTCAAGCATTAATTCTCTCGGATCAGACGTTGTTATAATTATGCCGGGTAAGGATACCAATCTTTTTAAATCGGCAGTCGGCGCAAATGCACTGAGAAAACCTTTGACTTATGACGATGCGAAATACTTGAAATCCAAAATGCCTTACGTAAAGGTAGCTCCGGAAATAAATTTGAATACTAACGTGAAATACAGGAATATAGAAATATCTACCACAACCGTCGGCACCACTCCGGATATATTTCCCATATTTAACTATAAGTTGACTGCGGGAACTTATCTAAAGAAAAAAGATATCATTGGATACAGATATGTATGCGTACTCGGATACAAGGTGGCAAAGGAGCTATTTGACAAACGAAATCCGATAGGCCATTACGTAACGATTGCAGGAAACAAATTTTTGGTTGTAGGCAGTTTAAAGGAAAAAGGTTCGTTGAACCAACTTGATATGGATGATTTTATATTTATCCCAATCAGCGTTATGCAGCTCAAAGCCGGTACGAATAATGTGCAATTCATATTTACCAAACCGCCCGAGTATATTTCAATCAATGTATTGGCAGCCCGTATAAAAAGCTATTTACTCGCTAAACACGGCATAGAAAATTTTTCCCTAAGTAGTGAAAATCAATATATAGAATTGGAAAGAAAAGTTGCTTATGTTCTTGTTATTACATTAACGTTAATAGGACTGATTGCATTGATTGTCGGAGGAATCGGTATTATGAACATTATGCTTGCTTCAGTTGCGGAAAGGACAAGAGAAATAGGTATAAAGAAGGCTATAGGAGCGAGAAAGGCCGATATTATGTTGCAATTTTTGATCGAGTCGCTTTTAATTTCCACATTCGGCGGTCTTATCGGTATACTGCTCGGTGTGATCGGGGTAATGTTATTTCCAAAAAATGTCATACCCGTTCGAATTTCTATACTTTCCATTGTGATAGGATTGATTGTTTCTTCTTTGACCGGAGTGTTTTTCGGTGCCTACCCGGCAAGAAGAGCGTCTAATATGAATCCGGTAGAAGCATTGAGATACGAGTGATTTATTAAATTAATCACTTTATACTGATTTACAAAAAAGCATTTGACTATTGTGAAAGTTTTGCTATATTTTATTCTGTATGAAAATTTTATAACGGAGGTATATTATGAGGATAAATTATAAGCCACATAACAAGAAAAGAGCAAGACACTTTGGCTTCAGGGCAAGAATGAAAACGCCCGGCGGAAGAAGAATTTTAAGCAGAAGAAGAGCAAAAGGAAGAGCAAAACTCTCAGTATAGTTTGGTGAAACTCTGGAAAAGACTGAATGAGAGTGAGTTTAAGTCTGTTTTTGGCAGTTCAAAAAAGTATTTCGGCCGTTACGTTGTGCTGTTTGTTTCCACCGCAGTGCGGCGTAAAGTCGGATTTGTCGCTTCAAAAAAAGTAGGTAAAGCGGTTAAGAGGAACAGGGCAAAGAGGCTTATGAGAGAAGCATTTTTAAGAGTCGAAGCGGAAATTCCGGAAGACAGGAGTTATATCCTTGTTGCGAGAAAAAGTATTACATCCGTTAAAATGTGGGATGTTTACGAAGATTTAAAGAAATTATTGAAAGAAGGTGGTAAGAAATGAAAAAATTCTTTATCGGTGCGATAAAATTTTACAGGAAGTATATTTCCCCTTTAAAGCCACCTACCTGCAGATTTACTCCTACCTGTTCCGAATATGCGATGATTGCGATTGACAGATACGGTGTTAAAAAAGGGGGATGGCTTGCAATCAAAAGAGTTTTGAGATGCAATCCTTTTTTCCCCGGAGGAAATGATCCGGTTCCATAAGGAGGGATAATGAAAAAGAAACTGATCGTTTTGATTATCGGGCTTGCTGTTTTCGGCCTGATGCTTACGGGATGTGCCGCCGGCCCCACTTTCCCTAAAGCGGTGGGCACGGGCGTAATAGTGCAGGTTGCGGCAAGAGGCAGGGCTATGCAGAATGTCCCGCTTGCCGTGAGAGTAACAAATAATACGAACGATTTTATATCGGATGTAAAGGTTGAAATCGTATCCATTGACGGCAAAACCGATTTTACTCCTTTCCAATTTGTCGATGCCAGAACGTATAAGCCGTTGGGCAAAGCGCCGGTTATAAGCCTGAAAGATATTGCCAAAACGGATATTGTAAGCTCCGGCAAGAGTGCGACTTTCCTCTTTACGATTACAACTTACAAATATATCGATCCGAGAGCTTATACCGTTAACGTAAAAGTCACTTACAAGGATAGCAACGGCAAGTACCATACCGTTACTCAAAAAGGCGTTATAGATATTGAAAAACCGAATGCGCTTTACAAGGCAATGCGTGATATTTTCGAATGGTTCCATAAAATCATTCCTAACTACGGCCTTGATATTATCCTTGTTACCGTGCTGATAAAACTCCTTACCCACCCGCTCACGAGATCACAGTTCAAATCTACGGCCGGTATGCAGAAAATTCAGCCCGAAATTAACAAACTCAGGCAAAAATACAAGGATAACCCGCAAAAACTGAATCAGGAGGTAATGAAGGTCTATAAGGAACATAACGTCAATATGTTCGGGGGGTGTTTGCCTCTGCTCGTTCAGTGGCCGCTGCTCTTTATTCTGTTTGGGGCGCTGACGAACTATGCGCCTTTCAACCTGGAACGCTTCCTATGGCTGCCTAACCTTAATATGCCGGATCCACTTTACATTCTTCCGGCGCTTGTGCTTATAACGATGTTCTTGCAGACAAAAACTTCTATGCTTCCCGGGCAGGAGATGGATCCCAACACAAAGATGATGATGTATTTCATGCCGATCATAATGGCAGTCTGGTCTATCAAATGGGCTCCTTCAATCCTTCTTTACTGGGTTACGTTCTCCGCACTTCAGGCCTTGGAGCAGATGTATATCATTCACGTACTGAAACTTGCAACAGAAATGCCTAAGGAGCAAAAGAAATTGGAGAATAAGGAGGGCAAAAAGAAAAAGTAATATGGCTACCGAAGACAAAGTTAAAGACCTTCTCAACAAGATGTTTGCATCGATCGGAGAAACTGCCATGATTAACGGCGGAAAAAGATACGGAGGTTATTATATCAATATAGAGCACCTTTCCTCTCCGGGATTATTCATCGGGCGTAATGGCAATGTGCTCCGTTCCGTTCAATACGTCTTGAATGTATATGCACACAAAATAGATAAAAATTTTCCCGTAATAATATTGGACGTTAACGGTTATAAGGCAAAGCAGTACGAGATTTTGAAAACAATTGCCTTGAATGCGGCCCTTAGGGCAAAAAGGCTGAGAGAACCTGTGGAACTTAAGCCGATGTCCGCTTCCGCACGTCGGATAATTCATATGACTCTGAAAAATTATCCCAATATCTGGACTCACAGCATCGGAAGGGAACCGCGGAGGAGGGTCGTTGTTGACTTAAAGAAGTGAACGACACAATTGTTGCGATTTCAACGCCGTACGGTTTTGGTGGAATAGGGGTGGTTAGGCTTTCTGGGCCTGCCGCCCTTTCAATTTCTCAACAAATTTTTTCACGTAAAATAGAAAAACCCAACTATGCCTATGTCGGATATGTCTTTGATCCTCAAAGCGGTGAAAAAATCGATAGCGCCGTTGCGATCTATTTTAAAGCGCCTCATTCCTATACCGGCGAAGATGTTGTAGAACTTCAAATGCACGGTGGCATTAAAAACCTCGAATACGTTGTAAGCCTTGCGCTGAAAAACGGGGCACGCCTTGCAGAGCGCGGTGAGTTTACAAAACGTGCATTTCTCAACGGTAAAATGGATCTCATTGAGGCCGAGGCAGTACTTGAATTGATAGAGGCAAAAACGGATAAGGCCCTTAAAGTTGCCTCAAGCAGGCTTTTCGGTACCGTGACAAACAGAATAAACGGCATTAAAAATAAAATCCTTTCCGTTATTTCTCTGGTGGAAGGGCCTATTGACTTTCCTTTTGATGTCGAGCCTCCCTCTGACAAGGAGCTTGAGAAAAAGATTCTTTCCCTGAAGAAAGAAATTAAATCCCTGCTTGATACTTACAAAAGCGGTAAGCGCATAGAAAGCGGAGTGAAAGTTGCAATCACGGGGAAACCGAATGTCGGAAAATCGACTCTGCTCAATGCGTTACTGAAGTTTGACAGGGCAATTGTCAGCGATATTCCAGGCACAACCCGAGATACCATAGAAGAAACAATTGATTTTTTCGGTGTGCCCGTGCGCCTTGTCGATACGGCCGGTGTCAGGGAAACGAGCGATAAAATCGAAAAGATCGGGAAGGAACGGACGCTAAAGGCGATAAAGGAAAGTGATATTGTACTTTTCCTTTTTGATGCAAGCGACGAAATAACGGATGAAGACAGGATGCTTGAGAAGCTCACCGAGGGAAAAGATAGAATTATCGTTCTGAACAAAACGGATCTTCCGCCTAAAATTGACATTTCGACTCTTAAGGAACTCTTTAAAAACGAAGAAATCGTGCAGATTTCCGCTCTGAAAAAAGCGGGGATTGAAAAGCTCGAGCAAACTATGCTTAAGCGCATTGCGCCGATTGGAGAAGAGTCGGCACTGATCACAACGGAGAGGGAAAAACAGAG
>Ga0256833_1003402_pt1 | contig 10874 bp, 10 predicted proteins | sample 356284metaG_FD_190535 | JGI IMG/M metagenome (GOLD analysis project Ga0256833, IMG submission 190535) | Hydrothermal vent microbial communities from Mid Atlantic Ridge, Atlantic Ocean - 356-284 | ecosystem: Environmental > Aquatic > Marine > Hydrothermal vents | place: Atlantic Ocean: Mid...
AACGGAGAAGCTTCATGAAGATCGACTGGGCCTACCTGCGTAAGGGCTGAGGGTCATGCACCAAAGCACAGGCGGTGTTTGACGACAGGGGAATCGAAATCAGGGAAGCCGTGGAGGCACGGAAACAGAAAATCGCCGGTGACGACGCCTGGGCGCTGCTCTCGGCCGCGTCCGAGATCGTTGCCGGACGCGGGAAAAAGTTCCAGGTCTTTGACCCGGCAAAGGACGACCGGGAAGAGATCCTCAGGATCTGCCTGGGCCGCACCGGCAACCTGCGCGCCCCGACACTGAGGATCGGTGACCGGCTGCTGGTGGGCTTCAACGAGGCCATGTATGCGCAATACCTGTAGACAGATCCCGGACCATGGTGCCGGTGGGTCCCCCGGGCAGTGAACCTGGAGAAACAGCTCGGCAGTGAGCTGCGGACAATCCGCAGACAGGGGCTGCTTCGGCAGGTTGTCCCGGCACGTCACGAGGAAGGTGGCCGTATCCGCATCGGGGAGAGAAGTTTCCTCAACCTGGCCTCCAACGACTATCTGGGCCTGGCCTGTGACCCGGATCTGCTGCGCGAGTTCTATGGCCGCCTTGATCCCCGGGAGCTGCCCGGGGATTTCGGCCCCGGCAGTACCGCCTCGCGCCTGATGACCGGCAACCATGCTCTCTACCGGCGCCTGGAAACCGGGCTTGCCGAACTCTACGGCCGGGAGCATGCCCTGGTCTTCAACTCCGGCTACCACTGCAATATCGGCATTCTGCCCGCCCTGGCCGGGCGGGAGGACCTGATCCTGGCCGACAAGCTCTGTCACGCCAGCCTCATCGACGGCATGCGGCTCTGTCGGGCGCGGCTGATCCGCTATCCGCACCTGGACTATGAACGGCTCGAGGGCCTTCTCCGCCGACAGCGGGGAAATTTCCGCCGGGTCTTTCTGGTCACCGAATCGGTGTTCAGCATGGACGGCGACAGGGCCGACCTGCGTGAGCTGGTGCGCCTGAAGGAAGCGTGGCAGGCCATTCTCTACGTGGACGAGGCACACGGGGTGGGCACCCTGGGTGAGCGCGGCCTGGGCCTGGCCGAGGAACAGGGCGTGGTGGACCGGATCGACCTGCTGGTGGGGACCTTTGGCAAGGCATGGGGCGGACAGGGAGCCTTTCTCCTCTCTTCGGCCACGGCGGGCGAGTTCCTGATCAACACGGCCCGATCCCTGATCTTCACCACCGGCCTGCCGCCGGTGAGCCTGAACTGGCTCCTCTTCCTGCTGCCGCGGATTGCGGCCATGCAGGAACAACGCCGTGCCCTGGGCCGCCTGGCCGGCAAGCTGCGCCGCGAGCTGGGGCACCATGGTCTGACCACGGCCGGCTCCACCAATATCGTGCCGGTGATGCTCGGTGACGCGAAGCAGGCGGTGCGCGTGGCAGAGCGCCTGCGCGGACAGGGGTTCTGGGTCAATGCGGTGCGGCCGCCCACGGTGCCGGCCGGAACCGCCCGCCTGCGCCTCTCCCTCACCGCGGCCATGGACTGGCCCCGGATCGCCCCCCTGCCCGGCCTCATTGCCCGGGCCATGTCCTGAGATCATGCGCGGTCACTGGCTCCAACGAACCGGGCAGGCCGACTGTATCCTGTTCATGGCCGGCTGGGGCATGGACCCTGCCCCCTTTGCCACCATCCCCTGCCACGGGCACGATCTGCTCATGCTCTATGATTACCGTGACCTGGAGGTACCGGATCTCTCCCCCCTGAAGAACTACCGGCAGTGCCACCTCATTGCCTGGTCCATGGGTGTCTGGGCAGCCTCCCTCCTGCCCGCTCCTGTCCGCTCCCGGTTTGCGCAAGCCACGGCCATGGGCGGGACCCTCCACCCGGTGGACGACCGCCTGGGAATTCCCGTGGCCGCCTTTGACGCCACCGTCAAGGCACTGGACAGCGACGCGCTGGCCGCCTTCCACAGGTCCATGTTCGATGAAGAGGAGGAAACAGAGCGGTTCCTGGCCCATGCCCCCCGCCGGTCTGCCGGAGAGCTGCGCAGCGAGCTGGCCGGCCTGCGGGCGGCCTGCAGGCGGCAGGGTCCTGGCCGGGACATCTTTACCCTCAGGATCATCACCTCCCGCGACCGTATCGTTCCGGCCCGCAACCAGCTCCGGGCCTGGGGCCGGACAGCGACCGTCACCCGCCGCTGGCCCCATTTCCCCTTCTACCGGATTCCGGCCTGGCACACCCTGCTCAGGGAAGATGCGGTTGACAGGAAATAACCCTGCCCATATAATGAATTGCGGGGGTTTTTCAAAGAATTCCCGGCACGCACCATTGAGATTTCCCTCGCTCTCCTATCCTCCGGGAAACCGGCAGGCGTAACTGATCACAGGGTACACAACGTCACGATTTTTCAACCTCGTTTTTGTAAGCGGTCTCAGGCGCCGCAGGTTCGTGCAGTCGCTCCTGGCCGCTATAGCCTTACTATGCGGACAGAAGCGACCGTGCGAAGATGCGGCGCCTGTGACCGCTTACCGGCAGGCACGTTGTTTTCGTCCGCCGGAAAACCCGTTGCATCACATCCATGGCAAACGCGGACAGCAAGAGAGTCAAGAGTGTCATCCTGCAGGGGGTCTATGAGGAGAACCTGAAGATCGGCGCCGGCTCGTCCGCCTCTGTCCGCCGCCGGGCCATACTCCGGCACCGCAGGACAGCGGTACCTGTTCTGCTTATCCTCCTTGTCAGCCTGGCCCTCGTGCCGGGGCGCTTCTCTCCCCTGCCCGACAGGACTCCTGCCGCCGAACCGTCGGCCCTGGCCGAACCGGCTCCGATGCTGCCCTGGCCGGATATCCTCTCCGGCTATACCCATGCCCCCCTGGCGCCGCCACCGGCAGAAAAAATCGTGAGCGCCCCCCTGCCGGCCGTTCCCTTGGACGCCGGCCGCCTGCTCGACTATGATCTTCTGCTCAATTCGGACTCGGTCCGCCTCAGTGCGGTGTTCGGCCTGGGCGTGCAGACCATTGTCATCGATCCCGGCCACGGCGGCAAGGATCCGGGCGCCATCGGCAGCCGTGGCACCATGGAAAAGGACATTGTCCTCGACATCGCCCTGCGCCTGCGCGACCGGCTGCAGCAGAGCGGCAACTACCGGGTCCTCATGACCCGTGATGACGACACTTTCCTCTCCCTGGCCGAGCGGGTCCGGTTTGCCAACACGCATGACACCGACCTCTTCATCTCCCTGCACATCAACGCCCTGCCGCAGAAGGAGTCCAATGTCACCGAGACCTACTACTTCGGGCCGCCGTCGGACCTCTACACCCTGCGCCTGGCCGAACAGGAAAACCGCGGCTCGGATATCCAGACCGGTGACTTCAGGAACATGATCCGCAAGATCGGCGACCTGCTCAAGGAACAGGAATCCGCCACCCTGGCCGCCACCATCCAGCAGAGCCTCTTCTCCAATATGCAAAAATATGATAAGAAGATCAGCGATGCCGGCACCAAGATCGCGCCGTTCGTGGTCCTGCTGGGCGTGGATGCGCCCAGCGTGCTGGTGGAGATCTCCTGCATCACCAAGCAGGAGGAGGAACTGAGCCTCGGCACTGAAAGCTACCGCGACCAGATCTCCCTGTTTCTGCAGCAAGGCATCACCCGTTACCTCAGTCAACGCCATATCCAGGTCGTCAAAGGAGAGAAGAATGACAAAGAAATCGGCAACAAAAGCGGCTGAAAAGAACAAGAAGCTCCTGGTCGGCATCGACCTGGGCACCTCCCGCAGCGCCATTGCCGCCGATAACGGCAAGAGGAAGTGGGTGGAGAGCTATGTGGGCTGGCCCCGGGACTTCATCGCCCGCAAGGTCGTTGGAAAACCGGTCCTGTTCGGCGAGGAGGCGGTGGCGCACCGACTGTCCCTGGATATCTACCGGCCGCTCAAGAACGGCGTGATCAAAGAGGGTACCGCCCGGGACGAGGAGGCGGTCAAGGAACTGATCCGCCACCTGCTCTCCCTGGTCCGACCTGAAAGCGACGACTCCAGGGTCCGGGCCGTGGTCGGGGTGCCGGCCGAATCCTTCAAGGTCAACAAGGTGGCCCTCAAGAAGGCGGTGGCCGAGTTTGCCGAATCCCTGCTCGTGGTCTCCGAGCCCTTTGCCGTGGCCTACGGGGTGGAGGCGCTGGACAACGCCATGGTCATCGACATCGGCGCCGGCACCGTCGACTTCTGCATCATGCACGGCACCGTGCCCGCCGAGGAGGACCAGCGCACCGTGCTCACCGCCGGCGACTACATCGACCAGCAGCTCGAGAGCTTCCTGCGCGAACGCTACCCCGAAGCGGACTTCACCCTGAACATGGTCCGCAGGTTCAAGGAAGAACACAGCTTTGTCGGCGAGCCGCCCGAGGAGGTCAAGGTGGAGATCCCGGTGGAGGGCAAATCCACCCTCCATGACATCACCGACGAGATGCAGCGCGCCTGCGAGAGCATCCTGCCGGCCATTGTCGAGACCACCCTGGAACTGATCGCCAAATTCGACCCGGAATACCAGGACGCCATCCGCGAAAACATCATCCTGGCCGGCGGCGGCAGCCAGATCCGCGGCCTGGCTGATTACCTGGAAAAGACCATTGGCGAGTATGGTCCCACCACCATCAAAACCGTTGAGGACCCCCTGTTCGGCGGCGCCGACGGCGCCCTGGCCCTGGCCTGCGAGATGCCCGAAGAGTACTGGACAGAGCTGTAGCACAGGCCTTCACAGGAAACGTAGAAAAATTCAGCGGCACCCCATCTGCACGCGCTCGCGGCTGGCCGCATAGCGCGGACCATAGCGGCCAGCCACGATCACGCACAGCTGACGCACTGCTGAACTTTTACCAAAAGTATTGCTCATTTTCAGGTAGTTGCTGATAGGGGTGAACTATTACGAACTCCTGGAGGACAACTGTCAATCGTGTTGCCGCCATCCCTGAACCGTGACACTTCCCCTGCCCTGCCCGGCAATCTCCCGGCTTCCTTCAATTCCGCTGCCCTGCTCCATGCTGATCGACAAACAACAGATCCGGCGCCGTTTCCAACAGGCCGCCGCCACCTACGACCGCCAGGCCACCATCCAGCAGCGGGTCGCGGACCGGCTGTTGGCACTGTTGGCCGAGTCCGGCTGCACCACACCGGAAAAGGTGCTGGAAATCGGTTGCTGCACCGGCCTGCTCACCCGGAGGCTGCTGGCGCAGTGCCCTTCCATCCGGACCTTGGTGCTCAACGACCTGGTGGAGTCCTTCCGGGAGACGGTCCTGCAACGCTGCGGCAATACCGGAGCCGGGATCAGATTTCTGGCCGGCGATATCGAGACCCTGGACCTGGACGGGCGCTATGACCTGATCATCTCCTCCTCCACCTTCCACTGGTTCCACGACCTGGAGGCCACCCTGGCGCGGCTGGCCCGACACCTGCAGCCGGAGGGTTTTCTCGCCTTTTCCATGTACGGGCCGGAGAACCTGCGCGAGATCCGCAAGCTGACCGGGCTGGGCCTCGACTATCCCGATCTCGCCACCCTGGGCACGACGGTGGCGCGTCATTTCACGGTGACGATACGGCAGGAGCGACTGGAGACCATGGGCTTTGCCGATGCCGACGCCATGCTCCGTCATCTGCGCGAGACCGGGGTCAACGCCCTTGTCCGCACCACCTGGTCCAGGACGAGGCTGACCCTGTTCAAAAAGGACTATGAACAGCGGTTTGCCGACCATCGGGGCGTCCGCCTCACCTATCATCCGATGTATGTTCTTGCCCGGTCCCGGCAAGCTGGCCGCCGGCCGCGGCCATGAAGTGGCGGACCAGGCGGCCGACGCTGAGCCCCTGGACCAGGATGGAGAAGACCATGACCGCGTAGGTGATGGTGACAATGGTATCCCGGTGCGGCCCGGCCGGCAGGGAAAGGGCCAGGGCCACCGAGATGCCGCCGCGCAGGCCGGCCCAGGTGAGGGTCCGGACCGTACCCCTGGCAAAGGGGCGGAAGCCGCGCAGCAGGGAGACCGTGGCGCCCACGGAAAGGAAGCGGGCCAGGAGAACGGCCGGGATCAGGAGCAGCGCCGCCAGGAGGGCCCGGCTGTCGTGGGGCAGGATCATGATCTCCAGGCCGATGAGGACAAAGAGCACCGCGTTGAGGATCTCGTCAACCAGTTCCCAGAAGGTGTCCAGGTGGCGCCGGGTAAGCGGCGACATGCCGAAGTGACGGCCATGGTTGCCCACCAGCAGGCCGGCCACCACAATGGCCAGGGGAGCGGAGACGTGGAGGATCTCGGCCAGGCGGTAGCCGCCGATGACCGTGGCCAGGGTGAGCAGGACCTCCACCTGGTAGCGGTCCACCTGGCGGAGAAAGAAGTAGCAGAGATACCCGAGTGCCGCACCATAGAGGATGCCGCCGCCGGCCTCGACCAGAAACAGGGTGGCAATGGAACCATAGTCCGGCGCGCCGCTGCCCTGCAGAAGCGACAGCAGGGCCAGGAAGACCACCACGCCCATGCCGTCGTTGAAGAGGGATTCGCCGGTGAGGGTGGTCTCCAGGGCCTTGGGCGCACCCACCTTCTTCATGATCCCCAGCACGGCAATGGGATCAGTGGGCGAGATCAGGGCGCCGAAGAGCAGGCAGTGGAGCAGGGGCAGCTCCAGGTGCAGGAGCCGGAAACAGAGCCAGGTGAAACCGCCTACCAGCAGGGTGGAGACCAGGACCCCGGCCGTGGCCAGCAGGGAGATGACCCATTTCCTCTTCAGCAGGTCATCGAAGTTGACATGGAGTGCGCCGGCAAAGAGGAGAAAACCCAGCATGCCGTGCATCAGGGTGTCGTAGAAATCCAGGCCGGAGAGCAGGCGGATGATACGGTCGTCCATGGGCACGACACCGGCCCGGCCCAGGACCAGGACGGCCAGGGAGAAGAGCAGGGACAGGGCCATGAGGCCAATGGTCCCCGGAAAGCGGATGTAGCGGTGGTTGATGTAACTGAAGGCCGCGGCCAGGGTCACCAGGACGGCCGCGATATCGTAAAATCCCATGGCACCTGTCAGAAAGTCAGAAGACCGGAAGGCTGGAAATCAGGAGTTTTCGTGCCGCCTGCTGCTGAACTTTTACCAAAAGTATCGCTACTTTCATGTAGTTGCTGATAGCGGTGCACTCTTACGATTTTCGCAGGCAAAATCTGCTCCCCGGAAGAAGAGAGTACTCCATGAGTAAAAACAGTAAAACAGAAATTCTTGCAATCTGCGGTATCGACACCGGAATCGGCAAATCCATGGTCACGGGACTGATGGCCCGCTCCCTGGTGGATGCCGGATTGCGGGCCACCACCCAGAAGCTGGTGCAGACCGGGTGTGACGGCCGGCCGGAGGACATCCTCCTCCATCGCCGGCTGATGGGCAGCTCCTGGGGGGAAGCCGACGAACAGGGACTGACCTGCCCCTACTGTTTCCCCTTCCCTGGTTCGCCGCATCTCGCGGCCGGCCTGGCCGGCCAGCGGATCGACCCCGGCCGCCTTGACCGGGCCACGGATGAACTCGCAGCAGGCCATGATCTGCTGCTGGTGGAGGGGGCCGGCGGCCTGCTGGTGCCCCTGACCAACGACCTGCTCCTGCTCGATTACCTGGCAGAACGACACTATCCCCTTGTCCTGGTCACCTCGCCGCGGCTGGGCTCCATCAACCACACCCTGCTCAGTCTGGAGGCGATCCGGGCCCGGGGCATGCACCTGGCCGGCCTGGTCTACAACCTGTATGGCGACCATGCGCCGGAGATCGTCCGCGACAGCCTCGGCCTCTTCCGGCAGGCCCTCAAGGGATACGGTTTTTCCTGCCGGCTGCTGATCATGCCCGATACCGGTGAGTCCCAGGCGGTGAACTGGCTCTCCCTGCTGGCGCCGCTGCTCCCGGCCGCGCCACAACCTCCTGCTGCAATCGGAACAGATACCCCGGCAAAACGGTAGCGCCTACCAGCCACCGCCACCACCGCCGCCAGAGCCGCCGCCACCACCGCTGAAGCCACCGCTGCCCGAGGAACTCGGCATCCCCGAGGCCACGTAGTCCACGGCCGAACTCCAGTACCCTGTTGCTCCACCACCACCGAACTGTCCGCCGCCACCGGTGAACAACGGGCCGGAAGCATGCCCGCCCGGCGTGGTTGCCATATGGTGCATGACGGACTCGCCATGGCTGCGGAACCAGGAATCGACCTCCGGCGCCAGTCCGAATGCCACCAGGTAGGGAAACCAGGCATCCTCCAGGTTCGGCCTCTCCTTTTTCAGCTCCCGGACAAAATAACGCCGCGCCGCGCCGAGCTGCCGCCGCAGGCGCACCCCCTGCTCCGTATCCCGGCTCCTGGCGATGCCGGTCAGGTTATGGAGCATGGCCAGGACAAAGAAGAACAGGGCCGCCAGCAACAGGCTGCTGCCGGGAAAGCGGAGACAGGCAACGGAATAGACCAGGGCGACCAGCAGCATCATTGCCGTCATGGCCAACAGCCGCGGAACCAGCCGGTCCACCGCCATCCTGCAGGAGGATGCGAAATAGAGGCCGACCATCCAGAAGGCCACCATGGCCATGACCGCCATCAGGCCGGTGAAGAACTCGACCTGGTGCAGGACACTGTTGAACATGAGCAGGAAAAACCCCATCACCGCCAGCAGGGCCGACGGAACCCAGAACCAGGGAGAGGAGGTTCCCTCCCCCTCGGTCATCAGCCGCATCCTCTCGGTCAGAGGCTTGCGGATGCGCAACACCGGGTCAAAGGCACCGCTGCCCTTTTTGCGGTAATGGCGGCGAATGGTCTCGGTATCCGTGACATCGCCGCCGTCGACAAAGAATTCATCCACCAGGGCCTGTTCGTAGCCGGACAGGCTGCTGCGGGGTACCAGCAGCTCCAGGTGGAGGATGGCACTGGCGGGCGGCGCCTTGAACTCCAGGCCCAGAAAACGGTAGACCTTTGGTTCGACACGGCTTGCCAGTTTGCCCTCCTGAATCATCCGCGCCAGGATGGCCGCCACCTCGCTGGACCCGGTGGCCTTGTCCCATGTGGCGCCCACCACCTCGGGCAGGAGGGAAAAGAGGTGCTCCTCGAGCCAGGCGCGATCGATGGTGGCCGGATCCGGCATGGGGGCGAAACGGTCCAGGTTGCGCTCATGACGGACGAGTTGCAGGAGCCGGACAACAAAAAATATCCAGACCATCGCGACAAGCAGGTACCTGAGCCAGGCAGGGGCGACCGGGACCGGGGGAGCGACGGGCGCAGGCACCGGCGGATGCCAGGTGGCGATGGCGCCGGGATTGTCGCCGGTATATTCGAGCAACCGATGCAGGACCACGCCCTGGCCCGGCGGTACCTGCTGTGCCGCGTGGCGGATGACACCGCCACCATCCCAGGCAGGATCCAGGGTCAGCTCCAGGGAAAAGCTGCGGATGACTCCGTCCCGGTCGGGAAAACAGAAGTCATGGTCGAGCCGGTACTTTCCCTGACTCGGCACCAGGATACCTTTCAGGGTGTAGTCGAGGATATAGGTCAGTCTGGTCTGGTTGAACGCCGGGTCCGTGGGCAGGCGGCTGCGCCAGCGCAGGACATTGGAGCCTGCCCAGCTCCAGTGATCGACCTGGCCCAGGCCGCCGTGGACCAGCGGTATCTCCCGGCCGCTGGCCGGATCCCGGCGATAGATGCCGTTGAGGACAAGCCGCTGGCCGGGTCGGACCCGGAAACGGCGCTCGCCGCCGTTCCAGGCACCGGTAAAGACCATGGTCTGCTCCTCGCGAACATGGAGCACCCCCTGGCCGTCGAGCCGGGCCTTGACCGACATCTCCTGCCAGTACAGGCTCCTGGCCTGCACCGACGGATTACAGCAGACGGAAATCAACAGAAGCGCCAGGGAAAGAAGTCTCGGCATGGCTGTTCCTCCGAGGGAAAGAGTGGTCTCCGTGTGCCGGCATCTCTTCTCCCGGCCTGCCCCGGGAGAGGTTCCATGTCATATGAATTGTATCGCAGGACCCTGCCCCGGAACAGAAAATATATTTTTTTTCTTGCCAGGCGGAGAAAACTGATATATTAATAATAATCATTAACAAATTTACAGAATTCCCATCATCGGAGGACAGCAACGATGTGCATAGAAGTACGAAAGACATGCCGGTGCGGCCGGCAGACGGCCCAGTTCCACATGCGTGACAATATCATGAGCCAGGAGGTCATCGCCGAACTCTACTGTCCTGAATGCAAGAAGCCGGAACTGGATCCCGAGACCATGCTCAGTGACAACGGGTGGGTGATCGAATATGACATGGAGCTGGCCAGGTTCCTGGCCGTGTCCAGGCTGATGGTGGACCCGGAGAGTGTCCGCCCCGGTTACCTCTTCGACTCCGGGTATGCCTGCTGGCTGGAGATGTATCCGGGAGAAAAGGAGGATATCATGGAGGAGCGCAAGGAGATCATGGCCCTGCAGAAGGAGGATCCGACCCGCTACCTCAAGGAGATCAGCCGCTGGAACATCGCACGGATCGAGCGGCTCAAGGCCGACGGATGGCGCAAGGCCCAGGCGGCATGACAGAGAAGAGAGGTAACAGTTCAGCAGCACGCCATCTGCACGCGCTCGTGACTGGCCGCATAGCGAACTATAACGGCCAGTCACGATCACGCACAGCTGACGCACTGCTGAACTGCTACAAAAAGTCGTTTATTCAAACATGTTGCCGCTAGCGGTGAACTGTTACGAAGAAAAAAGCTCAGAAGGGGGCGGCAGGGAGGCCCCCTTCCGCTGTCAGAGAATCTGCTGAAGAAATTTTCTGGTCCGGGCGTGGCGGGGATTATCGAAAAAGACCTCCGGCGGCGCCTCTTCGACTATGGCGCCCGCATCCATAAAGACCACCCGGTCCGCCACCTCG
>Ga0256833_1003403_pt1 | contig 10873 bp, 11 predicted proteins | sample 356284metaG_FD_190535 | JGI IMG/M metagenome (GOLD analysis project Ga0256833, IMG submission 190535) | Hydrothermal vent microbial communities from Mid Atlantic Ridge, Atlantic Ocean - 356-284 | ecosystem: Environmental > Aquatic > Marine > Hydrothermal vents | place: Atlantic Ocean: Mid...
AGAGGCCCCCGAGTAGAAGTCTAGGCTCAGCTGTGCTGCTTTGCCTTTTCCTTCTCCTTGTGCTTCCACCACTCGGGTTTCCCCAGGTAGGGCTGCTTCATAGTCAGCTGTATCCTTGGCTTGTTGCCCAGCCCGGTCATTGAGACTGAGACGACACGGGCCCTCACGACATCGCCTACCTCTATTATGCGGCGAGTGCGGTCGCCTATGAAGGCGCGGCGTTGAGGGTCGAAGCGTACATGCTCGTCCATCATCTGGCTTATGTGTACCAGTCCCTCAACGGGCCCTAGGCTCACCCAGGCGCCATAATTCTGCGCGTTGACTATAACGCCTTCAACTACCTCCTTGACGCGCGGGTTGAGGGCAATGACCTCGTACTCGGAGTCATGATAGGTGGCGCCGTCGCCGGGGAGTATACGGCCCTCCTCATTGACTTTGACATTGAACACCGCCACTATGACACCCATCTCCGGGTGCACTGTGCCGACATACTTGTCTGCAAGCACGCGGAGGGCAGCTTCCTCCAGCGGCATGCCGAACATCGACGGCGGTATCCGGACTACATCCCTCACCTTATACACCATGTACAAGGCGGCACCCTCTCCTCCCTGCTCCATCATGCTAGACCGGGGCCGGGGCTAGTGCCGGCCCCACGGGAGAGATATAAGAGAACCGTCTAGCGGCTCTACGGCTACGCTTCAAGCATCAAGCCGTGGCGAGAGCGGCGGTAGTATATGTTTGGGAGCCCCTTCTCGCGCAGCCTCCTCCTCAGCCCGTTGTCAGCCGTAGCCACTATGAGGCCTCTGTCCCGCAGCGCGAGCTCAAGTAGAGCGTCGTCGGCGTCCCCTGCTTCTACTTCAACCACCTTGCAGCCCCTCTTCTCCAGGGCCTGGAGGGCGAGCCTGGCCGCCCTCATCCTGTGAAGGCCAGGGCCCTCTGAGGCGAGGCGGCGGAGCTCCTCCACAACCTGGCGGGGAACCACGCACTCGGGCTCGGAGGCTAGCAGCTCAGCGGCCTCGTCAAAAACCGAGACCCCCTCATATAGAAGGAGGAGTATGCTCGTGTCGTAGGCTACGCGTCTTATCCTTTCACTATACCCCATCCGACCAGCCTCCAGCGTCCGACAATCTGCCTCGATATCGCCACCCTGTCGCCCTCCCAGGCCGCCACCGGCCTCCTTAGGGCAACCTCAATGGTGTCCTTGGTAAGGTTCGTCACTATTCCGAGGGTTATGGCTGTACCTACGGTTAGCATCACTATCTCGCGGCGGCGGAGCGGCGGCACCTTGACGAATTCCCTGGCGCCGACCACGCGCTCAAGCATATGGTATTCTATGGTCAGAGTGTTCCTCACGGGGGGTAAGTGCCCAGGCTTGCCGACCACATTGCCAACGAGGTTATCCGCCTTGGCTATCGCTGGGTCGAGCTTCGTTCCCACAGCCACTAGGCCACCGGGTCTGGCCTCCTCGACCTCAAGGTTGCCGAACCTTAGGCTAGTGACCTCAGTTACCAGGGGCTCGTAGCTTACCCTGCCCCTCTTCTCTACGCGCACGCCGGGCACTATCTCTATCTCATCGCCGACGCGCAGTCTCCCCTGTATCAGCGCACCTCCAATCACTCCACCTCTCAACTCCTCAACGGGCGTGCCGGGCTTGTTTACGTCGAAGCTCCTAGCAACGTACATCAATGGCGGCTTCGAGGGATCTCTCTTCGGGGTCGGTATCAAGTACTCCATCGCCATGAGCAGGGCGTCTATGTTTACCTTATGCAGCGCGCTGACGGGTATCACTGGGGCCTTCTCGGCGAAGGTGCCCTTGACGAACTCTTTTATCTCTCTGTAGCTTTCCCGGGCTCTCTCGGGAGTAACCACATCGACCTTGTTCTGCACAAGGACTATCTTGTCAACACCTACTATGCCGAGGGCCATTAGGTGCTCATAGGTCTGTGGCTGGGGGCACCTCTCGTTCGCAGCTATGACCAGGAGAGCACCGTCCATGAGTGCCGCGCCGGAGAGCATGGTTGCCATAAGTATCTCGTGGCCGGGTGCATCCACGTAGGATACCTTGCGTAGAAGCTTCGGCACCGTGCCCGGCGGACACTTCTCCGGGAATGGCTGGTAGGCCTCGGGCTCCTCTGCACCCTCGCAGTACCATATCTCACCCTCGGCGTATCCGAGCTTTATCGTCATGCCTCTCTTTAGCTCCTCGCTATGCTTTGCCGTCCAGACGCCCGTCAACGCTTGAACCAGCGTAGTCTTACCATGGTCAACATGACCCGCTGTACCGATGTTAACCTCGGGCTGGCGCCTCCTCTGCTCCTCAATCTCGTCCATGTCTAACCTCGCCACAGTTTCTCCCCTCTTCCGACGCTACTGCGGGATTACCCAGCTAAAACGGCTCCGGGAGGAGGTGCATATTGGCTGAAAACAAGCCGCGCCTAGGACGAAGAAGGAGGCCGAGTAAGAGGGAAGTAGACATGCGGCGCTACTTCCTAGACTCCCTAGGATAGACTATTACTGTGTTTATCTGGACTATGTCGTGGCTTATCGTGTTGCCCCTCACAGTCTTCCTACGGCGCTCACCCTTCTCCCTAGGATGGAAGCCTGGCGGCCCAGAGAGCAGCGCCTTCTTCTTCACAGGGCCCGGTATTGAGGGTATCATCGGGAAGCCGCTGTTGTCGCTCCCACCCCTTATCTTGAGCCTGTAGCCGGGGAGCCCGACGAGGGCGCCGTCAAAGGTGTCACCTATCTTTAGGCCTATGAGCCGGCTGGCTGCAGGATCACTGAGGGCTATCTGCCAGGCCTTTGCGCGGAAGACCTCGCCTTCAGCTTCCTCCACGCCTGCGGCCTCGCCGAGCCACTCGAGGCTCACGTGGACCTCATCCTCGGGCACGTTCTCGTCGGCAATGACATGGCAGGTGTGCTTGATCTTCTTCTCCTCCTTCCTTATCCTCACTGTTATTATGCCATGCACTGCGCCCAGCTTCTCTATGAGCTTTGGGTTGGCCTTGCAGGTGGGAAGCTTGCGCTGACTCTTCTCCTCCTCACCGTACTCTATTTCGTCGCTCCCCTTGACCTTCACCTTGAGTACGGGGCTGTCCGCCTTAGCCTCCGGATCCGATATCACTATCTTGAACTCGGGCACCTTGCCTACACCTCCGCTGGTTCATCCCCGGGCCCGCTTTAGGGGCCCAGCATCGCCCGCACAGGGGCCAGTAGGGGGCGGGGCCTCGGGGTTCCCGGCTTTAAGAACAGCGGGTGCATGATGCCCCTGGTTATTAGGGGTGCAGGGGGTCAAGGCTCTGAGCGGGTGGCCGCTATGGCGCAGCGGGATAGCGGTAAGAGGCTTAGACAGCCGATAGTAGTCGTCCTGGGCCACGTGGACCATGGTAAGACTACGCTGCTGGACAAGATCCGTGGCACAGTAGTCGCTGCCAAGGAGCCCGGCCTCATAACCCAGCATGTGGGTGCCAGCGTAGTTCCTGCCAGCGTTATAGAGAAGCTTGCCGAGCCGCTGAAAAAGATTATACCTTTCAAACTCATAATACCGGGGCTGCTGTTCATAGACACGCCAGGGCACGAACTCTTCGCGAATCTCCGTAGACGCGGGGGCAGCGTAGCAGACTTCGCTATACTAGTCGTTGATATCAATGAGGGCTTTCAGCCCCAGACCTACGAGTCCATAGAGATATTGAAGCAAAGGAAGGTCCCCTTCATAGTAGCCGCTAACAAGATAGACAAGATACCCGGCTGGAAGCCGCACCCCGACACGCCCTTCATAATATCGTTCCGAAAGCAGAGCCGCCGTGTACAGGAGGAGCTGGAGAGAAGACTCTGGGACAACGTCATAGCGAAGCTCTACGAGACGGGGTTCCAGGCGGAGAGATTCGACAGGGTTAAGGACTTCACGCGGACCGTTACCGTTGTGCCAGTCTCGGCTAAGACCGGTGAGGGCATCGCCGAGCTGCTGGCCGTGCTAGCTGGCCTCGCTCAGCGCTACCTTCAGAAGAGGCTCCGCTTCGCCGAGGGCCCAGCTAGGGGTGTTATCCTCGAGCTACGTGAGCAGCCTGGTGTAGGTACCGCAGCCGACACAATAATATACGATGGCGTGCTGAGGAAGGGCGACATTATAGTTACAGGTGGACTTAACGGCCCCGTGATAACTAAGGTGCGCGCGCTTCTCATGCCGAAGCCTCTCCAAGAGATACGTGTAGCCAAGAGGGAGCTTGAGCCGGTGGACGAGGTCTACGCGGCTGCTGGTGTAAGGATAGTCGCGCCTGGGATAGAGGAGGCTGTTGCAGGCGCACCGCTACTCGTAGCGAGGAACATGGAGGAAGCTAAGAGGCTAGCTGAGCAGGTTAGAAGGGAGATAGAGGCTCTAAGGATACACACCGACAAGGAGGGTGTCGTCGCTAAAGCTGATACGCTTGGCAGCCTGGAGGCCCTCGTGGAAGCGCTGCGCAGGAAGGGTATCCCGATACGATACGCAGACGTGGGCAACGTTGCTAAGAGGGATATCATAGAGGCCGCAGCCAGCAAGGAGATAAACAAGTACTATGGTGTAGTGCTTGCTTTCAACGTTCGCGTACTCCCCGAGGCCGAGGAGGAGGCAAAGAAGCACGGTATCGAGATATTCAGACACAACGTGATATACAGACTGCTCGAGGACTTCGAAGAGTGGCTGCGCCGCATCAAGGAGGAGGAGAAGAGGAAGGAGCTCGAACAGCTAATCAAGCCTGGCAAGATACGCATAATTCCCGGATACGTGTTCCGCCGTGCCAAGCCCGCTATAGTAGGCGTAGAGATTCTCGGTGGCGTAATTAAGCCCGGCTACCCATTGATGAGGGAGGACGGCAAGAGAATTGGAACAATACACCAGATCCAGGACAAGGGTAAGACCGTGCAGGAAGCCAGAGCAGGTATGGCTGTAGCCATCTCGATAAAAGGCCATATCATGGTCGGTCGCCACATAGACGAGGGAGACGTGCTCTACACGGACATACCGGAGAGGCACGCCATACTCTGGCTGACCAAGTATAAGAGCGAGCTCAGTGACGATGAGAAGATGGTATTAAAGGAGATTATCAAGATAAAGAGGAGGCAGCAGCCTACCTACGCCCTCACACTCTAACACCTCTCTTCCTCCATGCCCTGGGAGCGGCCTGGTGGCGCAGGTCTTGGCCCACTACGCCTCACTCTACCGGGAGATTCTTGGTAGGCTCCTCTCCCGTGCTCCCGCCGCTGCGCCGCCGGGCTCACACGCCGAGCACCGTCTGGCCGAGACCGTGATGGAGGAGGCCGAGAGGCTGCTGGGTGGCACAGGCGCTACATGGGTACGGGTGCGCGGCGAGAGCTGGGGGTACTGCAGGCTCCTCCACCCGCTTCTGGGCGAGCTTGAGGGCTTCTGCGTGGCCGGCTGCAAGGGAGGCGTGGAGGCGCCGGCCCTGGCATGGCCTAGGCCAGGTGCGGTGCTAGTTGTTGAGGCGCCTCGAAGCCTTGAAGACCTCCTTTCCGTCTACATCTCCGCAGTCGAGGCCGGGGCTGTTGGCGTCGTCTTTCTCACAGCTTGCAGGGCTGCCGGGCTTGTTGAGCCCTGCCCCCCGGTCAGAGGTCTCGTGGCGGATGATGCGCCTCCCGCCGTGGTTCTCGAAGGCGTGAGGGCTGGGGAGCTGGCAGGGAGCGTTGTGAGAATCGAGTGCAGCCCCGGGGGTGCTTCTCACGCCCGGCTGATCTACGCCGGTGAGTGGGGCGGGGATACACTGCTGTTCGTTGCTCACCACGACTATCTTCCAGGTCGCCGAGGGTTGCTCGGGGGAGTGGCTGCTGCCTTGGCTCTCGCCGCCGTCCGGGGCGGCGGGTTTGCTAGCCTCGGGTTCAGCGAGGGGGGTTCTCCCTGGGGATGCGGCTGGAGAATGTGGAGTTTCTCGGTGCTCTCCGAGGTCCTCGAATTGCTCCGTGCTGAGCCTCTCGCCGTGGTTGCAGTTGAGCCTCCATGGAGCGGTGCATGGGGTTCGCTTCTCGTGGCGGAGATCCTGGGCTATAGGCATAGTGGAGGCGAAGGTGCTGCCCCACCCGCCTCCATGGAGAGACCATGGCTCTATCTCGGCTCGGTGCCGCAACCTCTCCGGGTGGAGGAGACCGACACTCCTCCTCCACGGCCCAGAGAGACTGGCGGAGGCGGCAGCTTAGTTGTCAGAGTTCTCGCTGCGAGGGCCTCCGGTGTGGCCTCGGAGCGGTTTGCCGCCTTCACAGCCCGCGCGCTCTACAGACTCTACCGTGCTGTGCTGCGCGGCGGCGCTGGCCTTGAGGCTGCTGCGCGCGCGGAGGCGGCGCTCTGCACGCATGTGGGCTCCTGGGGGCCCTGGGGGCTGCGCTTCGGGCGGAGCTGCGTGGCCCCGTCGTGCAGGCTCTACTCCGCTGCAGGAGACGGAGGACTGTACGCCTGGTGGAGGGTTATTGCCCTCCGCGGCGCCACTGGCGGTGAGGCCGCCCGGCTGCTGGACTTTGAGGTAGCCAACCTGCTGGACAAAATGTACGAGGAGCTATTCTAGGGGCTCCTGGTAGAGGAGCTGCTCTGCGACGCTCCTCGCGAGCCCCCATTTCACCATGCCGCCCGTGTAGGATACTAGTTTCCTGGCATACTCGTCGCGCGCCACCTCTATGCCGCGGCGTATGTGCTTCTCCACGCCCTGGGCTGGGAGCCAGACAAGGGCATCAAGGCTTATCGATGGTATCCCCGACTCTCTCGCCACGGTCATCCAGGCTCTTAGGGCGTCGCCGCGGAGTCTGCTCATTATCGCCTGCACCCTCGCGGCCACCATGCCACTTGAGGATGTCAGCAACGCCATCCTCCTGTCTATGGGTACAGGTATCTCTTCGCCACCCCGCGTCTCCAGACCGGCGTGCATATATAAGTAGCGGGCCATCTTTGCCGCAAACACTATCGTCTTCTCCTCGCCACGGGCCCTCAATACTGAGGCTAGACTACGGACAAGGAGTCGGAGGTCCGTGTATTCCTCAGGGCTCTCTAGGAGCCTCTCTAGTACCGGCGCCGCCTTCCTAAGCCTGGCAAGCTTCTGCTCCCTCACCAGGCGGTTACCCCTGCTGCTGTAGAGGAAGCGCCTTATCTCGGCGACAAGCATCTCCACCGTTGTCGGCGTCTCAGTGGAGGCGAAGAAGTCTGCGAACTCCTGCCAATACTTCTCGCCCGGCAGGCTGAGCCGGTAGCTTACCAAAGCGTTGGCGACCACGAGAGCCACCGCTTGTAGGCCATGTCTCCTATAGAGATGGCCAACAGCCGCGTACTGTGGATCACTAGTCTCTACAAAGACGATAGCATCCCGAGGTACTCTCGCCAACACTCGCCCGACCTCATGGACACGTTCCCATACAACACGGCTGGCCTCAGCCGTCAACCGCTCCACGCTCCACACCTAGCATCTCGGGGACCCGAGGCGCCCCAGCAGAGGGGCTGAGGTCCGAACCTGAGCCCCAGCCCCCTAAGGGGGCCTCCGGGGTGTAGGCTGAGAAGCCCGAGGCGCTGAAAAGGAGGCGGGCACCAAGGGAGCCTCTGGCGCGGTGGCTGTGAGGACATACTCCGGCGCGCAGCGCCCCCGTAGGGACGCTATCACCCATATGGCTGGGGGCGCGGTGAGCGGGGTCGGCGTCGCCGAGCCGCCGCGCTTATTTAACCCGTGTGGAAGAGTCACCTGGCAGGGACGTTTATGGCGGCTAAGGCGGCTATAGTGACACATACTGATCTTGACGGTATCGCCTCTGCTGCTATCTATTTGAGGCTCGCTGGGCTTGAGCCCGACGTAGAGGCTACAGTCACTATGACTGAGCCCTACAAGCTCCACAAGGTTCTGTCTGATCCGCCAGATGCGCAGAGAATAGCCATTATGGATCTGGGGCCTAACGCTGACACGTTTGACGATGTTCTGCGCGCTGTTAAACGACTCACCTCCCGGGGAGTTAGGGTTGAATGGTATGACCATCACCGGTGGAGCCTTGAGTGGATACGCGGCCTTGAGGATGCAGGCGTGAAGGTATTCATTGACGTGAGCACGTGCGCAGCGGGTGTCGTAGCCAGATATGCTCCGAAGGTTCTCGACGCTGAGTCCGACGAGTTCATAGAGAGGCTCGTGAGCGCCACCTGCGCTGCTGACCTCTGGCGCTGGGATGACCCATTGGCTCCCCGCCTATACCGTGTCGTGGACCGCTACCGTGGCGCGAAGGGCGACGAGTGGAAGAGAAATATGATACGCGGCTTCTGGGAGGGAAGCCTATGGTGGCCCGACCTCGACGAGGCTCTGAACGAGTACCTTCGGCTAGAGTTCACGGGCTTCAGCTACGCCATCAAGAACACCATAGTTAGGGAGTACAATGGCTGCAGAATAGTGTTCACGTTGAAGAAGCCTGGCCCGCCGAACGCGAGTATACTTGGCAATGCCCTGCTCTACAGGATGAATGCAGACGTGGCAGTAATTGTTAGGAGAAAGAGTCATGGGATGAGCCTACGCTCCCGCGAAGTCAACGTCAGGGAGATAGCCTACCGGCTCGGAGGCGGGGGCCACCCCAGGGCTGCTGGGGCGCCACTGAGGCTGCCGCTCCACTACCGGCTACTCTCACTGATTTACCCCAAGGCCCGCCTTCTCTACGCCGCCCGCCGCCTTGAGAAGGCGTTGAGGGAGCTAGGGGGTTGCCCAAGGTAGCCGGCGTAGACCTCTCTGCGTCGCCGAGGCGTAGAACCGGTGTAGCCGTGCTCACAGCGCAGAGGGGGCGCCATGAGCTAGTGGAGCTGACCACGGTCCATGGAAGTGTTGACGATATAGCATCGCTTATACTCTCTCACGCACCAAGCCTCGTAGTCATCGACGCCCCCGTGACTCCTCCTCCGAGAGGACGCGGCTTCCGCTTAGCCGAGCTAGCTGCCATGCGTCTCGGCGCCCGACTGCTACCGCTCACGCTTCCCTCCATGCAGGCTCTTCTCCGAAGAGGAGTTAGGCTCCGACAGCTCCTTGACGTTGTGGCAGAGGTGGCTGAGACTCATCCACGCAGCGCGTTACGCGTAAGCGGCTGCGGCGCCGCCGAGCTTCTCAAGCTGCTCAACATAGAGGCTCCACCAGGGGCCGGGAAGGATGAAGTAGATGCCCTCCTCGCCGCCGCGGTGGGCGCCGGACTCATGGAGGGCTACGCCATCAGCCTAGGCCCTGACACCTTCCTGCTTCTCCCGCAGCCAGGGCTCTGTAGGCAGAGAAAGAAAGCCTAAAACACCCATACATGGAGGCCTAGGGCTTGGTGAAACCGTTGGCCGGGAAGATACGTGTACGCATAGACCGCGAGCAATGCATTGCTGACATGATATGTGTCAGCCTCTGCCCCGACGTGTTCGAGATGAGCGAAGAGGACGGGAAGAGCCAGATAGTCCCCAAGTGGAGGATCGATCCCAGCAACCCCGCCGAGGGCGAGGTCCCCGAGGACCTCAAGGACTGTGTCGCCTCGGCCGCCGAGGCCTGTCCCGTTAACATAATACACTACGAGGTTGCCTAGCTTAGGCCATTTTCTCGGGGTTTTTCCATATCTGGTATCCACTTAGTGTTGAATACTGCATAGATTTCTCGAGCCCTCTTCTCACCTATCCCCTCCACCTGCATCAGCTCCTTCACCGTAGCATTCGCTATCCTCTTCAGCGTCCCGAAATACGCCAGGAGTCTTCGGGCAAGTACTGGGCCCACAACCCCCTCCGCGACGTAGAGTATCCTCTCATTGATGCTCATAGGCTTCTTCTCCACGCGTAGCCTTAGGAGCCTCTTCTCCCTTGTCTCCCCAAGGCTCTTAGCCTTGGCTGCGAGCCACTCTATCGTGGCTTTCTTATTGTGCGCGGGGATTACGGGTATACCCCAGTCGAGCACAAGCTCATCGAGTACACGGAGTACTGCGGAGATGCGCCAGCGTGTCCGTTTTTCAACGAGCCCGAGCCAGCCCTCAAGAAGAATTACTGGCTTGACGCCGTCGAGGCTAGCCGCCTCCTTGAGCCTCTTGGCTTGATCCCATATCCTGTTATCTCTTATACTATTAGCAAAGTCTATCACAGTCTTTCTCTCAACCAGCAGGGCCTTCGAGGGCTCGGGAGCCATGAGGTAGTAGTCTCCGGCAGCAAGCTCCGCGACAGCTACTGCAAGGCCCTTAGAGCGGAGCGCCTCAACTATATCCTTGTTCTTGGACGCCTCCCTACTGTCAACAACAACGTCGACCGGCGTAAGGAGAGTGGATGAGAGTATCCCCAAGGCTCCCTCCTGCCCTCCGCCTAGCAGCGCGGGGGCTACATTTGCTACCACATACATGGAAGCTAGGCTTCCTGGGTGGTCACGCGTGCCACACGGCTGGGGCTCCTTGCAGATTGCTGTAGCCGCCTACAGCGGCGAGCCGGAGCTGGCTAGGGTCAGGGAAATCCGCGAGTTTGTGAAGGAAGTTTCGAGGCTATGCCCGGGCGCGGTGCTTGTACTCGGCGGCTACCGTGGCCTCATGAGGCCCGTGGCGGATGAGGCCCGTGCCAGGGGGCTTGGGATTGTCTTCGTTATACCTAGCGTCTATGAGGATGACGAGTTTCCGGAGGGCAGTGTGGTGATTCGCACGGGCATGGGTGTGAGGGAGAGGAGCACTATACTGGTTAGGAGCGGCTCTGTTCTAGCCTCGCTTGGCGGTGGCATCGGAACCCTATACGAGGAGCTTATAGCGTGTAGCCTTGGCATCCCAGTCTTCAGGCTTGTTATGGGCGGCGAGGAGTTGCTCACCGAGAGGCTTACCCGCTGCATGCCCGACGGCGTGCTGGATCCCAGGCTTAGCTGCCGGATAGCCTATGTTACCCGGGGCC
>Ga0256833_1003404_pt1 | contig 10863 bp, 9 predicted proteins | sample 356284metaG_FD_190535 | JGI IMG/M metagenome (GOLD analysis project Ga0256833, IMG submission 190535) | Hydrothermal vent microbial communities from Mid Atlantic Ridge, Atlantic Ocean - 356-284 | ecosystem: Environmental > Aquatic > Marine > Hydrothermal vents | place: Atlantic Ocean: Mid...
AGCGAGACTCCGATAGCCCGCTATGCGGCCAGCCGGGAGCGCGTGCAGGTAAGTGTAGACTCCGGATGGCGTGCTGCTGAACATTTACGAAGCGGCACCTGACAACGTCCCTCCATCCCGCATTAGCCCTCCATCCCGCATTAGAGGTAGGGCAGCATCCGCTTCACCGCCCTGGTATCGGCGGCGGTGATCAGACCGGACTTGCGCAGGTTCCTTTTGCGCTTGGTGGATTTCTTGGTCAGGATGTGGGAGCTGTAGGCCTTGTTGCGCCTGATCTTTCCGGAGCCGGTGGCCTTGAAACGTTTCGCCGCCCCCCTGTTGGTCTTCATTTTGGGCATGATTCCATCTCCTTCAGGCCGGATGCGGCCTGTCGCTGCTCTCGTTCAATAGTCTGCTCGGTGTCACGGACACACCCCGCCCGAGCCGGGTCCGATCCTGCGGTCACGCGCCACGTGGGCGTCAGCGGCCGGGCCGGACACCGGACGTATGGGCCAGGTCCTGTTCCGGTTCAGGGTTTGGGACCGATGAACATCACCAGTTGCCGGCCTTCCATCTTCGGTTCCTGCAGGATCACACCGTGATCACGCAGGGCATCGGCGATTCTGTTGATGGCATCGAGTCCCACCGACTGGGCATAGATGATCTCGCGTCCCCGAAAACGCATGGTCACCTTGACCTTGTTCTTGGCATCCAGGAACTTCTTGATCTTCTTGATCTTGAAGTTGAGATCATGTTCCTCGGTCTTGGGCCTGAACTTGATCTCCTTTGTCTCGACAATGGTCTGTTTCTTCTTGGCTTCCTGGCGCTTTTTCTTCAGCTCGTACCGGTACTTGTCATAGTTCATGATCCGACAGACCGGCGGATTCGCCTTTCCTGCCACCTCCACCAGGTCCAGGTCCTGGCTGTAGGCCCTCTCCAAAGCCTCCCTGGCGGTGACGATGCCGAGCTGTTCGCCATCGGCATCAATGAGTCGAACTTCCGGATAGTTTATCGCCTCGTTGATCTTGACCCGGATTTCCTGCTTCTGAGGAAGCCTGCTGCCTCGTCTTTTGATGTCCGTTCCTCCTCTTCGTTCCTTTCTCTGGACCGTTATCCGGCCATCTTCTCTTCACATTCCCTGCGCACCATGTCCACGAACTCCTCCGGGTTCATGGGGGGCAGGTTCTTTCCGTCCCTCAGGCGCACGGTGACCGTTCCCTCCTCCTTCTCCCGGTCACCGATGATGAGCATGTAGGGAATCTTCATCATCTGCGCCTCACGGATCTTGTAGTTGAGCTTCTCGTTGCGCAGATCCTTCTCGACCCGTACGCCGGCCGCCCGCAGGGTGGCAAAGACCCCGGCGGCATATTCGGCCTGGTCGTCGGTGATATTGAGGACACGGGCCTGCTCGGGGGCCAGCCAGACCGGAAAGGCACCGGCATAATGCTCGATCAGCACGCCGATGAACCGCTCCAGCGAACCCATCAGCGCCCGGTGGATCATGATCGGCTGATGCTCGCTGCCGTCGGCACCGGTATAGGTCATGCCGAACCGCTCCGGCAGGTTGAAGTCCACCTGGATGGTGGAACACTGCCAGGACCGCCCCAGCTGATCCTTGATCTTGATGTCGATCTTGGGCCCGTAGAACACCCCCTCGCCCGGATCGATCTCGTAGGCCAGGCCCTTCTTGTCCATGGCCTGTTTCAGGGCATCGGTGGAGAGTTGCCAGTGTTCCTCGGACCCGACGTACTTGTCCGGCCTGGTGGAGAGATAGACATCATAGGCATCGAATCCGAACGTCCTGAGGATGTGGAGGTTCAGATCGATGATATTGAAAATCTCCTCCTCGAGCTGGTCGGGCCGGCAGAAGATATGGGCGTCATCCTGGGTGAAACCGCGCACCCGCATCAGTCCGTGCAGGGCGCCGGTACGCTCGTAGCGGTACACGGTGCCCAGCTCGCACCAGCGGATGGGAAATTCCCGGTAGCTGTGTTTGCCGGCGTTGTAGATGCCGATGTGGAAGGGACAGTTCATGGGCTTGAGCTGGTACTGCACCTCGTCGATCTCCATGGCCGAGTACATGTTCTCGGCATAGAAATCAAGATGTCCCGAGGTCTTCCACAGGTCCTGGCGGGCTATGTGGGGCGTGTAGAGCAGCTCATAGCCGTGGCGGTAGTGTTCGTCCTTCCAGTAGTCCTCGATCAGGCGACGCAGCATGGCGCCACGGGGTTGCCAGAGGATCAGGCCGGGACCGATCTCGTCCTGGATGGTGAACAGTTTCAGCTCCCTGCCCAGCTTGCGGTGATCGCGCTTCCTGGCCTCCTCAAGCCGGTTCAGGTAGCGTTTGAGCTCCTTGCGGTCAAAGAAGGCGGTGCCGTAGATCCGGGTGAGCATCTCGCGCTTCTCGTCACCGCGCCAGTAGGAGCCGGCCACCCGCAGCAGCTTGAAGCTTCTGACCCACGAGGTGTCAGGTATGTGAGGACCGCGACACAGGTCGATGAAGTCACCCTGCCGGTACACGCTCACCGTGTCCTCGTCCATCTCCTGCAGCAGCTCGACCTTGTACTTCTCACCCTGAGCGGCAAAGAACTCCATGGCCTCCTGCCTGGACATTTCCTGCCGCTGGAATCCGGTCCGGCCGGCAATGATCTCCGCCATCCGTGCCTCGATCTCGGGAAAGTCGTCCGGCGTGAAGGGGACAGGACGGTCGAAGTCATAGTAGAAGCCGTCCTCGATGGCCGGGCCGATGGCCACCCGGATCTCATCGCCATAGAGCTCCTTGACCGCCTGGGCCATGATGTGAGCCGTTGAGTGACGGAGGATCTCCAGGGCCTGCTCCGAATCAACGGTCACCGGTTCGAGCACGGTGTCGGCATCGAGAACCGTGGACAGATCCGCGGGCTCGCCATTGCGGAGCACTGCAAGGGTCCGCTTGCGCTGTTTGCTGGAGAGCAGCTCCTTCAGCGCCTGTGCGGCCGTGGTCCCGGCCGGGAAGGTCCCGCTCTTCCCGCCCTTTATGGCAATGGCAATCTCTGTCATGGTTCCCGTTAAAAAGAAAGGCTAATGAGCAACCGGCCAAAAACCTGCCGGCTGCATCCTAGCCTTTAACTCTCTGGTAGGCGCGGGCGGTATCGAACCGCCGACCTCTACCGCGTCAAGGTAGCGCTCTCCCACTGAGCTACGCGCCTACATCCAATACCTTTTTCTTCTGACGTGATGAAACTACATCATGCGTGAAAAAAACTCAAGTCAAATACCAGCAAACGCCTACTCTGTCAAGTGATAATCTGCAGGCGGAACAGGTGAAACAGACCGTCGGACCGCCATCTCATGCCGACCAGAACAGTTCGCCGCCGTCGCACCCCCTCACGGGATGGCTAACCATCCGTTTGTTCGTCCACAATGGTGTAAGCGTTCTCAGGCCATGGGCTGCCGGGACTCGATGGCCCTGGCCAGGGTATGCTCGTCGGCATACTTGATGTCCATGCCCATGGGGATGCCGCAGGCCAGCCGGGTCACCTTTACCCCCATCTGCTGCAGGCGGTCAACAAGAAATGAGGCCGTGGCCTCGCCAGGCACCGTCGAGCTGGTGGCCAGAAGGATCTCTTCCACCTCGCCCCGGGCCACCCGGTCGAAGAGTTCACGGGTCTTCAGCTCGTCCGGGCCGATGCCGTCCATGGGTGAAAGGACCCCGTGGAGGATATGGTACACGCCGCGGAAGGTCGCGGTCTTCTCGATGGCCAGCAGATCGCCCGGCTCTTCGACCACGCAGACCAACCGGTGATTACGGCGCGCATCACCGCAGATCGGGCAGGGATCGGTCTCGGAAAAGGCGAAACAGGAGGAACAGAGACCGATGGCCTCGTGCAGCCCGGCCAGGTCCGCGGCCAGCCTTCGCGCCTCGGATGCGGGACGGCGCAGCAGGTAGAGGGCCAGGCGGGTCGCGGTCTTGCGGCCGATGCCGGGCAGCCTGGTCAGATCCCTGATCAGCTGTTCAAGGGGTGGGGGAACCGCCTGCATGGCCGGAACTAGAACATGCCGGGGATATTGAGCCCGCCGGTGAGCTTCGACATCTCGGCCCGGGCCATATCCTTTGCCTTGCGCAGGCCGTCGTTGACCGCTGCCTGGACCAGGTCCTGGAGCATGGACACGTCTTCGGGATCAGCGATCTCCCGCTCAATGGCCAGGCCGACCAGTTCACCGCGGCCGTTGACCGTGGCCGTGACCATGCCGCCACCGGCGGTGCCGGTGACCGTCCGCGTTGCCAGTTCCTCCTGGATCGTGGCCATCCTCTCCTGGAACTGCTGGGCATGTTTCATCAGTTCGCCCATGTTGAGCATGTTGTCCACCTCGTCTGCAGAAATGGTATTGTCCCCTTTCCCGGAAAAACGTACCGGTATTTCAAGAGAGTTGCCGACAGCAGCGAACTGTCACTCCCCGGGCGGCAGGGGCTGCCTGAAACGGGGACCGACCCGGATATCGCCGACCTGGCCGTTGAAGATCTCCAGCGCCGCCAGCACCAGGGGATCGTTGGCCAGCTCCCTGCGCTCCTGCTGCGGCGTGGTGCCGTTTTCCGGATCGATCTCGCAGGCCAGTGAATCGGGAACGTGGAACTTCACTGTAAGGCTCTCCTGGAAAAAGTCCAGGGCAAACTCGGTCAGCGGCCTGATGTTTTCCCGGTTCTTGAGCAGACGGCAGTCCGCGGCGTCATCATACTGGATAACCAGCGTATCTCCCTCGCGGCTCACCGAGGCGGCACGCCCCAGGGCCGCGGCCATCCAGGCCTTCCGTTCGCGTACATAGGCAAGGAACCCATCCCAGTGCCGCCGCACATCCTTTGCGCCGCCCTGCCGCATGCCGTCTCCGTCAGCAGGCCGGGACGGAACGGGATCTGCCGGGCTGTCCTCTGCCGGCGGCCGGCCCTCCCGTGCAGGGACGTCATCGCTGGCCGAGGCAGCCGCCTTCCTGTCCGCCGGTTCCGGCGGCCCCTTCTGCCCGGTCGTTTCCTCCTGCCTCGCCCGACCGGCGGACGCAGCCGGTTCCGGCGCCGATGATGGGCCGAAGGCCGCCGACTTTCCCCCGGCCGGCACCCCGGGGCCGGCGCCTGTGGCCGGTGCGGACGTCCTGTTCTCTCTCTGTTCAGAAACCCGCCGCGGGGGAACCGCCGCAACAAGGCTCTCCGCCGGCACCCCGGCCAGGACCTTGTCCAGGCGGGCCAGAAGTTCGGAGACCCCGACCACGTCCCCCACCTGGACCGCCCTGATGAAGGCCAGCTCCAGGGCCAGGCGCGGCTGCCGGGACCAGGTCACCTTCTCCAGGCTCTCCAGGAGCAGGTTGAACATGGCCGAGAGGGTCTGCGCCGAGTACCGGCCCGCGATCCCGCGCAGCTCCTCCAGTTCGTCCGCCGGCAGGTCGAGCAGGTGCTCCGGCTGGCGGCTGACCCGGCAGATGACCAGGCTGCGGAACCAGGAGAGCAGTTCGTTGATGAACCGTTTCAGGTCCATGCCATAGGTATAGATCGCCTCGAGACTGTCCAGAGCGCGGCCGAGGTCGCCTTCCAGCAGGGCGGTCCCCAGGGCGGTGATCACCTCACGGCTGACGAGTCCCAGCACCTCGACCACGTCCCCGGCCGTCACCGAGGTGCCGCAGTAGGAAAAAACCTGGTCCAGCAGGCTGAGGCCGTCCCGCACCGAGCCGCCGGCCTCGCGCACCACCAGGTTCAGGGCAGCGGGCTCGATCTCCACCCCTTCCTCACCGGCCAGGCGGGCAAAATGATCAAAGAGCTCCCGACGCCCCACCCTTTTGAGTTCATAGCGCTGGCAGCGGGAGAGGATGGTCACCGGCACCTTGTGCAGCTCGGTGGTGGCGAACATGAAATAGACATGCTCCGGCGGCTCCTCCAGGGTCTTCAGCAGCGCGTTGAAGGCCTCGGTGGTGAGCATGTGCACTTCGTCGATGATGATGATCTTGAAGCGCGCGGAGGTGGGCATGAAGCGGATCTTTTCCTTCAGCTCCCGGATCTCCTGGATCCCCCGGTTGGAGGCGCCGTCCACCTCGTGCAGGTCAACACTGGTGCCGGCCATGATCTCCCGGCAGGAGCGGCACTCGCCGCAAGGCTCGGCGGTGGGGCCCTGTGCACAGTTCAGGGCCTTGGCCATGATCCGGGCCAGCGTTGTCTTGCCGGTGCCGCGGATGCCGCTGAAGATCAGGGCATGGGGCACCCGCCTCTGGCGCAGCGCGTTCTGCAGGGTCCGGACCACGGCCCGCTGGCCGACGACCTCTTCAAAACGCTGCGGACGCGATTTCCTGGCAAGGACGAGATAGGACACAATGGTATCTGCTTCTGATTGCGGGCAGGAAGGACGGGACCGGCAGAGGGATCATGACCGCCGGAAAAAGGATAGCCGGGCACCCCTGCAACACACAAAGAGGTTCACTACCGCTGCTTCCTCCCGGACCTGACGGGGTTCGTGATTCTTTGTTGCGCAGGACCCGGCTATCACACTGAGATCCTTTGATCTGGCGGAGAGGGTGAGATTCGAACTCACGGTACTTTCGTACACACGCGTTCCAGGCGTGCACCTTAAGCCACTCGGTCACCTCTCCGCGGCATGGACGGCACGGTGGCGAAAACGAGAGCCCTTTCATGACCACCTGCTGTCCGGCACCTCTATGTAAACCGTGGCAACCATTTTGACAACAGAAAAATACACCATTTCCCATTTTGTTGCCACCCATCCGGAACGGTCACCGCCGCCTGGCGCGGAAGAAGTCACGCAACAGATCGCCGCAGGGCCCGGCAAGCACCCCGCCGGTGACCCGGAACCGGTGGTTGAGTCGACCGTCGATGCCGATGGAGTAAACCGATTCCACCCCGCCGGCCCGGGGATCGGTGGCCCCGAACACCAGGCGGTCGATACGGGCCATCACCATGGCGGCAGCGCACATGGCGCAGGGCTCCAGGGTCACGTAGAGGGTTGTGCCCGGCAACCGGTAGTTGCCCAGCCGGGCAGCGGCGGCACGCAGAACCCGGATCTCGGCATGTCCGGTGGGATCGGCGGCCGCAACGCAGTTGTTGCCCGCTGCAGCCAGCACTGTCCCCTTCCCGTCCACCAGCAGCGCCCCCACCGGCACCTCACCGCCCGCCGCTGCCAGACGGGCCTGGGCCAGGGCCTGTTCCATCAGGGAGATATCCGCCTCCCTGCTCCCCGCCGGCACCTCCGGCCTGCCGGTACCTCCTGCCGTAGGTTCAGCCTTCGTCATGGGCATTTTCCCGCAAACCTGCCGGTAGTTCCATAATCTTGCCGCCGCAGACGGCAGGAAGCCCCCTGACCCTTGGCCCCTGACACCTGACACCTGGCCCCTGGCACCTGACACCTGGCACCTGGCCCCTGGCCCCGGTAAAAAAAATTCTCATCTTTATTTTTTCCAGGAAAAGCCCTATAATTACAAAATAGATATTAAGGTGACAAATTCGAAAGCACCCCAACCCTGCACATTTCCATGAAGAACCAGAGATACTCGGTGGTGGCCTATGAATGGCTTCCGGACAGCCGGCAGAACATTACCGAGGCCCTGTCTGAATTCTCCGACATATCCTTCCACAACGATCCCAAGTCGTTTCAGCGGGAGATCAGCAAGAAACAGTACGACATCATCTTTCTCAACGTCAGGCAGGACAATCCCTCCTCCTTCAAACTGCTGGAACAGACCCGTGAAAAGACGCCGCATACGCCGATCATCATCACCAGCGCCACCGAGAAGGCCGAGCTGATCGTCAAGGCCATCAAGCTCGGCGCCTACGACTTCATCGCCAAGCCCTTTTCACCGCCCAGGATCCAGCTCGTGGTGCAGAAGGCACTGAAGTACCGGGCCCTGCAGAATGAAATCGACTACCTGCGCCGCAAGCAGGATATCGTCTATGATTTTGATTCCATTGTCGCTGAAAGCCCCTCATTCAAGAAGGTCATCACCAGCCTGAAAAAGTTCGCCTCCACCGACTCCACCATCCTGATCACCGGCGACACCGGCACGGGCAAGAGTTTCCTCTCCGGCTCGATCCACTACAACTCGCCGCGCCGCGAGAACCCCTTCATCAAGATCAACTGCGCCAATATCCCGGAGGCGCTGCTCGAATCCGAATTGTTCGGGCATGAAAAGGGTTCCTTCACCGGTGCCGACAAGCAGCGGATCGGCCGGTTTGAGCAGGCCAACGGCGGCACCATCTTTCTCGACGAGATCGGGGAGATCTCCATGGAGATCCAGACCAAGCTGCTGCGGGTCCTGGAGGAGAAATCCTTTGAACGGGTGGGGGGCAACAAGACGATCCGGGTCGATGTCCGGGTCATCGCCGCAACCAACAGGGACCTGGCGCAGCAGATCAGGGAAGGCAAATTCCGCGAGGATCTCTACTACCGGATCAATGTCCTGCCCATCCAGCTGCCGCCCCTCAGGGAGCGGCCCCTGTGCATCGAGCCCCTGGCCATGCGGCTGCTCGACAAGGCGTGCACCTCCCTGAAAAAACATATCAGGGGATTCTCTCCAGGAGCGCTGGCCATTATCAAGAACTACCACTGGCCCGGCAATATCCGCCAGCTCGCCAACACCATCGAGCGGGCAGTGATCCTGGAGGACAGCGACCTGATCAATGTCGAGGCCATCCAGATCCCTGACTTCCACAATCATCCGGGCACCCCCAGGGTCACGGTCTGCGAGCCGCTGGAGACCCACGAGAAGGAACTGATCCTCAAGGCCCTGGAAGAGAACCTCTGGGTGCAGAAGAATGCCGCCAAGCGGTTGGGCATCAGCCCCAGGGCACTGAACTACAAAATCAACAAGTTCGGCATCACCCACCCCAACTGGCGCCGCAACAAATAACGCCTGCCAGCCGGGCCATCCGCACGTAAGCGCTCACAGGGACCGCACGGAGTCTTCGCTTACCTCTTTGCACGGTCGTGCCTGCCCGCACAGGTAGGCTATCGGAGTCTCCCTGCGGTCGCTTACCTGCGGTCAGGCACGCCTGCACAAATCCGCGGCCCCTGAGAGCGCTTACAGCATTGTGGTCGAAAAAACCGATGGTTGGTTGTCTCCGTGAGGGGTTACATCCGCACACCACCCCTCAGGTAAAAATTCAGCAGCACGCCATCTGCGGACGATCGGCACGCCTTATGCAACACCGGGTTCACGACAGCTTGCCGCCCGTCGTCCCGCGGCACCCCCTTACCTGTCCTCATCCGGCGCCTTCCCGACCCCCTGGAACCTGGCACCTGCCTCCCGGTACCTGACACCTGTCTCCTGGCACCTGGCGCCCGGCCCATGGCTTCCGGATAAAATCAGTGGAGCTGACCGCCCGTGCTGGACATGGTCAGGTTGCCGTCCTTGACCCCGCGCAGGGCGATCATCCTTTCCGCCAGTTCCTGGACCCGGGAGGCCTTGCCCTTGACAATGGTCACGTCCAGGCAGTTGTTGTGGTCCATGTGCACATGGGTCGAGGAGGTGATGAGCCGGTAGAATTCGTGCTGCAGCTCGGTGATCCTTTCCTGCAACTGGGCCTGGTGGTGATTGAAGACCAGGGTCACCACGCCCACCACCTCGCAGTCACTCTCCCATTCCTGCTTGACCAGCGCCTTTCTGATCAGGTCGCGCACGGCCTCGGACCGGTTGGAATAGCCGCGCTTGCGCATGTACTCGTCAAACTCGTCCAGAAGGTCCTCTTCAAGGGATATGGAAAAACGTCGCAGCATGATCTTGCTCTTGTTTCTTGGGACGGCGTCTCTGCGAAAAAGGACGCCTTTGTTCATGGGGCACCGAAATCAGCCGGCGGGGCGACCACCGTAACCCCTCACAGGATGACTGATCATCGGTTTTTCCGAGCACGCTGGCGCAAGCGCTCCGTAACAGTTCACCGCTATCGGCAACCACCTGAAACGACCGACACTTTTACACGACAGTGACACCACGGCCTAGAGATTCTTCAGCTCGTCAAGCCGGGCGATGATGGCCGCCGCCTCATCGCGGTATTTCCCGGCAATGGTCTTGTCCTTTGCCGCCCGGCCCAGGTACTGCCGGGCCAGATCGAGCCGTCCCTGGTAGAGGTAGTACTTGCCCAGGTAAAAACGGCTGAGACTGTCTGCTCCCTGCGCCGCCTTGATCTTGCCGAGTTCGAAATAGAGCCGGGAATACTCGGGCATATGCCGGGCTACCTGCTCAAGCAATGTCTCGGCACCGTCCAGATCCCCCTTCTTCTCCAGGGCCCTGGCCAGCTCAAAGGTCGCGTACATACTGCCGGGCAGCCGGCGGTGGGCAAAACGCAGCAGTTCCAGGGCCTGGTCGAGCTGCCCTGCCTCCAGGCCCATCACCCCGGCATCCACGGCCAGGATATCCCGGTCCGGGTAGGCATCGCGGACAGTGGCCAGTTCCCTGCGGGCGCCCTTGAGATCATGCTCTGCCGCCAGAACCAGGGCCAGGCCGTAGTGGGCCATGATCCGCGCCTCCCGGTCCCGGGCACGCTCGATGGTGTTGCGGCAGCTTATCCGCAACTGGTCAAGATCCACGGACTGGACCATGACCCGGTACCTGAAGCGGAGGAAACTGAAGTTATCGTGTTTCCTGTAATATCCCGGCACGTTCTGGTCCGGGTCCATCTCCACCAGGGACTCGACATAGTTGAGCCGGGCCTCGGGATTGGGGTGGGTCAGCAGGTACTGGGGCAGCTTGTCGGAACGGTAGCGGCTGATCCTGCGCATGACGCGCAGCATTCCCTCCATGGCCACGGGATTGCGGTGCATCTTCCGCATCCACTCAAAGGAGAGCCGGTCGGCCTGTTCCTCATCCTGGCGGCTGTAGCTCAGGTTGATGGCCTGGCCGGCGGCCATGGAGCCGGCC
>Ga0256833_1003405_pt1 | contig 10863 bp, 5 predicted proteins | sample 356284metaG_FD_190535 | JGI IMG/M metagenome (GOLD analysis project Ga0256833, IMG submission 190535) | Hydrothermal vent microbial communities from Mid Atlantic Ridge, Atlantic Ocean - 356-284 | ecosystem: Environmental > Aquatic > Marine > Hydrothermal vents | place: Atlantic Ocean: Mid...
GTACCGCTATCATTAAATAATACACCAGAAGAGGTAACCGTTAGGGTTACATCTTCATTGGTAGAGTTGGTATCATCCTGAGCAACAACTGAATTAACCGTAATATTCAAATCCGCCGTATCCGTATTACCATTTCCATCGGTAATAGTATAGGTTATGGTATCTACAGCACCGGTAAATCCGTTAACGGGGACAAAAGTAAAACTACCATCGGCATTAAAGGTCAAATCTCCTTGTCCCGGAATGGTAACGGTTGAACCGTCAGCCGTATATGTTGTTCCATTGATATCATAAGTGGTAACTTGAAGATTATCACCATCAGGGTCAGTATCATTATTTGTTATTACATTATCATTTAATGTAGTATTAATATTTGTAGTAAAATTATCATCGTTTGCCGTAGGCGGTTGATTGGTTACATTACCCACGGTAATATTGAGGTTGGCGGTATCAGTTCCACCGTTTCCATCATCTACAGTAAAACTTATAGGGGGCACAGTTCCGTTATATCCCGTTGCCGGCACAAAAGTATAAGTCCCGTCTGCATTTAAAGTTATAGTTCCGATAGGATTCGATGAAGCATCCGTAATAGTGGTAGCATTTCCAAGGCTTAAAGTGTCGGGATTTCCATCACCATCTACATCAACGGAAGCAGTACTAATTGTTAAAGTATCGCCGTTAGGATCAGTAGCATTATCCAGAACATTTCCATTTAAGGTAGTATCTTGAGGGGTATTTTCATTCACATCGGATGCAATAGGAGGATAATTTTGAATATTTGTATCAACTGTGATAATTAAAATGGCTGTATCCGTTCCGCCATTCCCATCACTAATTGTATATTGAACATAAACTGTCCCCGTATAACCGGATGCAGGTATAAATGTAAAACTACCATCTGCATTGACGGTTAATTGACCTTCGGCAGCAAATCCGGTAGTTCCGGCAGCATTAGAACCTCCAAAATCAAAAGATGTTACTACTATATTATCTCCATCCGCATCAGAGTCATTAATTAAAATACCATTGGCAGGTACCGTAAGTGTTTGACTGGTATTTGCATAATATTGATCATTGGTAGCGCTAGGCGGAGGAACCGCTATATATCTATTTGCACTTTTGATTTCCAAAGCTTTCATATCTGTTTTCCAGAAGCTCAAAAATAAAATAAGGATAAAAAGTGTGTAGTTTTTTTTCATTTTCATTAGTTTTAATTAATCTTTTTAACAATAAAAGATAAATTGTATTTATTTTTTTAATATATTTTTTATAAAATTATTAATAAATAAAATAAAAAAATAGTTTCAATCATAAAAATACATTATTTTTTTAAATAAATTAAATTTTATCAATTTTTTTTAAAATTAATTCATAAACTTTGGAAACCGTTCGATTAATTGCTTTTTCTCGGGGTTGCCCGAATAAAAATCTTTGAACGTAAATATCATCAAAAAATTGTATAGCTATAATACAAGTTCCAACTTCTGCATCACTATCTCCTTTTGTTGGTCCGGCATTTCCGGTAGTAGCTACCCCAATGTCGGCATTCATCATTTTTTTAATATTTTTTGCCATAGCTTCGGCAATTTTTTCATGAACTACAGAATATTTATCTATTATGCTTTTAGGCACCCCTAATACATTAATTTTTATAGATGTATTATAAGCCACAATTCCACCTATCAAAAACTTGGAAGCTCCGGGAATCTGAGCCAAATCACTTACCAAACGTCCTCCTGTACAACTCTCGGCAAATGCTATGTTAAAAGATTTTTCACTTAGTTTTTTATGTAATTCATAAACCAAATCTTCAACTGTTTCTGAAATTTTTAGGTCAGGAATATAAGTTTTTAATTTTTTAATTTCATTTGAAATTTTATGTTTCAATTGCTCCAAATCAAACCCTCTACTTGATAAACGTAAGCGTATCCTACCGGGATGAGGCAAATATGCTAATTTGATATCATTAGGTAATTGTTTTTCCCAATCTTTAATTTTATCGGCTAATAAACTCTCGCCAATACCAAAAACAGTAATGGTTTTCCTATAATGAAATGGAAGTTTAAAACGATCTTTCAATCGGGGAATAACTTCTTCCGTAAAAATAGATTTCATTTCAAAAGGCACTCCTGGAAGAAAAATAAAAATTTGTCCGTTATTTTCTATCCACATACCCGGTGCAGTACCATATTTATTCCATAAAATACCGGCTTTTGAAGGAATATATGATTGTCCTTTATTATTTAATGTATAAGGATAATTCATCTTAGCAAACATTTCTTTAATATGTTCTTCTATTTCCGGATGAAAAACTAGCTTATCTCCAAAAAATTCCGCAATAGTTTTTTTTGTCAAATCGTCCAAAGTAGGACCCAACCCTCCCGTTACCACAACCAATTCTGCTTTGGATTTTTGCAAAGCATCTTTGATTTCTTTCGGATTGTCGCCTATCACCCTTATACCATCCACATCAAAACCCAAATCGGTAAGCTTATGAGCCAACCATTGTGCATTGGTGTTATTTATTTGCCCGATAAGAATCTCATCTCCTATGTTAATTATCTCAGCATCCATAATTTCTTTCAATATCTAAATTTTGCAAAATTAAGAATTTATTTTAGATAATTTAGCAAATTTTAACAATAATTTTTTTATTCCGCTATTTTTAAAGTTAATTATTGCTTTTTTGTTAGAACCTCTATCTTCAAAATTAATAATCTCTCCCACACCAAAACGTTGATGTTCGACTATGTCGCCAATTTTATAGTCGGTATTGATGACAAAATTTTTATTATCTTTTATTTCTGAAACTTTTTTTAAATTTCTAGGAATGGGATTTGGATTTTTTTTTGAAAAAGTTTTGTCCATATTTTTATTTTCTTTACTCTTATTCTTTGAAAAATTATTTTTTTCAAAAATATCCTCATCAACAAAAGGATTTCCTGCCAATTCCCCGGGCTTATAATTAAATTGTAAGTATTTATCATCAATTTCCGAAATAAAACGGCTGGGCTCTGTAAAATTTAATTTTCCCCAACGATAACGACTTTCGGCAAAAGTTATGGTTGCTCTTTTTTCGGCTCTTGTCAAAGCCACATAAAATAATCGTCGTTCTTCTTCCAATTCTGAACGCGTATTCACAGACATTGCCGATGGAAACAAATCTTCCTCCATTCCTACAATATACACATGCGGAAACTCCAATCCTTTGGCCATATGAACAGTCATCAAAGTTACTTTATTGTCATCTTCGTTTTTTTTATCCAAATCCGTATAAAGAGCAACATCTTGTAAATAAGAAGTTAAAGAAATATCGGCATCAGGTTCTTCCTTTTGCACATCTATAAAATCTTGAATAGCATTCATCATTTCTTCGATATTATCCACTTTGCTCAAACCTTCGGGAGTCAAATCTTTTTTATATTCTTGTAAAAGACCTGTATTTTTAATGATATATTCGGTAATTTCAAAAGCATCTTTTTCTTTGGCCAAAGCTTGAAAACTTTTTATTTTCAGTGCAAAATCGGCAATACGTCTTTGTGTAGGTTTATTGATTTTCAATCCTAATTTTTCAATATTTTCCACAATATCAAACAAAGCTACTTTGTATTGGTCGGCTGCCAAAGTCAATTTATCCATAGTCGTTGCACCGATTCCACGGGCAGGGAAATTAATTATCCTTCGTAGCGCTTCATCATCCTTCGGGTTGATTACCAAACGTAAATACGCCAATATATCTTTGATTTCTTTACGTTGATAGAAAGAAAGTCCTCCATATATCATATAAGGAATTCCTTTTTTTCGTAAAGCATCTTCAATGGAGCGTGATTGACTATTGGTTCGATACAAAACAGCAAATTCTTTGGCTTGCATTTGATTTTGCATTTGTTGCTCAAAAATATCGGAAGCTACAAATCTACCTTCGTCTGCATCGGAATAAGTTCTAATTACACGAATTTTTTCTCCTTCTTCATTTGCCGTCCAAACAACTTTGGGGAGTTTCTCTTTATTTTTTTCAATTAAAGAATTAGCGGCTCCTACAATATTTTTTGTAGAACGATAATTCTGTTCCAGTTTATATATTTCGGCATCGGGATAATCTTTCTTAAAGTTAAAAATATTCTGAATATTTGCTCCCCTGAAACTATAAATACTCTGTGCATCATCTCCTACTACGCATATATTACGGTATCTGTTGGCTAATGCTCTTACGATTAAATATTGCGAATGATTAGTATCCTGATACTCATCCACCAAGATGTAATGAAAACGTTTTTGGTATTTCATCAATACTTCGGGAAAGCGTGTAAATAGCTCATTGGTTCGCAAGAGCAAATCATCAAAATCCATCGCTCCTGCTCGAAAACATTTATCTACATACTTTTGATAAACTGTTCCCATTTCGGGACGTTTGGCATAAACATCAGCTTCTATAAGGTCGGGATTATTAAAATATGCACGAACGGTAATCAGATTATTTTTGAATTTTGAAATTCTGCTTTGGACAATCTTGGGTTTATATATATCACTATCCAAATTCATTTCCTTGATGATTTGTTTAATCACTTGAAGAGAATCTTGTGTATCATAAATGGTAAAATCTCTCGGAAATCCCAATTTATCAGCTTCTTCTCTCAATATTCGTGCAAAAACGGAATGGAAAGTGCCCATCCATAAATTTTTAGCTTCCCCCGGACCAACAATACGCGCTATTCGCTCTTTCATTTCACGAGCAGCTTTATTGGTAAAAGTAAGTGACAAAATATTAAAAGGATCTATACCTTGTTGCATTAAATGAGCTATCCTGTATGTAAGAACACGTGTCTTGCCCGAACCCGCTCCTGCAATAATCATTAAAGGCCCCTCTTTCTGAAGAACAGGTGCTAACTGTGCCTGATTGAGTTCTTGTAAGTAGTTTTTTTCTTCCATAATAACCAAGGCAAAAATATAATTTATATTAATTGAATTAGATTATTTTTGAATTAATTTATTAACAATTTTAAACATAATTATGTTTTCTATTATAATTTAATTTTTCTCAATGATATTTAGAAATAAATTTTTAACTTTGAAAGAGTTTAAATCATATCATAAATTATGAAAACAAAATTATTATCGCTCTTCTTGTTATTTTTGTCGATTTTATCATTTGCTCAAAACACAAAAGATATACAAAAAGAAGTTCCCGAACTGGTTAAATTTTACAAACATCTACATCAGCATCCCGAATTGTCATTTGTAGAATACAATACTTCTAAATTATTGGCACAAAAAATGCGCCAATTGGGATTTAAAATAACGGAAAACTTTGGGGGCACAGGTATTGTTGCCATTATGAAAAACGGAAAGGGACCCAAAATATTGATACGTACCGATATGGATGCCCTTCCAATTTTGGAAAAAACCGGATTGGATTATGCAAGTAAAGTTAAACAAAAAAATGTGGAGGGTATTATACAACCGGTTATGCATGCTTGTGGACATGATATGCATATGACTGTTTGGTACGGCACTGCCAAATATTTGGCAACGCATAAAAACGAATGGAAAGGAACGATTATGATGATCGGTCAACCTGCCGAAGAACGTGGTGGTGGCTCCAAAGCCATGTTGGATGCCGGTTTATATAAGAAATTTTTTGTTCCGGATTATGCTTTGGCATTGCATGTTAATTCGGGGTTACCCGCAGGAAAAATTTCTTATTGTCCTGGATTTGCCATGGCCAATGTGGACATGGCTCGAATGACTATTAAAGGACAAGGCGGACATGGAGCTTATCCGCATTTAACAATTGATCCGGTGGTTATGAGTGCTTATTATATTACCGAATTACAAACCATTGTATCTCGTGAAGTTTCTCCCATTGATGCCGCAGTAGTAACCGTAGGCTCTATTCATGGGGGCACAAAAGGTAATATTATTCCTTCGGAAGTGAATTTGGAATTTACCATTCGTTCCTATAAAGATGAAGTAAGAAACAAAGTTTTAAAAGCCATGCAAAGAAAAGCAAATGCAGTGGCAATGTCTTTTAATGTTCCCAAAGAAGATTATCCGGTTTTAAAATTAAAAGATACATATACACCTGCTCTTTATAATGATCCTGTTCTTACACAAAAAATTGTCAAAGTTTTTGAAAAGACTTTCGGTAAGGAAAACGTAATTATAAAAGATCCTGTAATGGGAGGAGAAGATTTTGGTAGATTTGGACGAACCAAAGAAAAAGTACCCATTATGATGTTTTTCTTAGGTGCGGTAAATCCAGAAAAATACGAACAATATAAAAAAGAGGGTAAACGATTACCTTCTTTACATAATAATAAAGTGGTTTTGGACCCGGCAAAAACAGCAGAAACAGGCGTAAAAGCTTTTGTCTCTGCTATTGAATTTTTAACGAAAAAAAATTAATTGGAAAATCCTGTATTTTTAAAAAAAGTTTTATATTTGCAAGCACAAAAAATGGTGGGTATAGTTCAGTTGGTTAGAACGTCGGATTGTGGTTCCGAAGGTCGTCGGTTCGAGCCCGATTACCCACCCTTAATTGAAAAACCGCTTAATTTGTTTGAGCGGTTTTTTTAGTAAATAAATATAAGAATTTTATAATTTTTTTATAAATTTGCCAACTCAAAAAAGGGTTATTAGCTCAGTTGGTTTAGAGCGCTGCCTTGACAGGGCAGAGGTCACTGGTTCGAATCCAGTATAACCCACTCTTTCTTTTGATTTTATACTTTCATAAGTAAATATTTATTATTTTTGAAGCTGTTAATTTCAATTTTATGAAACGAATAGCTTTTTATATTATATTTTTTTCTTTCTTCAAATTATCCGCCCAACAAAAATTTTATGTTCACGGAGTTATTTTAGACACACATGATAAACCTATTGACAAAGTTACTATATATGTAGAAGAGAATAACAAAAAAGGAACCGTAACGGACGACAAAGGTTATTTTGAATTACAGCTTCCACAAGGCTATTATCATCTGATGATTCAATATTTGGGATACCAACCTCGACGCATCCCTTTAAATCTTACACAAAATCGGTATTTAAAAATAAATTTGAAAGAGATTAATACGGTTTTAAATACGATTGAATTAAAAGTCAATATCAGCACAAGAAAACAATTAGCCAAATATATCGGCTTTGAAAAACTGCAAATCAAAGATATTGAAAAAGTCCCCGTGCTATTAGGCGAAAAAGATGTGCTAAAAGCCATTCAAATTCTCCCCGGCGTTTCTGCTGTTCACGAAAGTAGCACGGCTTTTTCCGTTCACGGTGGAACTTCCGATCAAAATTTGATTCTACTGGATGGAGCCACCGTTTATCACCCATCACACCTTTTTGGATTCTTTTCGGTTTTTATTCCGGAAGCTGTAAGTCATTTGAATTTTTATAAAACTTCCATTCCTCCTGCTTTTGGTAGCCGGTTATCATCTATATTGGAAGTAAAAACCAAATCACCCGATCAAAAAAATTATCACTACGGAGCGGGAATAGGTATAATTTCGGCTCATGCTTTTGCCGAAGGACCGCTTATCAAAAATAAACTCTCGTTTATTGCTTCCGTTAGAAGAACTTATGCCGATTTTTATACCCCATATCTTCCCTATGATGATATAAAGGATGTGAAAGTAAATTTTTATGATGCTAACCTTCGAATGGATTATCAAATCAATTCAAAATCGAAAATTTCCATTTCGGCTTATAAAGGTAGAGATAAATTTGTTCCCGATTCGACTTACACAATGGATTGGGGAAATGAAATTTTAAGTATTAACTATAAAAATCAATTCAAAAGCAATTGGAAAGCTCATACATTATTTAACATAAGCAAATATGACTATGCTTTTCATATTGCTGAGAATATTAATCATCAAGACTATAATTTTGCCCTAAGTGCTTCGATAATCAATAGAAACTTAAAACAAAATTTCAATTACAAAATCAATAATAACAATCAACTTAACTTTGGATTGGATGTTAATTATTATACGATAAGCCCGGAAAAAATTCAAAACAATATCAATGATGCTTATTTACAAAATCAGATTACTCGTAATGCAGCCGAAACTTCATTATTCATTGCTCATCAAACCAAAATCGGAAAAAAGTTTAAATTAAAATACGGATTACGTTCCAGCCTATTTAGTCGTTTGGGTCCCGAAACTTTTTATAAATTTAATTCCTATGGAGAAATTACCGATACCCTTTCCGCTGAAAAATTTCGTTCGGTAAAAAATTATTATAAGTTTGCTCCCAGAATATCCGTAAATTATGAAGCAGCAAAAAATATGAACATCAAAGCGAGTTATGATAAAACTTATCAATTTCTACATTTTTTATTCAACGATGCTACTACTACTCCAACCGATTTATGGATACCTTCAGGAATTAACCTCAAACCCCAAGAATCCGACCAATTCAGTCTTGAAATTGCCAAATCCTTCGGAGAAAAATTTTATTTATCCTTAGGAGGATATTATCGTGAAATGAAAAATGTTACGGATTATCAAATCGGAACTACACTTTCCCTTTCATCATATATAGAAGCGGACTTACTTCAAGGTATCGGAAAAGCTTACGGAATGGAAATACTGTTAAAAAAATCCATAGGAAAATTTACAACTTCCGTCAGTTATACTTTTTCTAAAACCGAGAAAAAATTTGACTTGATAAATGAAGGGAAATGGTTTCCGTCGGCTGTTGATCGTCCGCACGATTTCAACTGGTTGGGAGAATATAAAATCAGCCCCCGTTCATCCTTGACCGCCCAGTGGATTTATTATAGCGGACGTCCTATAACCTTCCCCGCGGGAACTTATGAACTGAACGGAGAAGTTATCTTGTTTTTCTCCCATAGAAATGCCAATCGCTTACCGGATTACCATCGTTTGGATTTATCTTATACGCTTAGAAGCAAAAAATTCAAAGAAATCGATGGAAAAAAGATACCTAAAAAATATCAATCCACTTGGAATTTTTCAATTTATAATGTTTATGCACGTGAAAATACCTATCTAATAAAATTCAAATATGACGAACAAACCGAAAAAATCAATGCTTATAAAGTTACACTTTTTAAATTTATCCCTTCGATATCCTATTATATAAGATTTTAAAAAATGAACAAACTGAAAATTATCAATGACCCCATTTACGGATTTATCAATATTCCGGATGAGCTGATTTATGATTTAATACAGCATCCGTATTTTCAACGGCTCAGAAGAATTTCCCAAATGGGATTATCCTATATGGTTTATCCGGGTGCCATGCACACACGTTTTCATCATGCAATTGGTGCTATGCACCTGATGAAAACAGCAATTAACGTATTGAAATTCAAAGATATAGAAATTACAACAGAAGAAGAACAAGCAGCATTAATAGCCATACTTTTGCATGATATTGGACATGGACCTTTTTCACATGCTTTGGAATATAGTATTATCGATAATGTCTCCCATGAAGATATCTCTTTACGATTGATGCATAAACTCAACAAGGAATTTAACGGAAAATTAGATTTAGCTATTGATATATTTACAGGAAAATATCATAAGACATTTTTAAAAGAACTTATCAGTAGTCAAATAGATGTAGATCGTTTGGATTATCTCCGACGAGATAGTTTTTATTCGGGGGTTGTTGAAGGACAAGTAAATTCCGAACGTTTAATCAAATTGATGAATGTACAAAACAATCGTTTGGTTATTGATGAAAAAGGTATTTATTCGGTAGAAAAATTTATTATTTCCCGTCGTTTGATGTATTGGCAGGTATATTTTCATAAAACCGGATTAATGTTTGAAAAAATATTGGAAAAAATTCTCAAAAGAGCCAAGCAACTCATACAAGAAGGAAAACCAGTGGAAATGAATGAGCAATTGAGAAAAATGTTTGAAAATCAACAAGGTATTTTAAGTGATGAAAATCTGGAAATTTATACTCACTTGGATGATTCCGATATCTTATATCATTTGAAAAAATGGATCAATCATCCGGACTTTGTTCTTTCATACCTCAGCGAGATGATCATACATCGCAAACACCTCAACAAAATGGAATTATCCAATGAACCGATAGCTGGTGAAAAAATAGATATAATCAAGAAAAAAACCTTACAAAATTTTCCTATTCAAAAAAAAGATTTGGAATATTTGGTATTTTATCACCCTATCAAACACTTGGCTTATAACAAAGAAAAAAATCCCATTTTACTATTAAAAAAAGATAATAGCTTGATAGAATTTTCGCAAGCCACAGACAAAATGAATATGGTTGCTTTATCGCAAAACGTAGAAAAATACGCTTTTTGTCATCCCAAATTTTAATTTATTGTAAATTTATATACTTTTTTCTTACTTTTGCAACAATGAAAGTTGAAATTAAAAAAATAGCAGAACTTATCAAAGGTCAAATTGAAGGAAATTCTGATCTTTTGATTGGAAATATTGCAAAAATTGAAGAAGCTAAGGAAGGCGATATCAGTTTTTTAGCTAATCCGAAATATACGCCATTCATTTACACTACCGGAGCATCAGCTGTAATTGTCAATAAAGATTTTGTAACGGAAAAACCTATAAAAACCACTTTGATAAAAGTAGAAGACGCTTATCAAGCTTTTTCCAAATTATTAAGGTTTATCGATGGAAAAGATACCCGAAACGGAATAGAAAATCCTTCATTCATACACCCGAGCGCCCGGATAGGACAAAATGTTTATATCGGGGCTTTTGTTTATATTGGAGAAAATGTAACGGTGGAAGAAGGAACAAAAATCTATCCGGGTTCGTATATAGGAAATAATACTAAAATAGGAAAAAACACTAAGATATTCTCCAATGTAAGTATTTATCATGA
>Ga0256833_1003406_pt1 | contig 10862 bp, 10 predicted proteins | sample 356284metaG_FD_190535 | JGI IMG/M metagenome (GOLD analysis project Ga0256833, IMG submission 190535) | Hydrothermal vent microbial communities from Mid Atlantic Ridge, Atlantic Ocean - 356-284 | ecosystem: Environmental > Aquatic > Marine > Hydrothermal vents | place: Atlantic Ocean: Mid...
CCCCCCGCTTCTCCCGCACCCGCCGGCCGTCGACCTCGTGGAGCAAGGCGGAAAAACCGGCCCCCTCGGCCTCGAACCGACCGGTGAGCTCCCAGTACTCCTGGGGGCGGAAGGCCTCGATCGCCTCCTCGCGCTCGACCACCAGGCGGAGGGCGACGGACTGCACCCGGCCGGCGGAGAGCGCCCTTTTCCGGAACTTCTCGGAGAGCAGCGGCGAGAGGTTGTAGCCCACCAGCCGGTCGAGGACCCGCCGGGCCTGCTGGGCGTCGACCTTCTTGAGGTCGATCGCCCGGGGACGCCGGATCGCCGCCCGGATCGCCCGGGGGGTGATCTCGTGGAACTCGGCGCGGATGGGGGCGGTGGGCTCGAGCTCCAACAGGTTCGCCACATGGTAGCCGATCGCCTCCCCCTCGCGGTCGGGGTCGGTGGCCACCAGGATCCTCGAGGCCCGCCGGGCGGCCCGCCGAAGCTCGTTGACGACCTTCTTCTTACCCCGCTTGATCTCGTACTCGGGGGCGAAGTCGTGCTCAACGTCGACCCCCAGCCGGCGCTCGGGGAGGTCGACGAGGTGGCCGAGGCTGGCCTTGACCTCGTACCCCTTGCCCAGGATGCGCTCCAGGGTCCGGGCCTTGGCCGGCGACTCGACGACGATCAGGGTGCGGTCGGGCACGGCCCCCAGTATAGGGAGGGGACCCGCGTTTGCCAAACCGAATCGGCTATGATGGGCGAAGTATGGCGGAAAAGAGGATCGGGAGACGATCGTTTATCAAACGCGCGACCGCCACGGTGGCGGCGTCGGCGGCCTTCGGGCCGGTGTTCGCCCAGAGCCGGCGGCGGGTTCGTTGGCGGATGCCCACCAGCTGGCCCGAGAGCCTGGACACCATCTACGGCGGGGCGCGGCACCTGGCCCGGCGGGTCAAGGAGCTCACCGACGGCCGCTTCGAGATCGAGGTCTACCCCGCCGGCAAGCTGATGCCGGCCCTGGCGGTCTTCGACGCGGTCCGGAAGGGGAAGGTGGAGATCGCCCACACCGCCTCCTACTACTACACCAAGCTCCACCCCGCCTTCGCCTTCGCCACCGCCCTCCCCTTCGGACTCACCGCCCGCCAGCAGAACGCCTGGCTCTACCAGGGCGGCGGCGCCGAGCTTTTAAACCGCGAGCTCTACGCCGCCTACGGGGTGCGCGCCTTCACCGCCGGGAACACCGGGCTCCAGATGGGGGGCTGGTTCCGGCGGCCGGTCGACACGATCCAGGACCTCCGGGGCCTTCGGATGCGGATCCCCGGGCTGGGCGGGGAGATCATGAAGCGGCTCGGGGTCCAGACCGTGCTGCTCCCCGCCGGCGAGATCTACGGCGCCCTCGAGGCCGGCCGGATCGACGCCACCGAGTGGGTGGGCCCTTACGACGACGAGAAGCTGGGCTTTTACAAGGTCGCCGCCTACTACTACTACCCCGGCTGGTGGGAGCCCGGCACCACCCTCCACGCCTTCGTCAACCTGAAGGCCTGGAACGGCCTCCCCGCCGACTACCGCGCCGCCCTGGCCGCCGCCGCCCGGGAGGCCAACGAGCTGGTGCTCGCCGACTACGACCACAAGAACCCCCTGGCGCTGGAACGGCTCCTCGGTTCCGGCGTGGCGCTGCGCCCCTTCCCCCCCGAGGTGCTCCGGCTGGCCGCCCGGGAGGCCGACGCCCTCTACCAGGAGCTGGCCGCCAAGGACGCCACCTACGCCCGGATCTACCGGAACTGGAACCAGGCCCGCACCCGGCTCTTCCGCTGGTTCGGGACCAACGAGCGGGCCTACGCCGACTTCGTCTTCCCGCAGGTCTAGGGGTTCCGCCAACGGGTCCCGGGCCGCGGCCCGGGACCCCGCCTTTTTCGGTCTAGAACTCCTCGTCCCACTCGACCACCGACTCGCTGGTGGCGGTGGGGGAGAGCTCCTGGGCGGTGGTGGGGGCTCCGGCCCGCTCGCGGATCAGGCCGAACTGGTGGGCGATGCCCCTAAGGCCCCAGCCCGCCAGCACCACCACCAAAAGGATCGAGACCCCCCAGCCCACCTGGGCGGCCAGGCTTTGGAGCACCGAGAGGTTGATGAGCTGGGCCAGCTGGGGCAGCCCCCCGTAGTTGGCCAGGATGTCGCCGAGGTAGGTGAGGGCCTCGATCATCGCCGGCAAGAGGAGGAAGAAGAAGGCGAGGCCCAAAAGCCGCCAGTAGACGTTCCGCCCTCCGAAGGTAAGCCGGATCAAAAACAGGGGGAAAAAGGCCAGCGCCCCCGCGAGCAGGAACATCACCGCCCGGGGCAGCCCGGTAAATCCGAGCAGGCTGGCCTGCAGGTCGAGCCAAATCCGTTCCGCTTTTGTCGGTTGACCGTTTAAAAACGTGCTTTCCACCGCACTGATCAGGGTGTACAGGGTGGTGAGGTCGGAGGTGCGGACGCCGGGGATCCGGCGCAGCCGCTCAAGCAGCGTCCCCACCCGGGGGGCGAGCGGGCTGGCCAGCTCGGCCAGGGGGACGACCCGGGTTTGGTAGTGCCACCAGGCCCGGTCGAGGTAGCGGCGGGCCCCCTCGATGTCGGCCGAGCCGAGCAGGGCGGTGGCCCGGCTCACGTCGTCGCGGACGTCCTCGGTGGCCTCGACGTAGTCGGAGAGGTAGAGGTAGCCGAGGGCGGCGGCCCGCGACCTCACCTTGGCCGCCAGCCCCTTGGGCATCCAATCGGGGGCCCGGAAGGTGTCCACCCGGGCGGGGGGGGCCGCCCGGGGGAGCAGCGGGGCCGCCGCGCGGGGGGCCGGGGGTTTGGGGGCGGGCTTGGGCGCCGCCGCCCGCGGGGGGGCCGCGGGCGGGGTCTGGGTCTCCGGGCCGGGGCTGGGGGGCGGGGCCGGCTTGGGGGCGGGGGCCTTCGGGGCTCCCTTCACCGCCTCCAGGGCGGCGGCCAGCCGGCCGCGGATCTCCCCGAGCTTCTTGCGGTAGGTCGCCGGGTCCCCCTGGGTCAGCGCCTTGAGGGCGTCGATGAAGTCCTGCACCTGGACCTCCCGCACCCGCGGCGAGTCCTGCACGATCAGGAAGAGCCCGTAGGCCTTGGAGGTGAGGGCGTAGGCCCGGACCCGGTCGTCGCCCTGGCGGGCCAGGTCGAGGGTCTTGACCATGGCCTCGAGGTACGCCCCCTCAAAGAGCTTCCGGAGCCCGGCGAGGTCCTTGGCCTCGGCGAGCTTTTCGGCCTCGGCCTTGAGGGTCTCGGGGCGGGCGCTGGCCTCGACCAGCCGGTCCAGCAGGGGTTTGGCGGCCTCCAGGTCCCCCTTGGCGACGGCCTCGAAGAAGGCGTCGTAGAGCGCCTTGCCGAAGGCCCCCCGGACCACCCAGATGCGGCCCTCCAGGTCCCCCTTGCTCCGCCGGGCCACCGCCACCCGCGCGTCCTTGAGCGCCTGCTCGATGCCGGCGGCGATCACCGCGGGCAGCCGGTCCTTCCCCTTGGCGTAGGCCTTCTGGGCGTCCTCGACCAGGACCAGGGCCTGGGCCGGGTCCTTGGCCAGGACCCGCTTGGCCTCGAGCACCTTGGGGAAGACCTGGTCGTAGAGCTCCGCCGCCGGGGGCAGCGCCGCCCAGGCCAGGGCCAACAGCACCGGGGCCAGCACCGCCGTCCACTTTCGCATCATCCTTGACCTCCTTCGAGACCGAGCTCGGCCAGCCTTGCCAGAATCCGGCCGAGGTTGGCGCCGCGCTTGGCCACCACGGTCACCACGTATTCTCCCAAAGGACGCAGGAAGACCTGGGCGTCCTTGACCAAAACATACGCCAACCGGTAGGGGCGGCGCTTGGCGACCATCCGGTGGGCGGCGTAGAGCATCGGGGGCAGGTGGGGCCCGGCGCCGGGAAAGCGGAGCTCGGCCCGGCCGGGGCTGAGGAGGGCGACCCCGAACACCCCCTCCTCCCGGGCCAGGTCGGCCAGCAGGCGCTTGCGGCCCTCGGGTTCGGTCAGGCGGTAGGCGGTTCGGGGCCTTGGCGCCTCGGGGGCAGGAGCGGGCGCCGGCAGCCGGCCCTTCAGGACCCTTAGCGCCTCGGCGTAGGCGCCCCCCATCCGGAAGATCGGGATGACGTTCTGGATCTCGGCGAGGAGGGGGCCCTCCATCAACCGCACCCAGTCCTCGGGGCGGTCGCCGAGGCCGTTCTTGCGGCGGGCGCGCTGGATGAGGTTGCGGCTGGCAGCGGGCGGGATCCCGTAGCTGCTGAGCGCCTCCACGATGAGCTCCTCGGCCTCCAGCATGGCTCCCCTTAGTGCGGCATTATACGCGCGGCTCGGTGGGGCGCCCGATCCTGAGGGTGGGGTCGACCCCGCCCTCGACCCAGTGGGAGCCGTCGGCCAGGACCTCCTTCTTCCACACCGGGAGGACCTGCTTCACCCGGTCGATGGCGTAGCGGGCGGCGGCGAAGGCCTCGGGGCGGTGGGGGCTGGAGACCACGATCGCGATCGAGGCCTCCCCGGGGTCCACCCGTCCCAGGCGGTGGCCGATCGCGATCCGGCCGAGCTCCCAGCGCTCCCGCATCTCCCCGGCGATCTGGGCGAGCACCCGGGGGGCCATCTCGGGGTAGGCCTCGTAGACCAGGTGGTCGACCTCCTGGCCGCGGTTGGGGCTGCGGGTGGTGCCGAGAAAGACCACGCTGGCGCCGTAGGCGGGCCGCACCGCCCAGGCCAGCAGCGAGCCCAGGATGGGCTCCAGCGGCTCCCGGGTGAGGAAGAGCCGCTCCCCCTCGCCGCCGGAGACCGGCGGCAGGAGGGCGAGTTCGTCCCCCTCCTTCAAGGGCGTGTCGGCCCCGGCGAAGGCGGCGTTCACCGCCGCCATGCCGGCCTCGGGGTCGAGCCCGGGGTGGCGGGCCTTCAGGGCGGCGACCGCCTGGGCCACGGTGGCCCCCTCGGGCAGCTCGAGGTCGACGACCTCCCGGCCGACGGCCTCGCGGTATTGGGCGAACAGGCGAACCTTAACGCGCATCTTCCCTCCCCAGCACCCTTCCCAGGGTATAGGCTACGCTAAGCGCCCGGCGAAAGCGCATCCGCTCCGGCCCCATGAGGGCCACCTCCCCCTGCCAGCCGGGCCGGGCGAACCCCACCTGGACCCAGGCCGCCCCCTCGGCAACCCGGAGGTTCACCCCCCCCGGCGGGGTCAGCGGCTCGGCGGGGGGCTCCTCGGCCCAGGCCACCAGCCGGCGGAGGAGGCCGGGGTCCTTGGCCTCGGGCTCGGAGAGGAGCTCGGCGAGCCCCTCGAAGAACCGCTCCCCCCGGCCGGCCCCGAGCGCCCCGGCCAGGGCCCGGAGCAGGGCCTCGAGCTGGGGCGAGCGGCCGTGGAGCCTGGGCAGCTCCTCGGGCCGGAGGGGGGTTTTGAAGAGGGCCTCGGCCTCGGCCAGGAGTTCCTCCCGCGGCTCGAAGGGGAGGGCGAAGGTGCCCTGGCGGACCCGGCCGCCCTCGAGGACCGCCACCGCCAGCACCCGGCGGCCGGCCAAGGGCGAGAGGTGCACCGCCAGGATCCGTTGCGAGCGCACCGGCACCAGCCGGAGCAGGGCGGGGTAGCCGGCCAGCCGGGCGGCCATCTGGGCGGCCAACCGGGGCCAGTCCTGCCCCGAGCGTTCCAGGGCCTCGGTGAGGCGCCGGGCGGTGGCCTCGGGGAGAGCGCGGGGGGGCAGGAGGCCCAGGGCGTAGGTCGAGAGCCCCCGCTCGGTAGGCACGCGGCCCGCCGAGGCGTGGGGCTTTTCGATCAGCCCCAGGGCCTCGAGCTCGGCGAGGTCGTAGCGCACCGTCGCCGGGCTGACCCCGAGGGCCTCGGCCAGCGCCGCCGAGGGGATCGGCCGCTTCTCCTCGACGAACCGCTCGACCAGGAGCCCGAGGAGTTTTCTCTGGCGCCCGGTCACGGATTTATTCTACCCCTGTTCGGCGGCGCTGCCCGAGCGTACGTAGAAATCGGCACGTTCGTCCAAGTCCGCTGGAACGATTTAACGCCTAGACCAGGTTTTCAGGAAAGATGTTCTCCGTATTCCTAACAACCGTCCCGGTTGGTCTTGACAGCATATTTATTCGTGTCGTAGCCTGGCCGCGTATGGAGGTGAGGGTGAAAAGACTGGCATGGGCGTTCCTACCGATGGCGTTGGGCTCGGCCCTGGCGGCCGGGGGGCTCGACTCGGGCAGCACCGCCTGGATGCTGGCCAGCACCGCGCTGGTGCTCCTGATGACCCCCGCGCTGGCCTTCTTCTACGGCGGGCTGGTGGGCCAGAAGAACGTGCTCAACACGATGATGATGAGCTTCGCGGTGCTCGCCTTTGGGGGGGTGGCCTGGATCCTGCTCGGCTACAGCCTGGCCTTCGCCCCCGGCACCGCCTACGCCGGCGGCCTGGCCTACGCCCTGGCCCACGGGTTCATGGAGAAGGGCAAGATCCTGGTCGACGGCGGGCTTCCGGTGATCGTCAACCTGGGCTTTCAGGGCACCTTCGCGATCATCACCGCAGCGCTGATCTCGGGCTCGCTGGTGGGGCGGATGCGGTTCGGGGCCTGGCTCATCTTCTCGACCCTGTGGATCCTCTTCGTCTACGCCCCCATCGCCCACTGGGTCTGGGGCGGGGGCCTGCTTTCGAAGGCCCTCGACTTCGCCGGCGGCACGGTGGTGCACATCAACGCCGCCACCGCCGGGTTGGTGGCGGCGCTGGTGCTGGGGGCCCGGAAGGAGTTCGGCCGGGTCGCCTTCCTGCCCCATAACATCCCCTTCGTCCTGCTGGGGGCCGGGCTGCTCTGGTTCGGCTGGTTCGGCTTCAACGCCGGCAGCGCCCTGGCCGCCAACGAGAGCGCGGCGCTCGCCTTCGTGAACACGATGTTCGCGCCGGCGATGACCGCGGTGGTCTGGATCCTGCTCGACTACCTGAAAAACGGCAAGGCCACCGCGGTGGGCGCGGCCACCGCGGTGGTGGTGGGGCTGGTGGCGATCACCCCGGCGGCCGGCTGGGTCGGCCCCCTGGGGGCGCTCTGGATCGGGGCGCTGGCCGCCTTCCCCAGCTACTACTTCCTGCTGGTGCGGCCCCGGCTCGGCCTCGACGACTCCCTCGACGTCTTCGGGGCCCACGGCTTCGGGGGCATCACCGGGGCGATCCTCACCGGGGTCTTCGCCGCCTCGGCCTGGAACGGCGGGACCCCGGGCGGGCTGGAGGGCAACTGGGCCCAGGTCGGCTACCAGGTCCTGGCGGTGTTGGTGGTCATGGCCTACAGCGCGGTGGGTACGCTGGTGCTGCTGTTCGTGACCCGGATCTTCCTGCCCCTGCGGGTGCCGGCCCGGGATGAGGCGGTGGGGCTCGACGCCGCCCTCCACGGCGAGGAGGCCTACCCCACCACCGAGGGGGCGATCCTGGTGGCCGAGGAAGGGGGTGCGGCATGAAGCTGATCGTGGCCATCGTCCGTCCCGAGAAGCTCAACGACGTGCTGGAGGCGCTCTTCAAGGCGGAGGTGCGGGGCCTCACCATCACCCGGGTGATGGGCCACGGCGGGGGGACCGAGCGGGTCGAGACCTACCGCGGGACCACCGTCAAGATGGGGCTCTACGACAAGGTCAAGCTCGAGATCGGGGTCTCCGAGCCCTTCGTCGAGCCCACCATCCAGGCGATCCTCTCCTCCGCCCGTACCGGCGAGGTGGGGGACGGCAAGATCTTCGTCCTGCCGGTGGAGAAGGTGATCCGGATCCGGACCGGCGAGGAGGACGAGGCGGCGGTCACCCCGGTGAAGCCGGGGGAGTAGCCCCGGTGGGATCGGCGGCCCGGACCCGGTCCGGGCCGCCTTTTTGCATAAATATGTTGCCGCCGTTGACGCGGCTCCCTTCGGGGTGCGATAATCGCGGCTGGAAAGGGGGTAAGGCTATGAAGAAAGCGTTGTGGTTGGCCCTGGGACTGATGCTCGGCTTCGGGGTAGCCAGCGCCGAGCGCTGGGACATGCACGTCGCCTGGCCGCCGGCCAACTTCCACACCAAGGGGGTGGTGCGGTTCGCCGACCTGGTCAAGGCCAAGTCCGGCGGCAAGTTGGAGATCGTCGTCCACCCCGGGGGGGCGCTCGGCTACAAGGGGGCCGAGATCCTGCGGGTGGTCCGCGACGGCACCCTCCCCATCGCCGAGGTCTTGATGGGGAACGTCCAGGGCGACGAGCCGATCTTCGGCCTGACCTCGCTGCCCCTTCTGGCCGGAAGCTACGACGACGCCTGGCGGCTCTACCAGATCGCCAAGCCCTACTACCAGAAGGCCCTGGAGCGGAACAACGCGATGCTCCTCTACGCGGTCCCCTGGCCCCCCTCGGGGATCTACGCCAAGAAGGAGCTAAAGAGCACCGCCGACTTCAAGGGGCTCAAAGTCCGCACCTACGACGCCAACTCCGCCGAGTTCGTGCGGCTCCTCGGCGCCGAGGGGATCGCCATCCCCTTCTCCGAGCTCTACACCGCGCTCTCCACCGGTCTGGTCAACGCGGTGCTCACCTCCACCGTGACCGGGGTCGACGCCAAGCTCTGGGAGGTGACGAACTACTTCCACCGCATCAACTACGCCTACCCCCTCAACATGGTGATCGTGAACAAGGCGATGTTCGACCGGCTCCCGGGGGACGTGCAGAAGGCGGTGCTGGAGGCGGCCAAGCAGATTGAGGACGAGCAGTGGAAGAACTCGAAGAAGGCCGACCTCGCCTCCGAGCTCGCGCTCAAAAACCACGGCATGAAGGTGGTGAAGAACATCACCCCCGAGCTCCAGAAGGCCATGAAGGCGGCGGCCAAGAAGCTCTGGGACAAGTGGCTCAAGATCGCGGGTAAGGACGGACAGGAGATCTTCCAGGCCTACTTCGGCCAATGAGGACCCTGATCCGGGTGCTCGAGGCCCTGGTGACCCTGGCCGGTTGGGTCGCCGGGGCCCTTTTAGTGGCGACCGCCGCCCTGATCTTCACCGAGATCGGCTTGCGGCTCCTGGCCGGACGCTCGACCCTGGTCGCCCAGGAGTACTCGGGGTACCTGCTGGCGGCGATGATCTACGGCGCCGCCGGCTACACCCTGGCCAAGGGCGAGCACATCCGGGTCGGCCTCCTCTACGAGCGGCTCTCGCCCCGGGGCCGGCGCTGGCTGGACCGGGTGGCCCTGGCCCTGGGGCTCTTCTTCGCCAGCCTTTTGGTCCTTGCCTTCTATAGCCTCTTCGCCGACTCGCTCCACTACCACACGCGGAGCTTCACCCCTGCCCGCACCCCGATGGTCTACCCCCACGGGGGCGCCCTCTTCGGGGCGGTGCTGCTTTGGGTGGAGTTCCTGGCCCTTTTGCTCAAGTCGTTCCTCGACCCCCGGGGGCCCTGGGGGGAGGCCTCGAGGTAAACCGTGGGTCCCGACGTGCTCTACGCGTCCCTCGCCATCCTCGGCGTGCTCTTTTTCCTGCTCGGGCTGTCGGTCTGGGTGGCGGTCTCGCTGTTTTTGACCGCGCTCTTCGCCCTGGCCTTCTTCGCCTCGCCGCCGCCGGTCAAGGTGCTGGCCAACATCGGCTGGAACGCCGCCGACTCCTGGGCGCTGGTGGCCCTGCCGCTCTTCATCTACATGGGCGAGATCCTGCTCAGGACCCGGCTCTCCGAGAAGATGTTCGACGGCCTGGCCCCCTGGCTGGGCCGGTTGCCGGGCGGGCTCCTCCACGTGAACGTGGCCGCCAGCACGCTGTTCGCCGCCATCTCCGGCTCCTCGGCGGCGACCGCCGCCACCATCGGCAAGATCACCATCCCCGAGCTCCGGAAGCGGGGCTACGACGAGCGGCTGGTGGTGGGCTCGCTGGCCGGGGCGGGGACGCTGGGGTTTCTGATCCCGCCCTCGCTGGTGATGATCATCTACGGCGTCCTCGCCGATGTCTCGATCGGGCGGCTCTTCATCGCCGGCATCCTCCCCGGCCTGCTGCTCGCCGGCGGCTTCATGGGCTACCTGGCGGCGATCGGCCTCCTGCGGCCGGACCTCGCCCCCCTGGCCCGGGAGCGGTTCACCTGGAGGCAGCGGCTCCGGGGGCTTTGGGACCTTTTGCCGGTGACCCTCTTGATCCTGGCGGTGCTGGGGAGTATCTACGCCGGCCTCGCCACCCCCACCGAGTCGGCCGCGATCGGGGTGGTGGGGGCGCTCTTGCTGGCGCTCGCCTACCGCACGCTGACCTGGCGGGGGTTCCTCGAGGCCACCCTGGGAGCGGTGCGCACCACCAGCATGATCGGCCTCATCGTGGCCGGGGCCAGCGTGCTCACCACCGCGATGGGCTACGTCGGGATCCCCCGGGCGGTGGCGCTTTGGATCGCCGGCCTCCACCTCTCGCCCTACATGCTGATCCTGGTGCTGGCGGTCTTCTACGTCATCCTCGGCTTCTTCCTCGACGGGATCTCGATGATCGTGGTGACCCTGCCGATCGTGCTGCCGCTCATCAAGGCGGCGGGGTTCTCCCCGCTTTGGTTCGGGATCTTCCTGGTGCTGATGGTGGAGGCCGCCCAGATCACCCCGCCGGTGGGGTTCAACCTCTTCGTCATCCAGGGGATCAGCGGCCGGGGCATCGGCTTCGTGGCCCGGGCGGCGCTGCCGTTCTTTCTGATCCTCATGGGCCTCGCCGCCCTGCTCACCGTCTGGCCCGAGGTGGTCCTCTTCCTGCCGCAACGGATGATGGGCGGTTGATACAGATAGGCGCAGGTTTTAAAATAAGGTTACCGGAAAGGGGGTGAGGCGATGAGCGCGACCGGCCTCGAGGTCTTCGATACCACCCTCCACAAGACCCACGCCTGGCTCAAGGAGATCATGCAGGAGCTGGGCACCGACGACCGCCACAAGGCCTACCTCGCGCTCCGCTCGGTGCTCCACGCCCTCCGCG